>ERZ808049.206-NODE-206-length-47175-cov-21.761519_pt1 | contig 47175 bp, 57 predicted proteins | sample MGYA00380198_ERZ808049 | MGnify/ENA primary metagenome ERZ808049 (study PRJEB31490, sample SAMN06133414) | mouse gut metagenome | isolation source: Z2_2 | host: mice | place: China: Chengdu | collected 2015-05 ...
GGCGAGGCTTTTTGGCATGCATAATCGGAGAAATAGCCAAGTCAAGATGCGTCAGTTATTTTTCTACAGTTCCTTATGAAACGAATTAAAACAGGAGTGAAATTAAAATGCAATTTAAAGCAATTACAAAGAGAGAAGAAGGAAAATTTATCACACGTTATGATATTGCATATGAGACAGTGGACCATCAGGAGAAGATATATGAGATTATCAGCCGCAATAAGGCATTGGATTCTCTTGACGCGCTGAACGGCAGCAAGCCGGATTCTGTTGTCATTATCGCAACAGATGAGAGCGGGGAAAAGTTGTTACTTAACAAAGAGTTTCGCATGGCAGTTGGGGATTGGGTATACAATTTTCCAGCAGGGTTGATTGACGCAGGAGAGGAGCCTTATGAGAGCGCAAAGCGCGAGTTGTGGGAGGAAACAGGGCTGGAATTGTATGAAATTGATGATTTTATTGGCGCAAGCTACAGTGCAGTTGGTTTTAGCAATGAAATTAATGTTTGCGTAGTAGGAAAGGCGCGGGGAAATTTTAGGCCAAGCACTTCCACCGTGGAAGAGATTGAGCCTGGATGGTATACAAAAGCAGAGCTTAAAGAACTGTTAAAAACAGCGCGTTTCGCTGCAAGAACACAAGCATATAGTTATCTCTGGAGCAGAATGTAGGTGCTAGAGCATGTTAATAAATGCTCTAGCAGAAATTGTTCGTTACAGTTCAGCTTAGGACTTTGCAGCGTAGTGGCTAAGATACATCAAGCCATGCAAATGAGATTTTTTATGAATATTTTCTGATTTTTAGGTAAATACCGCGGCCATCGGCAATCTTTTGGCAGGCAGCAATCTCCTCCGCAGGAAGAACATCAACAATGGAAAATTGTGTGTGTTGAAATGCTGCTTGGGAGAGAGAAGCGAATTCGAGCATTGCCGGATAGGCATTTTTGAATTGTGGCCTTGTGACAGCTTCATATTTTTCTGCTGTGGGTGCATTTAAGCTGATAGATACGCTGTCAATTACCGCTGCAAGTTCTGGTATAATATTCCGATTATGATAGAGATTACCAAGCCCGTTTGTGTTTAGTCGAATAGAAATAGCGTACTTTTTCTTGGCATAAGCAGCGCTTGCGAGCAGATTTTCAAGTGCACAGGTAGGTTCGCCATAACCGCAAAACACCAGTTCTTCATAGCCTGTAAAATCAAAATTGTCGATGGCGTTAATGATTTCTGCAAGCGTCGGTTCTGTCTTGTGCCAGAGCGTTTCGGCGTCTCCAACAGCGTTTTTTAATGAGCGGACACAGAATGTACAGTTGCAATTGCAACGGTTTGTGATGTTGGCGTAAACTTGATTTTTGTATGTATATAAGATATCAGCCATAATAAATTGTCCTTTCTGAATAGGTGTCGAACCAGATTGTGTGATTTTCTATAATTCCTATTTCGTGAAATTCGTATTTAAAAATTTTGTTTTGAGATGGGTTTTGTCAAGCGCAAGTCCAAATAGAATGAAAAATATCGCGCTCCCTCCAGATTGTATGAAACTGCCAGACATAGAGGCAATCAGTGCAGTTTTTGTGCCAAAAAGCAGGCATTCGGCAAGAAAGTAACCAACACCTGAGATAAAGCATGCAATGATAGTGGCTACAATATTGCGCGGCGTGACAATCTTTATGGATTTGCAGGTAAAAGGAAGTGCTATCATCATTTTGATAATGATTGTCGCAGGCACCCATATGGGAGAGGTCAGCAAGTCGGCAGCACTACCGCCAATAGCAGCCGCTGCCAGTGCATAAGGGGTGGGCAACAGTGTGGCGGCTAGATAGATAATAGAGTCGCCAAAGTGAATGTAGCCTCCATTTATGCCAGTTGGAATATGGCAGATGTACGCCGTCATAATTGTTATCATCGCTGCCATAAGTCCTGTGAGTGTCAGATATTTTAGTTTGTTTTCTCGTTTTTCGCCTTCTCTGGGCAGTGTACGTGATGTCATGGTTTTTTACCTTTCTGATAAAAAATATAATATAGTGAGTGTTGCGGCTTTTTATAACAATAAATGTAGATATTTCTCAAAATAAACACCATGATTTTTGGGAATATTGTTTTTGGAAGCTTCCTCGATTGCAGGTGATAAAAACTGAACTGCTTTTTCCATTGCGTTCTCAATAGACAGTCCATTGACTAGACTTCCTATTATGATAGAGGCAAATAAATCGCCAGTTCCTGAAAAGCTTTCTCCTAGATACGGTGTTTCTAAATAGTAATGATTTTTGGCTGTGACAGCAAGGTTTCCAACAAAAGCACAATCTGGCTGTCTGCGCACAATACCAGTGATAACAATTGTCTGACTTGTCAGCGCCCGCGGAAGGAGCTTACGAGCAGTATCTTCTACATAAGATAAATAGTCTTTGTCAGAAGCATGTTTCGTCAAAATATGATAATCTATGTCTGCAAGAAGACACAGCTCTGTTAGATTTGGAGTGATAACACTGGCGTGTCGGGTCAGTTCCTTCATGCAGTTTAAAAGTTCGTCAGTAAAGATGCGAATTCGCCGCCCATTATCACCCATAACAGGGTCTGCGAGATAAAGTGTGTTGTCCGTGTGAAAATTTTCTAGGAAATAGAGGACATTGTGCATTTGTGCAGCACTTCCAAGATATCCAGAGTAGATGCCATCAAAGGATTCTTGCATTTTTTTCCATTCGTCTGTAAAATAGTTCATTCTGTCTGTAAAATCATCACAATAATAACTGGAGAATCCTGTCTGTGCAGATAGAACAGCAGTTGGCAGCGGGCATGGTTGTATTCCAAGGACTGATATCACAGGAATTGCTGCTGTCAGTGAGCATTTTCCAAAACCAGACAGGTCATTGATAAGCGCTATTTTTTTCATTGTATGGGTATCCTTTCGCAGATAATGTGTGAAATAAACGAATAACCACACTATATATAAAAAGTGTCAGTATGAAAAGATACAATTTTTAGAAAATATAAGTGGTCAGTTTATCACAGTCGGAGAGGATTTGCATTTTTATGTCTGCAGAGCTGACTTGTACGCCGTAACAAGAATGCCAATAGCATTCCTGAAATACGGAAAAAAGAGGCATGGAGTTGCAATTTATATAATATATTGAGTATTAAGAATTATTGTGCGAATGAAGGTGTACGTTATGGATGAAAGTATGAAAAAAATTGTAAGCAATTGTGATTTTTCGGGAGTTAAGCCGGCAATGATGGATTTGCCTTATCCTCCCGTTCAGGTGCGGGAAAAAAATCAGGTATATGCAGACTTGATCAGTATTAGTTATTGCGGAATGGTGTCAGAGATGTCAGCAACATTGCAATATATCAACAATGAAAGTCGCATGTTTTGTGAGCGTTGTCCAATGGGGAGAACGATTCTTGGAATGGCAATGGCAGAGATGGTACATATGCAGAAATTGGGAGAATTAATTGCGTTATTAGGAGGAAACATCTGTTATATTACCAAACAAACAGGAGGACGTCAGTGGATGTGGACGCCACAATGTCTGACATTACCAGAAAAGATTGGGGAGATGCTACAGGCAGATTTGGAGAGTGAACAGGCAGCAATCAATCAATACAATATGCATATTAGAATGATTCAAGATAATTTTGTGACCGCATTGTTACAACGAATTATACAAGATGAGCAATATCATATTATGCTGCTTCGCTCGATGTTGGATACAATATAAAGGATTGATATAACCTATTTTTATGCACACGGACGCGGAAAGGAAATATGCAGCCAAAGCTGCCCGTGTCCGGCGCGCGAGTAGGGAAGATGAGACTTCCCTGCTCGATTATAGGAAAATTTAGATTACAGGAGATGATTGTATCGAGTATTTGGAGATTATCTTAAAAAACGTCAAGAAAAGTTATTTGGATCAGATTGTCGGAAGATATATTAGATTGGAGAAAGAAGATATCATATCCTCCTACTTTTTTGATAAAGAAAACGACAAGAATATCACTTATGATGAGATAAAAAGTTTGGAATCTTATTTTCATGTTTGCGGTACATGCACACTTTACCTGAAAAAACTTCAAGTTGATATTGAATTAAAAGATGTATTAATTATAATTAGTAGCGATGAAAAAAACGCGGAACTTACACTGAATTTTCCAGAAAAACAATTCCGTGATTTAGAACAGAATGTGTTGAAAGAAAATCTCCACAGATTAGTTTTGTACTTGATTCAATTTTGTAAATGCTGCGAGATTCATAATTGGATTCTAGGGTATGAACCCGCAGAGGATAATGACATGAAAATGATAGAATGGAAAGAAAGTTATTTTTAAATATTTTCAAATATACGAATGTCGACAGCAGTATAATAATACTCTCTGTCAGGAAGTTCTCCAGAAGTGAGGTAATTAAAAAGCAAATCAAGCGGTTTTTGTCCCTGAATGCGTGGCTGCTGACAGATAATTGCAGATAAGATTCCTTTTTGTAAAAAGTGTTCGGTGGTGTCTGCTTTGTCATAGGCAATGGCACAAAGTTGCCCGGAAAGACCGAGAGAGTTAATAGCGCGACAGCCGCCATACACACCTCCAGCCGCAAAAAAGAGCGCATTTATCTCAGGGTGCGCTTTTAAGAGCTTAGAGGTCTGCTCATAGCTCTCAATCTCGTCATCTTGTGTCTCAACAATTGATACAATGTGCATACGTTTCTGATAGGGGGTCAAAGCTTCCGTAAATCCAGCGATGCGTTTTGTATGACAAAGAATATCCGAGGAGCCAGTGATAATTCCAATCTGAACGATGTCATGAGTCATCAATCTTAATAGACCTGCAGCAGTTTTGCCGCTTTTGGTGTAGTTGCTTCCAACATAGGCAATGCGTTTTGATTTTTCAATATCTGTGTTTAAAGTTACAACAGGAATCCCCTGTTCGTAAAGTGTGTTGATGCGTAGACGAATGCGGTCATCATTTTGTGGCGCAAGGGCAATGCCGCTTACTTCTTCTTGAAGCAGTTCATCGATTGCGCGCAGTTGGGCATCTACATTGATAGGAATTTGTTTGACAAGCACAGTACAATTGTATCCAGCCAAGTCCTGTGCTTTTTCATTTACCCCTTTCAATACATCAGCAAAAAAGGGGTTGTCTGTCGAGAACAGAATAACGCCAAGTTTTACTTTCTTTTTTTGGGCAGCAAGCGCCAGTCCGGCTTTGTTTGGCTTATAGTTGAGCGCTTTTGCAATTTCTCTGACTTTTTCGGCAGTGATAGGATTGACAGAACCTCGATTGTTGAGTACTCGGTCAACGGTTCCACGGGAAACGCCGGCAAGAGCAGCGATTTCTTTTATGGTTGCCATAGATAAACTCCTCCGTAAGATTAGTGCATAACTTAGTGTATAAACTGAGAATTTCCTATTTTTAGTATATAGGGAATGGTTTGAAATTGCAAGCAAAATGTTGCACGTGCACGCCGAAAGAATATGGATTGTTACTTTTCACACACATCTATCAACGTAGTGAAAAGCGTGCGTCAAAGAGGAAGATTAAACATATTGCATAATGTTTTTTATATATTTTGACGAAAATAGAATATTGTAAAAGTTCTACTTGATTTTTGATGAAATACAAACTATTATGGAATTAGCTGATAAGCGTGCACGTGCACGTAACGGCGATTTGACAATTGAACTGACATACAGCAATCATGCAGTATAAAATAAGGAGGATTTCAAAATGAACAATTTACCACAGGTAAAATTAGGTATTGTGGCGGTGAGCCGTGACTGCTTTCCAGAGAGTTTGTCTGTAAATAGAAGAAAGGCGTTAGTGAAGGCATATGCGGACAAGTACAGTATGGATGACATCTATGAATGTCCAGTTTGTATTGTAGAGAGCGAGATTCATATGGTGCAGGCGCTTGAAGATATCAAGAAAGCAGGCTGCAATGCGCTTTGCGTATATCTTGGAAACTTTGGTCCTGAGATTTCAGAGACACTGCTTGCAAAGCATTTTGATGGTCCTTCTATGTTTGTTGCGGCGGCTGAGGAGACACAGAATGACCTTGTGGGTGGACGCGGTGACGCATACTGCGGCATGTTAAATGCAAGCTACAATTTGAAGCTTCGCAATATTAAGGCGTACATTCCTGAGTATCCAGTAGGGACAGCGGAGGAGTGTGCTGACATGATTCATGAGTTCCTGCCAATTGCAAGAGCAATTGTTGGGTTGAATGATTTGAAGATTATTTCCTTTGGTCCTAGACCGCTCAATTTCCTTGCTTGTAACGCACCGATTAAACAGCTCTACAACATTGGCGTTGAGATTGAGGAGAACTCAGAGCTTGACCTTTTTGAAGCATTCAAGAAACATGACGGTGACGAGAGAATCCCAGCGAAAGTGAAAGAGATGGAAGAGGAGCTTGGCGAGGGCAATATGAAACCGGAAGTTCTTCCAAAACTTGCACAGTATGAGCTGACGCTGCTTGACTGGGTGGAAGCACATAGAGGATATCGCAAGTATGTTGCAATTGCTGGAAAGTGCTGGCCTGCATTCCAGACACAGTTTGGCTTTGTTCCTTGCTATGTAAACAGCCGTCTGACAGGTATGGGCATTCCTGTATCTTGTGAGGTTGATATTTATGGTTGCTTAAGCGAGTTTATCGGTACCTGTGTAAGCCAAGATGCAGTCACACTTCTTGATATCAATAATACTGTTCCAGCAGATATGTACAAGGAGTCTATCAAGGATAAGTTTAACTATACACACAACGATACCTTTATGGGATTCCACTGTGGAAATACCAACACCAAGAAGTTGAGTTTTTGTAGCATGAAATATCAGATGATTATGGCGAGAACACTTCCAGAAGAGGTTACACAGGGTACTCTCGAAGGCGATATTATTCCTGGCGATATTACGTTCTACCGTTTACAGTCCACAGCAGACTGCAAACTTCGCGCATACATTGCACAGGGTGAGGTTCTTCCAGTAGCAACAAAGTCTTTTGGAGGCATTGGTGTATTTGCAATTCCTGAGATGCAGCGTTTCTATCGTCATGTATTGATTGAGAAGAATTATCCACATCACGGTGCAGTTGCGTTTGGACACTTTGGAAAGGCATTGTTTGAGGTATTTAAATATATTGGCGTTCCTGTTGAGGACTTGAACTACAATCAGCCAAAATCACTGCCTTATCCCACAGAAAATCCGTTCGCATAAAGTGTGGCAGATTTTTTACATAAAACTGTTCTGATATAAAGTGAAATATAAGTAACAAGGGTGGAAAATAACTTCACCCTTGTTTTTCTTTGTTTACTCAATTTCTTTTAATTTGTTCTTTCCACTGCTCATGGTTTTAATTGTCAAAATTGTGAGTTTCCACAAGAACCAGCCAATAGAAAACAGTAAAATGCCAATGATAAAGGAAATTGGCAAAAAGGCAGTGGCACTAACCGCGTAGGAGTTAATTTGAATGCCAATTTGTGGGAGATCATATCCTAATAAATGTGCTGTAAACTTGATCATTCCTGCAATTGGACAAAGAATCGCAGCAAACATAAATGTAATCCCACAAATGCTGGTAAAAGGTAGAATAAACATACCACTCAGTCCAGCAAGACTGTAAAATGCAATGACTGCACTTAATTTGCGCCAGTTAAAATGGTTGCTTTTGGAAATTGACTCACCCAAATAAGCTTTTGCGAGTTCTTTTGGATTTCCAAGCCGCTCGATAATCTGTACAGGAGATACACCATTGCTTTGTAATTCCAGCATTTCGCTTTGAATTTCCTTTACAATGTCAACACGCTCGGAAACAGCCAGCGGTTTAAGGTATTTATCAATTTGTTCCAGATAGTTGTTCAATGTTTTTTCCATTCCTTCCATATTTATTATACTCCTTTGATTTCCCTGATGGTGTTTGTCAGATTGTCCCACTCGTCAGACATTGCGGCTAAATATTCCAACCCTTTTTCTGTGATTGTGTAATATTTTCGTGGTGGCAATCCCTCTGTGCTTTCCTGCCATGAGGAGGAAATAAATTCTTCTTTTAACAATCTCCGCAGCAGTGGGTAGATGGTGTTCTCCTTTGCCGCCACAATTGGGTAGTTTTCCAATGTGCTGATTAGCGCATATCCATAAGTAGGCTGCTTCCGAATTAACAATAAAATACAAAATTCAAGAGTTCCCCTTTTTATTTGTGATTTCCAATCGTCAAGATTCATATACTGTACCTCCTGTTTATATATCGTACCACACAGTATATCTAAAATCAATAGTATTTTGTTGCGCGATTCTTATACTTTGATAAAATATAATCAATTTAGTAACAGCTTAGCTGCATTCATTTATAAGTAGTTTATTTGTACATTTTGATAATTTGCTGTAACAGTTCAGCCATGCAGAATTGATTGTGCAAATTGTATGTAGGAGCTTGCTCATTAAGGACAATTTGTACAATTAATTCTATAGGGCAGACGCCCATCATAAAATAAGTCGCCAGCAAATACAAATATCATTGGTGAAAATGTACATTCTGGCGACTTATGAATGTCATGGCTGAACTGTTACAATTTGCTGGAGACTGTTAGGAACTGTAGAAAAATAACCTTTGAAAAGTATAAATAAATTATAGAAGCCTCTTGTTATCTGTGGTATGATTTTGTTGTATTCATGTAACAGGCAGTAATAAATTAAGGGATTGTAGAAAACAAGTGAGAAATTATAGAACGAAAGCAAGTTACAACAAACTATGGAAGTTGTTGATTGATGAGAGCATAAAAAGTATCTGTGAGTATTTACAGTGTGATATTGGCGACATTATGGAAATGGTTCCTGAGAATTTAGTGATAAAATAATTTACAAAGAGGTTATATTATGTTAGCGTTTTATCATTATCCGTTTGTGCAAAATCAAAATTTTAGAGAGTACACAAAAGAGGATTTGTCTGATACTTCTAAGGTAAAAAAACTGTTTGATTATTGTCAGATACTTGAGGCGTACATTACAAAATCAGGCTGGGATTATTTGATTCAGAGATATGGATATGAGGGACTTTATAATATTGACCAAAAAAGTGGTTGGCTTAACGCAGAAAGTTTAGAGGAATTTAAACAATGCGTTGACGCAGAAATAGAATGCTGTATTGCAGCGGATTTGTATGAGTAAGGAACTGTTTAGAGATAACATGTAGAATAGACTTTGAGAATCTATCACAAAAACAGGAGGTTTTATCATGGCATCATGGTCTGGAATTCGGTATCAATTAGAGAAAGAATATCTTGCATATTCATTGCGTGGACATATTCAGTATTATGCAACGACTTACAGTAAGAGTCCCGACCATGAAGGACGAGCGGCAATTCGACTTGATGGGAAGGAGATTATTGAAGGTTGTTATTGGAATAATTGGTATAAGGCACATCTCTTTCCTATAGATGATAAATATGCTCTTCGCATAGAAAGGGAATTTGCTTATATAGATGATACGGCGATACAGCTTGGCGTGTTTGACCAACGCTGTTTTTACCATGCTTTTAATGAATTTGACAATCAGAGTATTGATAAAAGCCTAGCTAGTGAAAATATGCTTGTCAGAATCTTTGCGCTTTTAGATAGACGTGTTGGAAAGAGGCGGCTGCGCACAATGAAGACTGATATAGAAAAAGAATGTAAGACAATACAATGCTTTTACGCGATTCGGGCAGCCGCCGAAAATATAATTTAAGGCATTACTGATATCTATGGTTTTGTGCTTCTCCTTGAAAATCCTCATTTTCACAGACTTTTCTGAGCGCGTCGCGCACTTCCATCAACGCAAATCCAAGCAGATTTTGGCCACGCCATTTGAGTGGATTATGAGCACCCGCATCGGATTCGTCCATTTTGATTCCCCAAATTGCATCATAAGGGCTTGCCTCGACTAAGATTTTGTCATTTGTCTGTAAAAGGAACTTTTTTAGATGCGGATTCTGCGAAAATTTTTGGTAGTTTCCGTTAAGTACAATGGCATATTTTGCTTTGCTCCAGACGATCTCATCAAAGTTTCTAACTTTTTGCCCCAGTGCTTTTATTTTGTTGGGATTACTGCAGGATAAAATCTGCTGCATTATTTCTTGGTCATCAAATAGTCTGGCTTTTTGAAACATCATATACTGTTCCATACAGCAGTAGTGGTTTGTGACAGAGAAAAAGTGGGATTTGTGCCATTGACTAAGACAGCCTTTGTTGACAGTGCCATCTGAGGAGGACTGTGCTTTCCAAAACATGCAGTATTTTAAATTTTTTCCCATGCGATAGTCTTTTTGAACTTGTTCTAGCGAATATTTGGGAATACCTCCTTTTTGCCAGAGTGGTATGCAAAATTCTTTATAGCGATAATAGATGCATTCATCAGTGTTTTTCCAGAAACCTTTCCATGTCGGCGGTTCTGGAAAAAGTTCTTGATAGTGTGCACTGTCTTCTGGGGAGAGAGATTGATACCAGTTGTGCCATTCTATTGTATAGGCTTCACCATAGCCCATTCGCCATCCAATGGATTGACGTTCCAGTTCCGGGTAAGTAAGCCATAGCGGCAGCATAATTTTTTGTTTCTCTAACATTGTTAATCACCTTGCTTTGTTGAAATTAAATATATCATATCATAACTCAAACTTGTGTTCAATAGAGTGAACAGTGTTATTTTAGTAATTGACAATAGTTCGTTACTTTTCATACCTGCACCATGCATTTGCTGCATGGTGTCGGAGCCAGCGCCATACTGCCTGCTTTGTGGCATTTTGTGTGCATTAATTGCTGCAATTCATATCAAATCATCATAAATGAATACGAAATCTGGCGTGTGTGTGAAGTGTAACCAACAGTTCATTGCTTTTCACGGGTCAGAAATGCACGTGTACTGCGCATTCTGTGAGAACATGATTGAATCTTGATGTATCTCAATCTCAACACTATTTCATGGACTTTACAGTGAGTGCAAAGTTCTGGACTGAATTGTAACGTAATTTTACACAAGTATGAATTGTAATTGTATCTATTTTCATGTATATTATTAGCAAGGCAGCAAGACAAGGATGTCTTATTGAGTGGTTTTGGTGCTGTAATTTGTTCTTTTCTATGGGGAAAGTGAGAGAAAATGAAAAAAGAGTACACCTATGTCAGCAGAAATACTTTAGAGTATGTTTATTTGCATGACTGTGATTGTGAGCATATGTATTATGCAGAAAATTATTTGATTTTTGAGATGGAATGGATGGAGATTTTGCGAGGACATCCGCAAAATCCATTTCCGCAGGCGCACCAATCAGGGGCGGGAAGAATCGAACTGTTTCAACCCAAAATTGTAGAGTGCACGTTAGCTGTGAAAAGAAGTAAGAATATCCGCAGCGTGAATGATGTTCGAGAGCTCGACTATTATGGATTGGAATTCTTAGAGTATGAGCAGGAGTACAGAAAATCCAATGACTATTATGCAGAACTGTTTATGGTTTTTGACAGGGATTCTTGTTATGACAATATTTCTTTAAAAATTGAATATCAAGGCGCTACTGTGGCATGGGATACGCTTAACGGTGTGTCATGGGTTGAGTGTATTTAAGAGAAAACGATACGAAACTGGATGAAAGGAAAAAGCTATAAGAACAAAAGATTGTATAGAGAATTGTTTGAAATCATTACAAGATGAAAAAGCATTTAATTTATGGAGTGTTTGTAAAAAATTATTGAAGCTGTAGTAGTACATAATAAGCGGATTATTACACAGATGAGTAATCATGATATGCATGACGAAACGCACAGTGAAAAAGTGCTTGGAATTATAGAAAGTTTATTAGGGGAAAAGATAGAAAAATTAATTTTTTATGAGTTAGTTTTGATTTATATGTCTGCCTATTTGCATGATTCTGCTATGGCAATGCCAGATTGGGAATACAATGTTTTAAGGACTGTAGAGGGAACAGAACAATTGCGTGATTTCGCACCATTGCGTCATTAAAATTTCTAGACAATGCCACCGCATCGCCTCCTTCCTCCGCCTTGCACTGATACAAATATCAAGCACTTTGTATACGAGGATTAAAAAAACGGTGTACTAGTGAATATCCACAATTCCAGAAAGATTTGCTAGAAGGTTTATGATATGGGTTTACAAGTTATCTGATTTTATTTTATTTACTATTTTTCATTGATAGAAAAATTACTGAAGAATAAAAATAATTTATTAGTAATTGATTTTGACTAGAAAAATTGTAGTTTATAGAGTGCAAACTGGTTTAAAATACAAGGAGTTTTTTATGAAGGATTTAATTCGATTAACAGATTTGCAATTGAAGGAAGTATATAAAATATTCAGTATTGCAGATGAAATCCGCGAAGGAAAATATAAAGATTTTTTGAAGGGAAAGAGTGCCATTTTGTTTTTTCCTGCTTCAAGTATCAGAATACGAGTAACTTTTGAAAAAGGGATAGCCCTGCTTGGTGGTCAGCCAATATTATTTCCCAATGATGCACTCGACAAAAAAGAAGATTTAAGAGATGTATGTGGTTATTTGGATAATTGGGCAGATATTGTGATTGTGCGGCACAAAGACATACAGTTGATTGAAAAAGTTGCTCAATATGCAAATGTTCCTATTATCAATGCGATGACGGATAGCAATCACCCTTGTGAGATTTTGTCGGATATGTATTCGCTGTCAAAAATTAGACATAACTTTGTGAAAGACGAATATCTGTTTTGCGGAAAAGCTGGAAATATTGGATTTGCATGGAAAGAGGCATCTGAAGTTATGGGCTTTCATCTGTCTCAATGCTGTGGTGTTGGCTATGAGATAGAAGGGATTGAAGTTTATCATGATATTCAGACAGCAATTAAGGGAAAGGATATTATCTGTACAGATTCTCTGCCCGCAGAGACATTAAGTGCTTTTCAGGCGTGTCAGATAACAAAAGAAGTGATGGAGCTGGCGAATAAAAATGCCATACTCAATCCCTGTCCTCCTTTTTATCGCGGGGAAGAAGTTTCGGCGGAAGTGATAGACTCGCAATATTTTGTGGGATATGCGTTTAAAAAGCGTTTGCTTGTAATACAACAGGCAATTATAATTTGGTGTATGACACAGAAATAGAATTGTAGTAATATAATATTGTTTAAAAATAGTAAAAACAAAAACAGCATTGAAAATTGTTTAACGATTTCCAATGCTGTTTTTGAATGCCGGTGGCCGGACTTGAACCGGCACGAGGTTGCCCCCGGCAGATTTTGAGTCTGCTGCGTCTGCCATTCCGCCACACCGGCATCTTGAATGATATATCATAACGACAAGAGATATATTATCATATTTTGGCAGAGTTAGCAAGAGAAAAATTACAAAAAATTAAAAAAATTTCTACTTATAAGTCAGCGCCATGGTCAATGACAATAATTTGTCCCGTAATCGCAGACGATTCATCACTTGCAAGGAATAAAATTGCATTGGCAACTTCCTCGGGCATACAAACCGGTAGAGACAAATCGGCATGTTTTGCCATTGCGCCCATCATATCTGGGTCAAGGTTTTCTTTTTTCATACCCATTGTCATTGGAGTCACAACACTTCCAGGACAGAGAGCATTGCAACGCACACCGACATTGGCACAGCGCATGGCGATATTCTTTGTCATGCCAATTACTGCTGCTTTGCTTGCCACGTAAGCGACACCGCCTCCCCCTGTATATCCTGCGACGCTCGAAACGTTTACGATAGAGCCAGCTTTTTTCTCAACCATAATTTTTGCTGCTTCTCTCGTCATGTAAAGCGTTCCCTTTGTATTGATATCAATTAGCGTGTCAATTGTCTGGTCAGTTACCTTTTCAATTGCCTCAATTCCACTGTCAACAACACCCGCATTATTGACCAGAATATCGATAGTACCAAAACACTCAATGGTTTTGGCAATTACTGCGCTGCATTGTGCCTTGTCAGAAATATCACAAGGTACTGCCAGTGCTTCTCCGCCGGCTGCTTTGATTTTGTCCGCCACTGCCTCAAGCTGTTCTACGCGCCGTGCAGAAATAACGACTTTCGCACCCTCCTTTGCAAAAAGTTCTGCTGCGCAGGCTCCAATGCCAGAGTTTCCACCTGTTATCACAGCTACTTTTCCATCTAATCTTCCCATGTTTTTCCTCCTTGTTTTTCCTATTGCTTCTTGAATCTTCTTTGAAAATCCTGTATCGCAGATAACTTGATTATATCATAGGTACATGGAAAATAAAAACAAATTTTGAAATAAGAAATTATTAAAAAATCGTTTAGATTATTTTTCGCGAAGATATTTAGAAAGGTTAGAAAGGTATAAAAAGGAGCATCACTAGAGAAACTGGAAAAACTTGGCACTGGTCAAATTGACGTATTTGGTTGCCTTTTTGTCCTTATTTATTTAAAATAAGGACAAAAAGTAATTTGTCAACAATAATAAAATTATCACAAAAAGGGGAGTGTGTATAGATCTAAATTGAAAAAGTTTTAAAAAAGTTCTATACATGCCCTTTTTTGCTTTAAATCTGGGTGGACATACATGTTCATTGTCGTGTTAATGTTAGAATGTCCCAAAAGTTCACTGACACATTTATAATCTGCTCCTTTTTGAATCAGTCTTGTTGCAAAACTGTGGCGAAGAGAATGAAAATTTAGGTATGAGATATCATGTTTTATTAGAAAACGCTCATAAAATCTTCTGTATGTCCGCGGCTCCATAAATGCAGAGCTGTTTGTCAGCACATATCCCTGCGTATCAATATTAGGCAGGGATTTCATTGTCTCGTGCAGTTTTTGGGGCAGTGGGATTCTCCGAGTAGATTTTGCAGTCTTGGGTATTCCCACAATGATTTTGGTGGTTGGCTGCATATCTTTTTGATAGACACGCTGCAGTGTATTCTGTATTGTGATAACTTTCTGAACACAGTCAATATCACTCCAATGCAAAGCGCACAACTCCCCAATTCGCATACCAGTAATTAAACTTAATAGAATCCCAAAAGACTTAAAGGACAAATCTGAAACGACCGCCTCAATAATTGCATCCTGCTCCTCATCTGTAAAAACTTTATTTTTACTGTTCTGTATTTCTGGAATATAGGAGATTTCTAATGTAAAGGGAGAGAGCATATTCTTTTTTACACCATATTTTAAAATTTGCTTGATCAACATCACTAAGTTAGAGATAGTTGATTTTTTTATGGTCTTATGAGCGATATTGTTGCCAGTCTGCCATGCATAGACGTTTTTCTGTATCATATCCTCATTCAAATCGTCTATTTCCAAGTCACCCAAAGCGGGAAGGATATAATTTTGCAGTTCAAAGACATAGTAGGCACTGGTTGATTCTTTAATATAGTTTTTTTTATTTTCATACCATTCCCACGCCAAACGTTCAAACTTCATAGTGAACACTCCTTTCTGTCTTTATTTTAAATAAATAAGGATGAGAATGCAACCATATATGGCACAAAGGAAGAGATTCATGACAGATATAAAATATGCGGTAGTTATCACGACGCACAACAGGGAACAATTGCTGCGGGAATGTGTGGAACATGTACAGCATCAAACCATTCCACCGGACAAAATTATTATTGTGAACAATGCGTCCACAGATGGTACAGGGCGCTATTTAAAAACATTGAGCGAACAATGCAAAACAATTGACGTCATAGACCTTTTAGGGAATACAGGTGGTGCAGGCGGGTTTGCTGTAGGCATTGAGCGCGCGGCGCAAACTGCTGCAACATGGGTTTTCGCAATTGACGATGATGCTATTATCGCGTTGGATTACATGGAGCAAATTTTTGCAGCCGCACGACAAAATCCTACACAGCAGGCATTTGCCGGAGCTGTAATGGTGAACGGGCAGATTGATACTTGTCATAGAAGAAATTTGACAAGAATTGGGCTGATGTCAAAAAACTGCAAGGAAAAAGCATATGCGCAACCTTATTTTGTCTGCGACATCGCATCATTTTGCGGAATGGTGGTGGATTTATCCCTTGTGCGTCAGATAGGTCTGCCGCACGCAGAATATTTTATCTGGTATGACGACACAGAATACTCTTTGCGCATTCATAATTATAGCCGGTTTCTTGTAGTGCCGCAGGCAGTACTTACCCACAAGATTACACAGTTAGAAAAAACCCGCCCCAGACGGTATGACTGGAAAGAATACTATGCGGTTAGAAACAGACTTTTGATGGTACAAGAACATGGAACGGTTTTGGATAGGGCAGTCAATTTTGCCAATCTATTTGTCCATGTAATTTTTCGGAACTGGTTATTTGGTGTGATAAAAAGAGATAACTATGATTGGGCGTATGAGCGTGGACTAGTACGGGAGGCGCTTCGAGATGTTCGCAAGATGCGCAGAAAAGAAACCGTTTTAGAAAAAATGACAGAAGGACCAAAAGGGGAGGGGATTACAAATGCTTATTTTAAATAGTGCGATGGTACTTGTTCCCGCACTGTTTGCTCTGTTTGTGCATAATTACATTTGCCATGGTAAGGTGCCGCCTGCAAGAAAATTGTTCTTTTTCTTGCTGTATGGAGTTGTGATTGGTGTATTGATGTACGCAATTATATGGTTGTGGGGCTCTCGTGGAATGGATATTTTACATAAGACCTTATCACAAAAGATTACAGTTACAATTTTTGGCTGTGTGTTGGCTTTTTGTATTGTATTTATTATTTGTCTTGCTGTGGAGCAGGATATTACCATGCAGAAACTACAGCGTTATCTGTTGCGTTTTAGGACTGATGTACAGAAATATTTCGAGTACGCGGTGCGCTCTGCCAAGGCGGATTTGCGATCAGAGGTAGCAAATGCTTATTTGGACTGGCTTTGGTGGCTAATTGAACCGTTTTGTATGATGCTTATTTATGCGTTGATTTTTGGGGTTGTTTTTAAGGCATCAGAGCCATATTTTCCAGTGTTTATCTTTTCGGGGTTGGCTATGTGGTCATTTTTTTCAAGAGGAATGAGTGTCAGTGTAAATATTGTTCGGAATAACAAGGGGATTATCTGCAATATTTATCTGCCAAAGTTTATTTTGTATTTTGCCCGTATGTTGGTAAATGGCTTCAAGATGCTGGTGTCTTTTGGGATTGTGATTGTGATGATGGTAGTGTTTCGCGTTTCAATCTCCCTAAATGTATTGTACATTGTGCCGATTATGGCAGTATTCTTTCTGTTTACATTTGGGTTGGGGAGTATTTTGATGCATTTTGGAGTGTATGTCAATGACCTTTCGTATATTGTGGGAATTTTGTTAAGTATGCTGATGTATTTTACAGGGACTTTTTACTCCGTCGGAAAGCGGATTCCAGCACCGTTTGGAGCACTTTTGGAACAGTTTAATCCCGTCGCGTACTGTATTGCATCAATGCGCAATGCGGTTTTGTACTGTGAGTCACCGCAAATAGATTTGTTGTTGATGTGGGCACTGGTGTCGCTGGTGTTGTCGGCTTTGGGGGTATACACAATATACCGCAATGAAAATGCGTATGTGAAGGTGATTTGATGGGAGAGAATAAAAAAGAAAACGTCAAAGAAATTGCAATAGAAGCGAAAAATGTGTGTATTCAGTATCAGATAATGAAAAACGTTACAGTACGTCATAATCTTTTTCACAAACATACAAAAGAAGAGGCATTCGAGGCGGTAAAAAATGTGTCCTTTACTGTGGAAAAAGGTGGGATTCTTGGGATTATTGGCAGAAATGGCAGCGGTAAATCTACATTGTTGCGTGCGGTTGCAGGGGTATTTTGTCCTAACAGCGGCAGTATTGACTTAAAAGGTCACACAGTTTCGCTGATGGCGCTGGGGGTTGGTTTTAAAGACAATCTCACAGGGCGGGACAACATCTTGCTGTCTGGCATGTTGCTTGGTTTTAACGATAGGCAGATACAAGAGCGAATACAGGAGATTATTGCTTTTGCAGAGATTGATGAATTTATAGACAGACCAGTAAGGACATACTCAAGTGGTATGCGTTCCAAACTTGCATTTGCAATCACTGCCATGCTGGAAACAGACATTATGCTGGTTGATGAAGTTTTAAGTGTCGGAGACGAGCGTTTTAAGAAAAAGAGCCTGAAAAAAATGAAAGAGCTGATCAATGACAAAAACAGAACTGTAATTATTGTTTCGCACAGCATTGATACCTTAAAAAATCTATGTGATAAGGTAATGTGGATACACGACGGAGAAAGGAAAGAAATTGGGGAACCGGAAATGGTGCTGAACAATTATCTAAAATATATGAACCAGTGACAGGACAAAAGATATGCAAAACGAAGAAAATTGTAAGGTATCTGTGATTGTACCAGTATACCGTGTGGAAAAATACATAGACAGATGCATCAGAAGTCTTTTGCGGCAAACCTTATTTGAAATTGAAATTCTGTGTATCTGTGAAAAAGAAGATGATTCTTATAATAAGTTATTGGCATATGCAAAGGTGGATACCAGATTAACGGTGATTGAGAAGAAGAATACAGGCGTGTCTTCTGCCAGAAATGCAGGGCTTAGAGCTGCAAAGGGAAAATATATTGCTTTTGTGGACGCGGATGACTGGATAGAATGGTATGCATTGCAGTTGTTATACGCCGTGGCAGAGCAGAATGCGGCACAAATTACTGTGTATGGCATCTGGCCCGCCGCAGAACCGGATGGTAGTCGAAGAGGGATATTTGACTGTACACCTGTTCGCAATGTCCGATATCGTAACAATGGCATGAAGGCACTTTTTTATGAGCATGGAAGCCGGCCGTATATTGGCAATAAATTTTATAATAGAGAATTTCTAGTGCAGAACGAGTTTTGGTTTGATGAATCCGTTGATATTGGTGAAGACCATCTGTTACAGTTTCAAGTGTTTGGAAAGGCAGAAAACATCTGTTTTTTTCGGGAAAAGCTATATCACTATGATATGAAACGAAGTAATTCTGCAATGAATGCTTGCCAACAGCAGAAGGTAGAAGAGAAAAATTTTCGCCTGCTGGAAATGATTATGCAGCAAAAAAGAACACATTATAAGGAATTGTATGATCGGGAATACACTGCATGGATTTTGCAGGATTATGGTTGGCTGGTTAATCAGAAGGAGACCATATATTCTGAGAATAGAAAAAACAAAATTTTGCGGATTCGCGCATTTTTCAAGGAATTGTCAGCGGAGCAGTATATTTCAGAGTTGCCGATAGAATACCAATATCTGTATGAACGCTTTATGCTGTGGAAAGATCCAATGCAGTATGGCGGATATATTCGTATGCCATACTGGGAGTATGATGCCTACATGGTAGAGCAGGCAACCGGATTTTATGAAACGCTTCCAGTTTCAAAAGGATTGTATGACAGATTACGCAGAGTATATGAGATGGTTGTATTTCATGAAATCCGCCACTGGGCAGTCATTATTCCAGTGCGAATTGTACAGCACTATAAATTGTACAGAGCCAGAAAGAGGCGTATATGAAAAAGAGAAAGCAATACAAAATCTCTGTTGTGACAGCAGTATACAATGTAGAGCAGTATCTTGAGGAAATGATTGAAAGTATTATCAGGCAGAGCATAGGTTTTGAAAATATACAGCTTATCTTGATTGATGACGGTTCACAGGATTTATCTGGAAGCATTTGTGATAGTTATGCAGCAAAGTATCCAGAAAATATTATTGTAGTACATAAGGAAAATGGAGGGGTTTCCTCGGCAAGAAATGAGGGGCTAAATCATATCAGCGGAGCGTATATTAATTTCACAGATGCAGATGACTTTCTTGAGATAGATGCATTGGAAAAAATGTATCTGTATTTAAAAAAGTATGCAGCACAAATCGACTTGGTTGCGATCCCACTCCAATATTATGGCAGTGGCAGAATACACCCGTTGGATTATAAATTCTGTAAGACAAAAATTGTAAATTTGGAAAAGCAGTACGACTATATTCAATTGTCGATAAGTAGCGTTTTGGTAAAAAGTGATTGTATGAAAATGCAGCAATTTGATACCAAGCTGTCATACGCGGAAGATGCGCAGCTTATAATAGATATTTTGCTTGATAAGATGGCATATGGTATTGTCTGTGAAACCAAATACTGGTATCGAAAGCGGGAATCTGGGGATTCGGCAATTGATAGGGGCAGAAAAAATCCTCGCTATTATGTACCCTACATGGAGAATTTTATCTTAAAATCTCTAAAAAACGCTGCTGAAAAAAAAGGAAAAATACCTTATTTTGTGCAATATACCTGCATGTATGACTTGCAGTGGCGCTTAACGGAATATCCGCTTGTAGAACAGGGGATTCTTAAGCCGCAGGAGGAGGAGTGTTACAAAGCGCTTATTAGCAAGGCATTGCAGAATATCGAGGATAAAATAATCTGGGAACAAAAGCATATAAACAGCAGGTGCAAATTGGAGATAGTTGGGCAAAAAAAGCAGCAGGAAGATTTGGATATTCGGTTATTTTATGAGTTTATTGAGATTACACCAAGACAGATTTTAATAGAAGGGTGCATCAAAGGACAATCACAGCAGTTGGAAGATGCAAAGCTTTTTTTGAAGATAAGAGATGCAAACATAAGTTTAGAAACATTTTTGGCAATGCCTTTGGAAAAAGAGTATTTTGGATTTCGGTTTTGTATCAAGCGAGATCGATTGCCAGAGAAAGCAGATTTACAGGTGGGTTGCCATTTGCAAAACACAGATATTATATTCAAACAAATTTTGTTTGGAAAATTTTTTCCACTTAGCAATCAGTTTCAGAACAGCTATCTTTATGAAGGTGGGATTTTGCTGACCTATCGCGGCAATTTGTTATGTATTTCAAAGGGAGTTGAGAGGAAAATGCTTGCAGTGTGTGAGAGAAACTTTCAGAGAGAGATGTTGTCAAAACGAAATAAAAAAGTTTTTCGTGGCTGGATTGCGCGGTCAATCTATCAGATTTTAAAACCTTTTAAAAGAAAAGAGCTTTGGCTTATCAGTGATAGGCTGATGAAAGCAGATGACAATGGAGAGGCATTTTTTACCTACATGAACACAGAGGGGAAAAGTGCAGATATCCGCACTTACTTTGTGCTAGAAAAGACCTCCACAGATTATGAACGACTAAAAAAGATTGGCAAAGTGGTGCCATATCATTCGACAAAGCATAAGATTTTGTCACTTTTATGTGATAAAAAGATATCGTCCCAGGCAGATGAATTTGTATATAATCGATTTTATGATTTGTCGTATTTGTATGGTGATATACAGCACAAACAAAAGTTTGTTTTTTTGCAGCATGGTGTGACAATGAATGATTCCAGTACATGGCTTAAGAAGATGGATACTAATATCAGTTTGTTTGTGACAACTACCCAACCAGAACATCAGTCGATATTGGATTATGCATATGGTTACGAGGAGAGACAGGTAGTATGTACAGGTTTTCCCAGATATGATTATTTGTATGCTTCCGCCCAGAAGAAAAATGTAATCACTTTTATGCCAACATGGCGGAAATATCTAACTTGTGATTTTGATGACAGAACAGATGCACGCAAATTGACAAAAGAGTTTTCTGACAGTGCGTATTGCAAAATGTATCAACAGGTATTTTCAAACAGCAAACTTTTTGAAGTGGCAGACAAATATCATTATCAGATTCAATTGATGCTTCACCCTGCTATGCCAAGAGAGTCTATACTTTATTTTCAATGTGCTGGACAGATGGAGATATTAGACAGAAATACAAGGTATAGAAAGTTATATGCGGATTCCAGCTTGATTGTTACAGATTATTCGTCAGCAGTGTTTGATTTTGCATATTTAAGAAAACCTGTTTTGTACTATCAACAGGATGCAGAAGAGTTCTTTTCAGGTAAACATGTGTGCAACAGAGGATATTTTGATTATGAGCAAGACGGTTTTGGCGAAGTGGAGTACACAGCAGATGCATTGATGGACCGCATGATTGAATATATGGAAAATGGGTGCCGGTTAAAGGAATGTTATCGGGAACGGATTGAGAGGACTTTTCGATATTCAGACCAAAAGAACTGTCAAAGAGTTTATGAGGAGATTAAAAAATTGTAGAAATACGAGGATTAGATTGGTATGGAAGAAACAAAGGAATACAGATATAAAGTGTCCGTTGTGACAGCAGTATACAATGTTGAGAATTATCTAACAGAGATGATAGACAGTATCATAGCGCAGAATATTGGTTTTGAAAATGTACAACTGATACTGGTGAATGATGGTTCACAGGACAGTTCTGGGGCGATTTGCGACCAGTATGCGGCGCAGTATCCAGAGAATATTGTAGTGGTACACAAAAAAAATGGTGGGGTGTCTTCTGCAAGAAATGAAGGATTGAAGTATGTTGAGGGAGCGTATGTCAATTTTACGGACGCGGATGATAAGCTTTACTTCAATGCATTGGATAAAATGTATACTTACTTAAAAAATAACGAAGAGTGGATAGATTTAGTGGCAATACGAACAGATTTTATAGGGGCTAAAAAAGGAGGACATCCATTAAATTACAGATTTAAGAAAACTAGATTGGTCGATTTGAGGAAGGAACACACATGTATTCACCTTGCAATCAACAGTGTGTTAATAAAGCGTACGTGTTTTGAAAAAAGAAGGTTCGATACAGGTTTGTCATATGCAGAGGATGCACAGCTTGTAGTGGATATATTGTTGGAAAAGATGCGTTATGGACTGATAAGGGGGACTTGCTATCTATATAGAAAACGTCTAACAGAAGATTCAGCGCTTGATTTGGGAAGAAATAAAGCAGCCTATTATATTCCATATATGGAGAGATTTATACTATACTCCCTGAAAAATGCATTGGACAAGAGAAATTATATTCCTCAATTTGTTCAATATACGTGTATGTACGATTTACAATGGCGCTTAAATAAAGATCCATTAGTGAATCTAGGAGTGTTATCGGAAGAAGAGACACAAAGATATAAGGAGTTAATTATACAAGCACTACAATACATTGACAATAAAATAATACTTGAACAGAAAAATATTGGAAATAACTATAAGATAGCATTGCTGCTGTTTAAAGAGGACAATAAGAAAAAAGTCGAATTGGTTTCCTGTCCTAACGATTATAAAGTATGTATAGAAGATATTTCGTCAGCTTATGCAAGTTCTTATACAATGATTTTTGAATTTGCGCAAATTTTACCGCAGGAAATATTGATTGAGGGGTATATTCGATACTTTGCAGAACTAGATAATATTGAAGTGATTTTAAAAGAAAAAGATGCACAGACATCTATTGAATTTCAGGCAGAACTTATAGAACGTGAAGAAAAACAGACACTTTGTATGGATGAAGTGATAACTAAGGCCAAAGGTTTTAAATTTCGGATTTGCCGTGATGAGATTCCAGATTCTTTGAATTTGTTGTTGTATATACGCTATCAGGGAAATGATATAAAGTGTAATAATGTATTATTTGGCAAATTTTTTCCAATCTCGACAAAACTAAAAAACAGTTATTTATATCAGGAAGGAATGATTTTGTCATATACAGGAAAGATGTTAAAATTATGCAGTTGTCCCAATAAAAAAATAGTGAAAGAATGGGAAAAGAAGTTTCAAAAAGAGATATTTTCCAAGAAAAATAAGATGATTCGTAGAGGCTGGATTGCCAGAAATATTTATCTTGTATTAAAGCAGTTTAAAAAGAAAGAGCTGTGGCTTATTAGTGATAGGCTGACCAAAGCAGATGATAATGGAGAAGCATTTTTTACTTATATGAATACAATTGGCAAGAATGAAGACATCGATACTTATTTTGTTCTTGACAAAGCTTCAGAGGATTATGAACGATTGCGAAGTATAGGCAAGGTAGTTTCTTTTCACTCTACGAAACATAAGATTTTATCCTTGTTATGTGACAAAATAATTTCATCACAGGGAGAGGATTATATTTTTAATCGTTTTTATGATATGTCATATTTATACAAAGATATACAACACCATCAAAAATTTATATTTTTACAACACGGGGTTACGAAAGATAATTTGAGTCAATGGTTGACAAAAGCAAATAAAAATATAAGCTTGTTTGTTACTGTTACAAATATGGAATACCAATCTATTTTAGATTATGCATATTATTATGATGAAAAGCAGGTTAAATGTGTAGGTTTTCCCAGATACGATTATTTGTATGATAACTCTAAGGAACAGAATATAATTACTTTTATGCCTACTTGGCGTGCTTATTTAGTAGGAAAAATTGATGTAAAAACGGATGCTCGAAAATTAAAAAGTGGATTTGAGAATAGTTCTTACTGCAAAATGTATCAAGAGGTATTTTCGGATAGCAGATTATATCAAGCCGCAGAAAAGTATCATTATCAAATTCGACTTATGTTGCATCCAACAATGCCGCGCGAGTGTATTGAATACTTTAACTGCAATGATTGTATTGAGATACTTGATAGGAATACGCGCTATCGAGATTTATTTGCAGATACAAAACTAATTATTACTGATTACTCTTCGGCAGTATTTGATTTTGCATATCTTCGCAAACCAGTACTTTATTATCAACAAGATGTAGATGAATTTTTTTCAGGAAATCATACTTATGAAAAAGGGTATTTTGACTATGAAAGAGATGGTTTTGGAGAGGTAGAGTATACGGCAGAAAATTTGATAAATCGAATTATTGAATACATGAAAAATGGATGTAAATTAAAGGAGGCGTATCGGGATCGGATTGAAAAAACATTCCCATATAAGGATAAAGAAAATTGCAAACGGGTTTATGAGGAGATTATAAAGCTCTCTTAGGAGTAAAGTAAAGGGGAGAATAAAGTGTATACAAAAGATATACTGGTTAAGATATTTCATGTATTTTTCTTTCGCATATTTTATTATTTGTTGATTCTAGCAATTGGAAATATGAATTTGCAGTCACCATTCAGTGCACTTGTGATTGTTCCAATAGTTTTTTTATTGTATTATGCTGCCAAATTTCCGCCGACGCATTGGATTATGATGATGCTGAATATCAGCGGCGGATTTAAACAAGAAGATGTGGATTATACATGAGGTTTTGATTCTTACGAGGAGAAAAAGGAGGCAAATATGCAGAAGATAAAGGAACGGCTGGTGGACAGAGGCGTTCTTGGAACAATCAAACATATTCTTTATACAAAACAGCTTAGAACATGGGCAGATAGTTGTATTGCAGGAGATAATTATGTGAGCCGAACACCAATTCGAGAAAATTCATTTAGCCAGCAATTATTTTCTATTAATGGAGCGTGGCATTGGATTTGTCTGTTATATACATGGATTGTACATATTATGTTGTTTGTGGGTATTTTGCTGTCAACTGTACTATCGTTTCAGAAAAAAGTTGAAGAACAAAAAATGTTTGTTGGACGAATTGCAGTCTTTGGATTATTCTTGTTTCTTTCTATATGGGAATGTAATCCTAGATATCTGTTTACAGTGATGCCAATGATAATTCTAGTGGCAGCAGATGGTATTTTCTTGTTATTAGATAGAATAACGGAAAATGAAAAAGAAACATTTGTTTATCAAATAAATACCTCGGGGGGGGGTATTTTGGGCAACAGCATGAGGGCACCCAAAATGAAAGAAAATTTAAAAAGAAATTTTGGACTCGATATCTCCCTGGCGATAAAAGGAATTGCCATTGCAATGATGCTGTTTCACCATCTATTTCGGAATGGATTAGGAGCTCATGAACAGTATGATATTGTTTATTTTCCTTTTCCAGAAACAAATATACGCAATATTGCTACGATGTTTAAAATCTGTGTTGCACTTTTTACATTTATCAGTGGATATGGATTGTATTTAAACTACAAAAAGACGGCGTTGTCTGCCTCACGGTGGGTATCGCAGAGAATTGTCAAGCTGTTGTCTTCCTACTGGTTTGTGCTGGTATTCTGTTGGATAATCCTTAGCATTTTAAATGGTTATCCACAAAATAAGTATTTTGGAGATGGATTTTATCAGGGTGTTGCAAATATGTTTGTAGAATTTTTAGGCTGCGCAAATTTGTTAAGAACACCAACAATAAATGATGTCTGGTGGTATATGAGTGCAGCCATCATTTTCATTATAGCGTTGCCTTTTATTGTAGCACAGGAGGATAAACTTTTGTTGCTATTGCCAGTGACCGCAATATTACCTCGGATTTTAGGGATTGGATATCAGGGTGGAACATCAGCGTATTCCTTTTTGTTTATGTTCTTGGTGGGAGTGATTTGCGCAAAATATGATTTGGTGAATAGATGGCTGCGTTTTAAACAGGAAAGGCTTTTCCTAAAATTTTTGGTAGAAATGCTTTTGGTCATTATTGGTTATAAATTTTATAGAAAGATTCCACTTGAGCTGTTTTGGGAATATCATTTTGGATTGTATCCGCTGTTGGTAATTTTCTTTGCAGTAGAATTTGTATGCTTTCTGCCAGTAGTGGGAAAGGTATTGTCTTTCTTAGGGAAGCATTCCGCGAATATCTTTTATATTCATTCGTTTTTTATGATGTTTTCGGGATTTATTTATGAGCTGCCTTCCTTTTTACTTTCTTATCTCGCACTGATGGGGATTTCATTGGGTGGCTCTGTCTTGATAGAAGCGTTAAAAGAGGTGTTTGGGTATAATAAAAAGAGGGGACAGATATGTTGACAATTATAAGTGATTTTATAAAAATAAACAAATGTTTGGGGGGGGGTATTCCTGCTAACGTTACTTTTTCAGATAATGAATATTGTATATTGGGGTACTTGCAAGGAAGGATATTTTGGTGATGAACTGTATTCCTTTCAATTTATTTGTCAGACAGAGTATCCTTCTATCAATGTGAATCGACAGGAAGCGAATTATTTGAATAACTGGCATTCATCGGAATACTATCAAGACTATTTTACAATTTCAGATGAGGAAGCATTTGACTTCATTGGTGTATATAACAGTATTAAAAAGGACGTTCATCCGCCATTGTATTATATATTGTTAATGATTATGTGTTCACTTTTTCGGAAATTTTCAAAGTGGTCCTTTATTCTACTGAATATTATATTTTTTGTTTTATCTGATTTTATTTTGTACCAAATTTGTAAGAAGTTGATTTTGATAAAATCTGGTCAAATCATTCCTTGTCTCTTATGGGGATTTAGTGTTGGAACGGTTACAATGGCAGTGTTTGGGCGTATGTACATGCAGCTTACTTGTGCGACACTTCTTTATACATTTCTGCATTTTATTTTAATTGAGAATATAATGGACAAGAATGCAATTGAGAAGAAGATACTAATTGGAATTTGTGGAGCAACAATATTTGGAACATTAACACAATATTATTTCTTGATTTTTGCGTTTTTCTTGAGTGCATGTACTTGGATTTTTTTGTGGTTATATAAGAAACGAATTGTAATTGAGTATACATTAACAATGTTTTTAGGGCTGTTAAGTAGTTATGTTATTTTTCCACCAATGTATAATCAGATTTTTAAAGAATATCGTGGAAATGAGGCATTCGAGAATATAAAATCAGACTTTGACTTTGGTCGTTTAAGAAATTTTATGAATCTGCTTAGCAAGGAAATTTTTTCTGGGAAAATGAAACTTCTTTTATTGGGAATTGTGATATTACTGCTGACAGGTGTTTTTATTCACTTATTTCAAATAGAATGTAAGCCGAGTGAAGTGGGGGAATTTCAACTTGTTTTTTCCAGAAGAAAAATAGAAAATGTTCCTATAAGGATTACAAAGAATATTATATTTATATTTTTTCTACTTGTGACAATGATATTAGACATTATTGTAATATCAAAGATTGCACCATATCAATCGGATAGGTATATTTTTAATATACAACCTATTGCAATATTAATTATTGTTATAGTGGGAAGTATATTATGCGAATGGATTTCTAAACGGTATGATATAAAAATATTATGTATGATTGTAATGTCACTGATTACCATATATGGTTATTCTGCAACGGGAGTAGGGTATTTGTACAAAGGAGGGAACGAACGGCTTGAAATAGCAAATTCTTTTGCTGAATTGCCAATTATATTACTTACATATAATAATGCTCGTTTTACGTCATGTAATGATGCATTTTACTTTCAGAACGGGCAGAATGTATATCCGATTGATGAAAAAGGAATAGGTGAATTATACAAAGTGTTAGATGAAGTGGAGGCTTCTTCTTTTATTCTACACGTTGATAAATCGTATGATAGTGTAGATGACCAATTAGCTGCGGTAAAAAATAATGTAGGTGCAATTAAGTCAAAGTGGATATATAGCACAAATTCATCTGCAGTTTATTTAATAGAAAGATAGATTTTTAAAGTATGTTTTACTAGAAGAGAAGTAAAAGAACTATTTATGAAAAATCGAATTTTTATCAATCTATTATTGATAGAAATCTTTATAATTGGGGTCTGTATAAGAATAATTTATTCCCAAATGCATGTCTCTGAATCCGTTCTGAACCAGATGGTTTCGAGAAAGTTATACATGGTTGTTACTAATAATGATTGGCTATTTGATTTACAAGAAAAATGCAAAAGGGACAGTTTCACACAACTATGTGGTTTATTGATATTATCCTTATTGTAGTTGATTCCTTGGTTCATATCCACTATCCCTTTCTTAATATTACATGATGAAATGTGTCCATACATGTTTCTCAGCTTCCGGCAGACCGATCTGTTCTCGACCCAGCGCTATGCACTTCATCAAAAACGACATATTTTTTGCAAGCACGCGCATTGTCTGCTTTCCTTCCTCATCCATGTCCGCCTGTCCTGGATCCATCCCATGAATGCTGTTCCAGTACTGGCTGGAAGCGATCGGCATATTGGAAATTGTAAAATATTTATTAAGCTCATCAAATGTTGCAGAACAGCCTCCCCTTCTTGCACAGACGACGCTTGCCCCTACCTTCATGGTCTTGTCAAAGTGCGTGCTGTAAAACAGACGATCCAGCACAGCAATCAGGGTTGCATTTGCAGAGGCATAATAAACCGGACTTGCAACAACAAGACCATCCGCCGCTTCAAATTTGGGGGCAATCTCATTTACAATATCATTAAACACACATTTTCCAGCCATTACGCACTGGCTGCACGCTATGCAGCCCCTAACATCCTTGTTTCCGACCTGTACGATGTCTGTTTCAACGCCCTCGATGTGAAATGTCTTTGCCATTTCATCAATCGCGATAGATGTGTTTCCGTTTACTCGTGGACTTCCGTTAATAATCAAAACTTTCATTTGCTACCTTAAACCTCCATTTGCCCTTTTAATGTAATCGAAATTACCGGAAATTTCCCCATGTATTCTTCACATAGCTCTTTTTCCTTTGAAATTTCAAGTCCGTCAAAAAATGTACAATCACTGCTCATTTCAAAAAAATGTTTCAACATACTCATGTGTAATGTTTTTTCAAAACGCCTTGGACGCGTGAACAGATTTACATATGCCGGATTTTTCAGAAAGTCCCTGATAAGTCCTGTCTTATCTACATAATAAAACCCATCCTTACGTATCCTCTTAAAATTCTCAATTCCCATGGGAAGCTTTACCTTTCCTGACATACCATATCCCTTTCCCTGAAAACTTCTTTACTTTTTAACAGTATATCACATCTTATAAAGTAAATCACATCTTTTTTCAAAACCACTTTAGAAATTTTTGAAATATAAAATAACGCACAAGGCAGTGTGATCGACAGAAGGCATTGCAGAAGCGGTCAAAACCTTGTTAATTTGATGTGCCATATTAAATAAGGAATTGTAGGAAAATAAGTGATGCAGATTGCGTAGGATATTTCTTCGAGGAGGTATGTCAAAAAACGTAGGCGTAGCGGGCTGCGGCGAAACTTTTTGGCATGCATAATCGGAGAAATAGCCAATTCAAGATGCGTCAGTTATTTTTCTATAATTCCTAAGTATCCCAATAAAAAAAGATGTTGAATATAATACTTTTTCAGGAGAATAGGTAGCATATAATCCAGATAGGATCATAGAGCTGATGTGTATGTTTGGATATGTGGTTAATAATCATGGAATGCAAAATGAACAGTTCATAATAACACTTAAAACATAACGTGGAAATGAATATAATATAACGAGCGTGGTGAAAGACAGATTGCAGAATATCTTGATTATTTTCATCAAAAAAAGGGTATTTGATTGGTTTTAACTTTAAGTAAGAAAAAAGAAATTGGAGGTCAAGAGATACAAATGGAGAAAAAACAAATTTTAAAGCCGTAGTATAAAGGAGAACACATATTTTGTAAAATCTGATGTAGAGTATGGAATTATCATATTTTATATCAGATTTCTGTTATTTTATATTCTGTACGCTAAAAAAGCAGATTTGCATCTACTTTTAGGAAACCCAATATGTAATTTTGGAAATAAATTGTAATCAGTTATAGCTATTGTCGTATATCTCAAAAGGGTATAGGCTCTCTCAAGAGTATGAAACCATTTTATAAGGTTTTTCGATAAATATTTTTATCATTGCCAGTATTTACTAAACAGAAAATAAAACTATTTAAAGCGTATCTGAGGTGGAACAAATAAACTTTCAAACGAAATCTATTTATCTTTCTTGTTTTCTCAGAATACGACCATCTGGGAAAAATTTTTGTTGTTTTTCTTCTTTCCCTTCGACTGATACAATTCTATCATAAAATATTGGATATTACAACCTTTTTCAATGAAAAGATTATTTTGCATTTTTGACAAAAATTTGGAAAAGTTCTAAAAACATGTAAAAAAACTGATAAAAAAGGGTAGTCAATTTAAAAATTTAGGTCGAAAATTAAATAATTATGACATTATATGGTCAAATTCATGGTCAAAATATACTAGACACTGTATGTATTGACATTATGACACCAAGACACAAGAGCTTAAATAATCACAAGGAATTGTATATAGTTCCTTAAGAAAACACCAAAGATAAGGAGAAAATAATGGGAAGACACGGAGAAAATATTAGAAAACGCAAAGATGGACGATGGGAAGCTCGCTATATGGTATATGATGCGCGGAAAGAAAAAAAGATTGGAAAATCTGTATATGGGCATACCTACGATGAAGTAAAAAAGAAACGTGCTGACATCATATATCTGCTGGAAAACACACCTAAAAAGACAGATTTAGATATAGAAGAACAAGAGAAAAACTTATTAAAAGAGGTTCTGTTTAAAACAGCGGCTGAGAAATGGTTAGCTGCAGCAAAAGCGGAGGACAATTTAAAACCGTCAACTTTTGAAAAATATAACACGATTTATCGCACTCATCTAAAAGGGCTATTGGGAGAGACAAAACTGGATAAGTTGACAGAATCCTTTGTAAAAGATAAGATTTCTGAACGCTTATTAGAATCCAATATGGCATGTAATACACAAAAGGGAATTTATTGTGTATTAAACCAGATTTTGAAATATGCCTCTGCGCAGTATTCTATAATATTACCTTCCATAAAAAGGCCATCTTTTAGTAAATACCAAAAGCCAGTGAAAATATTTACAGAAGCAGAACAGTCAAAACTACTCACAACACTTTATCATCAAATTGATATTTTTAAAATGGCGGTATTGCTGTGTATGTTTGCAGGTTTGCGTATAGGAGAACTCAGTGCCCTAAAATGGTCAGATATTGATTCAGACAATAAAATACTTACCATAAAAAGGACAGTGCAACGGTTATATATAGAGGGGGTCAAAACGAAAACTGCATTGGTGGAAACTGTGCCTAAAAGCAGCCATTCTATGCGTGAGATTCCCTTGCCAGATTCCATCATAAAGTTGTTATTGAACTTTCAGAATGATAAAGAATATATATTTGGCGGGGACAAGCCGCTAGATCCTAAAACAATGAGAAACCATTACAAGAAAATTCTTGAAGAAGTGGGTATTACCTATAAAACTTTTCATACACTGCGTCATACATATGCTACGAATTGCGTTGAAGGTGGTGTGGATACAAAGTCCTTGTGTGAAATGCTTGGACATTCTAACGTAAAAATTACGCTAAATTACTATATGCATCCGTCAATTGATACAAAACGCAGATATGCAGAAAAATTATTTGATTTTTACAAAAAAATTCGTGGTCAGAATGAGGGTAAGCAAGTTCACTATCTTCAATAATTTCTATAATTTTACTGTTCTTTCCCAGATGGTCGTTACCAACACTATGATGGTTGAGTTGGGAGAAAAATTATATTTTGCGGCGGGATCGGATAAAACATTAAAATCACTACGAAGGACGATCTTGAGTTGTTTAAGGCGTATTAAAAAAATGGAGAAAGATAAGTGGTTGAAATAGGGGGACATGGTGAAACTTTTGGACAGTAAAATGTATATGGAAGATATTAGATATGTAGCAGAATGCAATTTTTCGTGGGATAAACTACGGGATAAAAAAATTCTTATCACTGGAGCGTGTGGATTGATTGGCAGCTTTGCCATTGATGTACTGATGAAACAGAATAAATTTTGTGATTTGAATTGTAAGATATATGCATTGGGACGAAACAGAGAGACAGCGAAAGAGCGGTTTGCAGATTACTGGGACAATCCACGCTTCTGTTTTTGTGTCATGATGTGAATAGTCCTTTAGAAGAACATACAGATGAGGACTTTGACTATATGATTCATCTTGAGTGTGTTAATGATATAAAAGTAGATAAGACTGAATTTGCGAAAGCACTTGAAGTGACACTCTCTTCAGACCGCGGAAAAGAACGTGCACTTGCCACCATAATACGAGATGATGAAAAAGTGGAAAAAAAGAGCGCTTTTTGCAGAGGGGGTTCTACATATACATGGAACGCTGTTTAAAGATGATTAGTGCCTGTCGGGAAAACGGGATAGATATACCAATATTATATGCACCGCGGTTTTCTAGGAAAAAGGATAAGATATGGTTGCAAAATTTCATTACAGATATGATGCTAGAGAGTATTGAAATAGAAAACAACTTTCCTTTACTAGAAGTCGTGAAAATAAAACTTCTACAGACTGGGAAGGCTTTATCAAAGGATTAAAAAAATACATTTTAATCATGTACTAAAAATTATGATTATTGCAAACCCTTGAAAATAGCAGAAAAATCTAGTATTTATAAGGGTTTGCAATACTTTTAAGGCTATAGAAAAATCTAGGAAAAATGTTCCTATAAAAAACGGTTAGTGACAAATTAGTGACAAATTTATTTAAAATTAGGTATCTTGATTTTTTCAATTTCTGTTCGTAGTTCTTCAAGGGTTCTGTGACCATACACTGACTTCTCTATATCATTTCCGAGTGAGTGCCCCATCAGGAGATGTTTTGATAGATCATCAATTTTATATTTGTCACAAAGCCAGGAGAACGTATGACGACAGTCGTGGGGTGTATGTTTTGTTCCGGCAGTAGACGTTAACAAGCCTAGTGAATCGAGTGTAGTATAAAATTCAGCTCGAAATGTATGAGAAGAGAATGTTTTATTGCCAGAACAATATGTATCAGAAAATGTTTTCGCAAATCCCTGTATTGCTGGGTGTAGTGGAACAATTCTGTTTTTTCCAGCAGCAGTTTTTACACCACCTTGAAAATATTGTTCAGCCGCATTATATTTTATGGTCTTAAATGCTGTGATACGAAATCCTGTGTAGATCATTAACAGAATTATGCCAACATTCTCTATATTACTATGTTTCCAGAGTATATCAAGCGCCTCATGGGAAAATGGAACACCACTTTCGTCATCATCTGGTATATTTATTGTTACAAATTGTGAATAGTCTTTTTCAACAATATCGTTTTGAAGTGCATAAGCATACATGCCTTTAAAGAGAGAGACTATCAGTTCGAGGCTGGAATGTTTTAGCGGACAAGTATCAACAATGTCCTGCAGGTCGGCTTTTCTCAAGTCAGCAAATTTTCTATCATGAAGTTTTTTGCAATTATTAAATGCAGCTTTGGTGGAATTTCTTGAGGCATTTGACAGCTTCTTTTTTGACTTTTCATATTTACTTTCAAAAAATTGGTCGTACAGCTCTGCAAAGGTAATATTTAAGTATCGGGGCGAGACTGCACCATTGTGATTAGAAAGCATGGCAGCATACAAATCAGATAATGATATTGATGATTGCTTTACACCCGACGAAGTGTTGTTATAGAGCATCAGCGCTTGATATGCTTGATCATATGTTTTAAAATACCCTATAGCGATATTAAGAATTGGAGAGCCAGTGAGTGTAAATTCCTTTACAGGAGGATAAGCCGCCCACGGTTTAGAGCGTTTACCCGAAAGATGTTTAATACTTCCAGAACCATTTGGAAGTTTGCGACGTTTTTTTGGAGTTCGTTTTGAGGTTGATTGAGCAGGAATGGTTGTTGAGATATTTATTGGATATCCACAGGAAGGGCAAGACAAAGCCTTGTCTGAAATAGAGTGTCCGCATTCTGGACATGAAATTAAAGCCATAATAAAATAGCCTCCTAAAAATTCTTGAAGAATTGCCCAAAGTATGATACGATATGACTGTGTGGGTGCATATTGTATCACATTTCGGGTTAGTCAGGTGTACAGTATCATCTTTGGGCATTTATGTTACAAGCATAGATGCCCTTTTTAAGTATTTCTGCATTTGTGTCATTCACTCTTTATAGATATAAGTTTATTAATCTCTACTAATGATAATCCAGTAGCTTGAGCTATCATTTCTGGAGAAAGCCCCAATGCGAACATATTTTTAGCAGTGCTTTCTTTAACAGCTTTTTCCGCTTTAAGCCATCCACGTTGTTCTCCACGACGTTCCCCACGCTGTTCCGCTTCATACATGCCCTGGTTGTAATCAAGAATCGCTTTCTGTCGTGCTTCATATTCCAAACGCTTCTGTTCGTCCTGACTGATAACTTGAAGTTGGTCATAAGCGCTTTTGATGTAAGGGTCTTTTTCAGCAATCATATCAAATTCCTCCATTTTTTCAGCATTGATAAATTTTGCCCACAATTCAACACGACTGCTGTCCTTCTTTAATTTTGGGGGAAGCTTTGGCAGTTCAATTACATGGAATTCCATTTTATCTGTGTATTTAAAGTGTCGTGTGTCTTCTGCAATGTGGAAACAGGAATAAAATTCTTTTTCTTCCTCAAAAAGTATAAAGTCAAGAATGCTGATACTCACACATTTTTTAAATACATTATATTTTTGTCCTGGCTTGATTTGGTCAGTATACATTTTAGCAGCATAGAATAAGGAACGGTCAGCCCATACCATTAATTCAGAAAGCTGTATTTCAGTGTCAATTTCTGTATCATCATTCATGAGAACTCTGACGTCCAAAATGCCAAGCTTATCATCTGCGTGTGTCTGGCGTAGGTAAGGATTTAGTATATTTGTTGACTTGATGGCTTCTGGTTCTATATGTAATACAGCCGCCAGAAAACCAGTGCGGGCTTTCTCGTCGTTCATGATTTCCTTAAATGCGAAATCAATCTTGGGTTTCATAAGAAAATTGTCCATAGAGTCTCCTTTAATTAAAATTTTATCTGTTCTTTATATTTGTTTATTTTAAAAATATCAAAAAGTTCATTTGTAATTCCTTTCGCCGTTTTAATCCTTTAGTAAAATTGCAGTAAACTATAAAAAAATGACTGTTAGTATTTTGTATGTAAATTACGAAATTAATGTTTTGAATAAGATATGAAAGAATGAGTGTAGATTTTATATCTTATTATATGATATCATTTTAATAACATAAGTCGCAAGATAATACGAACTCAGATATCAAAAAGGAGTGGTGCATATGAGTTACGAAGACGAAATTATTAGAATGGTCAAACAAATTAAAAAGGAGAATTATCTAAAATATCTTTATACTCTTGTTAAAGAGCTTTTGGGACTGGGATAAAACCTAGTCCTTTATTTTTTATTTGTTTCAGTTACGGAAATACCATCATATAATTCTCGTGTATATTTTTCAAGCAATTCCCATTCGTTAGTATTTAGTTTTGCAAGAATAGAAACAAACCTATTTTTGAAAGAATCTGTATTTTCATTGTGTAGTAGTTGTATGAGTTTTGCAATATCATCATTACGGTCAGTAGGTAGAAACATTTCGCCAGTGCCTTCACGAAGCCATTTTTCATTAACACGAAATTCACGACAGATAAGAGATATTACAGCAGCACTTGGAGTATTAGTTTCAGTTTCATATTTTGCAATTGTATTTCGTTTGCTTCCTATTCTATCTGCAAATTCTTGTTGAGTAAGATCTAAAGCTTTTCTAAGTTTTTTTATTCTTTCATTCAAAAGTTTCACCTCACCTATTTTTTATCGGCTTCAGTTTTGGAAATACCATCATATAGCTCTCGTGCGTGTTTTTCAAGCAATTCCCATTCATGTGTATCTAAGTTCGCAAGGATAGAAACAAACCTGTTTTTGAAAGAGTCACTCTCTTCATCTAAAAGTTGTCGTGTAAGTTTTGCAATATCAGCGTTGCGGTCAATAGGTAGAAACATTTCGCCAGTGCCTTCACGAAGCCATTTTTCATTAACACGAAATTCACGACAGATTAGAGATAAGACTGCATCTATTGGTTCATTTCTGCCAAGTTCATATTGCGCAATAGTATTACCTTTTACTCCAATTCGCTCGCCAAATTCTCGTTGTGTTAAATCTAATGCTTTTCTAAGTTTACGCAATCGTTCATTCATAGTTATTATCACCACCTTTATGTTCAAGATAACAAATCTTAATAGAAAAGTCAACAAAAAAGTTCACAAAAACAAAAAATATCTCAAAAACAAAAAAATATATTGACAAATTTTATTATGAGAACTATAATGCTCACATAAACAAAAATTAAGGAAGTTAATCACATTTTGTTTAAAGTTATATAGAAAGCCTGCTAATAAAAAGTCAAGTGTTTTTGAAGAAAATTCCAAAAATTCGATTTGATATTTTAGGGCATAACTTTTAAGCCACCAGAACTGCCGGCTTTGAAAGGAGTGATTTAGAAAATGATGGTTACTCTGCCTGTTCTAAATTCCGCAGGCACTCTTTGACCTTGCCATAGTAGATCCGCAGGAACTTATTCGCTCCAGCTGTCATGTAGACGTAGTAGGGCTTTCCCTGGGACCGTTTTTTGTCAAGAAAACGATACACCGGATCGTCTTGCGGGGCATTCTGGAGCAGGGTCGTCATGATCTGGAACAATGTCTTACGCAGCCTTGCGGAGCCGACTTTGGAAGCTCTGTTGCTTTTGGACTTATGCTGTCCAGATTCATCCACGCCAGGGTCAACACCTGCAAAGGCAGTCAGCGCTTCCCTGTGGGTGAATCTGGACACATCGCCAATCTCGGCTATAAGCTGCGGGCCATATGTTTTTCCGACACCATAGATGCCCATCACGGTGCTGTACTCGGGAAGCGTAGAGGCCAGCTCATCCATCTCCTTGCGCAGCCGTTCCACATGCTCAGAAGCAAGGTTTAACTGGTGGATACTTTGCTGGATCAGCAGCTTGTAGGTCTTCTCCTTTGGAAAGACAGCAACCAGTTCCTTTGAGGCATTGAACAGCTTTTCGGGCTTGTCTGGCTGGAAGATATAGTGGTGCTTCTTACAGAAAGCTCTGTAACGTTCTGTAAAGGCTTTTAACCCGATCCTGCGGACACAGTCCACATGCCAGAACGAATAAGCGTAATCAACCCATTTTTCGCTCCCATCCTCGCGGACAGGGCTGTCAAAGAGTTTGTTTACACTGGGATATGTATTGTCCAACAGCGCAATCAGGTTTGCTTTTGCAGCGACCTTTTGCTTCATAAAGAAGCTGAATTGGGAGTTTAAAGTTTTTAATTGGGTACGTGTATTATCCATACCTGAATATTGGCGCAGTTCTGCCCAGTTGTCAAGCGTATAGCGGGCAATCTTTTTTGCATCTGCCGGATCTGATTTGACCTTGCGCAGGGAGTTGTTGCCGAAGTTTTTGATCAGATGTGGGTTGACAACGGAAACAAACAATCCGGCTTCTGAGAGAGCCTTTACCACAGGTTCGTGGTATCTGCCCGTACATTCCATAACGATCTTGGTGTTGCCATCTAATGAACCCAGATAATCTGAGAGTTCATGGAGGCTTTGGGATGTGTGGGAAACATCAAAGGGTTTACGGAGCACAGTACCGCCAGGCTGCAGGACTGCTACGGTACTCTTAGCCTTTGAAACATCAATACCTACTGCATTGTACATTCTATGTACCTCCAAAAGTGTATTTGCATGGATTCCAGTCTTTCTCATTGCCGGTTCCATCTCCTGGGGTATCAAACGAACGTACTGTGGTAGTTCAACCTGCATAAATCGAACGGCTGCAATGACAGGCTGGCTGACTGGCTTTCTTACGGACGCTAATGGTCCTAGGAGGTGTCGTCAGACCGATGCCTAATCATTATACAGCTAAAACAATGAGAGGATTAAGTCCCAACTGGTTGTTGGGTACTGAAACCCTACACTTATATATTAGGAGGAGGTGGTATATAAGATGACCGAAAAAGAAAAGGAAATCATGAACATGTTCGGCTGGATTATTCCACGTTTAACCGAACGTGGCAAGGATAACTTGCTTAGTTTTGGAGAAGGAATGGTATGTATAATTCGTACAAATCAGCAAGTTACAGAGCAGGAGAACAACCTTTCTTTATCCAGTACTGTTTATGATCAGCCGTTAGAAGGAAGACAGTTAACCCTAATGGAGTATGACAGTGAGAAAATAGTGTAAGAGGAGGTGAGGAAAGATGCAGAAGATAAATTTAATAGAAAGGGCGGATCGGTGGGAGAAAAATGCAGAAAAAGGACCAATATATGGTTATCCAAGGGGAAATCCACAAATTGCAAAAGTATCCGCCGCCATAATTAAAACGATATGTGAACAAGAAAATATAACACCATTTATAGCAAAATATGCGTTAAAGATGGTAGCAGATATTATTACGGCTGAAACACAACATGATGCTATTTTATAGACTTTTTAAAAGCATCAAAGAAAAAGTTGTATTCATCAAGGACAGATGCAGCGAAAACTTCACGAGCTTCATTTTCATCATGGTCAGAATTTTTCATGATATCAAAATCACGAGAAATTATTTCTGCGATAACAGTTAAAGTAAGGTCATGAGCACGTTTTTCAATATCTGACATATTGGAGAACTCCTTTCTTTCGTACTTGGCTGGTGGCACAGCCTGTAAGTACAGTATAAGGCAAGGAGAAAGAAAAGGCAAGGAACCACTAATGAGGTACAAGAATGAGAAAGAATCTGAAAGAAGCCCGCCTAAAGGCGGGCATGACACAAAAAGATGTTGCAAAGCGATTAGGCATTAGTGAAATTGGATATAGACAAATAGAATCTGGAAAAAGAATCGGTTCAATTAAAACATGGGATATGTTAGAAGATTTATTTAACATTCATCAGAGGCAGTTGAGAGAAAATTTTTAAAATCTTCCAAACACATTAAATCATCTAAGGATACATTAAATAGAATAGCAAGTTTTAATATTTTTTCTATATTTGGTTCACGTGTTCCTTGTTCATATTGCCGTATTGTAATTACGGAAACACCAAGATAATCAGCTATTTCTTTTTGTTTTAATGGTGATTGCATACGCAATTCACGCAAACGTTCATTGAATTTCATAAGAACCTCCTAAAAATGCTTGACCGATTCAAAATGAATTGCTATAATAAAAATGTGATTCGTTTTGAATCTAAAAAATAAAATGATTATAGTAATATTTCATTTTACCATAAGAAGGAGGTTAAACACAATGATAGCAGACAAAGTTAAGGAACTAGAGCAAGAAAACATATCCTTAAAGGCGCAGGTAGAAGAACTACAGAATATATGTGGAACAAACGCAAGCGCACCCATGAACTGTGAATACTGTAAAAACTTTATGCAGCATTACATCAAATCTGAAGACCAGTATGTGCCAATATATTCAGGGCATTGTAGTGCCCAGCGTGTAACGAAAACAAGGAAACCAGACAATACTTGTAAATATTTCGCAAAGAAAACTTATGACAAAAATTATATATAAGACTTTGCATTAGTCTAGGAGCAAGGAGAGGAAAGGATAACGATGGAGAAGACATGCAGCAGCAGAAGAGTTCCGACGGCGCAGGCAGCCGCGGAACTGGGAATGAGTATACAGGGAATGCGCGAGTATATGAAAAGAGGTCTTATTGACATTGGAGAAGTTCTTCCTGCAGCTAACGGTGGAGATTGCAAAAGGTATTTTGTGTATAGAGATAAGTTGGATCGGCATCTTGGAAAAACAAAGTAAAAGAATAAACATGTCCTCTACGCGACACATATGCTGGTGTCGCAGCCTCTTATATTTCTATTTGTTCCAATATGGAGCGGACACAGGACGAAATGAGCCTGTGTGCCGCGCAGAGGACATGTAGGACAAGCAATATATGTGCTTTGTACGTGGTACATATGCATCACACACTCATTTAACAGTACCAATGAGGCGTGCAGGTGTGGGAGCCTGTGCGCCACGTAGAGAGCACAACAAAGGAAGTGAGACAATGGAAAAAGGAACGATAATAGAAATGCGTGTCGATGGCAGCAGAATTGATATTGTAGTACGGCTTAAAAGAGCCGGTCTGGCAGCAGATATAGAGAAAAGGCGAGTCAGGAATGTATTCTTGCAGTTAAATGATGGGCGTATTTTGTCGATAGAGCAGCGAAAAAAGATTTATGCTACGCTTCATGACATTTCACAATATACAGGCTATACACCAGAAGAAACAAAAGAAGTCATGAAGTATGTGTATATCACAAAGACAGGATGCGATTATTTTTCTCTTTCAAATTGCTCCATGAGTGCTGCAAGGGATTTTATTAATATACTTATAGATTTCTGCCTTGAACATGGTGTAATCACGTCAGAGAAGCTTTCAGACAGGACAGACGATATTGACACATATTTGTACCAATGCATCAAGCATAAGAAATGTGCAATATGCGGTAGAGCAGGCGAAATACATCATTGGGACGCAATCGGCATGGGACACGACAGGAGACATTATGACGATACGAGGAATAGAAAGATATGTCTGTGTCGAACACATCACACAATCGCTCACCAGAAGGGCGTCAGCGATTTCGAGCGTGATTATCATGTGTATGGAATTGTAGTAAAGGAAAAAAGAGATAAGGAAAGAGAGGAGGAAAATAAGTGATTGCAAGATCTGAAAATACAAAAGATTATAAGAGAATGAGTACCGATCATTTGATGGACCCAAACTTGTCTTTGAAAGCAAAAGGGCTGTTTTCATTAATACTGAGCCTTTCAGATGGGAAATTGAAGAATTGTTCACTGAAAGGATTGGCGGAGTTAAGCAGAGATGGTGTGGACAGTGTAAGAACAACATTAAAAGAGCTTATAGAACATGGATATGTTGAAACCTTTCGCATCCGTGATGAGAAGGGGAGATTAGGAGCAGCAGAATATGTGATTTATGAAGAATCTTTTTCATGTGAATCAGAAGGCGGAGAAACTGTTAAAAAAGAAAAATAGGAGGTATTACTTATGGGAAAACAAAGCTTAACCCAAAATGAAATTGATGCAAAGGTTGAGTATCTTTTTAGACATAGCTTTAATTATACTTTACATGCATATATCGATATCACAGGGGATCTGATAGCAGGAACGCTGCTGTCTCAGATTATGTATTGGTTCTCAGAAGGTAAAAATAATGGTATTAAAGCGGGCATATATAAAGATGGCCATTATTGGATTGCAAAACGCAGGGAAGACTGGATGCAGGAAATAAGAATTTCCAAAAAACAGTATGACCGCGCAATTAAGAAATTGACGTGTAGAGGAATGGAACTTGTAGAAGTCAGAAAATACCGCTTTGATGGATCTCAAACTACGCATATACGCCCAATTACAGAGAATATTGACAAAAAAGTTGCTGAATGGAAAAACAATTTAGCGCAGTCATTAGCACAGGATAATGTAGGGTGCAGTGGAAATTTCCCAAAGGGAAAGTCTGAACTTCCCCAACAGGTAACTGACAGTGCCCCAAAGGGAAAGTCTGAACTTCCCCAACAGGTAACTGACAGTGCCCCAAAGGGAAAGTCTGAACTTCCCCAAACAGGCAATTCTTATAATGTATATAATAATATATATAATACAACAGAGACTACAACAAAGACTACAACAGAGACTACTTACAAAGAAAAAGATCTAAATATATTGTCGGGCAAGCCCGACGAGATATTTAGTTCTGCATCAGATTCAAAACCAAAATCAAAATTTAAAAACTGCCTAGAAGATATTAAACAAATTATTGATTATTTCAACCGAAAATGCAATACAAACTATCAGTACTATACCAAGGCGACAACAAAACTGATTAAGGAGCGGTTGAATGAAGATTTCACGGTGGATGATTTTTTCAGAGTTATAGATATAAAACATGCGGAGTGGGCCAATGACCGTAAATTCTGCAAATATTTGCGACCGCAGACTCTTTTTAGTGAATTGCATTTTGAAAACTACCTGAATCAGATAAGTTCACCAGTAAGTTCACCAGAAAGTGAATATGGCGCATATAGTGTGGAGGACTGGGCGAATCTTGAAAACATGGTGCTGGCAAACTAGGGCTTTTAAGTGAACAGAAAAACAGATTGTGGATATGTGGATAAGTGCCTTCGCATAAGTGTTTCACATATGTAGAGGGCAATTGAAAGAGGGTGTCAGACATATTTAAAGTAAATATCTACATAGAGACGGATAATGGCAGCAGAAAGAAGCTGTATAGGGGTTTTGGTGCAGCAGTTGAATATATTCGCAAAAATAAACAGAGAGAGTCAAGGATTGTGTCAGGCGTATGCTATGGGACATGGAACCTTGCGTATATACTGGCGCTCACAGAAGCACTAAATTTGCTAAAAAGTCCTTGTATCGTCACAATCTATTCTGACAACGAACATGTATGCGATAGTATCAGCAGCGGCAGAGTAAATGACTGGCGGCGCAATGGCTGGCGTACAGCCAAAGGGGAACCGATTGCGAACACCGACGAATGGAGGGCGCTTTACAGAGCTTCGTCAGGACATGAGCTGCATTATATGCATTCCACGGGAAAAAGCGTTTACAGTGCAGAGATACAAGATGCAATCAAAGAGGTGCGGAATAAAGGCGGATACTGTCAACAAGCCTTCTGTGATAGTAGGGGATAGAGGAAATATTGGGAGGGAACGGATATGAAAGTGATAGCAGTTAGTAATTATAAAGGCGGCTGTGCCAAGACAACCACAGCAGTGAATCTTGCGTATGATCTGGCAGCAGAGGAGGATAAGCGGGTGCTGCTCATTGACGCTGACCCACAAGGCAATGCAAGTTATATTCTGCGGAGGTATAATCCTAATGCAGATACATTGCGTAGAATATATGAGAATCGTAGAAGGACAATTGAAAGTCTGATAAGGCGCAGTAAATACAAGAACCTTGATGTTGTCCCTTCTATGGCAGAACTGGAACAGGTCAACAGAGAAGCAGAGGTACGTGGACTGGATTATAATTTGCTTCGCAGGCAGATAGACAGTTTGGCAGACAGATATGATTATGTGGTTATCGACTGCCAGCCAACAATGCAGTTCCTGACAATAAGTGCATTATATGCCGCTGATTTGGTGATTGTGCCATTTAAGGCAGCAGGATTTAGCATAAATGGATTGGAACTAATGCGGGATTATCTGGAAGATGCTGCACAGAAAAGAGAGTATGCAGGCGATTTGAATTATGCCTGCCTTTTGACTATGTTTAATGGCAGTAGAAAAAGCCTGAACAGGATAACAGAGCTGATAGAGCAGGACGCCTATACAATACTCGATACCCTGATAAGCTTTTCTACAATATGTGAGAATGCCGAGGATAAAAAAGTACGAAAGCCTTTGTTAAAGCATCGAAAGAATAGCAAGGTGGCAGCAGACTATCTGGAACTGACAAAAGAGATTCTGACAGAGATGGAGGATTAATCATATGGGAAGCCTGAGCAAGATCATAAAAGAAAAGGGAGGCGAGCTTAGTAAGGCAGGGACAGACCAGATAAAAGTACAGCAGATACATTACACAAAGCTGAAAGAATCCGCCTTAAACTTTTACACCAGAAGCGGGGAGGAAGTGGCAGAGCTTGCAGACACAATGCTGATAGCAGGTGGAATATTGCAGCCTCTTATTGTTAGAAAGACAGATTTGAGTGAGTATGAAATATTAGCTGGGCATAAGCGCAGGCGTGCCAGTATCTACAATGTGGAACGCGGATATAAAGAATATGAGTTTTTGCCATGTATTGTTATTGATATGAGTGGATTAATGGCAAAAAAGATATCGGAGAAGATACTGGCAGAACAGGGCGACATGGAAAATGATGTATTGCTTGATATGATAGCAGAGTATATTGTTATCTGTACAAACAGTACATCAAGTGAAAGCAGCAGTTATGAAAAAATGATGCAGGCGGTGCGGCTTGCAAAGATACTGCCTGCAATGTTGGAGAATGAAGATTTAAAGGGGCGTGCGTTGCGTGCAGAGATTGCAAAAGAGATGAAATGCAGTGATGGTCAGGTAGGAAGATATCAGAGCATTTATAATCATTTAATACCAGAAGCAATGGAACGCTTTCAGAACGGTGTAATGACAGTCTCGGTAGCTTATGAGATGTCTGGACTTGACAATAGTAAGCAGAAAGAACTACTCAAAAAGCAGATAATTACTTTAGCAGATATTGAACTTTTGAAACAAGAAGAAAATAATAAATTGGTGTCCGAGTCGGACACCGGGAAGAAACATAAAAAAGAATTATCAAATCAGGAAGAAAACGAAGAAACCGTGTCCGAGTCGGACACGGATAATACAAATCAAATGAGTGCAGATTCTTTCAATAGTGATGGATATGAAAAGATAGAGGACACAAAAGAGAATCTATATCTTGCGTTCCAATTAATTTTTGATGATGCAGAATCTGGCTTTCCACAGGAAGTTTACAAAGAGCTTATAAATTTCATGGAAGAAATGGGTGGACATGTATCAGTAATGACGGATATCTTTGCGAAAGCACTACCGTTTGAGAACAATTATATAAAAATTGAAAACATTTGCGGGTATAAAATATATTTTAAGGATACCCATAAGAAAATGGGTGTTGCATTGTGGCCGTTTTGGAGGGTCTTTATAAGTAAATATCATTATCATGAAGGGATAGCAGTCATTGATGGACTGGCAGAAGCAAAAAATGACAATTTTGAACAGGCTGTTGATGATGGGGCAGAAAGCAGGCTGGCAGCGGAGAATAAAACAACTGCTGCCAGTGCAGAACTAGAAATAGCAAATGAAGGCAGTGCAGATTATACGTTGGAAGACATTAAAAAATTTCATAGTGAGCAGTTAGAAATGATACAACAGATTGAAGAATATGCTATGAAATGCGGCGGTATGATAAAGGGGTCAAAAAGAGAGCAGTATAAAAAAGCCTGCATGATTTTTGACGGACTGTCATACCTCTTAAAAAAATTGGAAGGAAATAATAAAAGACAGTATGAAATAACGATGCCATGTAGAATAGGGGATACACTCTATTCTATTATAGGCGACAAAGTAACTCCTTATATAATTGCTGGATTCCGAATTGATAAGGAAAAGATCTATATGGAGACATCAGGAAGTATGTTGTTTGCAGCAGATAAAATAGGAATTTTTCATTTCTTTTCACAAGATCTAGCAGAACAGGAATTTCAAAAAATGTGGAAAGAGAGGAGAAAAGACCAGAATGACGAATCTTGAGTATATGCGCAAAAAAATGGTTGAAACAGTGATGGAACTAGACGAAATAGAACTATTACAAGTTGCTGAAGACGCAGAGATGACTTTGAAAGAAACAGAGGGAGTATTTAACTGTCTTATCTGTGAAAAGGAGAATGGGGAATGTGGCAGCAGCCCTTGTGCAGAAGAACATTGTAATAGATTATTTCTGCGCTGGTGTGCAAAAGAACATGTCAATTAAAACTATAAGAAAGGGAAAAAGGAATGAATATAAAGAAGCAGGCGGAAGAACTTACAACAGCGTATATTGTTTCTTACAATGTGGCAATGAAGAAAGTAAATAATCCAGGGTTTGCAGCGCAAATAGCCGGAGTAGTTGTTGTTGCAATAAACGAAACATTGTCAAAACAAAATATAGAAGTAAATCCGCTTATTGGGTTAATTGCACAAATGATGGTAGCAAAAGAACAGGAAGAGACAAAGGAAACTAAAGAGATGGACGAGTAATTGACTGTATAAGGAGATAATTTATGATTCATGCGTTAAAGACCACACGAGGGTATTTTGAGGATTCGGCAGCAGGCATAAAAAGTTTTGAAGTAAGAAAAAATGACTGTCTATATAGTTTGGGTGATTATGTGGCGCTGAATGAGGTGAGCGGTGGGGAATACACTGGAAGATGTACGCTGCACAAAATTGTTTATATTATGCATGATATAGAATATTGCAAAGAGGGTTATGTAATTTTAGGATTGAAGCCATGTACAATTAGAACATATGGGGAATTGATAGAGTCTGTACGCTCCGAAAGCGGTGTACCAATATATGAAAGAGATAAACTCGATTATTCGAGTAAATGAGAACTGTTCATGCGATATATCACGGAAGACGGCAGCAGTTGCATTCTGCTGCCAGAAAGGAGGAAAGATGGATAATAAGAAAGCGATTGAATGGTTAAAAGCGATAAGTGCAGCACAAAGCAATAGTTTAAATAAAAACAGCCTTACAGACAGAAAAGAAGCATTGCATATGGCAATACAGGCATTGACAAAAGCAGAACCTAAAAAGCCGGTTATATACAGCGACACAAACCGTGCGGACTGTCCTGTATGCGGCGCCGCTGTCAGAGGAATCAAAGAACCTTTCGGCGATTGGTGCAGCAGATGTGGTCAGGCGCTGGATTGGGGGGATAGCGTGACTGTTCCCTGTCGGAAACCGTGAAAGAATGGTTCACCAATTAAGGATTTGGAGGTGATACAGAATGAGACTATGTAAGGATTGTGCCAATAGAGGAAAAAAGAAAAATTGTCAGATT
>ERZ808049.207-NODE-207-length-47080-cov-7.645406_pt1 | contig 47080 bp, 70 predicted proteins | sample MGYA00380198_ERZ808049 | MGnify/ENA primary metagenome ERZ808049 (study PRJEB31490, sample SAMN06133414) | mouse gut metagenome | isolation source: Z2_2 | host: mice | place: China: Chengdu | collected 2015-05 ...
ATACCAATTTGATTGGAAATGGGATTGTCAGTCCGTATTCCGGAAATGCAACCATCAATACAGATTGGGTGAGTGCCGGGACTGTGGTATATAAGGTTGTCAATGGTACATGTTTTGTCGATTTTGATATCACTTTAAAAGAGATTACCGTAATAAACACATTAATAGTGAGCGGATTGCCAGCTGCGACCATAGTCAGACATGGACGCATTCAAAGTTGGGAAAACAAGGAGATATCCATGCCGTATTACTTAAATAATACGGATATCATCGCTAACCCCTGTAGTGCCGGGCGGTATGCTGGTTGTTTTTCCTTTTCTATTATATAGCTCTCCAGCCAGTCCATCCTACGCCAGCAAGGGTATAACTGCGGACAAAGATATTTGTATCCGATACTGCAAAGGCAATTTGAATAGACCATTCTATTCCGAGTGACATGCCAATCATAAACCCATTGCCAAAACCAGTAACAGCCTGTTTATATGGTGTGTTAAGTGTATTGTTATCCCAAATTCCAATGACAACTGTCTCGCTTCTCCCATATGTCAGGAAATTACAATCGGATACTTTACCAGAAAAACGCTCTGTCAAATTGGTATTGCGCCCATCAGTATAAAAATTCATCCAAAACTCACTTTTATGCATTTTTCGTAGTGTGTTCAATACCAATTTAGCAGATGTAATAATCAAGTCTACATATAAAACTGCTCTACGGTCACCCGATAAAACACATACCCTTGGTATCCATGATAACGGCACAGCATATATGGATGACACTAAGGTTATTACAAATGCGGATTTAATACACGGAAACACCGATGCATTTTCCGTCCCTGCTAATTCTGAACGCCGTATTACTGTTGACCTAAGTCGATATAATGTAGGCACTAATTATCGTCTCTATGCTGTAGTTAGAGGGTCAACCTGGGCTAATGTAGGAGCCATATATTGCAATAATAACCAGACAATTATTGATACTCGTAACCTCAATAGCACAGCTGTTAATATTTCACTTTGGTACACGGTTATACGAAAATGATTATTTTAAGTATAATTGAAAGAGCCAATGAGACTACTATTAATGTATAACGATATTTTTTTCTGGTCTGTGTTAATGTATAGCCCTAAAGGCTGCGATGCATTGGTTGTAACCACTCCCCGATTGCCAATTACTGTTTGGTCAGAGAAATCATCGCTTGCAATACCCTTTACCCAGCCTTTCCAGGTGTTATTCTTCGCCCTTGTGTAGGTTCGTCCTTTAGAAAAAGTGAATGCTCTAATTATGACTAGGGAATCATCATATTTTGTAATATATACAATTCCGAAGTCCTCATCTGGTCGATCGGACGGCCCAGTATATCGTTTAGAATAGGTTTTGCCATCTGCTGGAAGTAATTCGGCATATGACTGAATAGTCTCCTGGGATGTGATTACTTCTGAATCATACATTACTTCTAAATTGGTATAACGCCCGAAAGCCGTAAAATCCATCCTGCATAACAATTCTATACAATTGCATCTGTGCTCAACACTGCCTTTATACGTACAACAACTAAGCCTCCCGTCTGGCAGGCTTCAAGAAATTCTATGTTGTCTTAATCTTTATCCGGCAGCATACATATCGTACTCATATTTCATCTTTCCAGCGCCGTTTTTGGCATAGATACGTGTTGTCTCAACACTGGCATGACCCATGATATCACATAGTGTCGGCAGCGGCATCCCTTTGTTCAAAGCACGTGTCGCAAAAGTGTGCCGGAGCAGATGGGGGAATACCCTCTTTCCCAACCCAGCCCGTTTCGCAATCCTGCGGATTATGTTTTCCAGGGCATTCTTCTTTAGGCCCTGATGAGGCGCCCGGCTTGAAAGTATGACTGGACCGCTGCGCCGGTCACCTAAATACTGCTCCAGATACTCAAGCGCCCGCTCCGAAAAGAATACTATTCGTTCTTTCTGGCCTTTTCCGATTACCTTCACATATCCTGCCTGTAAATCCAGGTTGCCCAAATCCATATTAACCACTTCGGATACCCGGCACCCAGTGGCCAAGAACAGCTCCAGCACTGCATTATCGCGGATATTGGTACCACAAGCAATTCGCATCTTCTCCATTTCCCTTGGACTCAGTGCTTCCCTTATCTCTGCCACATACTTAATAGGGTCCACAGTTGCCATAGGATTACGTCTGATATATCCCCGGTCATGCAGAAATGCAAAGAAGGAACTGGCTATGCGCCGCTTATGGTCCTTTGTACTGGCACTAATCTGACGTACTTGTTCATAGTAGTTCAGGCATTCCACCACATCCTCCCCCGTAATCTCCTGTACCGGCTTCCCCACATACACCAGTAGGTCTGTCAGGAAGCGCTGATATTGATTGACTGTACTGGCCGAATAATTCTCAAACCGCATCTTCCCAATGAATATATCCAGCTCCGGGAAACTGATTACATTGGTGCTTAATCCAGTTTCCCTTTTGGCCACCTCGTAGTTCCGGAGCACCGCTGACAGTGCTCCATCAATCACCTGCAGCGCAGGCCGTTCCAATTCGTTGGACAGCCTGGCCATCAGTTCATCCTTTAATCTTACTTCATCCATTTAAATAGCCCCTTTCCTTATGATTCTATGGTACCTTAATCATAAGCCAGGGGGATTGGTTTGGGCAATTTTCTTTACTGTGCGCAATACCAATTTAGCAAATGGTTATCCATTATCTATTTGTATAAAGGATGAACTAGAAAATAGTCTACTTAAAATCCAAGGTTTTGCGGATGGAAATTCAGGTATATCCCTGGTAAAAGCAGATGGCATTGTGCATCGGATGTTCATAAACAGTGATGGGCGTTTTCGATTTGGGACATATAGTAATGGAATCTGGAATATAGCGGACGTAATCACAAATGCTGATATACAAGCCGGAAATACACCACTTGGTGATTGCGTACCTGGTAAAACGACAGATTTTCAGATTATTTTTCCGAAGCCATTTTCCTCAATTCCGAAAGTTATGGTATGCCTGCGTTCCAGCAGTCAGTCTGAAAAATATGGTCTACTTACACCATATGTTGCTAATATAAGTAAAACCAGCTTTACGTTTAGGGTTGCTAATGCCCACACTACATTATTGACTCCAGGAGGGACATGGTATGCAATGCTTTAAATGATTATTCTACTGGTAGATTGGGTATGAAAAAGATGTATAGCCGTTTCCGGCCCGGCCAGACAGATTAATCTTTAATGCAGTTGTATTATTATCAATGTAGATGACGCCTATACCAATTGTCCCTGGGCCATTCGAGCAGTATCGGCTCTGTCCTACAGCGGTCTTAGGCAGCCCGTTACAAAGGATTGCGCCGTTCCTTACGGAAGTGGATTGCGTAGTGATATTGCATTTTATATAACATACACCAGCTTTTACACGATAGTATATCTCCCCTGTTATCTCAGGGTCTTCTATTGCTGTTATTCCCGTAGTCGAACTCAACTCTAAATTGGTATAACACACAGCAAAAACGAAAGTTCAGGCCCTCCAAGGGCCTTTTATAATACATAAAAATGCAGAAAGAAGGTAAAAACATGGAAAAAATCAGAATAGGAACGGACGAGCAGCTGTATGAGATTAAAAGTATCCGTTCCATGTCGTCCAACGTCATGCAGATTGTGTTTGCCGGCTCCGTACCCATCACCTGGGGAGACATCACCATCTACACCGAGGATGGAACGGAGGCAACCACCCTGACCGGGTATGGGACGGTGTACAGGGATGAGGGCCAGGCCGTGTACCTGTCCAATGATGGGAGCGTGTATCAGGCGCCTGAAACGCCGGATGGACCGGGGGAACCTCCAGAGCCTTATGTCCCGACCCTGGAGGAGCTGCAGGCAGGCAAGCGCCGGGAGGTGGCAGCGGAGTGTGAGCGGCTTATCTATGCCGGTATCAACGTGGCGTTGGCTGATGGCAGCGTGGAGCATTATGCGCTGACCATCGAGGACCAGCTTAACCTGTTCGGCAAGCTGAGCCAGATAACTGCCGGGGCAACGCAGCTGGAGTACCACGCCGATGGGCAGCCCTGCAGGTATTACAGCGCGGCAGACATGCAGGCCATTATCCAGGCGGCCATGTGGCATGTGTCCTATCACACCACGTACTGTAATGCACTTAACATGTGGATTGCTGGCTGCCAGACCACGGATGAGGTGGCCGAGATATTCTACGGCGCCGATGTGCCGGAGCAGTATCAGTCCGATGTACTGCAGGCGTATCTGGTGGAGATTGCCGCTATGGCAGGAGGGGCAGAAGATGAGATACCGAAGGATTAACAAGTATACAGCCCTGCTGGCTACCGGAGGGCTGTTGTACATAATCCTGGAGATGGCCTGGCGCGGCAGGAGCCATTGGACGATGTTCCTTCTGGGCGGCATCTGTTTCGTGGCGTTGGGACTAATCAATGAGGTACTGCCCTGGGACATGCCCCTGTGGCAGCAGATACTAACCGGCGCCTGCATCGTGACGGCGCTGGAGTTCCTGACCGGGTGCATCGTCAACCTGTGGCTGGGTTGGGGGGTATGGGACTACAGCGGCCTTCCGGGCAACGTCCTGGGGCAGATATGCCCACAATACTGCCTGCTCTGGTTGCCGGTGTCATTGGCCGGGATAGTGCTGGATGACTGGCTGCGGTATTGGTGGTGGGGCGAGGAGCGGCCGCGTTATAATGTAGGCATTACACGGCGCAGGCCTAATGGATAAACCTAAGAAAGGATATGATAATCATGGATATAAGTGTCAGTATCGCAGCGCTTGTTGGTGCCATGTGCATACCATCAGCAATCACGGGGTTCTGTTTCTGGCTAATACAACGGGAAATAAACAAACGCGATGAAAAAGACAAAACAGAGCGTGAGGCAAGGCAGCAGCTTCTTGATGAGCGCGAAGCCACGCGCGAGAAGAATGAACTATACATCATTAAAAGTGTAAGCGCTTCAATTGCTCTGGGGGAAGCAACGGCTCGTGCTGTCCAGCGGATTCCTGACGCACACTGCAACGGAGATATGCATGCTGCACTGGAGTATGCACAGACAATCAAGCATGAGCAAAAGGATTTCCTTCATGAGCAGGCACTTAAGAATTTGTATTAATAAAACTTAGCATAGAACAAGTAGAAAGAGAGGAATGGATTATGGATTTATCGTTTTTGAGTAACTACACGGTGGCAGTCATTGTAGGAATCTGCCTGGTGACCGGATACATAACCAAGAAGTGGGTGAAGGACCTGGATAACAAGTACATCCCAACCCTGGTGGCCCTACTGGGAGCGGCGCTTAACATTTGGATTATGGGCGGTGTAAGTCCGGATATCATTCTGGCCGGGGCCTTTAGCGGTCTTGCAAGTACAGGCCTGCACCAGGCATTTAAACAGATGATAGAGGGTCAGCAGTAATATAATGCTCGTAACTATTAATCAACCAAGAAAGCGAGGTACACAATGAATTATCCATTACCGAATGAACCATGGAAACCTGTTAACATTGCAGAGATTCCTGACCTGGAGGCAAAGATTGCGGCTGCCAAGGGAACGCCTGAATACGACACCCTTAAATCCCAGTATGATGGCCCGGACCACGGGATTGACTATCACGATGATACCGGGAAGTTTGTGATCGCATCCGGTTGGCATGTGGATGCATCCGGGAATATTGTCCGGGATTAGTTGCGATATCGCAACGATGTAGGCAGGCCTGGGGATATCCCTGGGCCTTATTTTGATTGGAGGAAAGATATGACAGCATTATTAAGGAGACAGGCCGTAATTGATAAGTACGCAGAGATTATAGGCCGCAACATATACAGCCAGTCCCTGAGGGACTACTGCTATAAGACATACAGGGATGGCAACTACTACAGTGACTGCAGCAGTTCCATCTGCTATGCCTACAAGGAGGCGGGCCAGGACTTCGGCATCACCAATACGGCTGGGATGTACAACTCAGCCAAGCTGACCACGGTGGATGCGGACATAGCCCAGGGCATCCCGGATACGTCCAGGCTCCGGCCGGGGGACATGCTGCTGTTTGCAGGCACGGATGCTTCCAGGCCACTCAGGATAGGCCATGTGGAGATGTACTGTGGCGATGGCATCATCTGCGGACACGGTTCCGGCAGGCCGTCCTATAAGGACCTGGTGGCCTACTGTAAGAGTCGGTACAATTCCTGGGCGTCCGGAGGATGGCGTAAGGGGCTGGTGTGTGTGCGTAGATACATACAGGATGATGTAATCCAGGAGCCGGAGCAGCCAAGGAAATCCGGCTGGGAGCAGGATGCGGACGGTGCCTGGAGCTTTTATTTGGGCAATACCGGGGAGCCGGTCCGCAACAGCTGGTACCTGGATACGGATGGCAAGTGGTACTGGTTTGACGGCGCGGGACACATGGTCACCGACACCTGGTATCAGTACAAGGGTGACTGGTACTACCTGGGTGCGGACGGGGCTATGGTCCAGGGACTGCAGGCCGGTGGAGGCAACTACTATTACCTGATGCCGGACGGTAAGATGTCCACGGAGCCTGTGACACTGACGCCGGATAAGGATGGGGCGTTGCGCTGGCCGGGGCTGGCGGCGTAATAAAAAAGGCGGGCTTCCCGGTCAATCCGGTAGTCTGCCTTCAAACTCATCTAAAATTCGACGTCTCCATTCAAGCGCGGCAACTCATTTCCATTTCATTATTGCTTTTTTTGATAAAAGCAATAAGTTCCTGTCCTTTTTCTTCTGGCATATTTTTTGCCAGCCGTCCCGCCTTGTAAAGTGACTCCTCTCCTTGACAATAATACAGGTCACTCGCGTAACCCAAGTTACCATACTCCACTCCGCTGACGGTTAACAGACCAATTATGGCGCAGTCATAGTCAGGTCTTTTTTTATACATAATCTTCCCCCGTTGATTTTCATTCTGTCATCTGTTATACTGATATTGGATTGGGGGAGCGGTGGCAAGCCCGCCCTCCCCTTTTCCGATTCCCTAAAGCTTATTCTGTAGGCTTTTCTTTTTTTCCTTCCCTAAGTTCTGTGATTTTCTGTTTTGCTTCCTCTAAGTCTTTGCAGCCATCTAAAATCATTCCAATCATTTGTAGGATACCGTCATATTGTTTGTCTGTCATGTTCTCATCCATGTTCCTCTCTCCTTATATTCGTTAAGGACCTTGCCTTCCTTAACTATTCTTATTATACATCTTTATGTACTTATTGTCAATACAAAAATACATAATAATGTACTATTTTTTATACTCCAATATGTCGCATGGTTGACAGCCTAATTTGTCACATAAGTACATGATTGTATCCACTGCCACATTTTCATTTTTGGCAAGTTTATTGACCAATGTTGGTGACAGATTAAATTGACTTCCCTTAAGGTCCTGTTTCTTAAGTCCCCTTTTTCTCATGGTTTCCCATAATCTTTCGTATGATATGGATCCATCATAAAAATTTCTTCGTTCTGGCATCTTGCACCTCCTTCTCATTCTAATATTACATCATTATGTACATATTGTCAATTATGCAAATTAATACATCTTTGTGTATTTTCACTGAAAATAAAGTACATCTTTGTGTATTTTTCATATAGTAAAATGATACATAAAGATGTATACTATAGTTATCAAAGGAACGGAGGAAAACAAAATGAAAAAATATAACTTATCAAGCATCATGAAAAGGGCATGGGAACTGGTCAAGAAAGTAGCCATGGGAATGAGCGCAGCGCTCACCCAGGCATGGAAGGAAGCGAAGGGCATGGCGGAAAATATGGTTGATGCATTAAAGGCAGCGCTGGAAGACATGGCTTATGGTGATTACCACATCAACGCGGGCGTTGACCGCAAGGTTAACGTAAACGTGTGGGAAAAAGGAGGGGCAAAGAGGGCATACCTCACCATTAACTGCTTCACCGCAAATGGCCGTAGCAAAGGCTCCTATAAATGCGGTTACGTAGATTTAGTAACTAACCAGTATGTTGTTGGTAAGTATGACGATGTAGACGCAGCCAACAGACAGTACATCGGCAGATAAAACCTGTGGAAGGGATGAGGAAGAGGAGGATTAGATACTATGTATATGAAGAATGGGCAGATAGCCCAGATACGAGAAGCTGCTGAAGAAATAAAAGGACTTGCTACCATGGAGACCTGTGGTCTAATACTGGACGATGATACAAAGGAGAAAGTTCATCTTTGGGTGCAGTGGTTTGATGGGTACGCAAATCAAATCATTAAAGCATTAGACGGCGAAATCTTGGAAAAATATCGTTAAATTCACCCGCCCCGGAGGTAACGAGGGCAGAAAGGATGTTTATGAATGCACATCGGATGGTAAACGGAATCAAATATTATGTGACTGATGATGCGGATACTTTGCTTTGTAAGCTGCAAAATAAAGCTGACGATTATTACTATGATGACAAGGATTGTGACATAGATAAAATTGAGGCAGATATTAAGGTGTTAGAAAGGGCAATTGTCCAAAATGATATTAAAGTAATGGACAGGATGGTATCTGAATATCATCAATTATTTAAAAGGTATCGGTAATCACCCGTACCCGTCCGGGTAATGGCAGGGGGAAAGAGAGGATAATATGAAACAAATTAGTAGAAAGAAAATAATGCAGAACATTAAGAAGAAATACGCCGAGGCAAAAGACTGGTGCCGTCAGGATTTCGGTCGTTGCTACCAAATTATGATTGACACAGAAGATGGGGATATTTGGTTGGATGTATTCGTTTCAGAAAACAACTGGAAAATCTACAAATCACAGACCATCCAGAATCTGCATGCGGAGTATGGAAATGAAAAAGGGTATGTCGATGATGCTATCAGGGTACTTACGAAGGCTGGATGGACTATAATAGATTAAGCGGCTGCATGACCGACCAAAGTACACTGCAACCGCTACCCGTTACCAGGCGGCTATATTATAACATGGCCGCCTGAATGAATCAAGGAGGCAAATAATGAAATTTATGGAAGTTAGGGAGCAATGGTGGACGGGACAAGTCTTTGATAAACGAGAAATAACACTCTATCGCAAATCAGAGACTATCCGATGTCACATTGTACCATATTTTGATGATAAGGATATTGATGCTATAACTGATGTCGATATCAACTTATATATACAAGAAGAATTGGAGCACGGGAATCATTTGACTGGAGGCCCTTTGTGCGCCAACTCAATCAATAAAGCCTTGGAAATTCTGAATGGCGTCTTTACATATGCTAAAAACAAAGGGATTATCAGAAATAATCCGATGGATTTGGTAAAAAGGCTTAAGCGTGTCCCAAGTAAAAAATACTATGTTTACACGCCGAGAGAAGTAAAAGTAATGATAGAAGCCGCAAGACCTAAATGGTTAGGTGATATGATTCTCTTGTCATATCATACAGGTATGCGGAAAGAGGAGATTTTTGGACTGCAATGGAGTGATATAGATTTTGAATTTAAATCACTTACAGTCAACCAAACGATTGTGGCAATTTCTCCGCACGAATATTTTATTAATGGCCCAAAATCAAGAACTTCTCAAAGAACTATAATGTTTGACAAAAAGATAGAAGAGATGTTTTTGAAAAGGAAAGTAAAGGCTACTTGCGAATGGGTATTTGAAGATAAATACGGAAAAGAAATGAATCCGTGGTATACAGTCAAATACTTTCGCAAAACGCTTAATAAAGTAGGGATTGAAAGCGGGAGATTCCACGATTTGCGCCATACACACATAACAGAGCTGGTTGATGCTGGTTTGCCACTTCCGGTTATTCAATACCGGGCTGGACATTCGGATATCAATATGACAATGCGATATACACATATTGCTCCAGGCATGCAGCAGATTGCTGTTGATTTTTTAAATAAGCGTGATGCAGGATAAAAAGTGGCGGGATCCGGATTAAACGGACCCGCCTATATTATATTATGAACATATTAATACGCCACATTTTTCACAGACCGCCCAGACATGTCCATTGTATCCACTTTTAGATACACGCATAGTTTTCCCACAGCGAGGACATTGACCAGTTGCTTCCTCACCTCTTCTCAGTTTAGCGGCTATGGGAACCACTGCATTAAGTATTATTCCCAAACTATCTATTTGGTCATTATCATTGTACATGTTACCCATAAGATGGCCCCTTCCTAATTATGCTAATTTCTTTTTGTCAGCATCCATATTAACGATATGTTCCTGTATTTCGTTTGCAAGCGCGGAATCAGCTTTTAAAAATAACCGGACATTATCGGAGCCTTGTCCCAATTTTGTTTGACCGTAGGAGTACCATGATCCGCTCTTATCGATGATTCCCAGTTTTACACCTATCTCGAGCAATTCACTTTCCTTTGAAATTCCTTCCCCAAATAAAATATCAAATTCAGCTTCTTTAAACGGGGGCGCCACCTTGTTTTTTACTACACGTACCTTAACATGGTTCCCAACAATATCAGTGCCTTGCTTCAGAATATTCTGCTTACGTATATCAAGCCGAACAGAAGCATAGAACTTAAGGGCCTTACCCCCTGTGGTTACCTCGTTATTTCCACCACTGAAATTTGTGGCTACTTTTTCACGGAGCTGATTAATGAATACAATAGTGCAATTACTTCTGCTTAATATGGCAGTCAATTTTCTGAGTGCCTGCGACATCAGCCTGGCCTGCAGACCTACGTGGGCATCTCCCATTTCCCCATCGATTTCTGACTTTGGAACCAATGCAGCCACTGAATCGATAATGATAATATCCATGGCTCCGGATAATATTAGTCTCTCTGCTATGTCTAAAGCCTGCTCCCCATTATCTGGCTGTGATATGTACAGGTTGTCAATATCCACGCCGATATTCCTGGCATATACTGGGTCAAAGGCATGCTCTGCATCGATGAAGCCTGCAATCCCGCCCCTCTTCTGTACCTCGGCAACCATGTGCAGGGCAACCGTGGTCTTACCGGATGACTCCGGTCCATAGACTTCTATAATCCTGCCTTTAGGAACACCGCCGCATCCTAATGCCATATCAAGGCCGAGAGAACCGGAAGAGAAGGTTTCTACGTTCATACGCGAACATTCCCCTAATTTCATTAATGTACCTTTTCCAAATGCTTTTTCAATTTTTGCAATTGCATCTTCAATTGCTTCCATTTTGTCTGAACTATTCTCCATAATGTAAACTCCTTTCGAAAAAGAACAAACGTTCTGCATGTTTTCATATTAGCACAGAACTATAGAGAATGCAATAGGGATAAGAACAAACGTTCGAATGCTGGGCTGCTATTAATAAAATACAATATTATAAAAATGCAGTTGTGTAATAACACAATAATAAACATGCGAAGATTACATTACGTTTTTACAGCATTTATATGAAATGTGAACATAGTGTGAATGCGGGGGAAATATCTGGTCAAATGGAGAGAACACTGTAAATACGTTATTTTGTGATAGGATGTATTTTATCAAAAGTGAAAGCAAGGCCATAAATAATAACATAATAATCAACACAATAATCAACACTACTTTATCTTTTCTATCTCCGTCCGGAACCACTCCAAATCTAAATGTGTATATACCCGGTCTGTCAGGTCTGAAATGTTATGTCCCATAAATTTTTTCCTGGCAAAGTCATCTACCCCATTTTCTTTTGCCATAGTCGAAAATGTATGTCTGCCATCGTGCAACACATGGTCCTTGATTCCTAATTCCTCGAAGTCTTTGAATAGGCCATACCGGAACGAATTGTCTGTATAAGTATATTGGCCATTATGTGGGCTTGTACGACCAAATAGTACATTGCGTCCTATATCATGTGCCTCCTTGTAGTAATGCTCTACTATAGGAATGATTTTTGAATGTATGGGAATGGTCCGGTTGATTCCAGCTTCTGTCTTGGAACCACTGGTAAATGTACGGTTTTGCAGGTCCACATTATCTATCCCGATGTTAAGTACCTCGTTGGGGCGCCAGCCGGAATAGAACTGCACCAGGGTCATGTCTATAAAGAGGGTTCCGGAATGTCTCCATAGGATATCCCTTTCGGCCTGCGTGTAAGGGCGGCCCTCGCGGCGAACGATATCGAATTTGAGTTCAAAGGTGCGTGCATAGTTTACTGTAAGGATGCGGAGAAATATGGCGTGGTCATACATCATATTCAGTAGGCCTTTGATATTGCTTTTCATATTTGGCGTGGCAGCAACAACCTGTCCTTTGGTTTTTCCACGGGTTCCAATTTTGGATGCATTCTCGATTGCTTCTTTCAGTGTAGCCGGGCTGGTATCCAGGACCCTGATTTTGTATAAAGGAGACAAGTAGGCAAACTCCATTTCATATTTTTTCCGCATGGAATCAGGATAGTTATTTACCTGCATATGATGCTCAACCCATTTATTAAATAGGTCCTTGACAGTTATGTTGCTGTTCAGCCCTCCAGGACTCTTGTGATACTGCATGACTGCATTATATGCATCTATTTTTTCCGCAAAGGTCCCAAGCAGGTCATATTTGTAATGGGAGGTTCCCTTTTCATCGTTGAATACCTGTGTAGGGTTTACCAGGGCAACGTATGGCTTTCTACGGTTCCCGGTTAATCTTCTGATGGTCCCATATCCATTTGGGAGCCGGAAGGACAGCTCCTCCTGCTTTTTAGGGCGTCCGCGCTTCGGAGCGGGTGCAGGGGAAGTGCTAAGTGGAAAACCACAATGTGGACAGGAAGAGGCGCGGTCACTCACCTGGCCGGAACATTCAGGACATTGTATCAGTGCCATATATATCATCCTTTCTATTGCGATATCGCAATTGCTCCTAAAAAAGGGTACAAAAATACACCCATTGCCAGAATGGGTGCCAGATGATATAATATGGTTGTTGAGGCCGATATTATACCGTGGCATCAGCCCGGCAATAGTATCATCAAAAGCTCTTGTGTTGGTAGCACAGGGGCTTTTAGTTATTATAATTCAAATTTTTGTCCATCGAATTTTCTTACAGCTATCTTATTCATAAGTGTTTCAAACTGACTCATTTGAAAGGTTTTTTTATCAGGGTTACCTAATGAATATGTAAGGAAATTGAGTTCTTTTCGTTCGTTTTCTTTTGATTCATATATTAAAGTTCCTATCCAAGAGATTTTATTCTTTCCTTTTTTATGTAGAGCACCGACTACCGTACCAGCAGTTCCTAGAAGTGCAGAACCAATTATAGCGCCCCCCAGACTGATTTTTCCAGATGTAAGCTTAGCTTCTTCATCAATAGAGAATCCAAGTATCCTATCATACGGTAGTTCGATTTCGTTTTTTCCTGATGTTAATGTTATTTTTTGTTGGTCAGGGTGCATTTTAATGGTGACCACCGAGTTAGTTGTTATAGGGCCAAGATTTTGAAGTGGGTAGCCCATGTAAGATGTACCTTTTTCCATAATTTCGTCTTTTTTGCGTTGCGATGCAGCTTTTTCGTCAGATGACTTAAAAAAAAGACCCATGATTTAACTTCTCCTTTGCACATGATTTAAATTTAAAATTTCCTTCTTAATTCGATAACTTTTCCAACTATCGTTACTGGCAATGTGTTAATCTCATCTAATGTATAGAGTCTTGGGGAGAATGCCGGATTATTTGGGACCAGACGAATACTCCCATCCTCATACTTATATAGCTTTTTGCAGGTAGCCTCATCACCATTGATGAGAACAATCACAGTCTCACCATTTTCGGCATCTGGTTGCTCCTTGACTATGACTGTATCTCCATCACAGATGTTTGGCTCCATGGAATGTCCTTTGATGTGCAGGCCAAACAGATTCCCTTGGCGTGCCATGTCTTCAGTGACTTCCTCTTCGTCAATGATATCCTCAACGGCACTGATTGGGATGCCAGCAGCTACGGAGCCGAGAACTTTGATAATGACACCTGTTTTCTTTTTCAAGGAATCAGTTTTATTAGAAACAGGACTATTATCCCAACCCATAAGATAGGCAACCGTAGTGTCTAAAGCTTTTGCAAACTCTACGACCTTACTTTGGACAATATCATTAGCACCTATTTCTATTTTGGCAATAGAGGATTTATTTTTGTAACCTAGCTTTGCAGCTAACTCCTCTTGTGTCATACCAATGGATTCTCTCTTTTCTCGTATACGCTTTCCTATATCAGCCATAATTGTCACCTGCTTATTCCTTGATAATGCTAATATAACATAAAGTTTAATCAAAATCAATTATTTTTGAGTAAATACAAAAAAATAGTTGACTTTAAATCACTAAGGTGCTATATTTCATGTAGATGATTTAAAATCATCAAAGAAAGGAGGGATACCTTGACAGATACAGAGCTCTTAAAGGAATTGATTTATAAGAAGGGTCTAAAAATGAAATTTGTGGCAGAGTATCTTGGGCTATCTGCATATGGATTTCAGCTTAAAACAGAAAATAAGCAGGAATTTAAGATTAGTGAGGTTTCGGCGCTTTGTGATTTGCTGGACATTAAATCATTATCAGAAAAGGAGAGAATTTTTTTTGCCATAAAAGATGATTTAAAATCATCAAAATAAGAAAGGAGTAAAAGAAAGAATGAGAAATCACTCAACAACAATCATAATTACAGAACTGAGTGTGATTATTGGTTTGTTACTTGGAATTGCCAGTAAGCTTTAAAAAAATTTTCCGAGGAGAAATCCTGTAACAACACCGATAAGAGTACTCAAAATTTGTATATTTCGGTTCTTTTTCTTTTCAGTGTTGTCATAGAAAATGCGTTCATATTCACGATTTCCTTGAGCAGTAAGAGCATACCAAAAGCCAGAATATTCTGTTGGAAGATTTTTTGCGCACAGATACCCCTGTTCAGACAGGTTAAGTAAATCAATTGTGAGTTCTGTTCCATCTGTCCAAGGTAATGAGCGTTGAATGACGACAAAGGGGACAAAATTTTCATAGTCAGATCGTTGTTTTTTATGAATTATAGTAATGATTTTTTCATCGCGTGGGTTCATAACCGGTCTCCTTTGCAATTAATTAAGAAAAGTATAGCACATGAAGGGAAAGCAGTAAACTAGGCATTAAAATCAACATAGTAAGAAAGGAGTGAGAGGAGATGCGTCCAAACCGGATAAGAACCAAAACAGCAGCAAAAATCTTTGGCGTTGATGTGCCTTACCTAATTGAGAAAGTTAGGGTTGGCAAGTATCCCATAGGCATCTACGAAAAGCATGGGAAGCGGGCGCACATAGTAATACAGACGAATCTGGTTGCCCAGTACCTGGGAAGAACCATGAAAGAGATTGACGCTGCTGTTGAAGAAATAGAAGGAGGACAAGTGCAATGATACAGGTGATGCCATCACGGGAGGAGCCGACCTATGAGGAACTGAGGCAGAAATGTGCCTGGTTGAAAGGTAGCCTTAGGGAGAGCCGCAGGGCCTTTAAGGAGAGGGGAAAATGGAATGCAGCATTATTGGTTACGTCCGTAATCAGCACAGTTCTGCTGGCACTGACCTGGGGCGGATACATAATCATATGAGAGGAGGTGGGGCCTATGAACGCGGAAATAAAAAGATGCCGCAGGTGTTGGCGCACCGAACGGCATTAAGGAAACTAATAAAATTTAATCACCCTTAGTATAAGGGATTCAGGAGGAAAAATCAATGGTTAAAGGAACAATCGAGTGCAGTTTCGGAGAAGTTAAGACTAATGCTGAGTTAGACCCATGTAAGCTACTTTTCGCAGTTGGCATCCATGAAGCGGAAAGTAACATCGGCCAAGTCAGACACCTGTCCCAGTGCGCGATTATAGGTGAGGGGATGAATCCCCCTTATGTAATTGAGTGCCTTGGGAAGTCAATCATGTCAATGTTGAAGGAATACTGCGAGGGTAATGCAGATGCCACCCTGAAGGCCATGATGACGTTCCAGAAACTGGTCAAAGAAGAAACGAATGAATACATGATGGACCATGTCAAAGAAATCCTGGCGGAAAAGGAGAAGGTGTGATGCCCCGGCCAGAGCGGTACCCAGACAGCCAGGTAAAGATTACGGCACCGTTTTTTGTACTTAACTGTAGCTGTGGGTTTCGGACCTGGTCCCTATTGGGGGAGATTACACCGTGTCCCTACTGCGGGAGGATTATGGCAAGGGAAGGTGGGCAGGATGTCGGTAAACAAATACATATTTAAGAGCCGTGCAGAGTGGCTGGAAGGACGCAAAGGCCATATCGGCGGTTCTGATGCCAGCGCCTGTGTGGGGATGAATCCATACAAGGATAATGTGCAGCTGTGGGAAGAGAAGCGTGGACTGGTGATTCCAGAAGATATTTCCGACCGTGATTATGTCCGCTATGGGACCGAGGCAGAGAAGCATCTAAGGGAATTGTTCGCCATGGATTACCCACAATATCGGGTTATATACGATGAGGATAACATGTTTACAAACACGGCCTATCCGTGGATGCACGCCTCCCTGGACGGAGAACTTGTGGATAACGATGGCCGTCTTGGAATCCTGGAGATTAAAACCACCAATATCCTGCAGAGCATGCAGCGTGAGAAGTGGCGTGACCGGATACCGGATAACTATTTCTGCCAGGTCCTGCATTACCTGGCCGTGACAGAATATGATTTTGCAGTCCTTAAGGCCCAGTTAAAGAGTGATTGGGGCGGGGAACTGCGGATTACAATAAAACATTATTTAATTGAAAGAAAGGACGTTGAGGAGGATATCAAGTACCTGGTTGAGGCCGAAAGGCGGTTCTGGGACTGCGTGGTCACAGGGCGGAGGCCGGATTTGATTCTCCCGGCGATATAGGCGAGGATATGAGGACTGAAGTTTATACATGCGATATCTGTAAGCAGAGCAAGGGGCGGGATGACCTGGCTAAGATAACAATCCAGTCAGAAGGAATCCGGATGAAGGGGGTAGGATATAACGGAATTACCATTGATGTATGCCCGGACTGCCTTAAAAGGAAAGGATTTGTTGTTGAGTGTAGTAAGGAAGAGGCAGAGCAGTCGGCTATGCAGAATAAGCAGACCCTTGAAGATAAGATTTATGAGTTCCTGTCTGATATGGGCGTTGTTTTTGAGGAATAGGAGGCAATATGGAACTGAAGATATACAACCCGCAGGATGACGGGTTTGTCCAGAAAATCGAATGGAACTATGAGGAACTGAAGACAGAGGTTGTGGCCGCCGCTGACAGCTATGCAGTATCTGTATATACGGATGATACAATCAAGCAGGCCAAGGCGGACCGGGCCAGGCTTAATAAGTTTGTGGATGCCCTTAAAGGCAAGCGGACAGAAATCCGCAAGAAGCTTCTGGAACCGGATGAACAGTTTGGGAAAGAAGTGCAGGAAATCATTGGGATTGTCCAGAGGGCACTTGATAACATTGACGGACAGGTCAAGGATTATGAGCGCCGCCAGCGTGAGGAAAAGACAGCCAAGGTCAGGGATTTCTATGATAGTAACATCCATGAGGATATCATCACGTATCTGCCCTTTGAGCGCGTGATGAAGCCGGAATATGCCCTGGCATCCACAACCATGAAAGCCATCAAGGAGGAAATCCTGTCCCTTATCCAGAAAGTGGACGAGGGACTGGCCATCCTGAATGAGGTGGACAGCCCTTATGCAGGGGAGATGAAGGAGGCATTCCTACGGACATACGATATCGGCGCCGCGATGGCGGAGCGGAACCGCCTGGAAGCCGCGGAGCAGAAGCGCCAGGAATATGTAGCGGAGCAGGCCCGGATAAAGGCAGAGAGGGATGCCCGGATAAAGGCAGAGGCCCAGGAAGTCATCAATGCAGGGAAGCCGGTGCAGACAGCACCACAGCCCAAAACGGAAACAGTGGAGGACCCGGTCAATGTGATTGATTTCCGGGTGTACGTGACCCGGTCCCAGGCGGTGGCCCTTAAGGACTTTTTAAACAATAATGGCATCCGGTTTGAGCCGGTACCAAAACGATAAGAGGAGGAAAATACCATGGCAGTAGGAAACAGTCTGGCCAATAGGGCCCCGAAACAGGGGCTGACAGCATACCTTACCCAGGATGCGGTCAAGAATCAGATTAACAGTGTAATCGGTGGGAAGAATGGGACAAGGTTCATTTCAAGCATTATTTCTGCAGTACAGGCCACCCCGGCACTACAGGAGTGCACGAATCCAAGTATATTGAGTGCTGCGCTTCTGGGGGAATCACTTAATCTTTCCCCAAGCCCACAGTTGGGCCAATATTATATGGTCCCATATGATAACCGGAGCAAGGGATCCAAGGAAGCGCAGTTCCAGCTTGGCTATAAGGGATATATCCAGCTGGCCCTTCGAAGCAGTCAGTATAAAAAACTCAATGTGATGTCAATTAAGGAAGGGGAACTGCTTCGGTTTGACCCCCTGAATGAGGAAATTGAAGTCAAATTGATTGAGGATGAGGAAGCCAGGGAACAGTCCCCTACCATTGGATATTACGCTATGTTTGAGTATCTGAACGGATTCCGAAAGGCTATGTACTGGAGCAAGGGAAAAATGGTAGCCCATGCCAAGAAATATAGCCCAGGATACAAGAAGGACCTGGAAAAAGGGACACAGTGGACATTCTGGGCAAAGGATTTTGATGGAATGGCATATAAGACGATGCTCCGGCAGCTTATCAGCAAGTGGGGCATTATGAGTATCGACCTGATACAGGCTATTGATGCGGACATGGCTGTCATCCATGCGGATGGTACCAAGGAGTATGTGGAGACGGATGTGGATAACATTGCTGCAGAGCAGCCTGCAGAGAGTCCGGACCCAGAGTTTCAGGAACAGGAAACACCATCACAGGAAGCACCGCCGACACAGACGGAAGGGAATGTGGCTGATGATTTCTTTTCATAGATATTCTTTGCGTGGGAGGAGGTGAGTAAGTGGCAATCACATTTGACAATATAGCCGGTGGGGAACTGGCTGAAAAGTTCACAATGGCCCTGGCCCAGATAGGACGGAATATCCTGGACCCAAACATGGACCCAATAGCAGCACGGGGGATGACCATCAACCTGAAATTCAAGCCAGGAAGCCGGGGGACCATTGATATCGAGTTTGATATTAAGACCAAACTGGCTGGCTTCCAGAAATCCCAGACGGTATTCCTGGTTGGGCAGGATATCAACACAGGACGCATCGAGATGTCCGAGTACGGGAGCGACCGCCCGCAGGTCACATCTGTTGCGGCGGCGCCAGCTGCGGCGTACACGGAAGTACGGCAGCCAGCGGCACAGACATTTGACCCAGCAACTGGGGAAATTTATGAGGAACCCCGTAAAGGCCCTATTGATTTAAGGGCAGCGGCTAACCAATAAAAAGAAAAGGAGATAAGTATGATGATGGAAGGATTAAGAGAAGCGCTGGAACATGTAGAGGGACTGGCAAGGGAAAATGAGAAGACTGAGGTGATTGAAATATGTGGCAGGACCTATGCCAACAAGAACCTGAAACGGTATGATGTGCCAGAGAGGGCAGAAGCAATCGAAACCCACAGCCTATCATCCATGGTGGATTACATAGGCAGCTGTAGCCAGGAGTTCCCGGAAGGCAGGGATATGATCATCCATATCATGGGACCGAAGCGTGTGAGGCTGATGTCCTCACTAGATGCGGAACGTAACAGGGAATGCCTGATTGAAGTGGGCGCGGTGACTTCCGAGTTCCAGTTTGGTCATTGGTACGACCAGGAGAAGTTCATGATTGAGATACAGGCCAACTTCCAGCCCAGCCCGGACCTGGAGTTAATCATGAAAGTGGCCGGGAACGTGGAGAGAAAGAATAAACAGTCCTATTCGGATGATGGCGTGTCCCAGGTAGCCACCATGACCGTGGGTGTGGCAGCCAAGGCTGATGTGATTGTCCCCAACCCGGTGACACTGATACCTTACCGTACGTTCCAGGAGGTTGCGCAGCCTGCCAGTAAGTTTGTGTTCCGGATTGGTGATAAGGATGAGCCGGCCTTCATGATTGTCGAGGCGGAGAATGGCATCTGGAAGAACGAGGCGGTTGCGAACATTAAGAAGTACTTTGCGGATGCCATCATGGAAATGCCTGAGGAAATCAGCAGACGTATCACAATCATAGGATAATAAGGTGCTTTACCTCCTCCGGCCAGGCTGATATGTCACGGTATTGGATGCCGGAGGTGTTACAAGGGGCGGCTCAATCATGGCTTTCTGACCGCCGCCCCATTCCCCCTTATGAATGAAAGGAAATGCAACATGGCAGGCAAGGCAAAGAAGAAACTTGATTACGCCGGCTGGTCAGTTGACATATTCGACAGTGATACAAAAATTGATAAGCTCCTGGATGCGCAGGGATGGGTAGGATTTTCCATATACTTTTATCTCTGCCAAAGGGCATTTGGGAGTGAAGGGTATTTTTACCGATGGGGCTTTGACGATTGTGCATCAACCGCCAGGAAGATGGGCTGCGGCATAGGTTCCGGTACTGTCCGTGAGGCAGTGGGCTACTGCCTACAAATAAATCTCTTTGATAAAAGGGTATTTGACAGGTGGGGAGTCTTAACCAGTAAAGGTATCCAAAGGAGTTATTGGACTGTCGCTTTAGGAAGAAGAGACAAGACCGTATATAAGGAACTGTGGCTTTTGCAAAATGATGAATGCAAAGGTGTGGTTTTTGTACCCTTTTTTGAGGATATGTCAGGAACTAATGACCATTCGCAGGCTACAAATGGCGATATGTCGGCTGCAAATGACCCTGTAGTAAAAGAAAGTAAATTAAATAGTAATAAAGAAGAGATAGTTGCGCCTCCTCCGGAGCCAGCAACGTTCCTGCCGGAGTCATTCGAGGCAGTATGTATTGATAGACTGATAAAATCCATCCTTGAGCAGCTGCCCAATGCCAAGGTGCCAGGGACAAATGCTGAGAGGCAGAAATGGGCAATGGAGATAGAGCGGATGCAGCGTCTGGATAAGCGGAGCCGAGAGCAGATAAAGCAGGCCCTTGATTATGCTATCAAGAGCCCCTTTTGGAGAAGTAACATCCGGAGCGCCGGAAAGTTCAGAGAGAAGTTTGAAACGCTTTATCTGCAGAGCAAAGAGAGAAAGGATAAGGCTGTAGCAACAAGTCCAAAGAACCAGTTCCACAATTTTGACCAGAGGGATACGGACTATGATGCCCTTATGCTAAAGCAGGTGAGGGAGTGGGCCGGGGAAGGAGCAGGGAGTGAAGGAAACACACCAGAAGATACTTGACTACATAACCGGTTATATGCTGGACCATGGATACCCGCCTACAACCAGGGAGATATCGGAAGGGGTAGGATATACATCAACATCTACGATATTCAACCACTTACGGGATATGCGGGCAGATGGTCTGATTAATTACATTGACGAATGTCCCAGGACCATCACGGTGCCTGGGTATAGATACACAAAAACTGAGGGGAGGAAAGGACATGGAAGAACTGGTAACCGGCGCCGTGGAGGAGACAGCCCCAGCGGCACAGAAATGGTATGAGGGGGTCAGCCTGGAGGACGCTGAAATCTACATACAGGCCAACCTTAAGTCAGCAGCCAGGAGCGTGATAGCGATTGGCTATTATCTAAAATGCGTACACAGGAATGAACTGTTTAAGGAGGCTGGGTACAAGGATATATGCGAATATGCGAAAGACCGGTTCGGTTTCAGTGCTTCGACCACATCCAGGTACATGACGCGGAATGATAAGTTTTCGGTCAATGGGAACAGCCCAATCCTGGATGATAAATATAAGGATTTCAACAAATCCCAACTCCAGGAGATGTTAAGCCTGGACGCGGAGCAGCTGGAGAAAGTCACCCCGGACATGACAGTGGTACAGATACGGGAGATGAAGAGACCCAAGGAAATACCCTACATTGCCATTCCTGGCCAGATTGAACTGACGGACTTACCCGGCGTGGAACCGGAAGATGTAGCGGCAGCTGCCCAAGCCAGGAAAGAGATGGTGACCGGCAGTCCTGAAAAACAGGCCTATACCATATCAGCGGCAGACCTGCTGCCTGAAGCGGCGGAACCAGTGCAGCCAGCTATTGCGATATCGCAACAGGATTCAGGTCCGGAGGTGATACATTTCACTGCCGGGGACAGGACAATTGATGGTGCCTATGGTGCCACGATTGCCGCAGTTGTAAGGGCATATGTGGACAATGGATATGAAAGGCCTGAAAAGGAGTGTGAAGTGACGGCTTTTGGGATGGGGTATAAGGTCCTGAAAGGGTCAGATGTTACGGAATTTTACACAGATGCTGGGCAAAAGGTTTTTGATGTGGAAAATGTCCGCCTGGAAAAAGAATATCAGTATTGGCATAGGAATAGGTCCCAGCAAGAACCAGAAACTGCGGGACAACAAATCCTGCCAGAGAAATCCGGGAAGTGTATTTATAGGCCAGAGTTTGAGTGCACCTTGGAGGAAGCCCATAAACTTACCCCAGGCACCGGGGAAGACTGCAGCCAGGCGTGCTGCTGGGACTGTGTCAGGCGTGGGGACTGCAAGCTGGAGTGCTATAGTTCCGAGCGCAGGCCAGAGGTAGCTCCAGAGGAACATGGTGGGGAATCTGCTGCGGAAGTGCAGCAGGAAGTGGAAGATGCTGCGGAAATGCAGCAGGAGCCAGAAGCTGAGAAAACCGTGGACGTACATCCAGAACCAGACCTTCAGGGACAGCTATCCGAGAAGATTCAAGGACCGGAAGGGGAGAATATTGGAGGGGTACCGGTGTTTTCGTTGGAGAATAGGATGACTCATGGGGCCTATGGCTGGAAGCGTTCCGAAATCATCAAAGGATACTTACAGGCCCTGCACCGGGAAGAATGCTATACCGTCTGGAATCAGGTACCGACAATTCAGTTCCAGGTCCTGGGGGATACGTATATGGCCAAATATGATGGGTTCTGCTATGTGAGTTTCAAAAACAACGGACGGGCAATGATGTTCGTGGAACTTGACCGGATAAAAGAGGAATACGCCATAAAGTATCCGCCGAAAAAAGCTAAGCCAGTAGATACGTATGATAAGTCAATCCTTCAAAGCATGATTAAGTTTGAGGAGGATCAGTTGCGTCTGATGGGACCAGCTTGGATGGAGAAACAGCCATACCATTACACCAAACACACGATGGCACTGGAGGCTTACAGGATGCTGCTGGCGGCACATGAAGGAGCCGGATTATGAAAGAAAAAATAAACGATTATGAGATGTCCATCAGGAAAACCACAAAGAAATCCGAAAAATGCTCTATATGTGGATACCGAAGACCAGAGATGTATCTTATTCATCGGCACGGTGGCAGTTACTACATGTGCCGTGAGTGTGTAAGCTATTTCTTGGCGATATCATGCAGTGTGGAGACTCAAAATCTTAAAATTTGGAGGTAATTTAAAATGTGCGCTTACTGCGAGCTGAAAGAAACAGGAACCTATGCGGGAAGTGATTTTTTGTGGGGCAGGGATTTAACAGGGGAGTATGCGGGAGAATTTAACATTGTGCAATCAAAGCATAATAAGAATCACTATCTAAAATACGCAGATGATGAATCAGAAAACACATCGGAGCCTATTCATTTTTGCCCTATGTGTGGGCGGAAATTAGATGACTAAATTAGCATTTGAAGGAGGAATGGAATTGTCACTAATTAAGGCATTGGTGGTAAGCATGGCAATATCCGCAGTCTGGTACGGCATGGAGTGGATGCAGTACCAAGAACTACAATGGGATAGGAAGTGCGATAATGTGGTTTGGGCATTGTATCTGGTGGTATTATGGTGGCTGTTTGCACACCAGAATTAACATTTTGGAGGTAAAGGTGGACAAAGAAAGTAAACCATGTGAATCATGTAGATTTAAACCGGAATGCAGGTATGCGCATGATTTTGAGGTAGAGGAGTGCAAGGATTGGGGAGCGAGAGAGGAAGATGAGGAATGAAGAGAAAACGGAAAAAACAGTGTCACGCAAAAGGAAAGGTGATAGCCTGGCCTGGGCGTATGAACAGGTGCAGGAAGAGTGATTGTAAAAACTGTCATTGCTATTATTAAGATTTCCGGGAAAACCGGAGGAAGGAAGAATATGCAGAAAGTAATTGAAAAAGCTGTGATAAAAATCACACAGGAAATGGAAAGGAACCGAAAAGCCTACAATGAGGCGCGGGGCAGTTATAATGATACAGGATATGACAGGTATTACAATAAAATGACTAAGCTTGATGCCGAGTACGAAGATTTGAAAGCTTTTTTACACCCGGAAGAAAAGAGTGAGGTTCCGGAGGTTTATCGGGAGTGCGATGAGTTACGGCAGATGTTACGAAATCTAAAGAGCAAATGGCAATATTTGAGAGCAGACTTGCCAGTGTCAGCGGATACAATTGGTATTGATGACTTACTTCGTGATGTTCGCTAAATAACAATTTTAGAAGGAGAGAGCAATATGGAAAAAATAAAGCCCTGCCCATTTTGCGGGTGCGAACGTAAAAATAGAATAATTGGAACCAATTATATAGGTGAATACAGGACAGAGCATTTTTGCAAATTCACGATTCTCGGAAGAAAATTTCATAAAGGCGAAGAGGAAGCTATAAAAGAGTGGAATAGCAGGATTGGAAATTAACATTTAGCAGTTGCTAAGAAAGGAAATTTATGAATGATAAGCAGCGATTAATGATAGAGGGAATGGACAGGTTACTTAGAAGATTTAATAAGCATCCAAACGATAAAGAGTTTACTGTTGAGGAAATTATAAATATTTCAAATGAGGTGTATGAGGAGATATTAAAGGAAAACTGACATTTGAAGGGAGAGGAGCTGTGGAGGGTGAGACCTATATACTATGCAGTATATGATTATGAGAATTATCTAGGACAATATACCAGTGCGCAAGTGCAGGATATAATGGGCATTAATCGGTCCATACCGAGTCACTATTCGGATAATGGAAAACCTTATAAGGGCAGATATATGTTCAAACGGATAGATGCGGAGCCGTCACCTTGGGAGATTGAGTGGGACCGGGTAACAGCTTGGTTCAGGAACAGTATGTATGACTTGAGTAGGATTGCAATTGTGGCAGGAGGTGATACCGATGGACAAGGACATATTAAGACAGTACATAGATGCCTGCGCGATAGTCAAAGAGACCGAAGAGGAAATCCGGAGGATTAAGCGGCAACGTAAGACCATTGTCCAGGGTGTAGTAAAGGGGTCAAGTAAGGAATTTCCATATACCCTTCAGGATTTCCATATTGAGGGTATCCAGTATTCAGTGGTGCAGGACCCCGGACACCTGGAGGTAGAAGAGGGATTACTGGGGCAGCAAAAGGCTAACGCGCAGGACCTTAAGTTAAAAGTTGAAGGGTGGATGCTTACGATACCAATGCGGATACAACGGATTATTAGATACAAGATATTCCAAAAATTATCATGGGATGAGGTGGCCACAAAAATGAATGAGGGGAAATCCGGAGATGCATATAGGAAACAGTTAGACGATTTCTTGAAAGAAAAGTAAGTTTTTCCGTTTTTTCCACATATTCCGTTTTTTAAATGTTATAGTGTAGACTGGAAGTGGTGTAAAAGCCATTTCCTATCCTCCCCCCAAGGATACCTGCCCGGTTCCCCATCCGGGCACTAATGCGGGGTAGAGCAGTCTGGAAGCTCACCGGGCCCATAACCCGGAGGTCGCAGGTTCAAATCCTGCCCCCGCTATTGGTATCTGGTTTTATCCCCCACGACATTATCCAGATACATAGACAGATTTTCTCCTTTAAAACTCCAAGCCGATAAAGCATGGAGTTTTTTGTTATCTATAATCAACCAGATGGGAAGGTGAGGTGGTTGGCGAATAACGAAAACCTAATGCAGTATCGAGGTTCAACACCGGAAGAACGCCGAGCAAATGCTTCTAAAGCAGGGAAAGCATCGGGCGAGGCCAGGCGGCGCAAAGCAAACCTGCGCCAGACTATGAATGCAATCCTCACCTCCGAGGTGGATATACCGGAGTGGACCCCAATCCTGGAGGCATTGGGATTGGACCATACACTTGAGACAGTCATAAGTGCTGCCATGGTCAGGGAGGCCATGAACGGGAATGTCAAGGCATATATGGCCATTAAGGATGTATTGGGGCAGACCTCCAAATCTGATGTGGATTTGGAAGAGCAGAAACTGCGTATGGATGCCACCAAGGCCAACATGGGTGTGGATGATGATGGGCAGGAAGATGACGGATTCCTGGATGCATTGAAAAACACAGTAGAAGATGACTGGGCTGACAATGATATGGAGGAGGGATGGTCCGATGAAGATGAAGAAGAAACGGCCGATATTTAAGTTCAAGCCGTTCTCAAAGAAACAGAGGATGGTCCTCAATTGGTGGATGGACAACAGCCCTGTCAAGGATTATGAAGGTATCATAGCGGACGGAGCCATCCGTTCCGGAAAAACAGTTGCCATGTCCTTGGCATTCGTATTCTGGGCTATGAAATTGTTTGACGGCCAGAACTTCATCATGGCTGGCAAGACAATCAGTTCCTTCCAGCGTAATGTCCTAACCAATCTTAAGACCATGCTGCGGAGCCGGGGATACAGATGCATACACCATTTGTCTGGCGAATTTAATAATATGCTGGAAGTCACCCGAAACGGGGTCACGAACTACTTTTATATTTTTGGAGGGAAAGACGAAGGCTCACAGGACCTGGTTCAAGGAATTACCGCGGCCGGCGCCTTTTTTGATGAGGTGGCCTTGATGCCGGAGTCATTTGTCAACCAGGCCACAGGCCGGTGTTCAGTGACCGGAAGTAAATTCTGGTTTAACTGTAATCCATCCGGGCCGATGCATTGGTTTAAGGTTGGGTGGATTGACAAGGCAATTGGCTTCATCGGGAAGTGGAAAGCAGTGGAGCTGCAGCAAAAGGGCCAGGAAGTTAAGCGGCTTCTATACCTTCATTTTACCATGGACGATAACCTATCCCTGGATGAGGAGATAAAGAAGAGATATCGGAGCATGTACACCGGCGTGTTTTTCCTGAGATACATAAAAGGACTCTGGGCGGTTGCCGAGGGACTGATATATACCATGTTCACAACGGCCAACCTATACAGTGACGAAACCCGTCCCAAGGGGCTGGAATATCTCAGTGTCCGTACAATTGCACTGGACTATGGGACCACTAACCCATGTGTATATCTGGACATCTATGACGATGGAGACATCATCTGGGTGGACCGTGAATACCGATGGGACAGCCGTGTGGAGAAGGTACAGAAAACGGACAGTCAATATGGTGATGATATGGTCGATTTCATGGGAAATAATCCGGATTTGATGGCTGATATCATAGCGGACCCATCAGCGGCCAGCTTTATCACGGAGTTACGAGGGCGGGGCTATGTTGTGAAACCGGCTGAGAACGATGTGGAGGATGGTATCCGGGCCGTGTCATCCATGTTTTACAGAGGCAAGATAAGGATACATGAGAGATGCACGGGCCTTATTACGGAGTTGCGGTCCTATGTCTGGGATGACAAGGCCAGGGAACGTGGGGAGGAAAAGCCGGTGAAGCAGCTGGACCATGGACCGGATGCTTTGCGGTATTACATATTCACGAAGTTGCCGGAATGGAGGATAGGGATATATGTCAAAACGTAGGAGCACCCGTCATGTGCGGGCAGACACAAAGCAGGCACCCGTCACAACGATGGATGCCTTTTCTAATCCAATAGCGCGGCTGGGATATGGCACTCAGGACCTCCTGCAGGCCACACAATACCCACTTACCCGTATGACCCAGAATTACCAGCTGCTGACCAGCCTGTATCGGGAGAATTGGATTGTCCAGAACATCATTGAGACGATACCGGGAGACATGGTCCGTAAGTGGTATACCATCCAAAGCAATGTGGCCCCTGAATACATAGATTCCATGCAGCGGATGGAACGGAAGGTACACCTGCGCAAATCCCTCCTTGAAGGGATGTATTGGGGCAGACTGTATGGGGGTGCGGCCGGAATCATCATGGTACGCGGCCAGGATGACCTATCACTGCCGCTGGACTATGGACTGGTGCTTCCGGGATGCTTCCTTGGGCTGATGATATTGGACAGATGGAGCGGCATCTATCCGGAATTGGGACAGGTGACAGACCCATCAGACCAGGACTTCGGTCTACCGGAATACTATACCATCCGAGATGAAGAGAGCGGCACGCTGATATCCAGGGTGCACCACAGCAGGGTCCTGCGCTTTACGGGCCGAGAACTTCCGTACAATGAGAAAATAGCAGAGAATTACTGGGGGGAATCAGAACTGGAAGCCATATACAGCGAACTGGTGAAGCGAGACAATGTATCCGCTAACATAGCATCCCTGACCTTCCGGGCCAATGTTAACTACATGGAAACAGACAGCCTGGATCAGATGCTTGCAACCAGCAATGCGGAGGCCCAGCGCCGGTTCTGGCAGACCCTGCAGGCCCAGAGCGTGATAGAAAGCAACTTTGGCACGCGTCTGGTCAACAAGGGTGATGTCATGCATAATACCCAGTACACGTTTACCGGCCTGCCAGAGGTATATGACCGGGTGATGATGGATGTAGCTGGCGCGGCCAAGACTCCGGTCACGAAACTGTTTGGACGGTCGCCAGCTGGTATGAATGCCACTGGTGAGAGCGACATGAACAACTATTACGATTACATAGATGGCCTGCGGGAGAACCAGCTGCGGCCAATCATGGAGCGCCTGTTACCAATCATGGCCCTCTCTGCCTGGGGGACGGTCCCTGATGACATGGACGTAGATTTCCCGCCGCTTCAGACCCCAGATTCCAATGAGGTCGCGGATATAACAGAGAAGAAGACACAGGCGGTATTGTCCGTCTATCAGAGCGACCTGATTGACGCGGCCACGGCCCAGAAGGAGCTTAAAGCGCTGGCTGATGAGACAGGCATGTACAATACCATATCAGACGAAGCAATTGAACAGGCGAAGGGCAGGACATACTCAGATTACAAGGCTATGCAGGACCCGCTGGCAGGACTGGCATTGCCTGGAGCCTTTGGAGCCGGGGAGGATGATGGATAATGCCGACACTTATACGGCCACCGGATAAAGATGATAAGACCAGGTTCCTGCGGATGTTATTCCTGCGTACGGAACGGCGCCTGATTGCCGAGATTAACCATAAACGTATCAATGGGTATGTAGACTACGCAGAAGTGGCAGCCCTCAAACGTACCCAGCAGATACTGCAGGAGATGGTGGATGAGAGCTGGAACTATGTGCCGACCATGATAGAGTCCATATTTTATCGGTCTGAAGCTGCCGCCAATGGTTATGCCAACGCAGCCGGGCTTACGGCAACGCAGATGGGGATTGTGGAGCAGCTGTCTAACAATCTGCTGGGGGACATTGTGGAAGCGTCAACTACCGCGCAAAAGACGATTGAGAAAGTGTTTCAGGTTGGTAGGCAGCAGGAGGGGGCACTTCGGAATACTGCTTTGCAAGCTGTAGCAGAGCAGCAAGCGTCTGGTTATGGCACCGGGAAAGCAGCGGTTAGTATGGCCCAGGAACTGGAACGCAATGGAGTCACATCCTTTGTGGATAAGGCAGGACGAAAATGGTCTTTGCAGGACTATTGTAACATGGCAACCAGGGCAACTGCCAGGCAAGCGGAGATATCCGCCATCCTGACAGCGGACCCAGAGCATGACCTGTATAAGATTGTTAAGATTGGCAGCACCTGCCCGATATGTGCCCCGCTGGAAGGCCGGGTATATAGCCGTTCCGGAACTAATCCGGATTATCCCGCATTGGCGAAGGCTTTTGGAAAGATTGACCCATCTGGTCCGGATGAACTGTCCAATACCTATCTGAACATCCATCCGAACTGCCTGCACTCCCTAGTCAAATACACGACTATAGGGAAGACAGATAAGCAGATTCAGAAGGATAAGGACTTCTCCAGTTTTGAAAAGAATCCGATTACAGTGGACCCACGAACCAAGAAGCAGATTGCGGCATATAAAGAAAAGGTAAGGAACCGACAGAAGCTGTTAAATGATTACAAGCAGTATAATCGGTATCGAAAGGTATGTGGTAATGACATGCCGAAAACCTTTGAAAAGTTCAGGGACATGAAGTATAATGAATCTGTAAAATGGAAGGAAACGCAGGCCATTTATCGGAAATCAAATGCATATGGAAAAATCATTGCAAAAGAACCGGAAATCACTGCTGATTTGACCAAGATATCAAATGATACAGGGGTGTCTATGATTGGACTGGAGCACCGTGTAAAAACGAAAGATTCCTTCCTGCGCAAGGTGGGAACAGACAGCAATCATAGCCTGGATGCACAAGTCATTACGGACACTATTAACTCCACAAATGATGTAATCCGGTATACCTACCAGGATAATCCACTGAACCTAACAAATGCATATATGAATGTCACGGATGCTATGAAGGCAAAAGGGTATGAGGTGATAAGGGTAAAGAATACCTGGTTGGATAAGCATTCGGCATATAAAGGTGTCAACTGTATTTTCAAGGCCCCATCTGGGCAGAAATTTGAAGTACAATTCCATACGCCGGAAAGCTTCAAAATTAAGGATGGACCAATGCATAAACTTTATGAGCAATCCAGGCTGGAGACAACGACACCGGAGAAACAGGCAGAGTTGAATAAGAAGATGTTTGAATTGTCTGCGCAGTTGGAAGTACCGGTAAACATTGACCGGATTAAGTAGGAGGTCATATGGAGGATTTTTATTTTGTATATGGTTTCGATAGTAAGAATAAGAAAGCGGACCGTCTATACCGCTACCTGAACGGGAACTTTGAACGGTATGATAAACGGCTACGGAAGTGGATTCCTGCGCCAGAACAGGCCTGCATCTTTATTGGAGAGGACTGGGAGTATGATGAGATAACTCAGGATGAAGCGGAGAAAATCAAGGATATGTTAAAAGTATGATACCATTAGGTAATTTCCCGATGGTATTTTTTATTGCGATATCGCAATAGGAGGGACAACTAAATGCTTGCATATTATGGCTATACGATAAGCCCCAACCAGATGGAAACGGTTGAGGGCTTTTTAATTTGCCGCAATGTGCCCATTGCCCGGACAGGGGAAATGGAGTACCTGGAAAGCGAACTGAAGCCGGATGGGAGCAACTCAAAGATGGTAACAGTGTGCCGCTCTCCAGATGAGGTATTCTCTGAAGCGGCACTGTCCAGCTTTGAGGGGAAGCCGGTAACGGATGAACACCCGCCGGAACTTCTCACGCCGGATAACTGTATCCAGTACGCCAGAGGACATGCCCAGAATATCCGGAAGGGAGAAGGGGAATGGGAAGGACATGTGATAGCGGACCTGCACATCCAGGATGAGGAATTAATCCGGGCGGTTCAGGGCGGTAAACGGGAAATCAGCTGTGGATATGAGTGCAGCTACACAGAAAATGAGGATGGGACCTATTCGCAGTATGATATCCGGGGGAACCATATCGCCGTGGTGACACGGGGAAGGGCCGGGAAGCATGTTGCGATTTTAGATTCAAAGAAAAAGGTAGAGGCCGTGAAAAGGTCGGAAAGGAATGGGAAGATGAAGAAGAACAGTTTATTTTTCAAGTGGTTTGCCCAGGCGGCTAAGGATGCATCACCGGAAGAGCTGGAAACGATGGCAGTAGATGCAGCCGCGGCAATGGATGAGGATATGACAGCCCAGGAACCCCCTGCTGCATCTGCAGCCAAGGAGGAGCCGCCAAAGGAAGGCGCGCAGGATTCAGCCAGTCTTGACGGGAAAATGGACATGCTGATGGATATGATTAAGGAAATCATAGGAGAAAAGAACGGTGCCCCTACCGGGAAGCCGGCCGAAGACCCGCTGGACAGCCTGGTAAAGGAACTGACGGGGGAAGGAGGGGAGCCATCGGCGCCAACAACTGAGGCGAAAGTAGTTCCGGCAGAAGAACTGGATAAATCAGCATGTGCTGCCGACAGGGCCGTGATGGCAGCGGTAGTCAAGCAACTCCGTCCGGTGATTGCGGGAATTAAGGATGAGGCTACCAGAAAATCAGTCACGGATTCCCTGGTTTCCTGCTTGACTGATAAGGAAAAGGTGAGCGACATTGCAAAGATTGCACAGACCGCCCAGAAGAATGCAGCGAAAGTGACGGATAGGAATCCTCAGGCAGACCTTGAGGCTTATCAGGCCTCATACGATGCCATGAACCCACACAAACAGAATGGAGGTACGAAGTAATGAAAGGACAGGTTATTGGGAAGAACATGACACATGGATATGCAGGTGATTATGCCAGACAGCCGGATATGATAGTGGATACCCATCCGCTGGGAGGGGACAATGCGGTAACATTCGGACTTCCCTTGGTATACGATGCAGACAGTAAAGTGGTTGCCTTTGGGGAGAGCAGTAAGGCAGCTGATTTTGTTGGTATTGCCTCCAGGGAGTTTAAGAGCGCGACCTCCTATCTTTCGCAGTCCGCTGGGGAATATAGGCCGGATGAGGCAGTGAGCGTATTCAAGCGCGGATGCATCAACGTGCTGTGCAACGTAGGGACGCCGAAACTGGGTGGAAAGGTGTATATCCGGACTGTGGCCAATGATACAATCCCAACTGGTATTGTCGGAGGCTTTGAGGCATCTGCAGATGAGGGGAAGACGGTGGAATTGACCAACTGCGAGTGGCATGGTGAGAAGGATGCAAACGGCGTGGCGGAAATCAGGATTATGTCCTGCAACAGAGCATAAGGAGGAATGAGACATGAAATTCAAGAACATGGGAACTTTTGACGCAGGTGTGGTGACATCCTCTCCGACCGGAGCGGCAGCACCACATAAATATCAGACCATGGATGCTGCTGCCATTGCTAATGGCGGTGCCTTCCTGCAGTCTGAACTAGAAAAACGGGACAACACTGTCCGTCAGCCACTTACCAGCTTCACCTATGGTCGTGATATCCCAATGAGGGTTGGCGGCGGATGGGCAGAGTTCATCAGCGCAATGAACGTGGAGTATGGTGTGACAGGTGGTAGTGATGACGGTCCGGTACATGCAGGCGGCGCCAATGGCATTCCGATGGTACAGGCCAATTTCGATAAAGGCCTGTTCAAGACCCACATTTTTTCCATTGGTATGAGGGTCATGTGGGTGGACATGCAGCGTGAGAAGCTGACTGGGCGTAGCCTTGAGAGTATCCTGCGGGACGGCATCCGTATGACCTATGACAAGCATATGGATGCAAATGTGTATGTAGGTATTAAACGGTACGGTTCCACAGGACTTATTAACAACCCAAACGTCACTATAGCAAGTGCTGCAGCGACAGGCACATCCAGTGGGACTGCATTTAACACCAAGATGCCAGACCAGATTCTGAAGGATATTAATGATGCCATCCTCGCCGTATGGGGTGCTGCTGAATATGATAGGGATGCCATCCCAAACCATATAATCATGCCTTACGAACAGTTCAATTACCTGGCTACCACCAGGGTATCAGAACTGGCGGAAAAGACCATACTGCAGTTCCTTCTGGACAACAATGTAGCTAAGACCAATGGTAGCGACCTGTATATCGGCGGGTGCTCCTGGTGTAAGGGGGCAGGTACGGGAGGAAAGGACCGTATGGTCGTGTATCTCAATAAAGAACGGTTCGTGGCAACGGATGAGTTGGCCCCATTAAGCCGTGTCATGACCCAGGCGAGTGCGGAGAATGTGTGCTATGACACTGCATACATGGCAAATATATCCGAGGTGCAGATGTATTATGAGAACATCATGCGTTATGTGGATGGGATTTAAGGAGGAAGTCTATGTTTATCAACAGTAAGAAGTGTTTTGAAATTCGCGAGGGGGACCAGAAGCTGGTCATCGCCCGTGACTTTATTGGCAACATCCCTGATTGGGCTGCAAGGCACTGGCTGGTACAGGCAGCCATCCAGGACGGCTCCATCGCCACGCCGGATAATACAGCGGATAAGGAACTGGAAGCAGCGGATGCGGTTGCAGAAGAGAGGGCAGAGGAATATGATATCCGCCCGGAAGAAACCAAGGAACAAACGGGTAGGAGAGGCAAAGACAAATCATAAGGAGGTACCGGCATGGATGGAGCGCAATTTAACGGAGTGATAGCTACAGCGGCTAATATACCAGCAAATGGTGAAACCGGTACTTACACCGTGGAAATGTTCCTGGAGGATTTCCCCCAGTTTTCAAAAGCTGGGATGAAACCAAGGGAACCCCTGGTACCAGAAGGAATCCTTGGTATCTTTATTGGGAATGCAAACCGGTCAATCCTTCCAAGCCGTTACTTTGAAACATGGAGATATGCAGCAGGACTGTATGTGGCACATTTCAGCGCCCTATACCTAAAGACTTATTCAGATGGCTCTGCCACGGCAGCACAGGCAGCCGGAAGTGGTCAGCAGACGGGCCTCATCAGTGAGGCGTCCATGGGGGATACATCCATAAAGTACGATAATGAGGCCATAACGTTATCCATGGCAAAATGGGGAAGTTGGAATGCGACACAGTACGGACAGCAGCTTATTTCCATGGCGCGTATGATTGGGATGGGGGGAATGTATGTTATTTGATAATCCGATATTTGGAGGATGGTATACGGATACGGTTGACATATACCGTGTAGTACCGGTTAAAGACGGGAATATAACGAAACAGGCGCGTCAGAAGCAGAATACGGACCCCATCCCGTGCAGGGTATACAGTTCTAAGCGGGATGGTCCTGTCATGGGAGGGACAGCCGCAACGGAACGGTCCACGGAGAAGATGGCGTGTGACCTGTCAGTGGACATCCAGGCCGGTGATGAGTTGATGATTGTCCGTGGCGGTAACCTGGGGTACACAAACCAGGCGGAACGGTATTTCGCTGGCGGGCCGCAAAGATATTATGACCCGGTAGGAGGGGCGCTTACAGGCCTGGAGCATCAGGCAGTTGGATTGCTCAAGGATGAGATCGTGAGGTGATGGGATGTCAAGCTTTGGAAGTCAGATGCGTAAGCGCCTGGAAGAACTGCACAAGGCAGGGCAAGATGTGCCGAGGATTATGGTGGAAGTCGCAGAGGGGGCAACCATAGCAGCGGTGGAAAGTGCTACGGAAAAGACACCGCCCAATGGAGGCGTGAGTATATCCGGGACAGGGACGCGTTCTGGGGGATTGGCACAGCATTGGTCAACGGACAGTGTGACGAAACCAGTCATCACAGGTGTTAGCGTGAGGACAACGTTGGCTAATAACATGCAGCACGCATCCTATGTTAATGATGGACATCGGATGGACCAGCATTTTGTACCAGGATTGATAATTAACGGAAATATGCTGGAAAAGGTAAATCCATCCATGGGCGGAATTACCGTTGGAACCAGGACTAAGTATGTGGAGGGAAAATACATGAAAGAAGCGGCCATCGGAAAATACCGCGATGTGGTCCGTATGGAACTGGGAAAGCGTGTGAGGGAGGCATTCAAATGATATTCACGTTGGAGAACATCATAAACAGCCTGGCCGGAGTACTTACAGCACGGTATCCGGATTATCCGGTATATGCCAGCCCAAACCAGCAGGGGACAGACTACCCTTGCTTTTTTATTTTTTTCATGCCCTCTAAAATTGAAAAACATATGAATGATAGGTTCCTGCGTGACCTGGGTGTTGATATCGTGTTTGTGCAGCAACGTAATATCGTAAATGGAAATGCGGAGATACAGGCCATAGCAGAGTACCTGGATGGGACGCTGGAACTGTTTGATTATGTAGACAGTAGTGGAAGGACAGCCAAGATACGTACCTTTGAGCGGCAATGGCAGACAGAAGATGATGAAATGCATTATCAATTCCATATCCGGCAACGGGTAAGCGCTCCAAGAAACAATGAACTGATGCAGATAATGGAGGAAAACAATGCCAGCATCAAATAAAATTAAAGGCTCTATTGCGATATCGCAACAGAAGAAGCTGAAGAAATATCCGACCGACAAATTACTGCATAGTAAGGTCCTGTCAGGATATCAACCGGATTTTGCCAGGGCAATCCTGCAGGAGCCGGAATACACCATAGAGGACGCGAGGGCGGCCCTCGACAAAGTTTTGAAAGGAGGTAAGTAGACATGGCAGGAGGTACATGGACAAACCAGAACAAAGTGCAGCCCGGTGTATATATCAATGTCAAGTCCAAAGGCAACATCAATACCAATGTTGGGGATAAAGGCATTGTGGTAATCGCAGAGCCGCTTTCCTGGGGACCTACGGAGACCATTAAGGAAATATTGCCTGGCGAAGATTTAAGGCCATATATCGGTTATGATATCACAAGTCCTAAGGCCTTGTTTTTGCGAGAAATGATGAAAGGAAGCGATGTCAGCACAGGGCCTATCAAAATCCTGCTTTACAGGCCAAAAGGAAGTGGAGGTAAGAAGGCAACGGTCACATCTGGAGCATTGACCATCACGGCGCTGTATGAAGGTATCAGGGGAAATGATATCTCCATCATCGTGCAGGAACAGGCAGACCATGCTGGGGCATTTGATGTCAGTACGGTGATAGACGGGACCATAGTTGATGAGCAGACTATCAAAAAGTTGGATGACCTGAAAGAAAACGCATGGGTGACATTTGATGGAACCGGGGCTGACATCACAGAAACGGCTGGGGTCATATTAGCAGGAGGAACCGACCCGGCCATATCATCATCTGATTATGCAGCGTTTTTGACGGCCATTGAACCATATCGGTTTGATATATTGGTCTATGATGGCACTGATGATACCGCCATACAGGCGATTGCGGCGTTTGTAAAACGTGTGTCTAACAGCATTGGTCAGAAATGCCAGGCTGTAATGGCTAATGCACATACAGTAAACAGCGAGTGGGTGATATCCGTAAACAATGGGGTCAAGCTGTCAGATGGTACGGTACTGACTGCACAGCAGGCCACATGGTGGCTGGGAGGTGCAGAGGCAGGCGCAAGATATAACCAGTCTCTGACGTATGCGCAATATCCGGATGCGGTTGAGGCCAACCCGAAACTGACAGATGGGCAGATAACAGCAGCCATACAGTCTGGTGAGATTGTGTTCATTGACACTTTTGGTTCCGTCAAGGTATGCACAGATATCAATACACTGACATCCTACAGTGTGGACAAAGGTCAGGAATTTTCCAAGAACCGGGTAATGCGGGTACTTAATCAGTTCTGTAATGATGTATATAAACAGTTCAGTTTATATTATATCGGAAAGACTGATAATACTGAGACCGGGAGAAATCTTATGAAGGGATGGATTGTAGGCTATCTGAATGAGATACAGGCCGGCAACGGTATCCAGAACTTTGTTGCAGATGATGTACAGGTGAGAGAAGGAAACAGTGTTGACTCCGTGCGGATTGATGTTGCCATCCAGCCAGTGGACAGTATAGAGAAGATTTACATGATAGTGACGGTATCCGTAAACACTGCCACGCAATAAGGAGGTAGAAAATAAATGTTTCTATTAGAACGTGATGCCCTTAATGGCAAATCCGGGAATGGATTCATGACCATTGATGGGGAAAACCATGAGATGTTTGGGCTGAAGAAGTTCCAGTCTGATGCAGAATTTCAGGAGAGTGATTTTAAGGTAGTGGGAACGACCTTGGTACAGAAGAAAACAACCGGGGTTTCCCTAAGTGGGTCCATGACGATTTATTATGGGAGTCCGTATTTTTTAAGGCTCCTGCAGGAGTATTTAAGGACCGGGAAGCTGCCATATTTTACTATCCAGATAACCAATGATGACCCGACAACCAGTGTAGGGACCCAGACAGTGGTATTCTACAATGTGAAGCTTCAGAAGCTTCCTGTGGCCATGTTGGATGCAGATGCGGATTTCCTGGAGATGGAAGTAGGATTCTCATACACAGGCATTGAGGTCCTGAACTGGTTTAATGACCCAACACAATTAGGAGGATGATAACATGTCAAACATTAAAGCTTTTTTGCAGCCGCCAATCATGAATGAGACTAAAGAGGTGATTGTTTCCGAACGGTTCAAGGATGAGGTTGGGAACGTTGTACCTTTTGTAATCAGGATTATTGACCAGGAAACCAATAATAAACTGACCACAAAAGCAACCAAGAGGGAGAAAATCAACGGGCAGGTTGTTCGGGAATTGGATAGTGTGAAATACGGGAAACTTCTGGTGGACGCCTGTGTCATATCCCCTAATTTTAAGGATTCGGAACTATGTGATTATTACAAGACAGCTGACCCGCTGGATGTGCCGGGCAGGATGTTATCTTCGGGAGAATATGGAAGACTCGTCAGGGAAATCAATAACTTCAATGGTTTCATATCAACGGATGACGAACTTAGTGAGGTAGAGGAAGAAGCAAAAAACTAGCTGCCGGGGACACGCTGGATTCAAAGCTGTGCCAATACATGCTCTGTCAGCACGGCGTGTACCCCACGGATGTCCTTAACAGGAGCCTCAAAGAAAAACTCCTGATGTGGGAGCTGATTAAGAAGGAGGCGAAGGAGGTGAAGCATAAATAATGGGTGTAATAAATGAGGCTTTTGTCCTGACGGATAATTTTTCCTCTACTTTTAAGACATTTGAGGCCGCAGGGAACCGCACGCTGAACCAGATTGTCACGTTGGACAAGAGTGTGACGGATTTATTCAATAAAAATTCTGAGGAAACCGTTACGGCAATACAGGATATAAATACCACCCTTGCAACAACCAACCAGCTCCTCCAGCAGGCGAATAACGCATCATTCATTTTAGGGCAGAACCTTACACATGCCATGGGGCAATCTGCTGGGGCCATCATAGGTGCAATCCGCCAGCTGGGCAGCCAGATGCAGCAGACGAACCAGACGTTGCTGCAGATTATGTCCAACCAGCAGCAGGTAGTCTCCAATCAGCAGGCGCACACCCAGAGTGTCAAGGAAACTAACAGTGAGGCAGGGAAACTGCTATCCACATTCAGAAGGATATTAGCAGTCACCGGCACGGTCAAACTTACCGAAATGTTTTTGGGAACAGCTGATTCACTGTCCCAGGTAAACGCGAAGCTGAACCTGATAAACGATGGACTCCAATCCACGGAAACACTCCAGGACATGATTTTTGCATCAGCCCAGAGAACACGGACCTCCTATCTGGATACCGCAAATGTTATTACAAAAATAGGACAAAACGCAAAGGAAGCATTTTCCAATAATGCAGAGCTTATCCAGTTTACGGAGAACCTGAACAAACAGTTCATCATTGCCGGGGCAAGCCAGCAGGAAATTGCTTCCGCCTCCCTGCAGCTTACACAGGCACTGGGATCCGGAGTGCTCCGCGGTGAGGAATTAAACGCAGTGTTCGAGTCAGCCCCAAACATAATCCGCACGATTGCAGACTATCTAGGGGTGAGCGTGGGAGAGATAAGGGAACTGGCTTCAGATGGGGCCATCACTGCTGAAATTGTAAAAAATGCAATGTTAAAGGCCACAGATGATATTGAAAAAAATTTCAGGGATATGCCCATGACATTAAGCCAGGCTTTTACAGTGGGAAAGAATGAAATCCAGAAGAGCCTACAGGATAGCTTTGAAGGGTGGAACAAGTATCTTCAGACAGATGAGGCACAGCTGGCAATGACAAGGTTAATTAATCTCTTTTCCCTGGCAGCTAAAGTTGGTGTTGGGGCCTTAAGTATTATTGGGAAAGGTGCACTTTGGGTGTCGAACAACCTGGATTTCATTATTCCGATACTGGCGGCTATCGGGGTAGCCTATGCTATTTTACGTGCACAGGCAATTAGAACAGCTCTGATTAGTATTGCAGGGGCTTTAAAAACAGCGGGAGCCTGGATGCTGGCCCATTGGCCCATTCTTTTATTAGTTGCAGTGTTAGCAGGGGCCCTTATAGCGGCCCAACAGTTTGGTTTTGGGATGCAGGAAGTGGGCGGCTGGGTCGGACAGGTGTTCGGCATGATTTACGCGGTCGGCCATAATGTATTTGCTACACTCTGGAATGTCATTGCGTCATTTGCAGAGTTTTTTGCAAATGTATTCAATGACCCTGTGGCCGCGATAGCACATCTATTTGCAGATGCACTGGATGCCATTTTAAGCATGGTGGAAACTGTCGCTGGCGCCATTGATGCTCTTACCGGAAGTAACCTGCAGGGGGCTGTCTCTGGATTCCGGGATAATCTTAGTAGCTGGGTAGACAATACATTCGGGGAAAATGCTATCCAGATTAAGCGTATGGCAAATCTGGATGTAGGTGCAACTGCAGCTGAATGGGGAAAATACGGCGCTGATTTAGGCTCGAAACTTGACAACATGGACATCAGTCTTGACTCGCTTGCAGATACATTTGGCGGGTTTGACACGTCATCCATCCCTGAAGCTGGTGATTTAAATGTAGGGGATGTAGGCCGGGTAAAAAAGATAGATGGAGATGTCAACCTATCTGATGAGGATATAAAACTGTACCGTGACCTAGCTGAACGGAGATATATGAACAATGTAGAACTTCAAACCCTGGCACCACAGATATCGGTATCCATACCGGAATCCGCTGCAAAAAACCTGACATCAAAAGATATCGCGGACAAGCTTAAGGTATTGCTCATCCAGCAGGCCGCGGCGCATACATCGGTATCACATGGATAGATAGGAGTATACACACCATGGCAAAAATCAAAAATGGCTGCTCCATATATATAAAATTTGGAAGCCGGAAGGTAAAACTGCCTGTAAATCCAGAAGAGATAGAAATCAAGTACCCAACCGACCACAAGACATATTCCGTGATTGGGATTGGTGAGATAGTGGTTCCCAGGAAGCCATCGCTAAAGGTGGTTTCCTGGGAAAGCTTCTTTCCTGGCTCCTTAGATGACCCATATGTCAATGGTAATGCAAAGAGCCCAGATGGCTACGTTGAATATTTTGAGAAGGCATTAAAGAAGAAGCAAAAATGCCGTCTAATCATATCCCGTTCAGGACTTTATGACACCAATATCCGATGCATCATCAGCGATTTTAAGACAAAGGATAAGGGCGGTGAACCGAATGACATCTATTATGAGGTGGAACTGACCGAGTATAGGAACTATGAGCCGGAGGTGGTGTCAATCATTACCACGCCTGCCACACCACTTGCTGACGTTCCGGAAGCTACTACCGAGGTAACGCGGGAGGTGGAAACACCAGTATTGCGGGTAGGTGCCCCCTGTATTGCCAATGGCAAGTATTGGAGTGACAGTTATGGGGCAAAACCTTATGGTACCGCAAATAACTTAAGCACGACTGTGACGCGGATAGTTGAAGGCAATCCCTATCCGGTGCATATTGGCTCATATGGCTGGCTGTCCGCAGACCAGCTGCAGATAACGGGGTGATACGATGGATAGTTTTTCTTTGCAGGTCCAGACCGTTGGTCCTGCCCCTGGTGGGGCCACACAGACCACAATTATGGAATATGCAAACATCATTGAATCAGCCGAACTTACCACAAACCGTTTTGATTCTCCTGCCAAGCTGGTGTTTTCGTGTGTTGATGCTCCTTTGATTGCGGAAGGAAGTTCGGTGGAACTTATGGTAGATGGGATAAGGATGTTCAAGGGATATGTATTTACAATTACAGAGAATCAATTGGGGGAATCAGAGTACACCGCATATGACCAGTTGCGATACCTGAAGGCAAATGCAAGTTATACTTTCGTCAATATGACCTTGGCACAGATTATCCAACAGATTGCGGCTGATTTCGGATTGACAGTTGGGAAAATGGTGGATACAGGATATCCCTTCCCCTGCCTTATCAAGGAAAATGAATCATGCCTGGATATCATTTATGGTGCATTGTCTGAGACAATCATCCAAACAGGAAAGATATATAATTTTTATGATAATTCTGGAGCATTGACATTGGTTGAAGCAAAGGACATGTTCGTCACAACCGTAGTAGGGGATAGAAGCCTGGCAACGGAATATACCTACAGCCGGGATATTGATTCTGATACATATAACCGAGTGAAGCTGGTACGGCCAAATAGCGAGACTGGGAAGGCAGATACCTACATCTATGAGGATTCGGAAACCATATCCAAATGGGGACTGCTCCAGTATTACGATGAGGTGGATGAAAACCTGAACGAGGCCCAGATTGACCAGATGTGCCAACAGTATCTCCAGTATTATAACCGTGTAGTGCAGACGTTGACCATGGATGATGTTATTGGGGTTCCGGGTATCCGGGCAGGGACCATAGTACCTGTCCGGATAAGTAGGATTCAGGATTTATCCATGTCCAGGCTGGTACTGACCGAAAAGGTTGTACACAGCTTTGAGGCAGATGACCATGTCATGAGTATCGAGTTTAAGGATTTCCAACAGCTGGGAGGGATAAATATTGTCTGAATTGATTGACGTGTTGAATATGATTGCGCAGGATAATGCAAAGGCCAATAAGCCTGCTGATATAGCGTATGGTACTGTCTCGTCCATTTCACCATTAACCGTCAAGCTGGATGATACAATGCTTCCGATTCCGGATGTGGCATTGGTTCTGACAGAAAATGTGAAATCCAGGTCAGCCAAGGTACAGGGGGGAGGCGGTGGTACTGTTGTGATTAATGAGGGGCTGGCCGTAGGCGATAAGGTGGTCATGCTTAGAGTTTCACGCGGGAACAGATATATTATTCTATCAAAGGTATAAGGAGGCACGATATGGCAACATTACCGGAGGGGGTAGGGCTGGACACTTCATTAAAGTATGTAGACAGACCTACAAATACATTCATGATTGACTGGTCATCCAGACAGATTAGTGGGATGGGTTCCGGGCTTGCTGCCATGCGGCAGGCGGTGGACATCATCCTGAATACGGAGCGGTTCCGATGGCAGATATACAGTCCTAATTTTGGGGTTGAATTAGAGGAACTGATAGGTGAAGAATATGATTATGTAACCAGTGAGATTGCGAGGCGGGTGGAGGACGCATTTTCTACAGATGGCAGAGTACTGTCCGTAGGAAATTTCGTTTTTACAGACCAGGGACAGGGTGCCTTACAATGTGTTTTTGATGTAAGCACAATTTTTGGCCCGATACAGGCAGAGGTAACGGTATGATAGATTTTAGTGGAAAAACGTATGCAAATATATTATCAGACCAGCTGTCCAGGGTGCCTGATGATTTGGACAAAAGGGAAGGCTCCATCATCCAGACAGCCCTTGGGCCAGTAAGTTGGTATCTTGAAGGGGTATATATGGACGTGCAGCGATTACAGGACAATGTCTATGCAGGAACAGCAGGGGGTGAGAGCCTTGACCGTATTGCTGAAGCATATGGAATTACACGAAAGCCCGCTACCTATGCACATAAGCAGGGTATTTTCAATGTCCAGGTCCCGATTGGTTTTAGGGTATCTGCAATACAGGAAGAACACATCATATATAGGGCAGTTGGATATATAGGAGTCCTGGATGGCTCACATACATATGACATGGAATGTGAAAGGCAGGGGGAGATAGGAAATGCATATACTGGACAATTACTCCCAATTGACTATGCTCAAGGGCTGACATCCGCAATGTTAACTACAATTCTTTCGGCGGGCACCGAAGAAGAAAGCGACAACGCTTTGAGGGTACGCCTGTTGAATGTAATACAGAAGCCTTCCACCAGTGGCAACCGGTATGATTATTACAACTGGGCCATGGAGTGTGAGGGCGTAGGGGCCGCCAAGGTCTTCCCGCTGTCCAGCGGACCGGGGACGGTCAAGGTCATCATAGCGGACGCCAACATGTCCGCCGCCGGTACCGGCCTGTTGGAGATGGTACGGGAGCATATCGAGGAGCTGCGCCCCATTGGCGCGGATGTGACCGTGGCATCTGTCGTGGAGAAGGCTGTCAATGTGTCGGCTGGAATCAAACTGCAGGCAGGCATGAACCTGGGGGTTGTCCAGAATGCATTCCAGGCGGCATTGACAGACTACCTGCACAATGAGGCCCTGGACCTGTCCTATGTGAGCCTGGCCAGGGTAGGGAACCTGCTGCTGGGGACTGAGGGCGTGGAGGATTATTCCAACCTGCTGCTTAACGGCGTATCCGGCAATGTGGCCCTGATGGAGGATGAGATTGCGGTGACCGGTACGGTCACACTGGAGGTGGGCTGATGATTGTAAGTACCTTTTACGATAAGCTGAATAAGGTTGATGGGAGCATCTATGTCGTGGAGGAGGAAATACACCTTACCAATGGTGTGTATGAGGCGGAGCTGCAGCATGACAACATCAATGAGGCTACCTTCGCGGTGTTCACCGGCCCGAAGCTGACAGGGGAACGTCTGGAAACATATACCCTGTCAACGCCCAGCCTGGCACCCTGGAAACGGATAGTCCGGGTGTATGCGGATGCGCCGGTGGTCTACATCAGCTATGAGACTGACGGGGATACCGTTGAGGGGGATGACATCAACCGGGTGCAGGAATCCATCGTTGCAACACAGGAGGCGCTGAACGCAGAAGAGAGCCGCGCTCTGGGGGCAGAAAAGAAATTAACAGATGACCTGCGGGCAGAAACAAACCGCGCCACGCAGGAGGAGGACCGTCTGGATGGCCGTATTAATACAGAGGCAGAAAGGGCCAAGGAGGCTGAGCAGGTAAACAGCGTGTCTATTAAGGCTGAGTCTGACAGGGCGAAGGCCGCAGAGAAAGCAAATGCAGACACAATCAATACTGAATCAAACCGGGCACAGGCAGCGGAAAGGGTATTGCAGGAGAATATTGATGGGCATACGGACGCTGTAAACCTGGAAATACAGTCCTTACGGGCCGCAGATACTGTACTGGAGGAGAAAAAGGCCAACGTCGATGACGTAAACCGGGAACTGGGCAACCGTTATACCAAAGACCAGGTATACACCAAAGCGGAAGTCCTGAAAAAGATTGAGGATTTAATCGGCGCGGCGCCGGATACATTGGATACCTTCCGGGAGATTGCGGACGCCCTGGGCAATGACCCCAATTTTGCAACCACTATCATGACCGCCCTGGGAGGGAAGGTTGATAAGGTTGCCGGGAAACAGCTCTCCAGCAATGATTATACGGATGAGGAGAGGGCAGAACTTGCTGATGTGAGCAGTAAGAAGCACACCCATGGAAACAAGAACGTGCTGGACAAGCTGACAGAGATTTTGCTGAACAACTGGACAGACGCCTATAACAAGCGCCATGAGCATAGTAATAAGACAGTGATAGATAAGATTACCCAGACGTTGCTGGACAATTGGAGTGTCGCTTATACACATGTAGGAAATAAGAGTAATCCTCATGGTGTGACGGCTGCACAGGCAGGTGCGGCACCGACATCCCATACCCATACCAAAAGCCAGGTTACGGACATGCCCACAAAGCTGTCACAGTTCACGAACGATTCCGGCTACCTGACTGCTGCGGATGTGGACACCAGCCAGAACCACACACATGCGAATAAGACGGTACTGGACAAAATCACCCAGGCCGTGTTAGATAAGCTGGCGGGGATTGCGGAGGGGGCCAATAAGTATGTGCACCCCACCACGGCAGGGAATAAGCACGTCCCCTCCGGCGGGTCCAGCGGGCAGATACTACGATGGAGTGCTGATGGGACTGCGGCGTGGGGGACAGATAACAATACCACGTATGCCGTATTCAAGGCAGCCACCTCAAGCGCCGCTGGCGGGACTGGTCTGGTCCCGGCCCCAGCAGCAGGGGCGCAGACAAAATATTTAAGGGCGGATGGAATCTGGCAGACACCGCCTGATACGAAATATAGCCATCCAAGCAGCGGGGTGACGGCCGGGACCTACCGGAGCGTCACGGTCAATGCGCAGGGCCATGTGACAGCCGGCAGTAATCCGGCGCTGACATGGAATGACCTGAAGGGGGTGTAAGGCATGTATGGGAAGACATTATATGGCCGCAGCCAGTACGCCCAGGAGGGCTCAGGCAGTACTGTCCCGGAGGAGTATTTTGTGGACCTGGCGCGGTATGCGCCGCCATTCCTGGCAGAAATCAGGGAAATGGCGGAGATATACCGGACACAGGGCTATGAGGTAGGGCAGCTGCAGCATGACCTGGAGGACCTGATTGACCAATGCTATATCGTGACGGCCACCTGGGGGATGTCCAGATGGGAGCAGATGCTGGGGGTGGCCACGAACATGTCCCTGACCTATGAGCAGCGCCGGGAAATACTCATGGCAAAGTTCCGGGGCCAGGGGACCACAACCCGGAAGATGATAGAGGATACAGCCGCGGCCTTTTCAGGCGGGGAGGTAAGGGTGATTGAGGATAACCCCAATCACTTTTTTATTATCCGGTTTATCGGCATCAAGGGGATACCCAGGAACATGCAGGCATTTGTCTCCATGCTGGAGGACATCAAGCCTGCGCACCTGGCCTACCGGTTTGAGTACCGATATACCACATGGAACGAACTGAAACCATACATATGGAACCGTCTTGGGGACATGACCTGGGATGACGTAAGGACATTAAAGGAGGCATAGGATATGCAGTTAACACCTAATTATAATCTGAAAAAGCCGGAAGGTACGGACCCGGTTGATATACAGGATTTCAATGACAACGCAGATGCGATAGACGCAGCGCTGAAAAAGAAGGCGGAATCCTCCGGTGGGGATATATCTGAGATGACGGTAAAGACACTGGATAACATAACCACAGATTTCCCAGTCCCGGTGGCCGGTGAGAAGCCGAAGTCATTCCTGGGGAAGGTCAAGAAATTTTTTGAGGATACTAAGAGCTGGATGACGGGTGTCTGCCTGATTGGGCAGATTGTCAATAACTGCGTGACGAACAATGCAAAGTTGCCGTTATCGGCTGCCCAGGGAAAGGTATTAATGGACCTTTATAATGTGCTCAATACCAATTTGATTGGAAATGGGATTGTCAGTCCGTATTCCGGAAATGCAACCATCAATACAGATTGGGTGAGTGCC
>ERZ808049.209-NODE-209-length-46284-cov-8.498885_pt1 | contig 46284 bp, 44 predicted proteins | sample MGYA00380198_ERZ808049 | MGnify/ENA primary metagenome ERZ808049 (study PRJEB31490, sample SAMN06133414) | mouse gut metagenome | isolation source: Z2_2 | host: mice | place: China: Chengdu | collected 2015-05 ...
AAACAAAAAATCTTGATTCAACAGTAGAATGGTTAAAGGGAAAAGGGCTTCCACTAGCTGACCCTGTGCGATATGATTGGGAAACTTACGAGCTTCAATTAAAAGATATTGATGGAAATGAGATAGTGATAGCTGAGTTTGTTTGATAAATGGCTTTTGTAGTATTAGCTTGTCAAATTCCAGTTTATAGAACTATCAATTAATTAAATATAGCGACTAAAAAAGAAGAAAAAAGATTACAAAATATAATCATTTTCTTCTTTTAAAATATTCTAGAGCCGTAAATAATATAGGTTAATTCAAAATAACTTATTTTTTATTGTCTGGAATATATTCTGCAATATCAAATAAATCACATTCTAAAATATTACACAATCTATCTAAGGTAGATGTATATACAACTTGATTTTTTCTTAGACGATGTAATTGCGATGTACTAATACCATATTCTCTTATTAAAGAATTTTGGGAAATGTTTTTGCTTTTTAGATACTTTCATAAACGATTTGATACTCTCCTGTAATATAATTCTTGTCTTTATTATTACAGTAAAATCAGATTGTAGATATGTCTTTAATCAGATATGGATAAATGACAGTATTGTTGGAAGGGAGGAAATTTATATATCTTGCATAACTAAGGAAAATGAAAAAGAAAGAATTATATGATGATGAAAAGTATTATAAAAGTAAATCTAAATACTAAACCAAATGATAATGATTATATTTAATGGAGTTGTACATTTAGTATTGTTGAATTAGAGTATAGGGTATCAACATTTTTGAAAGTTTTAGAATTGGGAGATTATATAGAAAACAGAGATATTGCATATTCAGTTACAAGATTAATTTGTGCTGATGCATTAGAGCAACTTGCAAAACCTTGATTGAAAAAAAGATTAAAAGAAAGAATAGAGTTTATTAATGAAAATATTAAAGATATTCAAATTACAAAAGATGATATATTAGGTAATGATTTACCTAAAAAATATACTGAGTCAGAGAATATGTAATATTAGGGTTAACTTATGAACAAATATCACCACAAGAATTATTTGAGGATTTTATATTTTTTTATAATGTTGCTTTTTCTATTGGTGATAATACACGTTTATTTAAATATCATTTTTCAAGGGATACACCAATTGAAAATTTTGATGATGAAAATAAAAAGTGGTATTATACAAATAATTTATAGAGAACTAATTACTATTGATGAAAAAGGTGTCTTTAATCAAAAGGATAGTGAAACTAATGTGACTTATAGTGTAATTATTACTCTTGACAATCTTTATAATAATGAATTTGAACTCAAGTAAATTGATGTTCTAGGTGCAATTTTTGATTCTATGATTCTTGATTTTGTGATTCTATTTTAATACTATTTATATATTAAAAGAATAGAATAGGTATAAAAATCACGGGAATCAAACCTAAACAGTTTACATATATAACTCAAGTAAGTTACGTAATCTATGTTTGTTTATGAGTTTGAATAGTAAATAATGAGCTGAGAAACTGCCTAGCTATGAAGTGTGCCATTTAGTTTGGCACTTTTTATTTTTAGTTTTGGATTTTTTCAAATTAGATGATAGAAATAGTATCAAATATTTATATATATATTTGTCAAAAAGGAATTTTACTAAAATTTATTTTGATGATTCATTATTTTCTATAAAGATGAACAATATTTTGATATAATAATAAAAAATCGTATATAAGGAGACATTATGTATACATTCAAGAGAACAGAAAAAAACCGAGGAGTAGCAGAAGAATATGAAACCAGAGCAATGCTATATTTATTAAATTCTAAAAGGGAAGTAGATATTTTTTTGATTGATACTTTTAATGATATAAGTGGTAGTAATATGGATTTTAAATATATAGTTGATGCACAATCAAAAGGGTATAAATCATTTTCGCCAAGTAAAATCGGAGAATCATTGATTACCCTTTTTCAAAATCATCTATCCAATGTAAAGTTTGAAAAATATGTACTATATTGTAAATATATAGATTCTAATTATTTATTAAATAAACAATTGGTAAATAATTCTATTACTACATATATAATAAATGATTTTGCAGAAAAAAGTAGGTCTACTATTATTGAATATTTAAAGAAAACATATAATAACATAAATGAAAATAATGATTATGACACAATTCCCAAAAATATAATTGAAGAGTTTTATAAAAGATTAATTTTTGTTGAGGACTCATCGTTACAAGCAGACTTAATTAAATCTAGTTTAGATTTAAAGGCAATAAAATTAATTGAAGATAAGAAACTAAATGAAATTTTCAAAGAGATATCAACAAAGAGAGAAGAGTTAAAAAGAATAAACATAGAGGGGTTAAAAATTCAAAAAACAGAAGATTGTTTACAATATAATAAATATTTGGAAAGAAGAACAATTGAATCATTGATTTTATCAAGGATAATAGGATATGACATTTTTAAAGATATATTAAGTGTACCTTTTTCTTTTATTCATTTTATAAAAAATTTGGATAATGAATCTTTAAAGGATTTAATAATTAGTGCTAATTCAGATATCAGTAAAGCATATTTTGATGTAAACAATCCAAAACCATTTTTTGAATGTATTGATTTCATTATGGATAAATTAAAAGATACTACTGATATAGAAGAGATTTATAGTCAGTATGTTCTAAATATTAGAACAAAACCACAATTTCTTACAGAAATAAGTACAAAATTTTTAATTTCAATAATAATTGATAATATGAATATGGGAGGTTAATTATGATTATCAAGAAAATTGCGGTGGGAAATGAAAAAGAGGCATATATTGAAGATAGAATTAAAACAGGTGTTAATATTTTATATAGTAATGATAACAACAAAGGGAAAACTGTCTTAATACAATGTATAAGTTATGCACTTGGATATTCAGAAATATTTCCAAATGATTTTAATATTAATGATTATTATGTTTATTTAGAAGTCGAAATTGATAGTAAAATAATTAAAATTTTGAGGAAGAGGAGAAATATTTTTTTAATAATCAAAGAAGAGTTATATACATTTGATAATATCAGTGAGTATAAATATTTTTTTGATAAAGAAATATATCAATTACCTCATTATATTAAAGATGATAGAGAGAAAATATGTGATTTTTCTGTTTATTATGAGCTGTCATTTATACCTCAAGACAAAAGAAATGCTTCAAATATTATACATAAAGAAGGAAATAATAAAAATGATTTTATTCAAATGATTGCTTCAATAGGTGGATATCAATATATTGATAAAATTGATGTTGATCAATTAGATAAAGATATTAAAGAAAAAGAAAGTAGTTTATACTCTTTGAAAAAGAGAATTAAAATTGCTAAACAAGACAAGAATATTTTTTCAGAATTAAGTAGTTCATTTGATCAAGAAAAATATAAAAATATAAAGGAGCAAGTTAAAGACATTCAAAATAAAATTTCTATAGAAAAGAGGAAAAGAACATTAGAACAAAATAGAATTATAAAGTTAGAAAATTTAATTTCTGAATTAAAATCGTTAAATAGAAAAATTAATGAAGGATATTTTGTTTGTGAAGACTGTGGAAGTACAAAAATCATTTATAAAAAGGGGGATGTGCTTTTTGAAACAAGTAATCCTGATGTGCGTACTAATATATTGGAGTCAATTAGAAGACAGATAAGTTTAAAAAAGGAAATAATAGATGAATGTAATTTAGAAATAGATAAACTTATTTTAAAAAATAGACAGCTACTAGAAAGTATTCCCAATGATGTAAATAATTATTTTTTATATTTACAAGAAATAAAAGATTTAGAAGCAAATATAAAAAATGCAGATAAACTAACCCAAGAAATAAGGGAATTAAAAAATCAAAAACGTAATATGGGACATATAGATAAAAATAAAAAAAAGGAATATAATTCTTTTATAGATAAAATTATTAAAAAAATGAACTATTTTCAGCATTTAATTGATCCAAATACTAAAATACAATACATAAATATTTTTACAACTGCTTCTAAAATGTTTTCTGGTAGTACAGAAACAGAATATTATTTTTGTAGAACAATATCATTATTAACAGTATTAGAGCATGATTTACCCATTATAATTGATGCGTTTAGAGACAAGGGGCTAGCTTCTTTCAAAGAAAATAATATGATAGAAATATGTAAAAAATTAAAAAATCAGGTTATATTAACAGCAACTTTGAAAGACGAAGAATATTCTGGAATAAGTAAATATAAGAAAATCAATGGAATTAATGCATTGGATTTTGATTCTGTGGAGAATTCAAAACTTCTAAATAAGAAATTTTGTACTGAATTCTTTAAACTTTTAAAATTATTCGGTATTATAATTAGTAATGTTAAAAATTGATTTATTTTAAAGAAGTTTTTTAAATTTTAGAAAATAGTTACATATTTTAAAAATAGGAGATGTTTTTATAAAAAGTGAATTTATATTTACTAATGAAGTAAAATTTAGTGAAATTGTCTATGATGTAAAATGTAATTAATTATTTCAAACATCTATGTCTAAATTAATATTAAGAATGGGTTTATTGTTATTATATGATAAACCTGGAACGCGGAAATTGTATAATTATTGGGATAATTGTTTTAAAACAAAGTATAAAAATATTTCTTTACAAATGCGTTTAATAACAAAGGTGAATTTAATTTGCCTGTTAGTAAAAGAAATTTTAATGGCAGTTTAAGAAAAAATTATAGTTGTTTATGGATAAACTCCACGATAAAGAAATCAGTTTTGAAAATATTGATTTTAGAAGATTAGATTTAGATAAGATTAGCGAAGTCAGTTCATTTTTATATTTAGATCCCCCATATTATTTAGGAACTGCTTCTTATAATGAAAATGGTGGATGGACTGAAAAAGATGAAGAAGATTTATTGAATTTTTTAAAACTATGTGATGAAAAACAAATACGTTTTGCTTTATCTAATGTTATTGAACATAAAGGAAAAATTCATAATAAGTTATTAGACGAGTGTTTATCTAATGGATTTAATATTAACTATATTAATTGTTCTTATAGTAATTCTAATTATCATATTAAGGATAAATCATCAGTTACTAGAGAAGTATTGATTACAAATTATTGAAAATTTAGGGGGAAATACTGTGTATTTGAAATATTTGGAAATTATAAATTATAAAAATATTAAGTCAGTTCAATTTGAGTTTGATAAAGGTGCTAATACTATAATTGGAGAAAATGATGCTGGGAAAAGTAATGCTATAACAGCATTAAGAATTTTATTAGATAGCAATTATTACTATAATACAAAGAGATTAAAAGAGACAGATTTTTCCAAATCATTAGATAATTGGAAAGGCCATTGGATTATAATTTCTGCTTTTTTTGATGAAATTTCTACACAAGATAGGCAATGTGAGGTTTGTGGTGAAATAATTCCTGATGATGAAGATGTGGAGTTTTTAAAAAGTCATATTCGCTGTGAAGGATTTAATTATGGAACGGTGACTTTATATATTAGGCCAATTAAAAGAATTCGAGCTGAGTTAGCTAATGCAGAAGATGCTGAAACATTTGAAAAAATTAGAAGTAGTATATCTTTAAATGATTATGAGTTTTTTTACACATCAAGATCTCAAGCTAATTTTATGAATTTAAATATCTATTCGAAAATGGTAGGTAATCTTAATTCACATAATTATATATCTCCAGAGGAAGATGATCAATCGTTACTTGGTACTAAGATTGATATATTGGATGTTTGGAGACATATATCAGTAGTATTTATAGATGCATTACGTGATGTTGAATCAGAAATGAGAAAACCAAAAAATCCTTTGAGAAGAGTGTTTGATGTTGTTCAAGCCGATATAGTAGAAGAAGATCAAAATAGCATTAAAGATAAAATTAATGAATTGAACACATTAATATCTTCAATTAAAGAAATATCAAATATTGGATTAGAGCTAAATAATAAATTATCTGAAATAGTTGGCTTAACATATTCACCTAATATTTATATTGAATCAAAATTAAAAGATGATATTCAATCTTTAGCGAGATATTTATCTATTCTTCCTACTGATTATGATGATATAGATTTATTAGGACTAGGACACTTAAATATATTATATATTGCTTTAAAATTAGTAGAGTTTGAATATAAAAGGAATCATGAAATAATAAATATTATGATTATTGAGGAACCTGAGGCACATATACATACACATATTCAAAGAGCATTATTTGATAATTTGAGAGTATCTCTTAATTATACACAAGTTTTAATGACAACGCACTCTACACATTTATCTGAAGTTGCTGATATCAATAAAGTAAATGTAATTTCTATTTCTTCAAATTCTTACATTTCGGAGGTTATGAAACCTACAAATCAGTTAGACAGTTTTGGGAAAACAAAACTTGAGTTAAAGGATTTAAAATTATCTGACTGTTTAAAAAGATATTTAGATGCTAAACGCTCTGTATTATTGTTTTCAAAAGGTGTGATTTTAGTAGAAGGAGATGGAGAGGAAATTTTAATTCCTGCAATGGTAAAAAAAGCTTTTGGAATTTCTTTAGATGAAATAGGTATAGGTCTAATAAACATAGGAAGCGTTTCGTTTGAGTACATAGCAAGTATTTTTTCAAATGAGAGATTACATAGATATTGTTCAATTTTAACCGATCTTGATAGTTTTGTTGAAGGTTCTACAAAATGTAGTGAGGAAGCTGCAAAAAGAGGAGTTACAAGAAAAGATAAATTAGACACTTTATATGGTGAAAACTCCTGGGTTGATAGCTTTTATGCTACATATACATTAGAAGTTGATTTTGTTAATGAAATAGAAAATCGTAAATATGTAGAAAATGTCGTTAGAAATCACTATTCAAGGCAAACAACAATAGATAAGCACATAGAGAATATTAATGATTCTTTTGTGAATAGGTACGACTCTGTGCTAACAGTAGCTAAAGATATGGGAAAAGGGTGGTATGCTACAGTATTGTCTTCTATGCTGGATAATGATTTAGTAATTCCAGATTATATTCTAAAAGCACTGGTTTTTGCTTCGCAAAAAGTATTGACTGAACCAGTATTAAGGAAAATTGGAATTTATGTTTTAGATATGTATGATGAAGATGAAACTATTAGTGAGTTAAAAAAGAAATTTAATATAGGAGATATCAACGAAACTATTAAAGAATTTTCTGATAAGTTACCTGATGATTTATTAACAAAGTTTTTTAAGTGTCGTATGGAGCTAATGTAAAATGAATGATAAGTTCTCATTTTTAAATACCTTAAATAGTAGTCAAGGAGAAGTATGTAATGATTTGACAAACTATTTAATAACAGCATGTCCAGGAAGTGGAAAGACAAGAACTTTAACTTATCGCTTGGCCTTTTTTCAGAAAAAGTATCCTGATTCTCAAAAATATAATGTAGCAATTACTTATACCAATAGAGCAGCTACTGAGATAGATGTTCGATTAAACGAAATGGAAATAGATTCATCATCTATATGGACAGGAACTATTCATCAATTTTGTATGAATTTTATTATTCGACCATATGCAATGTATTCAAATGATTTAAAAAAGGGATATCATGTGATTGATGAGTATGTGCAAAGACAATATTGTTTAGAAATAGCAAAAGATTTAGGGATAGATGTTAGATTTAAGAATCCATTAGAGTTTGATTTAATTAATAAGTTATATCATCAACGGTTAAAAGATAATAGGGAAATTGATTTTGATATGATTTTAGAGATATCGAAATATTTAGTTACTAATTATCAATTTATTTCGGAAAATATTTCTTGTTTATTTAGAAGTATTCATGTAGACGAGTACCAAGATACTAATCAATTTCAATATGAAATTTTAGCAGCGATTTTCAAAACTAATAAGAGAATAAATCTATTTTTTGTTGGTGATCCTAACCAAGCTATATACAGCAATCTTGGTGGAATTCCAAAAAAATGTAGCGAATTGGAAGAATTGTTTGGTGTTAAGTTTTGTGAAAAAGAGTTAAACGGATGTTATCGCTCTACACAAAGAATGGTAGACTTTTATAGTAATTTTGAGAATATTAAGTCAAATATCTATTCAAGATCTAGTAATCGAGATGATAGAGGAAATATTTCATATAATTGTAGCATTAATGTTTCCGATCTTCCAAAAGAGTTTGCATGTATAATTCAAGAAAAACTAAATGAAGGAGTTGCTGAAAAAGATATTTGTATTGTAGCGCCACAATGGTATCAAATTTATCCACTTGCAAAAAAACTTAGAAAATATCTTCCAAATATAAAATTTGATGCCCCTGATATTTCTCCTTTTAAATTTGATCCAATAAATCCCTTTTATATATTGGCGAAACTTTTATTCACGCCTTCAGGTAGAAATATTCAGATGAGAAAAAAATACGCTTTAGAATTTATGAAAATATTATCTGCTGAATATCAAATAAATTTTCAAAAAGATATAGACGCTTTTTTATTTCTAAAAATAGTTAATTCTGTCCCTAAAAAAATTGATGGAATGGAGTATTTTAAAAATGGAGTAGAAATAATTATTAATAAATTAGGGCTAAATTTTTCTGATGAAGAAGACTTGTTAAAAGTGTATGTTGCATTCCTAGAAAAAACTTTTGAAAGAATTAATAATTATAGTTTATTTACTGATTATGTTTCGATGTGTAATTATTTTAAGGAAAAAGAAGGAGTTGTAATTAATACAATCCATGGGATAAAAGGTGAAGAATATAATACAGTTATAGCGTTTGATTTACTTAATGGACATTTACCTCATTGGGATTATATTATAGAAGATTCAAAAAAGGAGTTAAGATTACATGAAACAAATAATTTACTGTATGTTTTATGTAGTCGTGCTAAAGTGAATTTATATTTATATAGTGAAATTGGACGGAAAACACAAAGAGGAAATGCATATACAGCAACTGATGAATTATATTGTTTGAAATATGATTATGACTAAGGGAATAACTAAAAATATAAATTTAGATTGGAGGAGAGAAGTTTGAAAAATAAAATTGTAGTTTTATTAATAAGTATGTTTTTATTGTTTTTTGTGCCTCCTTTTGTAAATTTCATTGTATCAACACCTTCTTTATTTGGATTTATATTAGTGGATGAAAAAAGTGAATGGGTTAGTTTTTATGGTTCAATTATAGGAGGGGCTTTGACCTTAGTAGGAGTTGGGTGGACGATTTCATATACTGAATCAGTTAGAAAAAGAGATCAAAAAATACATGAAAAGGAACGAAAAGAAGAATTTGATAGGAGAAACGACGAAACAAAAAATAACTTATCAGCTCAATATAAACCTATTTTAGATATTACATGTCATCCTGATTTTATACATGATAATATTAAATTCGGATTGTCTAAACATGATCATATATATGTTCAAAATAGTATATCATTATCAAATGATTTTGCTATCAAAAAACAAGATAAGCGAATTAATATATCCTTAATGCTTCAAAATATAGGTCGTGGAGAAGCAAATGATTTAACTATTAAGTCAATTATTATGGGAGTTGATAACGAAAATTGGGAAACAGTTACAAGAACCTATAAGAGTTTGTATATTTCTAATGGCATTGATATTATGTGTTGTAGGACTGTATCGAATGATGAATGGGAGAAATATGAAAATAAATATTTAAATAATCCACTTAGAATTATTATAAGAATTACATATAAAGATTTAGTAAATAAGCAATATGTATTAAATAGCGTTGTGAATGTGAAACGATTTATTCATAATGTTAACGAAAAAGGGGAAATTATTGAGAATGTACTTGTTTTAAATCCGTACGATACTCTGATTTTGAATGAGATAAAATAGCAAGTCCATTTAGAACTTGATATTGTGATTGTTCGTAGATTAAATCATTTAATACAATTTATTCAACCATTTTGCTGATTACATTCATTTGTTGAACTCATAACAATTGATTAGATTGTTTGAGTTTTTCTGTAATATTATATTGTTGCTTAAATTGTATTATCAAGTGTTCATAATTTTGATTGTCTTGTTTATCTATTTCTTGCAGATACTCTTTTAATTTATCTTGAATGAGTAGAGGTAAGTAACGGTTATATTCGTGTTCTTTCATGTATGTTAGTTTCTTGCTGCTACATTTAGTTAATGTATATTGCTTGTTAAGTTGTAAATCTAGAAAATAGAAATTTCCAATTTTGAATAAGTAATTTTTTTCATAGTGTTTAGTTCCTTTCCGATTAATAGTCGATTAATCAGTGCTTCTAAAATGCTTCTATTTACTTTGAAAAACTATTTTAATAGTATAAATTAGTGAAATATATTTAAACAGATGAATGAAAATTATGGGGAATCACTAGGGATTATGAAACTGAGGTCGAGTGTGAATAATTAAAGTATAATGAATTGATACAAAATATATTGAAAGTACGATACGACTTTGATACATTAATTATGTCAAAAGAGTAGATATGAACATTTTGAGTTTCGGTAAAATTTTAAAAAATCCTTTATTTATAAAGAGAATAGAGGAATGATAGTAAACAATATTGAAATATTGTAAAAGTGTTGATATAGCTAAAAATTATAGGAATTGAAAATCAAAAAACACCGAAACTCAAGATGAACATATATTGAACTTAAATCGATTCAATTGTATAATATATTGACCTAAACATAGGTTGATTATAAATGTCCCGTGACGAGTTCGAATAGTATATGATATGAAAAAACGCCTTTTAATAGGGCGCTTTTTCAATGTGTGAGTACAAAATGAGTACATTTTTTAAATACTATTAGAATATAAGAACAAAGATTTATAAAAAAATTAGTCTTTATGTTTTGGATAAAGATCATTAATTAAGTCGTTAAATGCATTTTGAAGACGATATCTCATGACATCTGTTTTAAATTCTAATTCAGTATAGTTTATATGCATCTTATCAATTACTTCATCTATATCGCAAACAGCAGATAAAACTTCATCTGAATATTTTCCACTTGTTAACTCTTTATGATCCTCATGTATTTTGAGTGCTAAATCTAATGTGTCAAAATTATATTTGTTTTGCAGTTCATTATTAAGTATTTCATTTTTATCTGTATTGTTATAGATTTCGTCTAATTCACTCAAGGAAGATATAAAATAATTAAATTTTTTAGATGTTAGCATTTTTTCTATAACTTCTTTTGAGTTGCCTTGCATTTGCCAAACTTTAGAGTGAGAAGATCTTGAATTGGTTAGTACATGTAGTGCCTTTATAGCCTCTTGATTCAAATCAAAATATTCACAGATGAATTTTAAATCATATGAATCATAATCAATTTCACCAGTAAAATAAGACACATTTTTTTCGAAATATTCGGCAATTGTTAACATACTTTGATAACTTGGAAATCCTACTGTAGTTTCTTTTCCTTTTTTATCGGTTTTTTTATTTCCAACACTGATCCATCTACTAATTCCATTTTGTGTACATGATGTTTTTAATTTTTTGTTGAAATCATTAGCCAACTCTTTTTGCGATAACCCAGTTGACTCTATACATTCTCTAAGCCTTTTATTCCAAATATTTTGTATTTTAATATAATCTATTATATTAATCACCCCTTTATACTGAAATATTTATACAATCTTAATATAAGTTCTTCTATTGAGTAATTAAATGTTATCATTTATAATTGGAAATGTAAAGGAGCTGATTGAAATGAAAGTGATAAAAAAAGAAATTCTTATTGGAGCAAGTATTTTAGGAAGTGTAGGTTCTGCGATTGTTGGAATATATGCGCTATTAGATAAAGAAAGTGATACATACATTATTGAAAAAAAGCATGATAATTCAAAATTGGGATTACTGATCCAAGAACCGATTTATGACGATGAGTGCTTTGATATAAATGGATTCAATAAAAAATGCTACGATAGAAATGGATATAATATTTTAGGATTAGACATTTGCGGAAAAAGTTCAAAGTCATATGAAGAAGTCATATCCATTTTGGAAAAAGAAAAAGAAGTTGCTTTTGATAATTTAAATAATGATCAATTAGATTTTGCCCAATTCAAGGCTAGAACCATTATGGAAGATGCTATTACATTATTGATTAAACATTATTGTGGTGAATCTTCTTGCTATTTAAATAGCAAGTTACAGAAGAAAATTGATATTCTTAAACAATTAAATAAGGATATCGATTCTTATTTTATTGAAAGATGTCACCAAGTAAGAAAAATATGTAATCCAGTGATGCATAGTGTATTAGAGCCCTCAGTAACGCATAATCAAGCACATTTTGCAGTAATGCAAGTAAAAGAAATAATACAACTGTTAAAGAACGTTATAGGAGGACAAGTAAATGATTGAATGTTTTGTGGATAAAAATAAAATAATGACGAATCTAATTGCAAAGTTAGATGCTAAAGCTGTTGTTGCATGTTTTGGTATGCTATGTTTAAGTGTTACTACAATATGTTTGGGTATATGTGTATGTAAAACTAAAGTATGTATAAAAGATAAAGGACTATATGTTAATTCCTATCATTAGTTGAAGAAGAACAAAATTATATATAGCACTCTACTTGTCGTCAATTTGTCCTAAAGTATTTAATGTCATTTCTGCTCAAATTGAGCAGAAGTTTTTTACTTTTGCCCAAGGTGGGACAAAGATATGTATACCTTTATATTTGATGGTTTAGTGTTAATTACTCTTATTCTTAAATGAGGGTCGTTTTCAATCGCTTCTCTGATATTACAATGTTTAATTCTTTTCATCCAGGCTCTATCGAATTCTATATCTATCTCAAAATCGTTTTCTTTCCCATGCTCCGCAATCAGTTTTTTGAAGAAATTCTTCTTCGCCCGTACGATATATTTAAAATCGTACATCTCACAGAATTTGAAAAATTCAGCTGAGCCGTAATATCTGTCTGCAAGAAATATGACCTTCCTGCCCTTCAGGACAGGTAACAGTTTTTCTAAATGTTCAAACATCATCGAAATTTCGCTTTTTCTATAATGTCCAATTGAAAAGTCAAGAATCAGTTTATTGATCACATCATAAGCCATTGATATTTTAGTCTGCGGTTTAACTATATCCTCAATTTTCATTTTTTTAGTCATATGCCCACCAAACCATTGCTTTACTGCATCATGTGGCGGTAAGTTGGCAAACGACCCATCAAAAGCAATGACAATATAATTTTTCAAAGTATAAAGAGTCATACTGCTGTAAATTTCTTTACGGAATCTTTTAAGGATTTCATCCCACACATCAAAATTTAGAAGATTCATTCTTTTGATCACTGCCTGTTTGGAAGGAATATCGAATTCATCAACAGCACAGAAAAATTTAGTCAGATCCTGTGATAAGACCTTCTCCCCTCTAAAGATAAGATAGTTAAGAAGTTTTTCTAGAGTAATCTTTCTGTTACGTATAAAAGAAGAGTTTAAAATTTTAGCTTTTTCAACAAGAATTGCATCGCTAATAATAAGAGATAGATGTTTAATAGCTTTAAAGGCATTCATTCTATACTACATTACTCGTCATCATAAACAAGGCGGGGTTTCTTTTTAGCAAAAGCAGCTTTAATATAGGGAACCTGATCATCATCAAACAAACCAAGATTTCTAATAGTACGATGCTTAACCTTACCATTTTCACGATAAGACTCAACAATAGAGATAAACGAAGTATTAGATCTGCCTCTATTATTTTTAACAACTTTAACAAACATAATATCATCCTCCTATACTATCATTATATCATGATATTAGTTTATTATATAGATATTCAAATAACAATACTATACTACATCTCAATGATATACGCATATAATCATTAAAAAAGGTACATAAAAAGACATGAACTGTAGATCTTAGTCTATCTTAAGTTCATGCCATTGGAAGGTAAAAGCCTTCCTTTTGTTAAATGATCGTATATTTTAGTAATCATAGTAAGAATTTTTAGGTTATTTATAAAAAAGTATTTCATATTTATAAAAATATATTATAATGTAAAAGCATAAAAAATGTAAATATATAGGAGAAGAAGGTTTGATATGATTAAATTTTTTAAAGTAAACATGGAACCTAAAAAAAGGTTAAGAATGATAGAAGTAATATTTTCAATAGGATTATGTATTGCTTCAATTATATCAATTGGATATGGCTTGTTTGATATTAATGCTAATGTTGAAAATACGCAGTATAAACAAAGTATCCAAATGACAAGAGATACCGATTTAGAAGATTATAGTGAAGATAACACGATTTGTGATGTTACCTATACAAATGGTGACAAGCAGCTAATTGTATCTTATTCATATGAAGACTATGTTAAATTAGATGATAAGACAATTACAGCATATGAATATGAAACAAAAAATGGGACAAAATTATATTTTGATCACCAAAATATAAACGATCAAGAAGTACAGTATGCCTACAAACAAGTAAGAGCTAATGAATTAGCCTCATTATTTAACTTTGGGATTGCTTCTTTAATCTTGATGTTATCCATTTTAATTATGATGTTATTTGCAAAACAATTTACAACCTATGAAAAATCATGGTTTATTTCGATCATGGTTCTAGCGACAATCTTTTCCGTAGCTTTCCCAGAAGAAAGCGCCAATGGGGTAAATGGAATTATCATTATGCTGCTTTATTTATTGGATACATTCTTAAATATTCTTTGTGAATTATTGATTTCAAAACAATCACGATATAATTTCCTTGTGTCGGTATTAGTTGAAATTGTTGAAATTGCTATATGTGTAGTATTAATGTATCGTTTTGCTACAATGGCAACGACATTATTTTTCTGGCTGCCAATTGATATTATTAGTTACATAAATTGGTCAAAACACAAAGATGATGAAGAAAATGAATTAACAGTAGTAAGAAAACTAAGAGGATATCAGGAAGTTTTAGTTATCATTGGAATCATTGTTTGGACGTTTGTAATCGGATATCTTATTAGTGGTTTAAATATTGCTACGGATTTCTACAACAATGAATTATTAGAAACATTCATTATCTATATTGATGCTTGTGCCTCAGCAGTAGGGATTGCAAATGGTTTATTTATTTTCTTTAGGTTACAAGAACAATGGATTGCATGGTATATTTGTGCCTTTCTTGAAGCCGCTATAAATATTATTTCGGGGCAATATGTTTTATTAGTTCTAAAATTAGGCTATTTTACTAATACAACATATGGTTATATTAAGTGGAGTAGATATATTAAGGAACATACAACAAAAAAACAAGCACAAATATCGTAATGTGTCTTGAGGAATGATGTTAAAATTGATAGAATAAAGTATGTATTAATATGTGCAAGATTAGGAGTGAAAATATGGCTATATTAGCAGGTGATTTTAAAACAGGATTAACTTTGATTGTTGATGGTGATCCTTGTCAAGTTATGGATTTTCAACATGTAAAACCAGGTAAAGGAGCGGCTATCTTAAAAACAAAGATGAGAAACTTAAAAACTGGAGCGATTCAAGAAAGAAACTTTAATGCTTCGACTAAGTTTGAGGCAGCAAATATTTCAAGAAAAGATGCGCAATATTCATATGAAGCAGATTCTACTTTTTATTTTATGGATCTAGAAACATATGAAACATATGAATTAGCAGAGGATCAAGTAGGGGACAATAAATATTATATTATTGAAGGTTCAACTGTTTCATTAATGTTCTTTGATGGGTTATTGTTATCAGTATCTGTTCCTGAAAAAGTAGAATTAACGGTGGTTGAAACGGATCCAGCCATCAAGGGTGCACCATCTAACCAGACAAAAGATGCTGTTACTGATACAGGGTTAACATTACGGGTTCCTCAGTTCATTGATACTGGAGAAAAAATCGTTGTGTTTACAACTGATGGAAAGTATGCTGGAAGAGCTTAATAAGCTCTTTTTTTAAAATTATGAATAAAATTGTATTGATTACTGGGGGAGCTAAAGGAATTGGCAAAGCAATTGCTTTAGAATTGGCAAAACAAGGATATGATATTGTAATTAATTATTTAACTTCTAAAAAAGAAGCTGAGGCATTAAAAAATATGATTATTGATAATTATGGAGTACGTTGTTTGGCTATTGCAGGAGATGTTTCTAAGGAAGATAAAGTAGATGAAATGGTATCTTTGATTGAGTCAAAACTTGGTGGTGTTGATATTTTGATCAATAATGCAGCCGTAGATTTATCAAATTTATTTCATTTAAAAAATGCTGAAGAATTTAGAAAAACATTAGATGTAAATGTAGTAGGAGCATTTAATTGCAGTAAACGTGTTTATCGCCATATGATCGATCAAGAATATGGAAAAATCATTAATATTGCTTCGACCAATGGCATTAATACCTATTATCCGATGTGTATTGATTATGATGCATCTAAAGCAGCATTGATTTCTATGACACATAATCTTGCCTTTGAATTTGCACCTTTTGTTAATGTAAACTGTATTGCTCCAGGTTTCATTGGTACAGAAAATGAACTGGATGGTTATGATGAGCAATTTTTAAAAGAAGAAGTTGAAAAAATCATGGTCAATCGTTATGGTGATCCTCAAGAAGTAGCTTATTTAGTAAAGTTTTTAGTAAGCAAAGAAGCTGATTTTATTAATAATACTGTAATTCGAATTGATGGTGGACAAAAAGGAAGTTGCTAATCCAACTTCCTTTTCATATTTGATAATGCTAATAAAATAGATAATTTTCCATACTCAAAAGTTAAACCGCCTTGCATATATAAGGTATATGGTTCAATAACTGGGGCATCAGCACTTAATTCAATCGTACTGCCTTGAGTAAAGCTGCCAGCAGCCATAACTTCATCAAAAGGATATCCTGGCATTGGGGCTGGTAAAACATGGACAAATGAATCAATTGGACTAGTTTGTTGAATGCCTTGAGTAAAGCTTACTAAATTCTCCTTAGATTTAAGTTCCAATGTTTGAATAATGTCAGTTCGTGGTTCATCATATCGGGGAGATACGTTTGAATATTCTAGTTTTTCCAACATATAAGCTGTAAATACAGCAGTCTTTAATGCGTTTTTTACGGCATTAGGTGCCATAAAAATCCCTTTAAAAAAAGCATTGTTTAAATTGAAATTAGCTCCTAAATCTTTTCCAATTCCTGGAGCTGTTAATCTTTCAGCTACCATATAAACTAAATCTTGATTACCAGCTACATATCCTCCAGTTGGAGCAATCCCGCCACCAAGATTCTTCATTAAAGATCCGACAACAATATCAGCACCAACATGCCCTGGTTCCTTGGTTTCTACCAACTCTCCATAACAATTATCTACCATAATAATTACTTCATCATTTACTTCACGAATCTTTTTAATGATTCGTTCAATTTTTGTTATTGATAACGACTTACGATGTGAATAACCCCTAGATCTTTGAATTTCAACTAATTTAATATTATTTTCTTTTAATCGTTCAATAATTATTTGATCATCAAAATCATCATTAATTAATTCAATTTGTTCATACTTCACTCCAGCAGCTTTTAGCGACTGACTTGAATCTCCGCTTATCCCAATCATTTCTTGAAGTGAATCGTAAGGAGCCCCAGACAATGAAATCATTGTGTCACCATGTTTTAATAAGGCTGAAAGAGTTATGTATAAAGCATTTGTTCCACTCATAATTTGAGGTCGTACTAAGGCATCCTCACAACCAAGGACAGTTGCAAAAATCTTTTCAATCTTATTTCTTCCCTCATCATAGTTTCCATAACCATTAATATCACTAAAATCTGAGTAAGAGACTTTGTTTTCAATAAAAGCAGATAAGATTCGATTAGAATTTGTTAGACAAATAGAGTCAATCTTTTTGTAGATATCATGTAAAACTGTATCAGATTCTTTAGCTAAAGTAAGTAGATCTGGATTTATTTGTTCAAGTATCATAAAAAACCTCCTATAAATAATACATTGTTTATTATACACATTTCTTGATTAATTGCATTGATATCTATTGAAGAAATATTAATAAATTGAGAAAATAAAAAAACATCAAGTATAAAGCAATGACTAAAGACTAAAATGTGTGATATTAAACCATTTCTTTATTGAATTATTCTTGGTTTCATAATCACAAGATGACTTATCAAAAGTTTGACACAACTAGATTGAAAATTTTGGCTGCATTATCATTATAATATAATGAACATACTTTTAACAAAACAGCAGCTGTTATTAATATTTTGTACATAATTAATATGGTTAAGATGATTTGCACCATATATATGGCTAGTAAGTTTTAGGAATCTTTGAATTTGTAACATATATGGGAGGTGATCATGCAGGCATGTGTAGTGATAAATAAGATATGGAAGAAATAATTATATAATTTATAGATATTTAAAATGAAATTGAAATTATTTTAATATGATAAATAAAAAAATTGAAAATAAATCAAATATCTTTTGCTTTTTTCATTATGAATATTATATTGGCATATTTTATTTATAAAATATTAATATTTATGGCAATGTAGAAAATATTTTAATATTAGATACTTTGAAAAAGAATTTATTGATAAGTGAAAAGTTTTGTGAATTTATAGAGGAAATCATAATAAATTATGATAAGTATTATTATATGGTAAATAAAAAAGAAATAAGATTTGATGGAATTAGAAAAATATTTAGATATATTTTTTATAAGATTATATTGAATTATTCTTAAAAATAATTTTTAAACGATTAACTGTGTTTATATGGTTAATTTTAATAGTATTGGGATATTTTTTAAGTATAGATAGAAATTAAAATTTAATTATAGAAGATTTCTGTTTTTGTTTTATTCTAAATCATTGAATAGAACATATAGTGTAAGCAATAAACCAAAAGGCATAAAATACAAAAAAGCAGTTTATTGAATATTTCGATTTTTAAAATATGTGCAAGTGTATTTATTTGAATACAGTTCAGTTGTTTATAAGTAAAATTTTTATAAAGTTGATAAAAAATATAAAAAAGTTTATTTTTTTATGTACCAATTGATTAATTGATGATAAAATACCATAGGATACATATTTAAAAAATATGTAAAAAAGTAACCAAATATTTTTTTAAGAAAGTGACGGATTGATTATGGAAAGAAAAGTTGGTACTGTATCAAGAGGAATTCGTTGTCCAATTATTAGAGAAGGTGACGATTTAGCAAAAATTGTTGTTGATAGTGTATTAGAAGCAGCAAAAAGCGAAGGGTTTGATTTAAGAGATAGAGATGTTATTTCTATTACTGAATCAATTGTAGCAAGAGCTCAAGGAAACTATGCATCTATTGATGCAATTGCAAAAGATGTAAAAGAAAAATTAGGTGGAGAAACTATTGGTGTTATCTTCCCAATTCTATCAAGAAATCGTTTTGCAATCTGTTTAAAAGGGATTGCTATGGGGGCTAAAAAAGTTGTTTTGATGTTAAGCTATCCAAGTGATGAAGTTGGTAATGCTTTATTAACATATGATCAATTAGATGAAGCAGGTGTTAATCCATATAGTGATGTTTTATCATTAGAAAAATATCGTGAATTGTTTGGATATGGTGTTCATGAATTTACAGGGGTTGATTATGTAGATTATTATTCTAAATTAATTCAAGATGCTGGTGCTGAAGTTGAAATTGTTTTTGCTAATCAAGCAAAAGAAATTTTAAATTATGCTAATTGTATTGTTAATTGTGATATTCATACAAGAGTTAGAACTAAACGTATTTTAATGGAAAATGGTGCTAAAGTTGTTTGTGGGTTAGATGATATTTTAAATACTTCAGTTGATGGTAGTGGTTATAATACTAGATATGGTTTATTAGGTTCTAATAAATCAACTGAAGATACTATTAAATTATTCCCTAAAGAATGTCAGGATTTAGTTGAGAATATTCAAACACAAATTTTAAATGAAACTGGTAAACATGTAGAAGTTATGGTTTATGGAGATGGTGCTTTTAAGGATCCTCAAGGTAAGATTTGGGAATTAGCTGATCCAGTAGTTTCTCCTGCATTTACAAGTGGGTTAGTAGGAACTCCTAATGAATTAAAATTAAAATATTTAGCTGATAATGATTTTAAAGATTTAAGTGGAGAAGCTTTAAAACAAGCTATTGCAAATAGTATTAAGAAAAAAGATGCTGATTTAGTTGGTAATATGGCTTCACAAGGAACTACGCCAAGACAGTTAACTGATTTAATTGGTTCTCTATGTGACTTAACTAGTGGTTCTGGTGATAAGGGTACACCAATTGTTTTGGTACAAGGATATTTTGATAATTTTACAGATTAATATTAATGAAAAGGAGATATAATTATGTGTTTAGATGTTAGACCTGAATCAATGGAAAGAATTACAACACCAGAATTGGCTGAAAAATTTATTGAAGAACAAATTGATTTGGTAAGAAAACAAGTTGGGGATAAAAAAGTTTTATTAGCTTTATCTGGTGGAGTTGATAGTTCGGTTGTTGCAGCTTTACTAATTAAAGCTATTGGTAAACAATTGGTTTGTGTTCATGTTAATCATGGTTTAATGCGTAAAGGGGAAAGTGAACAAGTTATTGAGATGTTTCAAAATCAATTAGAAGCAAATTTAATTTACATAGATGCTACTGATCGTTTCTTAGACTTATTAGATGGTGTAGCTGATCCTGAAACTAAACGTAAGATTATTGGTGGAGAATTTGTTAAAGTTTTTGAAGAAGAAACTGATAAATTAGAAGGAATCTCTTTCTTAGCACAAGGAACTATTTATCCTGATATTTTGGAAAGTAAAGGGGTAAAAGCTCATCATAATGTTGGTGGATTACCTGAAGATTTCAAATTTGAAGGATTAGTAGAACCTGTTAAATTATTATATAAAGATGAAGTACGTGTAGTTGGTAAAGTTTTAGGATTGCCATCAAATATGGTAGATCGTCAACCTTTCCCTGGACCTGGATTAGGAGTTAGATGTTTAGGTGCGATTACAAGAGATAGATTACATGCATTAAGAGAAGCTGATGCTATTTTAAGAGAAGAATTTGATAAAGCTGGGTTAACTGATAAAGTATGGCAATTTTTTACTGTTATACCTGATTTTACTTCTACTGGTGTAAAAGATGGTAAACGTTTAGATTTCTGGCCTGTTATTATTCGTGCAGTTAATACTGTTGATGCAATGCACTGTACAGTACCTGAAATTGATTATAAGGTTTTAAAACATATTACTGATAGAATTTTAAGTGAAGTTGATGGTGTATGTAGAGTATTATATGATTTGAGTCCAAAACCAATTGCGACAATTGAGTGGGAATAGTCTAAAATTATATTTGTTATTAAATCGTCATGTTTCATGGCGATTTTTTCTTTCTCGTATATTATTTATGTTTATTTATATGCATTATACAAAAATGAAGTTATCATATAATGAATTTATAATAATGTGATAATTCTATTGACCAAAAATGAATATTTTTTAATTTTGGTCAATACCTAGCTATATAATATGAAGTAATGACTGTTATCAAATTAATAAAAGTATTATATTATTCTAAGTTACTTTGTTTTTAGATGGTTAAATTGTTGTTATGAATACCAAAAATGATAAAATTGAAAAAATGGTATTGATAACTTGTATATAACTTTGTTATCGTGATAAATATGCAGCTTTTTAAAAGAGAAAATTATTTAAAGAAGATTAGGGGCTTTTATGATGCGGCTGATATTATCTACTGGGGTTCGTAGATGTGGTAAGTCATCATTAATGTTAACAATTGCTGATGAATTAGTTGATAGAGGTGTTTCTGAAGATAATATTATCTATATTGATTTAGATAAACGTGGATATAGAAATATTAAAAGCGCAGATCAATTGGATGCTTTGAGCGAAGAAAAAATAATGAATATCAAAGGTACAAAATACCTATTTATTGATGAAGTTCAAAATGTAGATGGATTTGAAGAAGTATTGAATGGATTTAGATCAGAAGATGATTATTCTATCTTTGTGACTGGATCAAATTCATATTTATTAAGTGGTGAATTAGTAACTAAATTAACAGGACGTTATATTGAATTCGAGATTTATACACTTAGTTTTGAAGAATATGAATCAATGAAATTGTTTTATAAAAAATCAATCAGTTCTAATCCTTTAGAGGAATTAAGTTCTTATATTATAGATGGTGGATTTCCACGTTCTATTCAATTTGATAGTGTGGCAGATAGAAGAACATATGCTCAAAATGTAATCAAAGAAATCTTTGAGAAGGATATTAGAAGAAGAATTAAAGTTAAAGATAGAGATGCTTTTGAAATAGTTAAAAACTTTATTATAAATAATTATGCTTCTCCAATAAGTATTAATAATATTGTAGATTCATTAAGAAAAAATGGTAATAAAATAACTAAGCCAACAGTAATTAAATATGTTCATGCTTTATTGGATGCAAAGATTATTTATGACTGTTCTAGATATGATATGAAATCCAAGAAATCTATTAAAGGTGAAAAGAAGTATTATCTAGCTGATTTAAGTTTTTATTATGTATTAAATACAGATAATCAAATGAATTATGGACCTTGTTTAGAAAATATTGTATATATTTATGCAAGAAGTCATGATTATGCGGTAAGTATTGGGAGAATTGGTAAATTAGAATGTGATTTTATATTACGGGATTATGACTTAAATTATTCTTATGTTCAAGTGGCATATACAATTTTAGCAAGAAAGGAATCTGATAATGGAACCTAAACATAAAAGAAGAGTTAGATATAAAGGAACTCATCCTAAAAAATATAATGAAAAGTATAAAGAATTAAACCCTGAATTATATCCTGAAACGATTGAAAAAGTAATAAAAAAAGGAAGTACACCAGTAGGAATGCATTTATCGATCATGGTTGATGAAATTCTAGAATTTTTAAATATTCAAGAAGGACAAATAGGTTTAGATTGTACTTTAGGATATGGTGGACATACTTTAAAAATGCTTGAATGTTTAAATCATACAGGTCATATGTATGCTTTAGATATTGATCCAATTGAAAGTGTAAAAACTAAAGAAAGATTATTAAATAAAGGATATGGTGAAGATATTTTAACAATTAAAAATTGTAACTTTAAAGATATTGATCTTGTATCAAATGAAGCAGGATTATTTGATTTTGTTTTAGCTGATCTAGGAGTATCTTCAATGCAGATAGATAATCCAGAACGTGGCTTTTCTTATAAAAAAGAAGGTCCCTTAGATTTAAGGTTAAATCCTCAAAAAGGAATACCTGCCTCTATTAAATTACAAGAATTAAATAAAAATCAATTAGAACAGCTTTTTATTGAAAACTCTGATGAGCCATATGCAAAAGAAATAGCAAAAAACATTGATTCATATTTAAAATCAGGACAACTAATTTCAACAACAACTCAGCTATATAAAATAATTGAAAAAAGTTTATCTTTTATCCCAATAAAGGAAAGAAAAGAAAGTGTCAAAAAATCAGCTGCTAGAGTTTTCCAGGCATTACGAATTGAAGTAAATAGTGAATTTGATGTTTTATATGAATTTATGGAAAAACTACCTGCTATTCTTAAACCTGGTGGAAGAGTAGCAATTCTAACATTTCATTCAGGAGAAGATCGCATTGTTAAAAAGGCTTTTAAAGAAATGAAGAATCTTGGTATTTATAGTGATGTAGCAAGAAATGTAATCAGACCAACTAAGAAAGAATGCCATACAAATAGCCGAGCTAAATCAACTAAAATGAGATGGGCAATTAAATCATAATATATATAGTTATTAAAATATTTTATCATTTAAAAACAAATTATTTTATTATGATAAGAAAAATATCAAGATATAATAAAAAATTTATATTCATGTCTCCTAATTAATTGTTTTTTTTACTTAACAATGGTAAAATAGACAAAAATAAAAGATGAGGAGTGATAAAATGATTAAAATTGGAATTGTAGGTTATGGTAATTTAGGACGCGGAGTTGAATGTGCAGTATTAAATAGCCAAGATATGGAATTAGTGGGGGTTTTTACAAGAAGAGATCCAGATACAGTAAAAACTCATAGTGATGTTCCAGTTTACAACATGGAAAAAGTTTATGAAATGAAAGATGCAATAGATGTTCTTGTTTTATGTGGGGGAAGTGCTAATGATTTACCTAAACAAACAGTAGAATTAGCAGAATATTTCAATGTGGTTGATAGTTTTGATACTCATGCAAAAATTCCTGAACATTTTTCAAATGTTGATCAAGCAAGTGAAAAAAGCAAACATATTAGTATTATTTCAGTTGGATGGGATCCAGGATTATTTTCATTAAATCGTTTATATGGACAAGCTATTTTACCACAAGGACAAGATTATACTTTTTGGGGAAAAGGTGTAAGTCAAGGTCATTCAGATGCAATCAGAAGAATTGCTGGGGTTAAGGATGCTAGACAGTATACAATTCCTGTTGAAGCAGCTTTACAAAGTGTTCGTAACGGTGATAATCCAATATTATCAACACGTCAAAAACATACTCGTGAATGTTTTGTTGTTGCTGATGAAGGTGCTGATTTAAAAAGAATCGAAGAAGAAATTAAAACTATGCCAAATTATTTTGCTGATTATGATACAACAGTTCATTTCATTAGTGAAGAAGAGTTATTACGTGACCATCAAGGAATTCCTCATGGCGGAGTGGTGTTAAGAAGTGGTATTACTGGTTTTAAACAAGAAAATAAACATGTAATTGAATATAAATTGACTTTAGATTCAAATCCTGAATTTACATCAAGCGTGCTAGTTGCATATGCTCGGGCAGCATATCGAATGCATCAAGAAGGACAACATGGTTGTAAAACAGTTTTTGATATTGCACCAGCTTATTTACATATTGAATCAGGGGAAGAATTACGTAAAAAATTATTATAAACCTGCATAAATTTGCAGGTTTATTTTTATAAAATTTATTTAAATAAAATTGTACTGCAATGGTTAGTTTGGAAATTATATATTTAATTGATTATTAGAGAGCTGTACCTTTTTTAGGAATGATAAATTTACTTGTATCAACACCTTCTAGTTCAAGTAATGCTATTTTTTTATCAATACCACCAGCATAGCCTGTTAAACTGCCATTATTTCCCAATAAGCGATGACAAGGAATAATAATAGAAATAGGATTGTGTCCAACTGCTCCACCAACAGCTTGGGCTGACATATTCTCTATTCCTCTTTTTGTAGCTATTATTTTAGCGATATCGCCATATGTTAATGTACTAGCATAGGGGATTTGCTGAAGTATTTTCCAAATTTCAATGCGAAAAGCAGTATCATCTAATTTTATTTTTGGTATAAAATCAGGCTCTTTACCATTAAAATAGGTATCTAACCATAAAATTGTTTCTTTAAAAATAGGTAATAATTTATATTCATATTTAGAAGATAAAGTGCTTGCAAAGTACTTTTGTCCATTGAACCATAACCCAATTAGCGATGTTCCATCACTTGCCATTGTAATATCGCCAATAGGTGATTTATATTCATAAATATAATGCATTTTCAGTACCTCCGATTTTTTATATATGTACTATTATAGCTTATTTATAATTATAGGTATATATATTTATTTACTAGTTTATATAGATTGGTTTTATAATAGTTTGTAAAAATATATTTATAAAAATATAGAAATGGAAGCTACTAGAAAAAAATAAATGAGATGATGATTTAGATATATTTATGACTGATAAATAATGTTAAAATCTATTTGTTTTAAAGCTAAAAATATTCCTTTATTTATATTAATAATTAGAATATGCTTTATAATATAACTTAAAATAAGAAATATTGCCTAAACAATAACAATTATGTTACAATTAAATGACCTCATATAGAAAGGAAATAAAGCATGAGTAAAATTAATAAGTTAGGACAATATAAAGGTGTCGAAGTAAAAGTAAGTAAACAAGTAGTAACTGAAGAAGAAATTGATAACCAAATAAAAGCTCTTTTAGCTCAAAAGTCAACTCTTGAAGAAAAAGATGGAGAGGTTAGTAATGGAGATGTTACAACTATTGATTTTGAAGGATTTAAAGATGGTGTAGCATTTGATGGGGGAAAAGCTGAGGGACATCAATTAGAAATTGGATCAGGACAATTTATTCCTGGTTTTGAAGATCAAATGATTGGAATGAAAAAAGGTGAGACACGAGAATTAAATCTTACATTCCCTGAAAATTATGGTGCTCCAGATTTAGCAGGAGCTGATGTTGTTTTTAAAGTAACAGTTCATAAGATTGAAACAAAAAAAGAATCAGAATTGAATGATGAATTTGTTGTTTCATTAAATATTCCTGAAATGCAGACTGTAGCTGATTTATATGAAAGTATGAAAGCTAATATCCAATCTCAACATGATCAAGCATATCAAGCACAAAAAGAAACTGCTATTTTTGATAAAATTTTAGCAGATAGTGATGTTGATATTGATGATAGTGAATTACAAAAAGCTTTAGAAAAACATATTCAGCATATTAGTATGCAATTGGCTCAACAAGGAATGCAATTGGAACAATATCTTCAAATGATGGGTGTAGATGAAGCTGCTTTTCGTCAGCAAATTGAACCATCAGCTAAGCAGCAAGCTATATTTGAAGCTATTATTGATGAAATCATAAATGTGGAAAATATTGAAACTAGTGATGAAGAAGTTGATCAGCAAGTGGAATCAATTGCTTCATACAATAAAGTTTCTAAAGAAGAAGTATTACAAAAAATAAACCCAGAAGGTTTAAGACATGATTTTAATCGAGTTAAAGCTAGTCGTTTAATTGCAGAAAGCGCAATTGTAACTGAATAAATATAAAACCGACAGAATTGTCGGTTTTATATTACAGTGAATTAAGATTTATCTTTTTTATAAGTGTTATTACATAAATAGTCATATATAAAAAAATTCATTTTTGTAAGTTGATTATTAACAATAAAATTATGTTCTTTTTCATAGCGACGTATCATTCCCTGATGTTCATAAAAACCGTAATTACAACTTGTATCAGTAAATAAATAAAAATTATTTAATTTTTGTCTGTTCATATATTCAATAACAGATTGAAATAGTACTTTACCAATACCTGTGTTTCTACAAGTGGAACTAACTACAAATAAAGATAATTCTGCTGAATATGGGGTGGTGCAGTTTTTTAAAAGTTGTTTATCTATTTGGCTGACATCTGCAAAAATCTTAGATACCTTTCTTCCTTCTTTTGTAAGATATAATGATAAAATAGCAAGAAGCTGCTTTATCCGATTTTTAAAAGGACATTTATGTTGTTTTATATCTTTTGCTAAAATAATTCCTACTACTTTATCTTTTAAAACAGCAACTTGTGAAAATGTATAGTTAGTTAGACAACTGCTTAAAAATACTTGAGCTAATTTATTAGCAGTTTTAGAATTACAAACCTTATCATACTGCCATGTTTCTCTAACAATATTCACTAATTCATTAAAATCCTGATTTTGATACTCTCTTAATTTTATTTCCATGATTTATTCTCCTTGTTTTTTGTTTTAACAACACATATAATAAAGTATACAGTAACTGTAAAGTCAATAAGGAGATTAAGAAATGAAAAAAAATCTTGTTCATTTAACAACAGCACAATTTGCTAAAATGCATAATGTTAATAAAAGAACATTACATTACTATGATAATATTGGTCTTTTTTCTCCATGTACAAAAGGTGAGAATGGTTATAGATATTATGAGATTTCACAAAGTATAGATTTTGAATATATTCGGATGTTGAAAGATTTGAATATGAGTATAGAAGAAATTAAATTATATTTAAGAAAACCTAGTCCTGATAAGTTTATAGAAATTGCTGAAACTAAAGAAAAAGAAATTGAAAATCAAATCAAAAAACTTAAACATATTAAAAAGATTTTACAAATAAAAAAAGAACAAGTAAATTTTTGTAATAATTTACAGGAACAAGAAATAAAAGTGATTAATTGTAAAAAAGAAAAAATTTCAATTATCCCTTATAGTTTTGTAGAAAATGATATATCAAAACTATTTGATTATATAAAAAAAATATGGAATTTAGAACAAATTCAAATGGGAGTAGGAGGAATGCTTTCGCTTAAAAAAGTTATGAATAAAGAGTTTGAACTATATGATAAGCTTTATACACCAGTTTTGAATTCTATACCATATGAAAAGATTTATACAAAACCAGAGGGAACATATCTATGTGGTTATCAAAAAGGAAGATGGGATAGGATACCAGAATTGTATGAAAAAATGATAGCTTTTGCTAAAAAGAATGATTTGAAATTAACTGGTTATGCCTATGAATTAGGATTGAATGAATTTGTGATTTCAAGCCAGGAAGATTATATTACCCAGATTATGATTAAAATAGATAAGTAATATTACTCATAGTTTTGTTTTAATTAGATAGATTATATAGGAGATAGAAGATGAATATTTTATTAAGTTCATATGATTTTCATGAAAAATGGGCACAAGATGTAATGAAACCTTTATTGCGGGAAAATATGAAGGTAGTAGTTATTCCATTTTCTTTTGATAAAAAGGAAGTTACAAAAGTTGAAGAGTTTGATTTGCATTATGGAAAAAATGGTATACATACACCATATATTTTAAGACCATTTCATTTTTATGGAATTAAAGATATTGAGTTTATAGACTATTTTCGTGATAATATTGAAATAGCACATAAAAAAGTATTGTCTGCAGATATTATTTTTTTAACTGGAGGATTGCCTGATCAATATCTTGATAGGTTAGAAGAATTTAAATTGGATATTTTAATCAAACAGAGTAATGCTTTAATTATTGGGGCTAGTGCGGGAGCATTGATTCAAATAGATCATTATCATATTACTCCTGATGATGATTATCCTATTTATCAATATCAAAGAGGTTTAGGCTTAGTAAATGGTTTTGAAGTTGAGGTTCATTATTGTCATAGTCAAATTCAAAATCAAGGAATTGAAAGAGTAATAAAAGAAAAAGGACTTCCAACTTATACAATTGCTAATGATGGTGGTTTAGTTGTTGAAGAAAAAATAATTAAGCCATTTGGTAATGCATATTTAGTAAAATAAAGAAAGTAGGGATATTATGTTAGCAAGATTACATGTTATTGTTTCAAGTGGAATAGATAAAGATATTAATACAGTTAAGCAGATATTATTACAAATTAATCCTGAATTTTCGATTTCACCAGCTCGTGATTATCAGGGATTAAAAGGACATAGTGAATTTTATTGTACGTTTAAGATTCATGAAAATGAAATTCAATCATTATTGGATAAATTAAATGATGATTGGGAAGGTGAAATGGAAGATTGTATTTGTTATGGTTTTAATACTAAAATGTTTCATGAGCTGGTTTATTGTTTAGAATTTACATTATTTGATTAGTTTTTGAAATTGAATATAAAAAATAATTTACTAATATGAAACAGATTTAAAATATCAATACATAATAATTTATGTAATTAAAGTCGGTTTATTGTAGAAAAATAGTTTATATGATATAATTTTTAGGCTTAAAGCGTTTAGAAATATCGTATAAGTTGTTTTTATTTATTAGATGGGGATTTTAAATGATAAAGAAAAATATTTTAATTACTGGTAGTAAAAATACTGGTAAATCGACTTTGGTTCAAAAAATATTACAACAATTTAGTACTTCATATGCTGGATTTCAAACTATCCCTTTTGAGATATTTGAAGCAGGTCCTACTTATTTAATGAGAGATTTGATTACTAAAAAACAAATGCCTATTTCAAAGTGTGTTGGTAAACGAATTGTTGGTATTCCTATAACATTTTCTACTTTTGGTAAAAGATGTTTACAAAATTCGATAACTAGTAAACATTTATTTGTAGTGATGGATGAGTTAGGGCGTTTTGAAAGAACTAGTTATGATTTTATTGATATGGTTAATAAAGTTTTATCTAGTGAAAAAATAGTGATTGCGGTATTAAAAGCTGAATCGATTGATTATTTAAGTTTGATAAAAGATAGACCAGATTGTTATCTTTATAATTTAGATGATTCTTTATTTGATGAAGTTTATCAGGATATTATTTCTAAACTAAATATTATATTACAAAGAGAGGAGAAAAATGAAAAAGATTAGAAAAATACTAACTTTAACTTTATCGTTCATGATTGCACTTTCATTGGCAGCTTGTGCATCTAATAAAGATACAATAAAAAAAGAAACAAAAATCACTTTAACTGATCAGGCTGGAAGAAAGGTTTCATTAGATAAACCAGCTATAAAAATTGTTAGTTCATATTATATTACAACCTATGCCTGTTTATCATTAGAACTTGGGGATCAAATCGTTGGTCTTGAACAAAAGGCTGATACAAGACCAATTTATGAAATGGCTAAACCTGAATTATTACAATTACCACAAGTTGGTTCTATGAAAGGATTAAATTTAGAAGCAATAGCAAAATTAGAACCTGACTTAGTTTTATTACCAATGAAACTTAAAGATAACATTGATGCTTTAACAGATTTAGGAATTTCTGTTCTAGTTGTAAATCCAGAAAGTCATGAAGAACTAGTTGAAATGTTAGAACTAATTGGTAAGGCAACAGGGAAACAAAATCAGGCTAAAGAATTAACTGATTATTATGAAAAACAAATAAATATAATCAAGGAATATAGTACTGCTAAACAAACTGTTTATATAGGTTCTAATTCGTCTTATTTAGAAACTGCACCAACAGGTATGTATCAAAGTAAATTGATTGAAACAGCAGGCGGGGTAAATGCTGCAAAAGATATTGAAGGAGATTACTGGACAGCTGTTTCTTATGAGACGTTATTGCAATTAAACCCTGAAGTTATTATAGTTCCATCTGGTGCTACATATAGTGTTCAAGATATATTAAATGATACTCAATTAACTTCATTAACTGCAATAAAGAATAAAGCTGTTTATCAGATGCCTAAAGGAATTGAAGAATGGGATTCACCTATTCCTTCTGGAATATTAGGGACAATGTGGTTGACAAGTATTTTACATGAAAATGATTATCCATTCGACAATTTCGTAAAAGATGTTTCTTCTTTTTACAAAAGTTTTTATGAATTTGATATTGATCAAAGTTTAATTATTAAATAATTTCAAATGAAAAATAAAAAGATATATTTAATCGCATTTATTATAATTTGTTTGAGCTTGTTTTGTTTTTCACTAACAGTTGGAAGTTATGATTTATCAATTAATGATATTCTCGAAATTTTAACTGGTACTAATAGTTCTTTGATTCAACAAAATGTTTTTTATAATTTACGCTTACCAAGAGTGGTTATGGGATTATTTACAGGCTTAGTATTAGGTTTAGCAGGAGCTGTTTATCAGATGTTGTTTTCTAATCCTTTAGCTTCACCTGATTTGACTGGAGTAGCTTCAGGTGCAAGTTTAGGAGCAGCAGGTGCAATAGTAATTGGGGCTGGAACTACAGTTGAAAAAATGTTTGGTGCATTTATTTTTGGAATGTTGAGTCTTATTTTGGTTATTGTTTTAGTTAAAACAATGGGAATGCAAAAGGCTTCAGCTTACATATTAGCAGGAATCGTAATTTCTTCTTTAGCAGATGCAGGAATTATGATGTTTAAATATATGGCAGATCCTTTAGGACAGTTAGCTACAATTGAATTTTGGACTATGGGGAGTCTTGCTGCTATCACTGCTGATAAAATGTGGGTTTCATTATTTAGTGGATTAATTCCATTACTAATATTATGTCTATTACATCGACAAATCGTAATTTTGTCACTAGGTGATGAAAATGCACAGTATTTAGGAATTAATGCTAAATGGCAAAGAGCAGTAATTTTGATTTTAACGACATGGATGGTAGCTTCAGTGATTGCCATAACAGGTGTAATTTCATTTGTTGGATTAATTGCTCCCCATATTACATATTTGATGTTAAAAAAAAGAACAGGTTATTTTTATATTATTAGTAGTTTAGTGGGAGCTGTTTTAATATTAGTTGCAGATATGCTGGCGCGCATGTTAACTTCTGGTGTTGAATTACCATTAAGTATTTTAACAATTCTATTTTCCACACCTGTATTAGTATTTTGGATGTATAAACAAAGAGGAAAAATTTGATGAAGGAACTATTATTAGTAAAAGATTTTTCGGTTTATTATGATTCATTGATTGTTGACAACGTTTCGTTGACTTTGTATGAAAATGAATTAGTTGGGTTAATTGGTCATAATGGTTGTGGGAAATCAACAATGCTAAAAGGAATAATGGGTTCATTGAAGCATTCTGGAACTGTTACTGTTGAAAACCATGATTTTATGACTATGCAAATGAAACAAAGAGCTCAAAATATAGCAATGTTAACTCAAAGAATAGAAGTGGTTGAAGGTATTAGTGCAGGTGAGCTGATTGGTTTAGGAAGTTATCCTTATTTACAGCTTAATCAAAAAATTAATATAAAAAAAGTTCAACAAATTGCTAAAAGTTTACAGATTGAATCTTTATTAAATAAAGATTATTCTATTTTAAGTGAAGGACAAAAACAGTTAGTACAAATAGCTAGAATAATAATGCAGGATACACTAGTATTATTATTAGATGAACCTGATAGTGCTTTAGATTTTGATAATCGTTGTATGATGTTTAAAATTTTACAACGATTAATTAAATTTAAACGTAAATCAGCATTAATTGTTTTACATAATCCATTATATGCATTAATGTATTGTGATCGGGTTTTGTTGATGGATAAAGGTAAAATAATTAGCGAAATAAAACCACAACTAGAAAGTTGTGAAGAAATCACAAAAAAAATTCAATTAATTTATTCAAATGTTATCATAAAAAAAGATGATGAATATCAACAATATTATTATTTAACAAGATGAAGGGGAAAGGTATGAAAAAAGAATATTCAGATCCATATAAATTTGAAGGAAAATTACCATTAAAACAAGCTATTCCTTTAGGGTTGCAGCATGTTTTAGCAATGTTTGTTGGTAACTTAACACCAATTTTAATTATTACTAGTGCTTGTGCAGCAATGAGTGATGCAAGTGAGTTTGCAAAAATTCAAGTTTCGTTATTACAAAACGCAATGCTTGTTGCAGGAATTGTCACTTTAATTCAATTGTTTGCAATTGGTCCTATTGGTGGAAAAGTTCCAATTATTATGGGAACAAGTTCTGGCTTTATTGGTGTATTTCAAAGCGTTGCTAATGTAATGGGTGGAGGAATCATTGGTTATGGAGCAATTATGGGAGCTTCAATTATTGGTGGTTTATTAGAAACTGTTTTAGGTTTTATCTTAAAACCACTGAGACGTTTTTTTCCACCTGTTGTAACAGGAACAGTTGTTTTATCAATTGGATTATCATTAATTGGTGTTGGAGTTAGTTCTTTTGGTGGTGGAAGTAATGCAAAAGACTATGGCTCAGTTGAAAATTTATTAATAGCTTTATTTGTTTTAATTATAATTTTAGTTTTAAAACATGGAACTAAAGGTATGATGAGTTATTCATGTATTTTAATTGGGATTATTTGTGGGTATATTGTATGTATGATTTTACCAATGTTTTTATCTACAACAGGAATAGCTAGTGATGGAAGTGAATTTATAAAATCTTGGGTTTTAAATTGGGATAAAGTTGCTAAGGCTAGCTGGTTTGCATTACCAGAATTTATGCCTGTTGCACCTGTATTTGATTTAAAAGCAATCTTACCTGTGTTGATCATGTTTGTAGTAACAGCAGTAGAAACAGTTGGTGATATATCTGGAGTTATTGAAGGCGGAATGGATCGTGAAGCAACTGATCAGGAATTATCTGGTGGAGTTATTTGTGATGGGGTAGGATCTTCATTTGCAGCTTTATTTGGTGTTTTACCAAATACCTCATTTAGTCAAAATGTTGGTTTAGTAACAATGACAAAAATTGTAAATCGTTATGCTTTAGCATGTGGAGCTGTGTTTTTAATTTTATGTGGATTATTTCCAAAATTAGCTGCTTTGATTTCAATCATGCCCCAAAGTGTATTGGGTGGAGCTGCAGTAATCATGTTTTCATCAATTGTTATGAGTGGGATACAATTGATTACACGTGAACCATTGTCTGCTCGTAATATGACAATTGTTTCTGTAGCACTTGGTTTAGGGTATGGATTAGGTGCTAATAGTGCGATATTAACAGGATTACCTGAAGCAGTACAAATGATTTTTGGTGGATCAGGAATTGTTCCTGCAGCTTTTGTAGCGATTATTTTAAATGTTTGTTTACCTAAAGAAAAAAATGTAGAGGAGGCATAAACTTTGCTTACAATTCATAAATATATTCGAGCTAAAAGCATTGAGGAAGCTTATGAATTATGCCAAAATCGTAGTAGTGTTGTTCTTGGTGGAATGCTTTGGTTAAAAATGCAAAATCGTACTGTTGACTATGCTATTGATTTATGTGATTTGGGATTGAATTTAATTGAGGATAAAGGTGATGAAATTCATATTGGAGCAATGGTGAGTTTACGTCAGTTGGAAATAAATCCAATATTAAATGAATATACTCAAAATGCAATCAGAGAAAGTGTTAAAAATATTGTTGGAGTCCAGTTTAGAAACTTAGCTACAGTTGGAGGAAGCTTATTTGGTCGTTATGGCTTTTCAGATGTTTTAACAATATTCATGGCTTTGGATGCTTATATTGAGTTATATCATGGTGGAATTATTCCAATTCAGGAGTTTGCAGCTATGCCAATGACTAAAGATATTTTGGTTCGTGTAATTATTAAAAAGGTTCCTTTACAGATAAAATATATGTCACAAAGAAACACTAAGACAGATTTTCCAGTTTTAACTTGTGCTATCAGTAAGCTAAACAATAATTATTTATGTGTAATTGGTGCTCGTCCTTTAAAAGCAATTGTTTTTAAGGATGAAAAAGGTTACTTAGATAATGGTATTACTGAAGAAACAGTAAAAAGTTTTGTCAATGATATAGCTGAACAATTAGTTTTAGGTTCTAATTTACGTGGCAGTAAAGAATATCGTCGACGAATTGCTAAAGTATTAATTAAACGTGCACTTATGGCTCTTGATAAGGAGGCTAATCATGGAAATTAAGATAAATTTGAATGGTAAGGATATTTGTAGGAATATTGAACCTGATATGTTATTAATTGATTTTGTTCGTAGTCTAGGATGTGTAAGTGTAAAACGAGGGTGTGACACAAGTAATTGTGGTTTATGTACTGTTTTTGTAGATGAACAGCCAGTTTTATCATGTAGTGTTCTAGCAGTTCGAGCAAATGGTCATAAAGTTGTAACATTGGAAGGATTACAAGAGGAAGCTAGTGAATTTGCAGCGTTTATTGCTGATCAGGGTGCTGAGCAATGTGGATTTTGTAATCCAGGATTTATGATGAATACAATAGCATTGTTAAAAGAAAATCCTCATCCTAGTGATGAAGAGATTTTGGCTTATTTAGCTGGTAATCTATGTCGGTGTTCGGGGTATGAAGGACAATTGCGCGGGATTAAAGCTTACTTGAGTTTTCAAGAACAAAAAGGAAAGGTGGGTAACTAATGAAAAATTCTTTCCAACAGGTTAATAAGCCAATTCGTAAAAAAGATGCCATGAATTTACTTTTAGGAAAACCAGCATATGTTGAAGATATTACTCTTGTTGATTGTTTGATTGTTAAAGTTTTGCGTTCTCCTCATGCTCATGCTTTGATTAAAGAGATTGATATTTCTGCTGCTTTAGCATTACCAGGAATTGAAGTGATTTATACATATAAAGATGTTCCTCAAGAACGCTTTACTATGGCAGGGCAAACTTATCCTGAACCTAGTCCATATGATCGTTTGATACTTGATCAAAGAGTTCGTTTTGTTGGTGATGCAGTAGCTATTGTTGCTGGTGAAAATGAAAAAGTTGTTAATGCAGCTATGAAACTAATTAAAGTTGAATATGAAGTTTTAAAACCAGTGCTAGATTTAAATCAAGCTAAAGATAATGAAATATTAGTTCACCCTGAAGAAAATTGGAAATCATTATGTTCTGTAGGTGCAGATAATCAAAGGAATTTATGTGCTAGTGGCAGTTGCCAGGAAGGAGATATTGAAAATATTTTCTTACAGTGTGATGAGGTATTTCAACGAATTTATCATACTAAAGCTAATCAGCAGGCAATGATGGAGACTTTTAGGACATACTGTCAAATCGATCCCTATGGTCGCTTACATGTAATTAGCTCGACTCAAATTGTTTTTCATGTTAGACGTATTCTTGCTAATGCATTAGGAATTCCTAAATCTAAGATTCGAGTTGAAAAACCACGAATTGGTGGTGGTTTTGGAGCAAAACAAACTGTAGTGGCTGAAGTTTATTCTGCGTTTGTTACTTGGATGACTAAAAAACCATCGCGCATTATTTATTCACGAACAGAATCCCAAATCGCTGCTACTCCACGTCATGAAATGGAAATTACAGTTAAAATTGGGGCGATGAAAGATGGAACAATTAAAGCACTTGATGTTTATACTCTATCAAATACAGGTGCTTTTGGTGAACATGGTCCAACTACTGTTGGTTTATCAGGTCATAAATCAATTCCTTTATATTCTAATAATTTAGAAGCATTTAAATTTTCTTATGATGTTGTTTATACTAATTGCCAAGCAGCAGGAGCATATCGGGGATATGGAGCTACTCAAGGAACCTTTGCAGTTGAATCAGCTGTAAATGAATTGGCTAGTCGCTTAGGAATTGATCCTGTCGAAATAAGAGAAAAAAATATGGTTCGTCAAGGACAAAAAATGAGTGCTTATTATAGTGAAGTAGCAACGAGCTGTACTTTGGATAAATGTATGAGTCATGCTAAAAAGCTATTTGATTGGCAAAACAAAGCAAAAGTCCGTGATTTAGGAAATGGAAAAGTTCGCTCTGCTGGTGTGGCAATGGCAATGCAGGGATCTGGAATTTCTGGGGTAGACGTTGGCTCAGCAACAATTAAGCTTGATGATGAAGGATATTATACTCTTTTGATAGGAGCTGCAGATATGGGAACAGGATGTGATACTATTTTAGCCCAGATGGCTGCAGAGTGTTTAGACTGTGATGTTGATAAAATTATTGTGTTTGGAGCAGATACTGATGCTTCACCATATGATTCTGGTTCGTATGCTTCAAGTACTACTTATGTTACTGGAAAGGCTGTTGAAAAAGCTTGTTATCAATTAAAAGAAAATCTATGTAAATTGGCAGCTGAAAAACTAGAGTGTTTAATTAAGGAACTTGAATTTACTAAAAATGGTATTAAAAACTTAAACACTGATACAATTATTTCTTTATCAGAATTAGCAGCTAAATCAATGTGTGGAAATAATATTTCAACTCAAGTAACTGTTACACATTCTTCACCAGTATCACCACCACCGTTTATGGTTGGAATGGTAGAAATTGAATTAGATAAAGAAACTGGACAAGTAGATATTTTAGATTATGTGGCAGTAGTTGATTGTGGAACTGTCATTAACACTAATCTAGCAAAAGTTCAAACTGAAGGAGGATTAGTTCAAGGGATTGGAATGGCTCTTTATGAGAATGTTCAATATAGTGAAAAAGGTGCTATTGCTGAAAATTCATTCATGCAATATAAAATTCCCACTCGTTTAGATATGGGTAAATTAAGAGTTGAATTTGAAAGCAGTTATGAAAAGACAGGACCTTTTGGTGCTAAATCAATTGGAGAAATTGTAATTAACACACCTTCTCCAGCAATTGCACATGCTATTTATAATGCTACAGGAATATGGCTTAGGGAGTTACCAATGACACCAGAAAAAGTATTAATGGCATTACCAGAAGAATAATGAGAACATATATTATTTATTTAGCAGCTGGTAATAGTATTCGCTTTGGCTCAAATAAACTACTATATAAAGTAAGGGGAAAAGAATTATATCGTTATGGTTTAGATAATTTAATTAAATTATCTTCTAACCGCAGTGATTGTAAATTAATTGTAGTGACACAGTACCTTGAAATAATAAGTTGTTATCCAGAACTTGATTATATATATAGTTCTAAATGTCAGGAGGGGCTTTCCTATTCAATCAAAGCTGGAATAGAAATGATTAATCAGCAGGATAATTTTCAAATTATGTTTGTTGTAGCAGATCAAATTTATTTAAATTATCAAACTTTAAATAAAATGCTTGATATTTATAATAATTCTAATTATTCTTTAGCTTCGATGATTTATCAAGGTCGAGTAGGAAATCCAACTATATTTGATGCGACCTATATTGAAGAGTTAACGAAACTAGAGGGTGATCAAGGTGGACGTAAGATTATTAATCAACATCAAGATAAATGTCTATTTTATCAAATTGAAAATGGACTTGAGCTATTAGATATAGACAAGTTAGAGGATTTAATTGATGATTATAAATAAGAATGGATAAGGGAAAATAAATGGTAAATGAAGATAAGCTGTTAGATTTAATAATTAAATATAATTGTGATAAAGAGTTAAATAATCTAAAAGATATTTTAGATTATTTACAAAAAAATCCTCTATATCTTTTTACCACAATAAAAATTTCTAAACGCAAATTATTTCAAATACCAAAAGATGATCTGTTAATGATTCTAGATAACTTATTTATTATAAATGATAAACGATATTTTTCTGTTTTTTCTAATCAAAAAAATACCAACAGACAATTTAAATATTGTTTGTCAGTATCTATCTTTGAATGTTTACAATTAATGAAAAAGATGGATGGTACTAATGAAATAATTATAAACCCTGATTTAAAAAATAATTTTAAGTTAACTAGAGATATTATTCAGTATCTTAAAGGGTAAGAAACTGGAGATTAAATATGATAGAACTAGAAAGATCAAGAAATCTCAATCTAATTAATGAATTTGAAGTTAAACAACTTCAAATTATTAAAGATTTTATTAAAGACAGTCCTAATGCTTTAACAAGAGATAATAAAACTGCTCATATAACTGTATCTGCCTGGGTATTAAATCCTACATTAAATAAAGTATTAATGGCACATCATAATATATATAATTCTTGGGCTTGGCTTGGTGGACATGCTGATGGTAACCATGATTTAGGTCAGGTTGCTATTAGTGAAGCGATGGAGGAAACTGGAATTAAAGATATTTGTTTTTTAAGTGATGACTGGATAGCAATAGACATATTACCTGTGCAATCACATTTTAAAAATAATCAGTTAGTAGATTTTCATTTGCATTTTAATTTTACTTTTGCTTTCATTGCTGATGATAAACAACAAGTTATACCAAAACTTGATGAAAATAAAGCTGTAAAATGGATTGCTCTTAATGAAATAGAACAAGTGGTAAAGGAAAAAGAAATGATTCCTATTTACCATAAACTAATAAAACGTGTTTTAAAACTAAGAAACAGAGCTTAAAAACTCTGTTTTTATTATTGTGTATTGGAATATGATATATATAGGAAAAATGATTGATAATCTAAATTGATATATAAATGATTAACTATTCTATTTTTATATTATAATTGTTTATAACATAATTTATTACTCTTAGTTAAAGCTGTTTGTTTTAATAATATATTTTTATTAAAACGAGTAATTTATTATGGAAATACTGAATTTTTAATTATTTTTGTATAAAAAAGAAAGTTATTGTCTAAAATAGATAATTTATATATTATTTTATTATTATAAATAATTTTTTAGATATGAATGTTTTGTTTTGAAAATAATCCTAAAATTATTATTTTTGGTTTAGGAAAATGATTTAAAACAAAATAATTATATATATTGACAAACTTTATTGATTAAGATATTGTTATGAGGAAAAAATAGAGGTTGCAAGGCATCAGAGTACTATAGTGAGTAGGCATACATTGATCTATAGGAAAGGTAATCTTTGCCGATAGATAATAGATGGCAATTTATTATCTAGGTGCTGTAGGAAATACCTACAGTACTCCTTCAGTAATGAAGAGGAGCTATTGACACAGAATTTTAGTCGTGTTAGTAGCACGACTTTTTAATTTTGTTTAAGGAGATAAATAGATGAAAAGAATTTTAAAAATCTTTACAGTATTAGTTTTAGTACTTACTGTAATTATACCAGTTGTTCCTATAAAGGCTGAAGAAGAGGATGATAATACATTTGTTGTAGGAATGGAATGTAATTATGCTCCATTTAACTGGACACAAGTAAATGAGACAGAAACGGCTGTTTTTTTAGAGGGTGGGGGTTATGCTGATGGTTATGATGTAGCTGTTGCTCGTGAAATTGCTAAACATTTAGGAAAAGAATTAGTAATTAAAAAAATGAGTTGGGATGGGCTAGAACCAGCTTTACAAGCGGGGGTGATTGATGCCGTTATTGCTGGTATGACTGATACTGCAGATCGTCGTCAAAGAGTTGATTTTACCCAGACTTATTATGAATCACAAATGGTATTAATTGTAAGAAAGAAAGATAAATTAGAAGATGCTAAGAGTTTAAAAGATTTTTCTAATAAAAAGGTACTGGGACAACTAAATACTTTGTATGATACTGTAATTGATCAGATTCCTGGTGTTAATCATGCTACTGCCTTAGAGGATTATCCAGCAATGGTAATGCAGTTAAATAATGAATTAGTAGATGCTGTAACTGCTGAATTACCCGTAGCTGCTGGAATTGTTGCAACTAATCCTGATTTAACATATGTTGAATTTGAAGAGGGAAAAGGATTTGATGTTGATTTAACAGATACTTCAGTATCTATTGCAGTAAGTAAAGAAAATTTAGAATTAAAAAATAAAATTAATGAATATCTTAATTCTATATCTGATGAAGATAAAAAAGAAATGATGGATGAAGCAATTGATAGAATTCCTGCTACTATCACTAGTTTAAGTGATAATATTTTTGTTGCAGCAAAACAGATTTTTGAAGTATATAGTTCATTATTTTTCAGTGGAATTGGCTCAACATTAACTTTAGCTTTTGGAGGAACGATTTTAGGGTTATTAATTGGACTAGTTATTGGAGCAATCAGAGCTATTAAAATTGAAGAAAGAGAACAATTATTTAGTAAGATCATAAAAAGAACTGCCTGGATTATTACAACCATATATATTGAGATTTTTAGAGGAACACCAATGATGGTACAAGGAGCATTTATTTATTATGGACTTAAAAATATTATTCATTGGGATCCATTTACAGCAGGAATTTTTGTCATCACTATTAATACTGGAGCATATATGGCAGAAATTGTTCGTTCGGGGATTCAATCAGTTGATAAAGGACAAACTGAGGCAGCTAGAAGTATTGGGATGAATAGTATTCAAACAATGGTATATATTATTTTACCTCAGGCAATTAAGAATTCTTTTCCATCTATTGGTAATGAGTTTGTAATCAATATCAAAGATAGTAGTGTGCTAAATGTTATTGCAGTTACTGAGTTATTTTACCAAGCTAAAAGTGTAGCTGGAAGCTTATATGCATTTGTACCAACTTATTTTGTTGTTGCATTGATTTATTTATGTTTAACTTTCCCAACTACTAGAATTTTAAATTATATTGAAAATAGAATGAATTGTAAAAAAGTAATTACATTTGATAGTAAAGGGAGGGTAAAGTAATGGAATTAATTATTGAAGTAAAACATTTAAAAAAATCGTTTGGTAATTTAGAAGTATTACATGATATTGATTTTACTGTTTCAAAAGGTGAAGTAGTTACTATTATTGGAGCTAGCGGTAGTGGTAAATCAACTTTTCTACGTTGTTTGAATATCCTGGAAACTCCTAATTCTGGAAGTGTCATGTATCATGGAAAAGATATTTTAAAAGGTGAAATTAATGTTAATGTACATCGTAGTAAAGTTGGAATGGTATTTCAGGGGTTTAATCTCTTTAATAATAAAACTGTTCTTGAAAATTGTGTGATTGGTCAAATGAAAGTATTAAAAAGAAGTCGTGAAGAAGCAACTAAAATTGCGATGAAGTTTCTTGAAAAAGTTGGAATGGAAAAATTTGCTAAAGCTGGAAGTATTCAGCTTTCAGGTGGTCAAAAACAAAGAGTAGCAATAGCTAGGGCACTATGTATGGAACCAGAAGTGTTATTGTTTGATGAACCAACTAGTGCTTTAGATCCTGAAATGGTTAGTGAAGTACTTAAGGTTATGAAAGATTTAGCTAATGAAGGATTAACAATGATAGTAGTTACTCATGAAATGCAGTTTGCTCGTGATGTGTCTTCTAGAGTTGTATTTATGGATAATGGGGTGATTGTTGAAGAGGGGACTCCTGATCATATTTTTAACCATCCTTCTAAGGATAGGACAAAAGAATTTTTAAAGCGTTTTTTAAATCAATAAATTAAATATGTTAGTAATAAAAAGATTGTTGTAGAAATAAAATTTTCTGGCAATCTTTTTTACAAATATATAATTTTGAATAATTTATTTTCTTTAAATAACTTTTTAATGTTATTGTAATTTTTACAATTATATTTATAATAATATTATTACAATAAAAGCAGGATGATAAAATGAAAAAAATAGTATTAGGAATATTAGCACATGTTGATGCAGGTAAAACAACATTGACTGAAAGTGTTTTGTATTTAAGTAAAGTAATTCGTAATTTAGGGAGAGTTGATCATGGAGATGCATTCTTGGACTATAATGTCCAAGAAAGAAATCGGGGAATTACGATATTTTCAAAACAAGCAGTATTTAATTGGAATGATTGTCAAATAACATTGATTGACACGCCTGGTCATGTTGATTTTTCAACTGAAATGGAACGAACATTACAAGTATTGGATTATGCAATTTTAGTAATCAGTGGTATAGACGGAGTTCAAGTACATAGTGAAACGATTTGGAAATTGTTACAACATTATCAAATACCAACTTTTATTTTCATAAATAAGATGGATAATATCCATGCAAATAAAGAAGAACTATTATCAGAATTAAAAAAACGTTTAAGTGAACAGTGTTATGATTTTGAAAATCTTGATGATGATTTTTATGAAAATATTGCATTAAATAATGAAGTATTATTAGAATATTATTTAAAACATAATACACTTCCAAAAGAAATGTTAATTGAAGAAATTATAAAGCGCCAGCTTTTTCCATGTTTCTTTGGTTCAGCACTAAAAATGGAAGGAATTGATACCTTTTTAAATGAATTCACTAGTTATATTAAAGAAAAGGAATATTCAGAAGATTTTGGAGCTCGGGTATTTAAAATCAGTCATGATAAACAAGGTAATAGATTGACTCATCTTAAAATTACTGGTGGAACATTAAAAACAAAAGCACATATTGGTAAAGATGAAAAGGTTGATCAAATTAGAATTTACTCTGGCAATAAATATCAATTAGTAAATGAAGTTAAAGCTGGGGATATTTGTGTTATCAAAGGTTTTAAGAATATTATGGCTGGACAGGGATTAGGAATTGAAGAGGAAATAATCCAACCTGTATTATCACCTTATATGGATTATCGAATTATTTTACCAGAAGATCATGATTGGCATCAAACATTAGAAAAATTATCTTTATTAGCTCAAGAAGATCCTCAATTACATATTAATTATAATAATCATACTCAAGAAATTCATGTTCAACTAATGGGAGCTATTCAAATTGAAGTTCTTAAAAACCTTATTAATGAAAGATTTGGATTAAATGTTAGTTTTGATCATGGTAAGATCATATATAAAGAAACTATTTTAGAAGCAGTAGAAGGAGTAGGGCATTTTGAACCATTGCGTCATTATGCTGAAGTTCATTTGCTTTTAGAACCAGGTAAACCAGGGAGTGGTTTGGAATATGGGGTTAATTGCAAGGATGAGGTTTTATCTAGTAGTTATCAAAGATTGGTTTTAACACATTTAAAGGAAAAGGAACATTTAGGTGTATTAACTGGATCTGCAATTACTGATATGAAAATAACTCTTATCTCTGGTAAAGCACATTTAAAACATACTGAAGGTGGCGATTTTCGTGAAGCAACATATCGGGCTATTCGACAAGGTTTAAAGTCAACAAAATCAATTTTATTGGAACCATATTTTGATTTTACTTTAGAATTACCTGTTGAATTTTTAAGTAAAGCTATTTATGATATTGAAGCAATGAAGGGATCTTTTATTATGCCTGATATTCATGGAGAAGTTGTTAGTATTATTGGTAATGCTCCAGTAAGCAGAATGCAAAATTATCAAAGTGAAGTAATTAATTATACTAAGGGTAAAGGTCGGTTAATATGTCAAGTTGCTGGATATCATCCTTGTCAAGATGAAGATGAGGTTATTAAACAAATTAATTATGATAGTGAAACTGATAAAGATAACCCGACTGGTTCTGTTTTTTGTAGTCATGGTGCAGGTTATAATGTTAAATGGAATGAAGTAGAGGATCATATGCACATTCCTTTACAATTAAAAAAAACTTCTAGAATAGAAGAAAAATATCAGCAAACTACTAAATTTGATGATGCAGATAAAGAACTAGAAGAAATATTCACAAAAACTTATGGACCTGTTAAAAACCGTAATTTTATGAAAGAAACACCAAGAAAATTACTCAATGAACCAGTTTATAAACATATTCCTGAATGTTATCTAATTGATGGTTATAATGTTATTCATTCATGGCCAGATCTTAAAGAACTAGCTAAAGATAATCTAGATGCAGCAAGGTCACGATTGATTGATATTATGTGTAATTATCAAGGATATAAAAAGTGTATTTTGATTTTAGTTTTTGATGCTTATAAAGTAAAAGATAATTTGGGAAGTAGTTATAAGTATCATAATATTTATATTGTATATACTAAAGAAGCTCAAACTGCTGATATGTATATTGAACGTACTACTCATGAATTAGCTAGTAAATATAGTATTACAGTTGCTACATCAGATGCTCTAGAACAATTGATTGTTTTAGGACAGGGGGCTAAGCGAATCTCATCTAGGGAATTACGTTTAGAAATTGAATATTTGGATAAAGAAAAATTGGCTGAATTTAAAAGACGTCAACCTAAAGGATATAATTATTTGTTACAAGATTTAAAGAAATATCATAAAGAATAGGGGGAGATTATGAGTTTTAAATACAATCTCAATTATATTAGTGGAATTAATGAATACACTAAACGAGCTATTTATACTTTAGTTATTGATAAAGATTATTTTTATGTAAATGGTCTAATTAAAAAGAAGAAATTTTCATATAATCAAGTTATCAAAATAGTTTATGGTACAACAGATGAATTAAAAAGAAATATTGAAGAAGTAAATATAAATATTTTTGGTAATATTGGATTATTAGATCGCCGTTTAAATAAAAGACTTCATTATTGTTTAGTCATTGTTTTAGAAAATACAACTATAATCTTTGCAGAAGAACATGAAACAAGTATAAAGAATGCTTATCAAAAATTGATGAAAGTTTATGAACAATATCATTAAATATATTGGTTGTATCTTTATTGGAAAATAAAAACTAAATTTATTATGAGTGAGAGTTATATATTCAAGTCTTCAAATAATTTTTGAAGGTAGAATATAGAGTTCATTGATAACAATTATTTCTATGATAACATTATAAAAAAATAGTAATTACAATGATTACTCAATGTAATTACTACCCATTCTACTAATGAAATTTGACTTTACACAAAATTATTTACAGGCTCAGACAATCACTTGATTGTCTTTTTTATTAATTACAATTATCTATTCTTTCCTTAAATGCTTCAAATTCATCTTCTTCAAATATATATTTGTTTATTAACTTTAACTGTTTTTCACTTAATCCTTCTATCCATTCACTACATTCCTGATGGTATCTTTCTTTAATCATTTCTACTTTTTCCTTTTTCATTCCTTGTTTTTCCCCCTGTTTTATTCCAATTTTAATTCCTTCTTCTAATCCCTTATTATGATACTCATCTTTAAATGATTCTGTTCTTATTTTCGCTAATGCTAACTGATTCGCTATTGACCACATTGGCTCATTATTTCTAAACTTGTCATACATCTTTACCACCATCCCGATTATGTCTTCTTCTTTCTCTTTTATTATACCAGTATATTCATTCTTTATAAACAGATAACATAACC
>ERZ808049.211-NODE-211-length-45976-cov-6.902220_pt1 | contig 45976 bp, 43 predicted proteins | sample MGYA00380198_ERZ808049 | MGnify/ENA primary metagenome ERZ808049 (study PRJEB31490, sample SAMN06133414) | mouse gut metagenome | isolation source: Z2_2 | host: mice | place: China: Chengdu | collected 2015-05 ...
AGGTTGCGGCAAAGTTACGAATTTGATTTGAATAAGCAATGCGATTGCTTTTCCGTTGAAAGGATAGATACGGAAACAGATAAACAAATTATTAAAACTAAAGATTAAATTTATTATGAAAAAGAATATTTTGAAAGTAGCTTTTGCCGCAGCATTTGTGGCAGTTGCTGGTTATGGCATTTATACAAATCAAAAAATGGATTCCATGTCGCTTTTACTATCGGCTAATGTTGAAGCATTGGCTAATGATGAAAGTGGGGTAAACTGCCCTAATGGTTGCTCGCAGATTGGTTGGGGAATGGACAAAATTTTAGAATGTGATTGCAGCTATGATCATTTTTCAAGTTGCGATAGATGGGGATGCTAATTAAATGTTGAATGTGGATGTGCCAATATAGGTAGTTATGCTGCTTATTTTTGGCACATCCTTAATTTCCTTAGATAGATGAAAGAATATATATTAATTTGTCTTTGTGTATTGGCTTCTTGTTCCGCTCCAGCAGATAGAATAGTCAATGAAAATATCTCTCGAAAAATAGTATTGACACCGGAATTACAGAAGATAGACGAAATACTGAAGCCGATAGATATTGTTGTATTGGATAATTATTTAGTTATTCAAAATGACATAGTTCCTAATGCGGATTGCTTTTTTGTTTATACTTTAGACTCTCTACATTTTTTATATAGTTTTGCTCGTAACGGTCATGGTCCGGAAGAGTTTATTGCTCCCGCTTTGGTACAGAATGACTCTGGAAATACTCTGACTGTATTTGACCAAGCTTCATTTAAACTTGTAAAATATGAAATAGGAAGGTTGTCCGCTTCTGTATCATCTATAGATAAGGTTTTTATCAAAGATAAAAGACCTTGGCAGGAAATCTATTACCGAAATGATTCTATATTGGCCTTTTCGACTTTGAGCAATAAACTTCATACATACAATATGAAGACAAAGCAGGTGGTGGATACTTGTTCTTTTTCTTCAAATCTAAAAGAATTGATGGGTGAAAATTACAATCATAGTTTAGAGGGTTTTCATTTTGCGTGCTATAAAGAACGGGTTGTTGTAGGATTTCGTTATATGAATAAGATAGTGGGTGGAACAATTGATGATACGGGACGAATATCGGTGAAAAAGCGAGATTTTAATTTTGAATATCCTTTAGAAAAGTCCTTGTTTGATAATAGACTATACTATATGTATACATCTTTGACTTCAAATTTTGTATTTGCTCAATATGTTGGATATATTTTCAGGAATTTGCAGCCTTTTCCTCTAAATGTAGGACCGAGAAAATTCGATATGTTACTTGAGGTCTATGATTCTCAATTGAAACCGGTTGCCCTATTGGATCTCCAGCGCGATGTCCTCCGTTGTAAAATGGATGAAAAACATCAGAAAATATATACTTGGAATATGTTGGAGGATTTTGATAATTTGATGATTTACGATTACTCTATTTTAAACGACTCAATATGATAGGAAAGAATATATTTTATTCAGTACTAATTCTGCTTTTTTGTTCTTGTTGTGTAGGAAAAAAGGAACAAAAAGCCATGATGATTTTAGATGAATGGATTGGACGTCAAATTTTGTATCCGGAAGGTTTTGTGGATTGGGGAGTTGCCAATGGACTTTTTCAAGAAACATCTTTTTCTGAAGGATATAAAATTGTTGTTTATGTAGATGGAGTAGGATGTACAAGTTGTAAATTACAGTTACCTAAATGGGAGAAATGGATTAAAGAATTGGATAAAATAAATGCCAATGTAGATATTTTGTTTTTTTTATCTCCAAGGGATGAGGAGGCATTGAATATATTGTTACAAGACTATGATTTTACCTATCCTGTGTATATTGATGTGAAAGACGTTTTTAATCAGAAAAATCATTTACCTGAAGATGATATATATCGAACCTTCCTATTAGATGCAAACAATAAAGTAGTAGCTATCGGCAATCCCATCCACAACCCAAAAGTGAAAGAACTTTACCTGAAAATTATCCAAGGAAAGGAAGGCACTGAAAGCAAGAAGCTGTTGACAACGGAAATCGAAATTAAAGAACAAACGATTTCATTAGGTCGCTTTAATTGGAAAGAAGAAAAGAAAGCAGTATTCAAGATAAAGAATATAGGTGACTGTCCGTTGGTCATCAACGATGTGGCCACTTCCTGCGGCTGTACTTCCGTTGATTATCCCAAGGAGCCTGTCCGCCCCGGCGACAGCCTTTCCTTGCAAGTCACTTACAAGGCGGACCATCCGGAGCATTTCGACAAGACGATAACAGTGTATTGCAATGCCAATCCTTCGTTGGTGCGCTTGAAGATAACAGGGGATTCAGAATAGTTATTGGGATTTATAAAATAAGGAATGGAGAGGAGCGGACGGTAAACGTTTTGTTGGCACTCTACGAACCGTCCGTTCCGTAACCCATCCCGGAAAGGAGGTTGTGGCAAAGTTACGAATTTGATTTGAATAAGCAAGGTGATTGCTTTTCCGTTGAAAGGATAGATACGGAAATTGATAAACAAATTATTAAAGTTAAAGATTAAATTTATAATGAAAAAGAATTTTATAAAAGTGGCTTTTGCCATAGCATTTGTGGCGGTGGCTGGTTATGGCGTTTACGCCAATCAAACATCCAGTGTAGTATCTGATTTGGTATTGGCTAATGTAGAGGCTTTAGCGAATGATAGTGAGATAAATCCGGATTGTCCTAATGGCTGTGAATCAAGTGGATCCGGATGTTATTGCTATGAGTGGTATGATGACCTTCATGAACATGATTGGCACGATTATTAATATATTGTAAATGGGGAGATTGGTCGAAAATTTTATTTATATGTTTATTATAAATCTCAAAATAGTAAACTATATATATGGTTTCGGCCAGTCTTTAACAATGAAATTTATAATCCTTGTACTATATGAAAGAATATTTATATTTATTACTTGTAATCTGTTGCTTAGGATGTACTGTGAATGATAAAAAAGGAAAATATCAGAGTACCCGTGATAATGTGATTGGAGTTCATGAGTTAGTAAAAGAATTACCTCTTGGAGAACTTTTGATAGGACCTATTTCGCGACCTTATATATGTGGTGATTATTTGGCAATTGCTGATTATCGTTCAACAGATAAGGTAGTCCATTTATTAGATAAAAATACTTTTGCCCATATAACCAGTTTTGGACAGTTTGGTCCGGGACCATCTGAAATTACCCGTATCGGTGGGTTGGCATGGGATGGGGACAGACGTAATATGTACATAACAGATCATGGAAAATGGAGTATTGTTAGCTATAATTTAGATAGTGTATTAGCTGATTCCTCTTATGTTCCGCAGGTTAAATTTAAAATGGATAAAGGATTATTTCCCTCTAATTATCAATATATAAATGATACATTGTCTTTCGGAGTATTTATAAAGCCATCAGGTCCTTCGACTTTCAAACAGATTGCGGGGAAATGGAATATAGAAACAGGTGAAATATATCCTTTGGTTTATGATCATCCGGACGTAAAGGTAAAGCGTATTTTTTTAGCCGTTTCTATGGAAAACAGCACTTATGTCGAGTGTAATAACCGATATGATTTGATGAGTATTTTTAATCTTTCAGGTACTTTGAAATATAACATATACGGTCCTAATTGGGACAGCTCTGGAGATGGAAAATCTCATTTTGGCGGAGTCATATTTTATAAAGATTGGATTATTGCAGCTTATGAAGGAGAAGATTTTAAAAGTTATGGATGGCCTACTAAATTTCATGTTTTTACATTGGATGGTGACTATATAAAAACATTGGATATAGGTTATCGGATTTCTCGTTTTTGCTGTGATGAGTTCAACGATAGATTGATATTTTGTTTTGATGATGAAATACAATATGGGTATTTAGATCTTAAAGGGATATTATAAGTTTATTACTATGAAAAATGGATTGGTTTGTTTTTTTGTCATGTTTTTTTGTTTTTCTTCATGCGGTGATGCAAAGTATAAAGCTACTACTTCTATATTGCAGGAATGGGAAGGAAAAACAATTCGATTTCCTTCTGATATGGTTTTTACTATACAGTTGAAAGACACTGTGAAATTATCTGTTAGTGAAGGGTATAAAATACTGACTTATGTAGATTCGGTAGGTTGTATTAGTTGTAAATTACGACTTGACCAATGGAAGACATTGATTGCAGATATGGAGCTAATGTTGGAGCCTGTTCAATTTTTATTCTTTTTTTCTCCCAATAAGCAATCGGATGTTTATCGAACTTTGAAAATCTCTAATTTTAGTTATCCAATATGTATAGATGAAACGAACTCTTTGAATAAACTGAATCATTTTCCAACAGATATGGCATTTCAAACTTTTCTATTAGATAAAGATAATAAAGTGGTAGCTATCGGCAATCCCGTCCACAATCCTAAAGTGAAAGAACTTTATCTGAAAATTATCCAAGGAAAGGAAGGCACTGAAAGCAAGAAGCTGTTGACAACCGAAATCGAAGTTAAAGAACAAACGATTTCATTAGGCCGCTTTAATTGGAAAGAAGAAAAGAAAGCAGTATTCAAGATAAAGAATATAGGTGACCGTCCGTTGGTCATCAACGATGTGGCCACTTCCTGCGGCTGTACTTCCGTTGATTATCCCAAGGAGCCTGTCCGCCCCGGCGACAGCCTTTCCTTGCAAGTCACTTACAAGGCGGACCATCCGGAGCATTTCGACAAGACGATAACGGTGTATTGCAATGCCAATCCCTCGTTGGTGCGCTTGAAGATTACAGGGGATGCAGAATGAACTTGAAGGAAATGCGAAATAAGAAAATACAGTTGATTAGATATGGCTTATGGGAATTTGGTTATATTTTTTATTGGCTTTATTTTGTGCCTCATGTACTCCTAATGGAGAAAATGAGAAATGGCAAAATCAAAGGGCGAATATCGTTGATGTGAAAAACGATGTGAAGGAAATAGATACAGAAGATATTCTGATAGGTAATGTGGCACAACCATATATATGCGGGAAGTATTGTTTGAAGATAACAAACTAAGTAAAAAAAAGTATTGGATTCGGATGTAGGGTATAATGCTTTCTATTTTACAATAAAGAAATAAGTAATAAAAATGAAAAATAGAATATGGATTTTGGTAGCGTCAGTGATTTTTATGGCGTGTACTCATGATGTGGAGAATGAAGCTGTTCCCATAGAGGTAATTAATTGGAACTCTATTAAGAAAGCTGATGCTGAGAAGCTATTTTGTGATACTTTGACTGATTATATCCTGCTTAAAACTACCAATCAGAATCAGTTATTTGGCAGAATAGATAAAATAAAACTATGTAATGACCGAATATATATATCAGATAACCGAATGCGGGCGTTGGTGGTATATGATATGAATGGGGTAGGGATAGCTAATGTTGGAACTGTTGGGCAAGGACCGAAAGAGTTTTTGAGTATCACAGATTTTGATGTTGACAGTTTGGGGAATATTTATGTTTTGGATGGACGTTTGGATAAATTGTTGGTATATGATGATAATTTTGTTTGCATAAAGGAAAAGAAATTACCATTTGAAGCTGATATTCTGAAGGTTCTTGGAAATTCGCAGATGCTCTTTGGCCTTTCCTCTTGGAATAAGGGGAAAGCTGAAGGAAAGAAGATTGTCGTTACGGATGAGACTCCTGAAGTTTGCCGTGAATATTTTAAGTATACGGATGCGGTCGACCCTGCATATTGGATTTCCGGATATTGTTTTGGGGAGTCTGATGCGCATATTGCATATAATCAAACGGTTTGTAATGATGTTTATCTGTTTGATAAAACGGGGGATTTGGAAAAGATTTTCAGGTTTGATTTTGGTGAGGAAAATGTATTGGACGCAGATAAGACAGATATTGAAAGGAAACTTCCGAATTATGATAAATATACAATGCTGAAAAAGATATTGGCTGTAACGGATAAATATATCATCGGTTTCTTATGGGAACATCGTAAGACGCGGATGTTCATGTTTGATTATGTTTCAAACATTTGTTATTTAGGAAAAGAGTTCTCTGATTATGACCGTCGGCCAGGGTGTGGATTCTGCGAAGATGGAATAATATCGTATATGGATTCAGAAAATGAATTATGTCCGGATACAGTGAATGCACACTTGCGAAATGAGGGTTTTGTTTTGAAAATTCAATCAGTTAAGTAGATCATGAAATATATATACTTATGTTTGACTCTTATACTTTTGTTTTCTTGTCAGTATAGCACTCATTGGTGCGCTTGAAGATAACAGGGGATGCCGAGTAGAATTTTAATCCAAATAGATATTGATTATGAGACGTGTAGGTTATATCCTATTGATGGTAGTGTCTTCCGCATTGCTGGCTTCGTGCAGCAGTGCGGAAGACAAGCGTTTGGACATCTGTCTGCAAGCGGCAGAGGGCAATGCGCAGGAACTGGAGAAAGTGTTGGAGCATTATGCGGGGGAACCGGAGAAACTGAAAGCCGCCCGGTTTCTGATTTCGAATATGCTCTATAATTATGCCTACACAGGCGGGACGATAGACAGCCTGAAGCAGGTGCTGGTGGCGGCGATACCGGAAGAGGGCGTCGTCCCCAAAGAGGTTAAGGATAAATGGAAAGGTGCGCGCCAAGACAATGCGCGGAAAGAACCGGACTACCGGAAGATAACGGCGGACCTGCTGATAGAAAACATCGATCTGGCTTTCGAGGTGTGGGAGCGGCGTCCGTGGAGCAAATACTATTCGTTCGAGGAGTTCTGCGACTATATCCTGCCTTACCGGTTGGACAACGAACCGCTGGAGCGCTGGCGGAAGCTGTATCACGACCGTTATGCCGCCGTGCTCGATTCGCTCTACCAAGGCACGGACGTGGTGGAGGCTGCCGAGGCGCTGCACGACTATATACGGAAGGAGGGCTTTGTGCATAACCGCGATTTTACGATTCCTCATTTCGGTGCCCTTTTCTTATGGAAAAACCGTATCGGGTATTGCCGGGATAAGACGGACTTATTGTGCTATGCGATGCGTGCTGCGGGCATACCGGTGGCATCGGACACTTATTTCGTATCCAATACGTATGTAGGCAATCATAATTGGGCTGCGCTGATGGATACCACGGGGCTGACCATTCCTTTTGAGTTCGAACAGGACAAGGATATTGTGCGTGAGGTGGTTTTAGGACGCAAACGTGGCAAAGTCTATCGCAGGATGTGCTCCATTCAGCCGGAGAAGCTCGGCGGGCAATATGGAGATAAGGAACTTTATGCCCGTTTCAGGCAACCTTATCTGAAAGACGTGACAACGGAATACCGCTCTGTGGACAGGGTGGAGACCAAAATAAGTAATAAAAGCCGGGATAAGTACGCTTACCTGTCGGTGTTCGACGGCAGCAGGTTCGACCCGATTGATGTGACGGAAGCGGGAAGAGAGAAAGCGGTGTTCCGCAATGTGGAGCCGGATATGCTGTATCAGGTCACCTTCTACCGGAACGGCGACTTCGTACCTGCGGGAGAGCCTTTCTGGGTGGACAGCACATCGGCGGTACGCTATTTCCGTCCGGACGGGCAACGCAGGATGACGGTGCGGCTCAACCGCAAGTTTCCCGAAAGCCGGGTGAAAATGTATACGGAAACGGCGGTTGGTGTGTGCGTGGCAGGTGCCAACCGTAAGGACTTCGCGGATGCCGAGCTTTTGTATCAGGTGGTGGACAGCCCTAAGGTGAATTACAATGTAGTGAAGCTGCCCGAAACGCGCAAATACCGCTACATCCGCTACAAGGCGCGGAAAGGACGCTTTGTGGAGCTGGCGGAGTTTGCCGCGTTCGGCGACACGATGCAGCTGGACAAGCATCAGCCCGTCAAGATAGAGGCGGACACCCTGCTGCCGGAGGAGGAAGCGAAGAAGATAGCGGCGGTGAACGACGGCGACTGGGTCAGCTTTTATAAGTCGAAACGCAAGGGTGAAGCGCTGATATTCGACTTCGGACGACCGGTACCGGTAAGTAGCCTGGTCTATATCCCGCGGAATGACGACAACTATGTGCGTGCGGGCGATACGTACGAGCTGTTCTATCAGGATGGAACCAAGGGATGGATTTCGCTTGGCAAACAGACTGCCACATCCTGCTGGCTGACGTATGACAACGTGCCCGAGAATGCGTTGCTTTGGCTGCGCAACCTGACGAGGGGCAAGGAGGAACGGGCTTTCTATTATGAAAATGGACGGCAGGTCTTTCCGTGAGAATGTATTAATCGTTTTATAACTTATAGAAAAAAGGAGGACATAGAAAAGATAGTTGATAATGTATGAAAAACACAAAATATTTGTGATAGCCGTTGAAATGATAAATACGTATGGGAAAGTTAACGAGAAATGATAATGTAAAATTTGTATGTTATGAAAAAGAAGGTAATATTTGTTTGTATCTTTATATGTATGTTCTTATTATCCGTTGGGTATAGTGTGTTTTTTGAGAATCGTTCTGATATGATACTTGATATTGTGCAAGTTAATGTTGAGGCTTTAGCTTATGATGAAAATGATTCTTTTTGGTGGTGTGAATCATATGTGACAGACCATTATGTAGAGAAGCGTTGGGATTATTCGGAAGAGTGTTATGGAAGTACAATTGTGGATACTTATGATTGTTCCAAAGGGGTATTGGGGAGTTGTGAAGTTGGATATTTACAGATTTATTATGATTGTGGAGGGAATGAAACAGGTCGGTTGGATAGATTAGAGTCTGGTAGTTGTTGGTAAATATGGTAAGAATATTATTCTTTTTAGTAATCATTTTAGCCGGATGTGGAAAAAAATCCGGCTTTAATGATGTTTCTGCTATCCAAACGAATGATAATACACATATAATAAATGTGGATGTTTTGGACAAGCAGGAGAATGTGGATTTGTCTTTATTCTTTTCGACTATTGAGGTCATTCCTTTGGAAATAAGTGATAATGTATTATTGAATAGGGTTAATAAGCTGATGGTTTATAATGATACATTATATGTTTTGGATAGGATGGGGGCTAAAGGGCTTTTTATGTTTAATCGTAAAGGGGATTATTTAGGAAATGTGGGGCGTATCGGACAAGGACCTGGGGAATATTCCCGTCCGGAAGACTTTACGATTGATGTAGGAAAACACGTGTTATATCTATTGGATTCAGATAGGCAGCAAGTTCATAAGTATGATTTGTCTACCAATCATTACATAGGAAGTGTGACTTTGGAAATGCAAAGAAGTCGGGCTTTTCATATTCAATATTGGAATAATGCTTTATATAGCGACATTTATTTCCAAAAGAAATTATCGCATGACTTTATGCTATGTAAACTGAATGCAACGACAGGAGCACGGGAAGATTGCTGGTTGAGCACAAAAGAGTATAATTTAGGTTGGAATGAATTGTTCTTTACCGGTAAGGGGGTATTTTATTCCCAATTATTCTATCCGCCCAAGTTTACCCAACTGTTTATGAATTCCGTTATGGAAATTACGGATAATGGAGTCAGACCTTTTTTGACATTAGAAAGTAAGAACTGGTTGAAAAAAGAGGAACTGGAAGTATTGGAAGGACGGGCAGATGAAAGGTACAGGCAACTGCTGAAACGAGGACGGATATATGAAATCAGTGATGTGTTTGAGGTGGACAATCTTATATATTTTAATTACAAGGAGGGATTCGATACATATCATGTATTTTATGATAAAAGTACCAATAAGATTGTTTGCGCCGGGAATATTGTGAATGATTTGCTGTTCAAGAAAAACTCGCCGGAAGGTGTGGGGCTGATGTTTGGTTGCGCTGATGATAAGGGAATTTATCTGTTTGTACATCCTTTTGCGATGGGAACTTTCCTGAAAAACATAAAAGATGGAATAATAAACGAAAATTACATCTCTTATGATAAACTTGGGAACTTGAATGAAGAGTCTAATCCGGTTATTTTTTATTTACGGAAAAAGTAGAATAATATGTCGTTTCGTTTACTTAAAATCGTTGATTGGTGCATCAATCTCTTTCTCTGTCTCTGCGGTGTGGGTCTTGTGTGGCTCGTCATCCAGGTGTTTTTTGTCACATCGTTCCATATCCCCAGCGACTCCATGGAGCCTGAACTGCTGGCGGGCGATGCCGTCTTGGTGAACAAACTGAAATACGGCGCACGGCTGTTCGACGTGGCGGGTGCGGTCGATGGCAAGCAGGTGAAGATTAAGCGGCTGCCGGGATGGGGCAGGGTGGAACGGAACGACGTGGTGGTGTTCAACTATCCTTGCCCCAAGAAGTGGCGGCGGATTGAGATGGACGTGATGCAGTATTACGTGAAGCGTTGCGTGGCGCTGCCGGGAGATACGTTTCGCATCGTGAACGGGCGCTACCGGGTGGACGGCTATCCGCACGACCTGGGGAATGTGGAGGCGCAAGACCGCTTCCGGGCGTTCATCGAAGAGCGGGGGCTGTCGGACGAGGAGAAAGGAGTCAAGGCGTATCCGGGAGGCGCGCAACGATGGACGGTGAAGGAGTTCGGACCGCTGTACATCCCGAAGGCGGGCGACCGCATCCGGCTGGACAGCACCGCGTTCAGGCTCTACAGGAATGTGATGGAATGGGAGCTTCAGGAGAAACTGCGCTGCAAAGATAATTGTGTATACATAGGCGACCGGGTGCTTGCGGAATACCGCTTCACGAAGAGTTATTATTTTATGGCGGGCGACAAGGTGGAGAACTCCAAAGATTCGCGCTACTGGGGGCTGCTGCCCGAAGAGTACATCGTAGGCAAGGCGTGGAGAGTATGGAAATCGGTGGACGAACGTCAGGAAAAAGTAAGATGGGGAAGAGTATGGAAAAAGATAAGATGAGTGTGTGGAGGTTTTATGCGGCAAATGCGCTGCTGCTGGTTGCCATGTTGCTGCTGCTCTCTTTGGTGGGTGTGACGAATGTGGAACTGGCAGCGGGCGAGACCGTCGGGCAGTGGGTGTGGTTCGACAAGATGGCTATGGCGGCGGGCGGGCTGGTCCTGTTCGTGCTGTTGGTGTTGGGACAACGGAAGTATTGGTTCTCTTCCGGCTATCTCCTGCTGGTGGCGCTGATGCTTTGGGGCGGTGTGGAGGCAGTCTGGGGTTTGTGCCAGCTCTACGGGTTTGCCGTGTCGGGGCATTCGCGCTATGCGCTGACCGGCTCTTTCTTCAATCCGGGGCCGTATGCCGGCTATCTGGCGATGGTGCTGCCCGTATGCGTGTGCCGCACGGTCGGTCTGTGGTTCCGATGGGATTGCATGGAATTTCCTTTGAAGGTGGAGCGGTGCATCGCGATGGCGTCGGGAGCCTGCATCCTTTGCGTGCTGCCTGCCACGATGAGCCGTTCGGCATGGCTGGCGGCGGGAGTGTCGTGCGTGTGTGCGGTCGGCATGGAGAAAGAGTGGGGGCAGGCATGGCTCGGGATGTGGCGGCATGATAGGAAACGTGCATGGCTGGCTGTGGCTGCCGTCGTAACGACGCTGCTGCTGGCGTTCGCCCTGATGTGTTCCATCAAACAGGATTCCGCCAAAGGGCGGTTCCTGATGTGGAAGGTGGCTTGCCACGCCGTGGCGGAGAAGCCTTGGTGCGGGCATGGAGCGGGAAGCTTCGCGGGTGCCTACGGGGAGGCGCAGGAGCGCTATTTCGCGCAGGGCTCGTACGGTTGGTGGGAGGAACACGTGGCGGGAAGCCCGAAATACGCCTTCAATGAGTATCTGAAAGTGGCGGTGGAGCATGGGATACCGGCGGCGGTGCTTGTGGTGTGTGTGATAGGGCTTTGCCTTTGGCGGGGGATACGCCAGGAGGAGTACGGGATGTGTGCGGCGATTATCTCGCTGGCGGTGTTCTCCTTTTCGTCCTATCCGTTGCTGTTTCCCGCGTTCAGGGTCGTGCTGGTCGCGCTGTTGCTGCTGTGCGTGGTGAGGCCTGGGTGGAAGACCTGGGTGATAGGGGCGCTGGCGGTGGCGGCGTATGGTGCCTGTCGCCTGGCTGACGACCGCCGGATGCTGGATGCCTGCCGCGAAGAGGTGAACGTGCGGATACTCTACCGGGCGGGGGCTTACGAGGCGGCGTTGAAAGATTACGAAAGGCTCTATCCGATGCTGAAAGCAAAGGACGGGTTCATGTTCGAGTACGGGCATTGCCTGCACAAGCTGGAAAGGTATGCGGAGTCGAACCGGGTGCTGGAAGAGGCGATGACCCTGAGCAGCGACCCGATGATACTGAACATCATCGGCAAGAACCATCAGCAAATGGGAGATTACCGGGCGGCGGAAGATTGGTTCGTGCGCGCCGTGCATCGCCTGCCCGGCAGGATATATCCCTATTACCTGCTGGCGAAGCTGTATGCGGAACCCGGATTCCGGCAACCGGAGAAGTTCGAGGAGATGAAACGGATTGTGCTGACGAAAAAGCCGAAAGTGAACTCGACGGCGATACGGGAAATGAGGGAGGAACTGGAGAAGTTGGAGGTGGATAAATGAAGAATGAAGAATGAAGAATAGTGAGCATATGCCATGAAGAATATTTTTATACTATCTATAATGTGTATTTGTCTATCGTGTACCCAGCGTTCGATAGAGGTGGAGCGGGTGTCTGCCTTTCCTATGACGGGAAGTTTGCAGGCTAAAGTAGTATCTATACCGGTTCCTATCTTGTTGCCGCGATATATAGGGGTCTTGGATGATTATTTATATGTCTATAAAGAGAAAGAGGAAAACTTGTTCGCATTTTTTAGAAGAGAAGATGGCAGCTATATCGGCGATGCAGGTAGGCGAGGACAGGGACCTGATGAATTTATTATGTTGGATACAAGAAGTTTCCATAAGATTGGTGGAAACCGTTTTACAGTATTTGAAGTCGGTAGCAATCTGCTCAAAACGGTAGGCTTTGACGGTACGGGATTGTCTGTTCATGATGTAAAGAGTATTTTTAAACAGGGTGTAGCCAACAACGGGTTCTATAGTTTGGCGGATAGTATGTATCTGACATTGGGACGCTTGGAAGGAGATTCGGAATTTTGTTTGTTGGATGGGAAGACTGGTGAATTGACCGAGATAGGAACGTATCCGTCATGGGTGAACCGGGAAGAGGTAATCAATCACCCTCCTTTGTTTGTCCCTTATTTGAAAACTTGCGCTGTCCGTGCGGACGGGAAAAGGGTAATTGTATTTTATTCCCGCTTCAAGCGCTTAAGGATTTACGATGAAAAAATGAATATTTTGCACGATATTGATGTACGAATCGAACCTTGTGTGGTTGACTTTCGGAAGCCGGTGCAGGAACAGCCTGCGTATTATACCGGTGCTCCTTGTGTCGTAAAGGATTATATTTATGTACTATGTACGAATGTCAATACCGGTATCGAAAGTTGCGAGTTGCAGGTTTGGAATTGGGAAGGAAAACCGGTCGCTTGTTTCCGGCTCGACAGGAAAGTGTCGATGATAGCTGTTGATGAACAGGCTGATAAGATATATGCTGTCGACAGCCAGGTTGACAACGAGTTGTATGTGTATGATTTACCTTCAATTTAATTGATTATGTGTAGGATTGAGAAGTGTTTCTTATTGTTATTGCTTTTGCTCCCAATGTCTGTGGAAGCAAAGGGTGGCGGATGGAGAGTGATAGAGAATAAATTCTATTCGCTGATGCTGCCTGCCGAATGGTGTCCGCAACCCGGTATGCCGGGCAATGGGGTTGAACCGGGAATGCGTAGGGTGAAACCATATCTTATTTATTATTTTGCATGGCACACGCCCATAAAGGATAAGAATGACATTCCGACTTGTATCGGCATTGATATTCAGACGTATGAAAAGGCCGATGGTTCGGTGGTCTCTTTAGATGAAGCCCGTAAACTGACGATTCCTCCTTCGGTTCGGGTAGAGAACTCTTATCCGTCTTCTGACACCCTGTATTGTACGGGGATTAAGAAGAGTAAAGAAATGGATGGAAGTACCATGGAGTACAAGGTTTTTTATCTGTTGGAAAAGGACGGGAAAAGAGTACATTGCGTCAAGCTGGATTTGCGAAAGGATTATTATGATAAATCATCTGAAGTACAAAAACTTGTATTTGCTATTTTGAACTCGTTTGTGGTAATTTGAAATGGATATATCAAATGTATAAATATATATATTGTTATTTATTCCTTTTTGGAGTGTTGTGCGGATGTGCAAATAGGCATGGTTGTATCGTTGATGCGGATGCTGTTTGCATGACTATCAATCCGGATGATTCAAAACGGTTGGATATGGAGACGTTATTTTCTTCTGTAGATGTAATTCCTTTGGAAAGTTCAACTGCATCGTTGTTTAGCAGATGCGATAAAATGATTTTTTATGAAGGAAAATACTATATACTGGATAAAAAAGCGGCTTGTATATTTATTTTTGATGAGGACGGAACTTTCTTGCGGAGTAGTAAAAGCAAGCAGGGGCATGGTCCGGGGGAATATTATTGTATAGTTGATTTTGAGATATCGAAGGACGGGCATATAGAGATTTTAGATGTATCGGCATATAAAATCAGAAAGTATGATGATAAATTCAATTTCATAGGTGAAGTGGACATACCGAGAAAATTGTATCCTATCAGTACCTTTAAATGTCTGAATGATGGATTGTATGCCTTTTATTCTCCTCGTTCGTCCAAAACGAATGATCAAATAACTGTTTATTCTTTCAAGCAAAACCGTATAGTGGAAAGCGTAAAAGGCTATATTTCTATTTCTTCCTTGAAAGTAGGAACTACTCAGTCTTATTCTTTTTATGAGTCTGGGGAAGATGTGTTTTTCTCTTTCCCTTATCCTAATGATAAGGTATATAAGATAGACAGAAATGAAGGTAGCATCAGCGAGACGGTTCGTTATGATTTCGGAAATTATTCTTTTCCTTTTGAGGAATTGGATTCTCATGCCGTTATTTTTGAAGACATTATTAAGGGGAGCAAGAATTATGCTTTTCCTATTTATCGGGGCGAGAATAAGGATTTTCTATTTACTTTTATTATGTATCAAGGGAAACAATCTCTTTTCCTTTACGATAAGGTGTCAAGACGTTCTAACCTTTACTCATGCCAGTTTCATGATGGTAAGGTGCTGCTGCCACCGACTTTTGTAGATGATAATTATTGGTATATAGTTGCAGAGCGGGGTTGGCTGGAATATATGGTGACAGAAAAACTGTCAGATGAAAAAGCGAAAGAGGCTATAAAAAAGATTCAGGAAGAAGACAACCCGGTGATATTAAAATATAGTTTACGAAAATGAAATGGATAGTTGATGAAAAGGCCGAAAGTAGACTCTATGGCAATATCGAAGAGAAGAAGGGAACTGGAGAAGTTGGAGAATGAAGAATAGTGAGCATATGCCATGACGAACATTTTTCTTTACATCCTTATTTCCCTCGTAACCGCCCCTTTTGTCCGGCACCGGGGAAGGCAGGGTTCCCCGGTGCCGAAGGCGGTGCTCCCCGGTGGGGAACGAGTCGTTCCCCGGTGTCGGACAAAATCCCGTTCAGAAAGGGCTCTGAACGGGGTGGAAGAGATGGTGTCGTTTTTGGGGAAAATGGAAAAAATAGTGACAAACAGAATAGCCGGGCAGGAAAGGAAATCATATAAAGGTATGTAAGTAATTCATTTTTTTGTAGATGGTTTATAAAATGTTTCAAATCTGTTTCAAGTCTGTCTCAAATCTGTCTCAATCGTGTTTCGTGGATAGTTTGAGAGGTATTTGCAAATATTTGATACACAATTATAACCTCTTTTTGAAAATTATTGCCAACTTTATCAAAAATTAAAACCTGTTTTTGATTGCTTGGTGATTTCGTTTACAGAAGAGGAACAGCTTCTGTAGAAGACCAGGCACTTCAAAGTGTATTTATTATATAAGTGGATACAGTAAGAGAATCTATAAGTATGAAAAATGTATGGCGTTTTTTATGGATGATAGCGGCATTTACCTGTTTGAGTGCCTGTAGCGATGTTTTGGACAAACGGGTGGATGCCTGCCTGGAGTTTGCCGGTGACAACCGGGCGGAACTGGAGAAAGTTCTTTCCCATTACAAGGACGAGCCGCAGAAACTACAGGCGGCAAAGTTCCTGATAGCCAATATGCCCTATTACCATGCCTATAAAGGTCCCGAGATAGACAGCCTGAAGGAGGTGCTGAAAGGGGTGATTGTGGATAACGGGTTTATCGAGGACTCCGTAAAGAACCGTTGGAAGAAGGTACATTTCAATCGGCGGCAGCGGGAGAGCGACGTACGGAAGATGACGGCAGAATTGCTGATAGAGAATATAGACCTGGCTTTCGATACCTGGCAACGCCGCCCGTGGAGCCGACATTACTCGTTCGACGAGTTCTGCGAATACATCCTTCCCTACCGGATAGACGACGAGCCTTTAGAGGCATGGCGAAGGGACTATCATGACCGTTACGCCCCCGTGCTCGACTCCCTGTATCAGGGGAACGATGTGGTGGAAGCTGCAAAGGCGGTCGTCGCCTACCTGAAAGCGGAGAAATTTACGAGCAACAAGGATTTCGACTTGCCGCATTTGGGGGCTTCTTACCTGTTGGAACACCGGGTGGGCTTTTGCCGCGAGAACTGCGACATCGCCACTTATACGTTGCGTGCGCTGGGCATCCCGGTGATGACGGATATGTACCAAAGCTCGCCTGTCTATCAGAGCAAGCACTACTGGAGTGCGTTGATAGACACCACCAAACGTCCTGTCCCCTTCAACTATGTGGAAGAGGAGATGAAGCGCGGTTATATGGGTAAGCGCAAGATGGGGAAAGTATACCGGCACTACTTTGGCGTCCAGCCGGAAAAGTGCAAGGGCGTGTATACCGACAAGACGGTGCCCGCCCTCTTCTCCAACCCTTTCCTGCGGGATGTGACGGCAGACTATACGGGCGACGTGTCGGTGGCGCTGCCGGTGAAGTTCCGTACGGAAGAGTGCTATATGTACCTGGCTATATGGACGGGACGTGCCTATGAACCGGTGGACATAGCGGACATCGACAACGGCCGTGTCGTGTTCAAAGGATTGGAAAAGAATGTGATTTACCAACCGGTCTATTGCGACCGGAAGAAGGTCTCCCCGGCTTATTACGCGTTTCAGGTGGAGGACTCCGTGGCGCGTTTCTTCATACCGGACACGGCACACCTGCAATACCGGGAAGTCCGCCGAAAATATCCGGTACGCGGGGATATCCGTTCGTATATGAACCATATACAAGGATTGAAAATAGAGGCGGACAACCGGAAAGACTTTAGGAACGCCCGCCTGATACACCATGTGGTGGACACCCCGCTGGTCAATTACAACCGCGTAGTGTTGGAACAGCCCGCCCGTTACCGCTATTTCCGTATTGTTCCCCGCCATACGCGCAGGATACAGATAGCCGAGTTTTGGCTGTATCGGGACACCTCGACAACGGAACGCCTGATGCCGGTCAATATTACGCCCGACACGGTGACCGGGCGGAAACAGGTGACACAAATCCGGTGGATGGTGGATGATGATTGGGTGACCCACTACTATTCGGACCGTCGTGGAGAGAAGGTGACTTTCGATTACGGTGTTCCGGTGGAGGTGAACAGCATCGTATATGTCCCGAGGAATGATGACAACTTCATACGTGTGGGTGACAATTACGAGTTGTTCTATCAGGACGGTGCGGGCGGCTGGCGTTCATTGGGCAAGCAGACCGCTACGGACTATGTATTGAAATATGATAACGTGCCGGACAACGCCTTGCTTTGGTTGCGAAACTACTCTCGCGGTAAGGAAGAACGGGCGTTCTATTATGAAGGCGGAAAGCAAGTCTTTCCGTAAGAGAGAAATAATTATTAAAGAGGAACGGACAGTGCGAGTCTTTGTTGGCGCAAAACTTACTGTCCGTTCCATAACCCACTAAAGAAAGGAGGTCTTGGCAAAAGTAATAGTTTAGTTTGAAATGAGCAAAATGTTTGCTTTAACCTGTTGAAAGGATAAATACAGGATGAATTTAAAGAGAAAAGTAAAATGTTCAATTTTGTAAAATATGAAAAATGTAAATTTGATGTTATTCTTATTGGCAGTAATATTGTTTGCTGGGTATACAACATATTGTGCTATTCAAACAAATTCCAAGTTAGCAAATTTGTCATTGAACAGCGTTGAATCATTAGCAAGGGGAGAAGATGAAAAAGATGACATGAATGATGGTGAAACGAGTAATAATATTTGGGTCGGATATGTTAATAAAACGGAGAACTGTACTATTAAGGAAACTTACGAGTGTAAAATTGGTTTCACAATCCCTGATTGGGTTCCTTGGTTGGGAGGTATGTCGTGTGAATTTGACTATATTGATGAAGTTGATTTTCCGGGAACACGTAACGAGTGTATATATACGGGAAATTCCAATCAAAGATGCGATTATTACCGTTGCACTAAGAACTAATAAATATTTATAATTAGAACCATTAAATGATAGAATAATGAATATTCATTATTTCTTGATTTGATAGTGAGAAATGGATTGAATGATTAAACGAATCATTTTCAACTTTCACAAGAAAAATATGAATATTCATTATACTTAAATTCTTATCCCTAAATAAATATATGAAGAAATTAATATATGTATTAGTATTACCTTTATTAATGTCTTGCAAAAAGAACACGGCATTACAAAATATGGTAATCAATGATTCTTTGTTTCAGGTTGTTACAATAAATCCTGATAATATTAATAAAAAAGAACCGGGAAAAATATCTATGTTTGCGGAAAGCGTAGAATATATTCCTTTACAAACGGAAGACGATATGTTAATAGGGGAGATAACTCGTTTGATTGTTTGGAAAGATATGTATTATATTTGGGACAGACTTTCAGAGACGGTCTTTTGTTTTGGACAAGACGGAAAGTTTCGTTATAGGCTTAGTAAACAAGGTGAAGCTCCTGATGAATATTTCAATATTGCGGATTTTACGTTGGATATGGAGAGTGGGAATATGGTAGTTTATTCGGATAGGGGACAAGCACTTTATGAATATTCAGCCACATCGGAGTTGGTAGAAAAATTGGATGTACCTTTTATAATGTCTTCTTTTGCAGTAAAAGGAGATTGGAAATATTGTTATTTGGGCAGATTACCAAATATGAGGTTTTATGAGGATGTATTCCCGAAATCTTATAGGTATGCGACTTTGCAGAACAAAAATGTATGCAACGAGTACTTACCGTATAAATTCGATGAAAGTTTTCTTAAAGTACCTCTCTCTTCCAATAATTTTACTTTTTATGGCGATACGATTCTATTGACTGAGTTTTTATCTCCCGAAATTTTTTCTATAGATACTCTTGGTAGATTGTGTCCACGATATCGTATAGAGTTTACTACCAATACCTACACCCCAAACTTCGAAGAGCCGGTGGATTTGGACAAGATGAAAAGGACTGTGAAAGAAGGAAAATTGACAACTCTTTATGGTGCTTTTTATGAGAATACGAACTATATGTTTTTTAATTATTCTAGGGGATTGATAGGTTTGGCTTATGTAGATAAGAGAGAGGGATTAGTCCATAATCCCGGTTATTTCTTATTGGACGATTTTAATCAGAATACCTTGTCTGTCAGTATTGCTTGTGTTGATGAGGAGTATCTGTACTTGATAGGGGAACCGGAATTACTTTTGAAAAAGAAAATAAATTTGTCTTCTTATTTGAGAGGTATTTGTAACAATCTGCATGATTTTGATAACCCTGTTATTATCAGGATAAAATTGAAATAAAAAAATGATTGAGAAAGCGTTTATATACTTTTTACTTTTTATGGGTATGGAGAATTGTATAGGTAATACTGATAAAAGTAATACGGACTTATTGAAAAATGTATCAACCTATACCGTGTCAAATCTTTTACGTGCAAAAGAAATCTCATTATTTCCTTATTATCCTCTTAAAGATATAAATGGGAATATACAGAGAATTGATAGTGTTTTTGTGAAACCCCGTTTAGTCTTTAGGTTTAGTGAGTTTTGTTGTGAAAATTGTATAAAATCTTCTATAGAATTAATTAGTAAGTCAGGTATAGAAAAAAATATTGTAGGTTTTGCAAGTTATAATAATTTGCGAATGTTGCGGATGGCTGTGAAAAAATATAATATAGCTTTTCCTGTATTTTTAGTTCCGATGAATGACGTTGAGATGTTATCTGAGCAAAATGAGAAAAGTAAAAATCCTTATTTGTTTTTGCTTGACAATGACTTCAAGGGACGATATTTCTTCACGCCTTCACAACAATATCCGGAATTTTTGCAAGAATATTTAGTTCAATTTTCTGCTAAATTAGGAGAATGGGAAAAAATCAATGTAGACATATTTGATGAAAAGAATAAAGATTTAGGCACGGTTGTGAGAGGACAGAAATATAAAGTAGAGTTTAAGTATACAAATACTACTAACAAATTGTTGGTAATTCAGAATGTGGAATCTTCGTGTGGATGTTTGGTGTCCAGTTGGGAGAGGGATCCTTTGTCACCAGGAAAAGCGGGGAACATAGTTGTAGAATTTACTCCTGAAAGTTTAGGATATACTTCAAAAACAATTATTGTATCTCATAATCTGTCAACTTATCCGATACGCTTAAAAATAAAAGCAGATGTAGGAAATGTTCATAAATGAAATATGCGTATTCTCAAGAAAATCGGTAAAGTGCTGCTATGTGCATTCGTATTATAAGCCATCCCTTATGGATGAATTTAAAGATATGATTATGAAAAGTATAATGTTACTTATTGGAGTATTACTCCTATCATCCTGTGGGTATCATCCATTAGGTGAAGACAGGATGGGAAAATATGTAAAAGATATAGATTTGGATAATCTAACCTCTCCCTCTTTTAATGATTATTTTTCGGAGTTAAAGATTATTCCAACTGATTCCAGTAGTGAAGCCTTGATACAGATAGTATCTGAACAGAAATGGTACAAGGATAAACTCTATGTATTGGACCGTAGACAGAAAAAGGTCTTCATATTTGATCAAAATAATGGTAAGCTTCTTCAGATAATGGATAAACGTGGAAATGGTCCCGGAGAATATACCGATATTGTAGATTTACAGATAAACAGATTTACCGGTGATTTGGAATTATTAAATCCGATGGGCGGTATTCTCAAATATGACAGTATGGGTGAAAATTATAAGGGACGCGTTAATTTACCTTTTGTGGCACATCATTTTATTTCTGTTTCTTCTGATGTCTACTTATTTTTTTGCCAGGCAAGGGAAAATAATAAGATGTTGGCGTATGATTTCAAGCAAAAGAAAATAGTAGCGGAATTATATGACAAGCCTACATTCCTGTTCTTCTCGACACCTTATCACCATACTTACACACCATTCTATTTGTTTGAGGATAAAGTTCATTTTGCCCAAACATACAATGGGGATGTATTTACGTTTGAAGATAATAAATTGTCTCCTGAATACCAATGGAATTTCGGGAAATACAATTTTGACATTACAGATTTAGAATCTGATAAGGATATTCCTTATTATATGAATTATAATAAGACTGTCGGCTCACAATATGCAACGATATTCATTGTTTATGTTGAAAATTCTCGATATTATATGACGCAGTTTTATTTGCACAACAAAATGTGGACGTTAATCTACGATAAAAAAACAGTAGTAGTGTAGTATTTAATTCTTTCAAAGAAGGACATCGGGTGACGCCCACTTTCATGGATGAATCGGCAGTTTATTGTTTTGTAGAGACAATGTTTTTACCAATAATAGTCAACAGGGATGAACTGAGCGAAGAGAATCAACGGATTTATGATTCGATAGATGCAGAAAGTAATCCAGTAATCTTGAAATATACATTTAAATAGACTTTATTATGAGTAAGCTTATACATTTTTCTCAGTTAATGTTATTGTCTTTGATTTTAGTGGTATCAGCTGCTACATTGTATTTGTACGGAACATAATGAAACTCGTTCGTGTACAAACCTAAAGACGTTACTGCTTGTTGGAAATTATGTCGCATTTGTAAGAAAAATAAAATCAATTTAGTTATGCGTTTATATTATTATTTATCAATTACGGTGTCTATGACATTGTTGGCATCCTGTACTTCTCAGGAAAAAAATGTAGAGATTAAACGGTTGGGCATTGACATTAACACCGCTCATGCCATTCCAATGGACACTAATAAGATTGTTTCGCTGGAAACAAACAATAATTCCCTGCTGTATGATATCAGTGGTCTGTATGAACTGGACAACAAATACTTTATATGGTCAAGGGGGATGGTCAAGGCTTTTAATAAAAGTGGGAAATACCTTTATCAGATTTCAGGGAAAGGACAGGGTGCAAACGAATACACCGATATGTCTTGTGTCTATACGAAAGATGGTAACATCTGTATCTATGATTGGAATGTAAAAACGGTATTGTCGTTCAATTCGCAGGGACAGTTGCAAAATAGACAGCGTATCACAGTAGAACCTCACGCCCCTTCTCCTGTGGGTATTATCCCGTTGGGTAAGGACCGTTATGTGTGTGTCAATGGCTATCGTGGCGGAGATAATGTGCGGACTCCTTCGGTCAGTATATGGAACAGCGATTTCACGGCTCAGGATACGTTGGGTGGACGTTTGGTGGAAAGTGGTTTTAGGCTTTCCGACTGGCTCTATGCGAGTGCCGACAGCAAACGTATCTTGTATTGGGAACCGTTGAAAGATACCCTTTTTACGGTGGCCGGGCAAACGGTATATCCCATGTGTGCCATTGATTTTGGTGACCATGCTGTCCCCGCCGATGTGGCGAAGAAAGATGCATACGCCCGGTCGATGTATTTGGGAAAAAAGAAAAATATTAAGAAAAGCGCTTCGATGTGCCGTTTCTATCAGATAGATGGCGACTACATCTATTTCATTTTCTCTTGGGCAGGCCGTATTTGTTTGTGCCGGTTCTCTCAAAAGACTTTTCATCCCGAAATCTTTGAGTTCAAAGACGAGCGGTACAAAGTCCTGCCGTTCTTTAAGATTATAGGTAATCAGTTGGTGATGGCTGTAGAGGATAAGGAAGACATGGAGAAGAACTGCGGATTGCTGGTTGTGGATAAAAAGATATTGGATAAGAACAAATGAAAAAGGAAATAAGACTGATTTTAAGGGTGTCGTGTTGGGCTGTCGCATTGCTATGCTCATGTACAAGTCCTACTCCTACGAAGAAGAATGCCGAGCCGGTTGTGGAGCAAGCGATATCTTATAAGGATTTGTACGGTGAAGTTTGTTTCAAAGATACCGTTTTAGATATGGATTTACAAATTGTAAATTCAAAAAACAAGCCGGTCTTATTGTCGAGTGTTGTCTCTTCTTCAAAGATTGTGGTACGATATTCGGTATATGCTTGTAGAGAGTGCATTGAATTTACTATTTCGGAATTGGCGAAACTGAAAGAAAGATATCCTGATGTAGAAACCGTATTTCTGTTGGCCAATGTCCCGGTAAGGGATATACACGTGATGCGTAACAGCTTATTTAATTCTCCGATATTTAGAGTTGATACGTTGCCGCTTGTTTTCGATAAGTTTATGGTTCCTTATTTGTTCCGGATAGACGAATCTGGTAATGTGTCGGATCTGTTTGTTCCGCAGAAAGAGTTACCGGATAAGACAAAGGAGTATCTTAAAAGATATGTCTCGAAATAGATGTTTGTTTGCTTAAAATAAAAAGTAAGGGAAAAAAAGAAGATGAACATTCTCAAGAAAATCGGTAAAACGTTGCTATGTGCATTCGCATTGTTCCAATGTTACGTATTGATGCGTCTGTATATTTTCGCATCTTGCGTGATACCTACCGGTTCGATGACTCCCACGTTGCAAAAGGGCGATTACATCATTGCCTCTTTGCAAATACCGGGGTATCGGGTTTGGAAGGAGGACAGTTGCGGGCACTTGTCGGTACACCGTAAAAAGGGGATACGCAAGGTTAGCAAGGGGGATGTGGTGGTATTCAATTTTCCTTACGCTTCGGGCAAAGACCGGATGCGGCTTGAGTCGAAGCTCTATTATTGTAAACGGTGCGTGGCTGTTCCGGGAGAGACATACAAGTGGAAGGCGAAGGCGAGGGAGAGACAGGTTTATCTTCCCCGCCGGGGAGAAGAATTGGCGATAGATTCGTTGAGTTATAGGGACTATCGCAAGTGTATAGCGTATGAGACGGGAGAACAGGTGACCCGCAAGGGAGGCACAATCTTGTTGGGCGATTCTGCGATTCGGTCGTACCGTTTCCGTCAGGATTATTATTTCATGCGTGGCGACAACGTGTCCGATTCTTATGACTCCCGTAACTGGGGGATACTGCCGGAAGACTTTATCTTGGGAGTGGGCAGGTTTGTGTGGTTCTCGCGTGATAAGAAGAGTGGCAAAGTGCGGTGGGAACGGATATTCAAAAAAATATGAATTGATAAGGAATGAAAAGATTTATAAAATATAGAATCGTGATGCCTGGCATTTCACCGGTACAGTTGAGGGATGGTACTTCCGTCCTGTTGATGTCGGCGGGCTGTGTGCTGTTGCTAAGTTGTGTCTGCGCCTATTCTCCCCACATACCTGCCGGTGATGTCTCTTATCAATGGCTGTGGTGCGGGTGGGGTGCCTTGGTATTTGCCGCCTGTACATTGCTGTCCGTGCTGCTCTCGACCGAAGGGGTACGCTACTTTCACCGGTCGGTGGCGTGGGGGCTTATTTTATTGGGTGGGGTGGAAGCGGTATGGGGATTGCGGCAGATTTACGGCTTTGCCTCTTCCACCCATTCGCTCTATGCGGTGACGGGGTCTTTCTACAACCCCGGCCCCTATTCCGGCTATCTTGCCCTGACATTCCCGGTCTGTCTGCATCAATGGCTGCGGTTGGGTGCCGTGAAGCAACGTTCACTGGCTGAACGGGCGGGATATTACCTTTCCGGAGGCGTGCTGTTCCTGCTTTTGTGCGTGCTTCCGGCAGGCATGAGCCGTTCGGCATGGTTGGCGGCAGGTTGCTCGGGAATGTGGGTGTGTGGCTGGCACTATTCGTGGGGCAAACGTCTGAAGCAAGCCTGGAAGCGACATCGGATGCGGGTGGCGTTGGCTGGCGTGCTGTGCGGCATCGTGTTGGCGGTGGGCAGTGTGGCCGTTTACCATATAAAGGAAGATTCAGCAAGAGGGCGGCTGTTCTTATGGAAAATCAGCAGCCTTGCCGTCGCCCAAAGACCGCTTGACGGATATGGAGGGGGGCACTTTGCCGCCGCATACGGGTGGGCGCAAGAGGCGTACTTTGCCAAAGGAGCATACAGTGTTGACGAGGAGCGTGTGGCGGGCAGCCCGGAATATGCTTTTAATGAATACTTGCAGATAGCGGTGGAGTGTGGAGTTCCGATATTGCTGTTTGCATTGATAACGGTGGGTGCATACTTCTACTGCGGTATGTTGTGGCGGCGCATTGATATCTGCGGGAGCTTGCTTTCGCTGGCGGTTTTCTCTTTCTCCTCTTATCCGTTGGCGTATCCCTGTTTTTGGGTCACTTTGCTACTTCTTTTAGTGGCTTGTTTATCGGAGATTTCGCGCAAATGGATACTTTTGCTGGGTGTTATGGCTGGTATAGGGGGAGGATGGCTGGTACGGCATAGTGCGTACAAGTCTTGCGAGGAGTGGGCACAATACCGGGCACTGTATGGTGTAGGGGCTAATGATAGTATGAGAAAGGAATATGAAAGGTTGTATCCGCAACTGAAGACCCGTCCCCACTTTCTCTTTGAATATGGCCGTTGTCTGCACAAGTTAGGAGAATACGATGCTTCCAACCGCATCTTGAAGAAGGCTGAGTTACGTAGTTGCGATCCGATGATACTAAATATAATCGGTAAGAATTACCAAAAACTGAAAAAATACGAAAAGGCTGAGGAATATTTGTTACGCTCCACACACCGCCTGCCCAGCAGGATATATCCCTATTACCTGCTGGCAAAGCTGTACGCGGAGCCCGGATTCCGGCAGCCGGAGAAGTTCGAGGAGATAAAACGGATTGTGCTGACGAAAAAGCCGAAAGTGAACTCGACGGCGATACGGGAAATGAGGGAGGAGCTGGAGAAGTTGGAGGTTACAGATAAAGATGTGGATTAGAGTATAAATGAAGATACGCGATATGAAAAGAGCAAAACTGTTAGTATATATATTTGTAGCAGGGGGATTGTTGTCTTGTACTCCTCGTGCTTCAAAAACGGGAGTGGAGAGATTTGAAATCTCGCTATCGCTGGTTTGTGAGGATGATATTCTGTTGGGGATGCCTAATAAACTGGTGTTGTCGGGTGACATCATGGCAATCAGTGATACAAAAATGGACTCGCTGGTACATTTTGTAAACGTAAAGGATGGGAAATATATAGGTAAAGGGTGTGCTTATGGGCAAGGACCCAACGAAATGAGTATGATTACATCCCTGAGTCCGACGGGCGGACATGGGTATACGGTGTATGAACCCAATAGGCGGACTTTATATCGGATGTATCCGGACGGGGCGGGCGGTTGGCGTTCATTGGGCAAACAGACCGCTACGGACTATGTATTGAAATATGACAACGTGCCGGACAACGCCCTGCTTTGGTTACGAAACTACTCTCGCGGCAAGGAAGAACGGGCATTCTATTATAAGGGCGGAAAGCAAGTCTTTCCGTAAGAGAGATAATTATTAAGAGGAACGGACAGTGTGGGTCTTTGTTGCAGCAAAACTTACTGTCCGTTCCATAACCCACTAAAGAAAGGAGGTCTTGGCAAAAGTAATAGTTTAGTTTGAATAAGCAAAACATTTGCTTTTCCGTTGAAAGGATAGATACGGAAGATAAAAACATAAGATTAATTTAAAATTAAACCAAACATGAAAAAGATAATAAAAATAGCTTTTGTCACAGCATTTGTGGCAGTGGCAGGATATGGAGTTTATGCAAATCAGAAAGCAGATTCCATGTCTGATTTGATGTTGGCAAATATGGAAGCATTGGCTAATGATGATGAATTAGATGATGGTAAGGTTGCAGATGTCTTTATACAAGATTTAGGTGAGGAGACAAAATGTCAAGATGGTACATTATATTTAGTGAAACATTATACAGTTAAAGAAACTGATGAAAACTTTTCGAAGAAAAATTAAACAGGTTCTTAATCATCTTTCGATGTAGGGCTATAATATTGATATATTTATCTTAACTTTTTGATTATGTCGAAATATACTATTTTTTTTCTTACAATGTTACTATCTGCTTGTTCAACGAAACCAACAGTAACTAAAAGTGACCCCATTTTATTGAATGCTTCAACAATAGAATCCAACTATTTTAAAAACAATTTTAAAGTAGAAAGTATTATACCGATTGAAACTACTGAGTCATTCCTTATCTCAGAGATAAGGAAAATTATAAGATTGAAAGATTATCTTTTACTATTGTCTGACAATCAATCCGTATCTTTGATTGATACACATACAGGACAATTGAAAATGAATATTTGTAAATTCGGTAACGGCCCGGGCGAATCTAAACACATTATAGATATTGCGTTTGATGAGATTTCAAACCAAATATTGATTTACAATGACTACTACAAATTATTGTTTTTCAATTTGCAAGGGAAATTTTTATCAGAAATCAAATTAGAAAATAGCATGTATGAGAATATAACTTGTCACCAAGGAGAAGTTCTTTTTTATAACAAAATCGAAGGATATTCCTGTTATCCTTATACATTTAGTATATACAACCTGAAAGATAAAACATGGAATCGTATCAATAATGACATTAAAGTTAATTTCCCTATTCGGAGTAAGGGGCGGCAGATGGTGAGAAGTAAGCGGATTTGGTTTAATGCTCTTCTTGACTATAATCTATATTGTATGGAGGGCAATGAATATTCTTTTCATTATCAATTGGATTTTCCGACTTTCAAATTGAGTGAGGATTTGATAAAGAAATCGACCTCTAATCCGATGGATTTTTTTACAGAGGTCGCAAAAGGGAAAATTGTCTATAGTATAAACTCCGTTAGAGAGACCGATAAACATTTGGTCTTTCGTTCTAATCAGGGTGGTTTGTATTTCTTACAGAAAGATAACGATATTCTCTATAAAGATGACACTTTGTTAATGGCGAGTGATTATTTTCCACACGATGGAGAAGATAATTGCATATTATTTGTTGTTTCTGCAGAAAAGTGGGAAGAGCAATATAAATCAATGGATTGTTCCATGGAATTAAGAAAGAAAATGGAGAAGTTAAATACTAATGAAGATGATAATCCTATATTAGTTTTCTATGCCGAAGTGGGTTAAAGTCAATCTTATTATACGTTGAAAAAATGAAAAAGCAGTGTATGTTTATAGGAATCTTGTCCGCAATCCTATTATTGGGCGTTTTTGCCAGTTGGAATAGTATAAATGACAGGATATTTCGTGTCGGTTCTTCTATGATTGCCTCCTGTTCAAGGAGTGCGGAGAATTTTTGGTTTAGCCATGTGGAAATAGATAGCCTTTATGGGATAAAGGGGTACAAATATTGTGCGTTTATTAAGAATCCGGGTGATATGGATGCTTTGGCGGTTTACAAGGATTCGTTGCTTGTTGTAACGGCGGACGATTGTAACGGAAAAGTATCGGGACAGGGATATGATGCGGTCATCCGATTCGTGTGCTCCACCGATTACATGGATATGATACTAATCTTGTCTTAATGAAATTTCCTCTGCCGGAAAAGCTTCAGAAAAATAGGATGTTATCGAAAAATAGTATAGATTTGTAAACAATAATATTAATAGAAAAACAAGATGGATATGAGAACGCAAAATTACCGGCATCTACTATATGCTATGTTCTTGTTGTTGGGTGCCTGCTCCGGCGGAAAAAGGGAGAATGGTGCGGAGGAGGGCGTGGCAACCGTGCTTCCGGATAGTGATAACGAAGTGACGGTGGCGGTGTTGAAGCCACGGGTCTTTGAACATGAATTGGTGAGCAACGGGAAAGTGGTTGCCGGTGGATTGGCGGACTTGCGTTTTGAGACCGGGGGCATCGTCGCGCACATCTATGTGAAGAACGGCGAGTATGTGCGCAAAGGGCAGAAACTGGCAGAACTCGACAAGTTCCGTCTGGCGAACAAGACCATGCAGGCGAAGGACGCACTGGACAGGGCGAAACTGGAGTTGCAGGATGTACTGATAGGACAGGGATATCCGGTGGACGATATGGAGAAGGTGCCTGCCGACATCATGCAACTGGCACGCACCAAGAGCGGCTATGAACAGAATCTTGCCCAATATGAACTTGCCAAATACGAAGAGGAGCACGCCACGCTGACGGCGCCTTTCGACGGGGTGGTGGCGAATCTCTTCTCCAAACCTTATAATGCCGTGAACACCTCGGAGACCTTTTGCAGCATTGTAAGCGCGCAAAGCATGGAGGCCGACTTCACGGTGCTGGAGAACGAGTTGCCGCTAATCAAAGTGGGCGACAAGGTGCTTGTCACGCCTTATTCGGATGCCGCTTCCGGCTATGAAGGACGGATTGTGCAGATAAATCCGATAGTGGACGACAAGGGAATGGTGAAGGTGAAGGCGGCTGTGAACGGGAAGGGAAAACTGTTCAGCGGCATGAACGTGCGGGTGAATGTGCACCGCTCGTTGGGCAGGCAGCTGGTGATTCCGAAAAGCGCCGTGGTGCTGCGTTCGGGCAGGCAGGTGGTGTTCACGCTGAAGAACGGCGCTGCCCGCTGGAACTATGTGCAGACCGGACTGGAGAATGCCAATGAATACACTCTGGTGACGGGAGCTCCGCAGACGGACAAGATAGAGGAAGGAGATACGATTATCGTGACCGGCAATGTGAATCTGGCACATGAGGCACCGGTGAAAATCATAAATCATAAATTATAAATCATAAATTTAAAAAATGGTTGACTTCCTGATACGGAGACCGATTGCCGTGCTGATGGCATTTACGGCATTTTTCATTGTGGGGCTGGTGACGTACTTCACCTTGCCCGTCTCCCTGCTGCCCGATATTGCCATACCTGAGATTACGGTGCAGGTGGCGGAACCGAATACCTCTGCACGCGAACTGGAGAACACGGTGGTGAAGCCCCTGCGGCAACAGCTTATCCAGGTGGCGAAGCTGAAGGATATGAACAGCGAAACACGGGACGGGGCGGGCATTATCCACCTAAGCTTCGACTATGGCACGAACACGGACCTCGCCTTTATCGAGGTGAACGAGAAGATAGATGCCGCCATGAACTACTTGCCCAAGGATGCCGACCGCCCCAAGGTGGTGAAGGCGAGCGCCACGGACATCCCTGTGTTCTACCTGAACCTGACGCTGAAGAACGACAGCGCTTACGGCGAGACCGACGAACGCGCTTTTCTGGACTTATGCGAATTTGCGGAGAATGTCATCAAACGCCGCATCGAGCAACTGACGGAGGTGGCGATGGTGGACGTGACGGGACTGCTGGAGCGGCAGTTGCAGATTGTGCCCGACCCGGACAAGCTGGCGGTGCTGGGCATCTCCATCGAGGATATCGAGAATGTGCTGGCGCAAAACAACGTGGAACCGGGCAGCATGACGGTGCGCGACGGATATTATGAGTATAACATCAAGTTCTCTACCTTGCTGCGTACGGACGAGGATGTCCGGAACATCTTCCTGCGCAAGGAGGGACATATCGTCCGGCTGGGCGACTTCTGCCGGATAGGCATTGTGCCCGTCGAGGAGGAGGGCGTCTCGATGAGCAACGGCAAGCGCGCGGTGACGCTGGCGGTCATCAAGCAGGCGGACGAGAACATGGACGACATGAAGCGCGCCATTACCGGCACGATGGATTATTTCAGGCGGGTCTATCCGGACATCGACTTCAGTATCAGCCGCAACCAGACCGAACTGCTGGACTATACTATCTCCAACCTGCAGCAGAACCTGTCGTTGGGTTTCCTGTTCATCTGCATCGTGGCGGTGCTGTTCTTGGGCGATGTCAAGTCGCCGTTCATCATCGGGCTGAGCATGGTGGTGTCCATCGTCATCTGCTTCCTGTTCTTCTACCTCTTCAAGATGTCGCTCAATATCATTTCGCTGTCGGGACTGATTCTGGCGCTGGGCATGATGATAGACAGCTGCATCATCGTGACGGAGAATATCTCCCAGTATCGGGAAAAAGGTTATTCGCTGCGGCGTGCCTGTGTGACGGGCACCGGCGAGGTGATAACGCCGATGCTCAGTTCGTCGCTGACGACTATTTCCGTCTTTGTGCCGTTGATATTTATGAGCGGCATTGCCGGGGCGCTGTTCTACGACCAGGCTTTCTCGGTGACGGTGGGGCTGTTGGTCTCTTACTTCACGGGCATCATGCTTTTGCCGGTGCTCTATATGCTGGTCTACCGCATCGGAATACGCCGGAAATCGTGGTGGAGCAGGCTGCGCATCAATAATCCGCTGAAAGAGCATACGCTGGATCGCTTCTACGATGCGGGTGTCGATTGGGTGTTTGCCCACAAGACGCTGTGTGTGGCCTTCTGTGTCGTTTCCATTCCGCTTTGCGTGTTCTTCTTCTTTTTTATCGGGAAGGAGCGTATGCCCGAGATAGACCAGAACGAACTGATAGCCCGCGTGGAATGGAACGAAAACATCCATGTGGATGAAAACCGCCGCCGGGTGGACGCGCTGTTCGAAGTGTTGAGAGGAGAAACGGTGGAGCAGACCGCGGCAGTGGGGCGGCAGGATTATCTGCTGAACCGGGAACAGGCGCTTTCGTCTTCCGAAGCCGAACTGTATTTCAAGACCGAAAGCCCTTCGGCGATAAAACCCTTGCAGCAGGAGGTGTATCGGCGGCTGAAAGCCGAATATCCCTTGGCGGTGGTGACCTTTATGCCGCTCGAAACGGTGTTCGAGAAACTGTTTGTGACCGGAGAGGCGGACGTGGTTGCCGAACTCTATGCGCACAACAAGGAGAAGGCTCCGGTAGCGGCGGATTTGCAGGCGCTGGAACGCAAGTTCGGTGAACGGACGGGAACGGCGCCGACCGGAATAGCCTTTGAGAACCAGCTGAACATCAGTATCCTGCAAGAGAAACTTCTGTTGTATAACGTCGCTTACAGCGAACTGTACCGGGAACTGAAGACGGCTTTCAAGGAGAACAGCGTGGCGATGCTGCACTCCTACCAGCAATACCTGCCCATCAGCATCGTGGGCGAAGAGAAAACCGTGAACGAGATTCTGCGGCAGACGCTGATACAGACGCGTCCCGACAGTAAAGGGGTGGTAGGATATGTGCCGTTGCGCGATTTGGTAAGGGTCGGTCCGGCAGAAGACTTGAAGACCATTACGGCGGGACGTAACGGGGAATACATCCCCTTCCGCTTTTACGATGTGAAGGAGGCGGAACCGCTGATGGCGGAAGTGAAGCGGACGGCGGATGCTGCGGGTGACTGGGATATCGCCTTTTCCGGTAGCTTCTTCTCCAACCGCAAGATGCTGGACGAGCTGGTGGTAATCCTCTTTATCTCCATCCTGCTGATGTATTTTATCCTTGCCGCGCAGTTCGAGAGCTTCGTGCAGCCCCTGATTGTGCTGTTGGAGATTCCCGTCGACGTGGCATTCGCCCTGTTGCTGCTGTGGGGGTGCGGGCATACGCTGAACCTGATGTCGGCCATCGGATTGATTGTGACGTGCGGCATCATCATCAACGATTCCATCCTGAAACTGGATGCTATCAACGAGCTGCGGAAAAACGGTATGCCGTTGCTGGAAGCCATTCACGAGGCGGGACGGAGAAGGTTGCGCCCCATCATCATGACGTCGCTCACGACGATATTCGCGATGGTACCGCTGCTGTTCTCGGCTGATATGGGGTCGGAGTTGCAGAAGCCGCTTTCCATCGCCATGATAGGTGCCATGTTTGTCGGGACGCTGGTCAGCCTGTTCATTATCCCGCTGATATATTGGTTCATTTATAAGAAGAAAACTGCTTGATATATGAAAAGATTGAATTTTATGCTTCTGTTGTGTGTGTGCGCGCTTCCTTGCGCCGCGCAACGCCGGATTACACTGGATTTGCAGCAGACCATCGCTATGGCGAACGACAGTTCGCTGGAAGCGTTCCGTACCAAGAATATGTATCTGTCCGGCTATTGGGAGTACCGCACTTATAAGGCGAACCGCTTGCCCAGCCTGACGCTGAACATGACCCCGGCGCAGTATAACCGGGACATCACCAAACGCTACGACTCGGAGCATGACCTGGATGTGTACCGCAGTCAGCAGTCGTTCTATGCGTATGGCAACCTTGCCATCCGGCAGAACCTTGACCTGACGGGCGGTACGTTCTATCTGGATACGGAACTGGGATATATGCGGAGCTTCGGCAGCAATAAATACACGCAGTTCACGAGCGTTCCGGTGCGTTTGGGTTATTCGCAGAGCCTGGTGGGCTACAACCCCTTCCGATGGGAACGGAAAATAGAACCGTTGAAATACGAAAAAGTCAAGAAGGAATATATTTATAATGCGGAGAAAGTTTCGGAACAAGCCACCACCTACTTTTTTGCGCTTGCCATGGCGCAGGCGGAGTATGACCTGGCAAAGGAAAACGCGGTATCCACCGATACGCTCTACCGCATCGGTATGCAACGGCTGAAGATTGCTTCCATCAGCCGTGCCGACCTGCTGACGCTGAAACTTGATGTGGTGAACGCGCGCAATACGTTGCAGAATGCGGCAAGCTCGTTGAAGCGTGCCATGTTCTCGTTGGCTTCTTTCCTGAACTTAGAGAAGAATACGGAGATAAGGGTGGAGCTTCCCGGCAGGCCGCAGACCTTGACCATTCCGGTAGACGCGGCGCTGACGGCGGCACAGGCAAACAACCCGGACTTCCTCGAACTTCGGCAGAATGTGTTGGAAGCCGAGCAGAAGGTGGACAGGACCAGGAAGGAGTCGCGCTTCAATGCGAGCATCAACGCCAGTGTGGGTTTCAACCAGGTGGCGGAGAAGTTTGGCAGGGCGTATCAGCATCCCATGCAGCAGGAGATGGTTTCGGTCAGTGTGTCTATTCCGTTGGTGGATTGGGGCGTGAGGAAAGGAAAATACAACATGGCGCGCAACAGCCTCAACGTGGTGAAGACCTCTGCCCGGCAGAGCGAAATCAGCATTGAAGAGGAGGTGATAATGACCGTCTCCGACTTCAATGTCCAGCAGAGTATGGTGGCAAGTGCCGAAGAGGCGCTCGATCTCTCCGTGCTTGCCTATAACGAAACCCGGCAACGGTTTATTATCGGCAAGGCGGACATCAACAGCCTGACCCTCTCGCTGAACCGCCAGCAGGAGGCGCAGCGCAACTACATTTCGGCGTTGAAAAACTATTGGTTGTATTACTATAAGATACGGAAACTGACGTTGCACGACTTTGCCACGGGGTTCTCGCTGTCGGAAAAGTTTGATTATGATAACTGAGAAAACCATGAAATCCGCTTCTTCCTTTACGGTCATTGTCGCCTTCGTTTGCCTGGCTTTGGTGGGTGTCGCTCTGCTGCCGCTTCTGCCGGTCAAGCTGAATCCGTCGCGTACGTTGCCGGGATTTACGGTCAGTTTCAGTATGCCGGGAACATCGTCGCGGGTCATTGAAATGGAGGTGACAAGCAAGTTGGAAGCCATGTTGGCGCGCATCCGCGGAGTGAAACGGCTGAACTCCAGTTCGGGCAACGGGGCGGGCAGCATCACCGTCGAACTGGACAAGCATACGGACGTGGATGCAGTGCGCTTCGAGGCGGCTACCGTCATCCGGCAGACGTGGTCCGGACTGCCCGATGGGGTCAGCTATCCCACTATCCGGATGAAGGTGCCGGACAAGGAGGCGGCACGGCCTTTCATGTCTTTCACCTTGAACGCGCCGTCTACCCCGATACTGATACAGCAGTATGCGGAGGAGCATATCAAACCGCGCCTGGCGCAGATAGCCGGTGTATATAAGGTGGAACTGAACGGTGCGACTCCGATGGAATGGCGGTTGGAGTACGACAGCGAACAGTTGCGTACGTTGGGTGTCACATTGTCCGATATCCGGGAAGCGGTGAGACGCTACTACCGGAAAGAGTTCTTGGGTACGCACAATGTGGATGCGGGGGATGGCAAAGAGCAGTGGATACGTCTTGCTTTAGTGCCCGATGAGGCTTCGGACTGTTTCGAACCTTCTAAAATCATAGTGACTACGGCTGCGGGGAAGGTAATCCGGCTGGACGAACTGGTGAGCGTGACCCACATCGAGGAGTCGCCCCAAAGCTATTACCGCATCAACGGGCTGAACTCCATCTACCTGTCGGTAACGGCAGAGGAGACTGCCAACCAGTTGCAGCTCAGCCACGAGGTGATGCAGGCAATGGAGGCTGTCAAGACGGTGCTTCCTGCCGGCTATGAGGTTCATACGAGTTATGACGCTACCGAATACATCCGGGAGGAACTGGACAAAATCTATTTCCGTACCGGACTGACGGTGCTGATTCTGCTGGTATTCGTGTGGCTGATTACCCGTAAGTTGAAATATCTTTTCCTGATAGTCGCCAGTCTGGCGGTGAACATAGCGGTGGCGCTGATATTCTATTATCTTTTCGGGCTGGAGATGCAGCTCTATTCGCTGGCGGGCATCACGGTCTCCTTGAACCTGGTGATAGACAGCACCATTGTGATGGCGGACCATATTCTCCATCGCCGCAACCTGAAAGCGTTTATGTCCGTACTGACAGCTACGCTCACTACGATGGGGGCATTGGTCATCATCTTCTTCCTGGATGACAAGATACGGCTGAACTTGCAGGACTTTGCGGCAGTGGTGATTATCAATCTGGCTGTATCGCTGTTGGTGTCCCTGTTCTTCGTGCCTGCCATGATAGAGAAAATCGGGCTGGTGAAACGGACGGATGCGAAAAAACGCAGAAGGGGCTTTTGGCCGTTTGGAACAAGACGAAGCGGGCGTATGGCGGGCATCCGGAAGTTTGCCAAACGTTTTCCGGTCTACTTCACCCGTTACTATGCCGTGCTCATCCGTTTCCTTTGCCGATGGCGGTGGGCAGTCTGCATATTGCTGTTGTTGGGATTCGGTCTGCCGGTCTTTTTGCTTCCGGAGAAGGTGGAAGGAGCGGGAAAGTGGGAGGAACTCTATAACAAGACCTTCGGCTCGCACACCTACAAGGAGACTGTGAAACCTTTGGTAGACAAGGCGTTGGGAGGCACGTTGCGCCTGTTCGTGCAGAAAGTGTACGAAGGCAGTTACTTTACGCGCAATGAGGAAGTGGTGCTCTATGCCAATGCGAACCTGCCGAACGGAAGTACGCTGGAGCAGATGAATACGTTGGTGAAACGGATGGAGACTTATCTCAGCGAGTTTAAGGAAATCAAGCAGTTTCATACTTCCATCTACAGTCCCCGGCGGGCAAGCATCAATGTCTATTTTAAGAAGGAGTATCAGAACAGCGGTTTCCCTTATACGTTGAAGGCAAACATGATAAGCAAGGCATTGCAACTGGGCGGCGGCAGTTGGGGCATTTACGGATTGCAAGACCAGGGCTTCAGTAACGATGTGCGCGAGAGTGCGGGTTCCTATCGTGTGAAGATGTACGGCTACAACTACGACGAACTCTATGAGTGGGCGGAGAAACTGAAAGCGAAGCTACTGACACACCGCCGCATCAAGGAGGTGCTCATCAACTCGGAGTTCTCGTGGTGGAAAGACGACTACCAGGAGTTCTACTTCAACCTGGACAGGGAGCGTATGATACAGGAAGGAGTCAGCGCGCAACAACTGTTTGCGGCGGTGCAACCTATCTTCGGCAAGAATATGGACATCGGTTCGGTGGTGACGGAAGAGGGTACGGAGAAGATTAGACTCTCGTCGCGCCAGTCTCATGAGTACGACATCTGGGCCATGCAGTTCTTCCCGTACGGGACAGATGGGGACAAAAGTTACAAGCTCTCGGAACTGGCAAGCGTGGAGAAAGGGCAGATGCCGCAAGAAATAGCCAAGGAGCGGCAGCAATACCGCCTCTGCCTGCAATACGAATACATCGGTTCCAACGAGATGGGCAATAAGATGCTGGAGCGCGACCTGGAAGAGTTCAATGCCCAGTTGCCCATGGGATATACGGCAGAGTCGCAAAGCGCTTCATGGGGATGGGGCAAGAAGGACAACAAGCAGTATCTGTTTCTGCTGGTTGTGGTGGCCATTATCTTCTTTACGACCGGCATCCTGTTCAACTCGCTGAAACAGCCGCTTGCCATCATTTTCGTGATTCCGGTGTCGTACATCGGGGTGTTCCTTACTTTCTATTGGTTCCGACTGAACTTCGACCAGGGTGGTTTTGCCTCGTTCGTATTGCTGTGCGGCATCACGGTGAATGCCAGTATCTATATACTGAATGAATACAACGGCATTCGCCGCCGTTTTCCGCGCCTGACCTCGCTACGCGCTTATACCAAGGCATGGAACGCCAAGGTGGTGCCTATCTTCCTGACGGTGGTCTCCACCATACTGGGGTTCATCCCCTTTATGGTCGGTGCCGACAAAGAGGCTTTCTGGTTTCCGTTGGCTGCCGGTACTATCGGCGGGTTGGTGATGTCGGTGATAGGCATCTTCTTCTTCCTGCCGGTGTTCTGCCTGAAAAGAAAAGAGCTGGGAAGAAAGCGTTCGTAATCATTTCCCGCTCTCCAGATACTCTTTCTTGAACATATCGACAAAGAGGAAAAACAGGGAAAGCAGCAACGGACCGAATATGATGCCCATGAAGCCGAACAGCGAGAGTCCGATGACCACGCCGAAGATGGTGATGAGCGGATGGATATCCGCCATCTTCTTCTGAATGATGAAACGTATCAGGTTGTCGAGTTGCGAAATGACAAGGGCGCCGAACAGTGCCAGGCCGATGGCTTGGAACCAATTGCCCATCAGTGCCATGTATATGGCTATGGGAACCCATATCAGCGCTGTGCCTACCATGGGGATGACACTGGCGAAGCCGGTCAGGAAACCGGCAAACAGGATGTTGGGGGCGCCGAATATCCAATAACCTATCATGGCTACTCCGCCTTGGATGACGGCAAGCAACGGGATGCCGATGGCGTTGGAGCGGACAATCATGTTGATTTCGTGTACGACGTCTTGCGTGTTGGCTTCATTGAAGGGGAGAAGCTCGCTGACATATCGTTCCATCTTCTTTCCGCCAATCAGCATGAAGTAGAGCACGAATATCAGTACCAGTATGTTGACGGAAAGGTTGCTGATGCCGCCCATCAACGCCTGTCCGATGCGGGGCAGGGATGAAATGAGGAAGGAGAGGCTGTCTCTGTTCAGCAGGTTGTATCCGGTTTTATCCTTAATCACGGCAGCGGCTTCTTCGAAGGGGGCGATGAGGGCTTGCGGGTCGAGGTTAATGTTTTGCAGGTTGATGATTGCCAGCCATACCACTAATGCCAGCGGAACGAGAAAGCACAGAATGGCTTCCGCCGTAATGAGGGTGGCGGCGATGCTTCGTTTCATCTTGCGCCGTTCGGACAGGTAAATCATCTGGGGCCTGACTAAGATGTAAATGGTCAGCGCTCCCAGCAAACCGCCCAGGAAAGGGGCGATTTGTCTGAAGAGGATAATTCCCAGTATTACGATGATGATAATCAGTGAATATTTCCAGTATTGTTCTTTGGTACTCATAGTGTTTATTGTTTCTTTCTTGAAGAAGAAACACGCCGGAGACCGGAAAAGTTTCGGAAAATATCGGGAAGATTGGGAAGCTGTCCGGATTTTACCCTTCGTCCAGCCATCCTTTTCCCTGGCGTACGATTGCTGCTTCGCCATTGGTGCAGTCTACAACGGTAGAGACCTCTACGCCGCCTATGCCGCCGTCGATGACCAGGTCGACGATATTGCCGAATTTCTCGTCAATCAGTTCGGGGTCGGTGCAGTATTCAATCTCTTCGCTCTCGTCGTATGGGAGGGTGGTCGTCATGATGGGGGCATCCAGCAGGCGTGCCAGTTCCTGGATAATCGGGTGGTCGGGCATACGGATGCCCACTTCCTTGCGGTTGCGGAATATCTTCGGCAAGCGGACAGTGCCGTTCAGGATAAACGTGAAGGCGCCCGGCAGATTGCGTTTCATCAATTTGAACGTGTTGTTGTCGAATTTGGCATATTCGCTGATGCTGCTCAGGTCGTAGCAGATGATGGAAAGGTTGTTCTTCTTCGGGTCGATTTCCTTGAGACGGCAGATGCGCTCAATGGCGCGTTCCTTCAGCCCGTGGCAACCGATGGCGTACATGGTGTCGGTGGGATAGATGATGATGCCGCCATCGTTCAGGATGTCGATGACCTGCTGCAAATCTGCCGGATTGTTGTTTCTCTCATAAAGTTTCAGAAGCATGACAGTATCAGGGTTTGGTTTGAAAGTACGATACAAAAGTAAACAATAAGTTTCTTGCTGTCAAATGTATAGGGCGGAAAGTCATTTGGCGGAGCGCTTTTTGCGCAGTTCTTCCGCCAACCGCCATTGCAGGGCTGCTTCGGTCTCCTTTCCGGCTTGCATCAGGGCATCCCCGAAAAGTTCGTGTGCGCCGGCGTGTTCGGGCTTTAGGGTGGTGGCTTTGTCCAGGTCGGCGATGGCTCCTTCGGTGTTTTCAAGCTTGAGCCGCAGCTTTCCGCGGTTGTAGACGGCTTTGAACTCGGTAGGGCGCAGACGTACGGCGCGGTTCAGGCACTCTTCGGCTTCCCGGTATTGCTTTTCGTTGAAGAGGGTGACGCCTTTCCGTACCCAGGCATCCGTATACTCCGGATAGAGTTCCAGTGCCTTGTCGTAGTTGGCAAGGGCGGCGCGGGTGTCGCGGGCTTGGGTGATGCATTCGTTTCCCATCAGATAGTATTCGCGGGCGTAGTCTTGCAGGCGTTTCCGCTGGGTGTCCATCGCCTGTTGCAGCCGGGCGTTGTCGGCTTTCAGGCGGTTGATGATGTGCAGTTTGCGGCGGATGAGTCGCTGCACGGCAGGTTTCTCGATGTCGTAGCGGGAATGGATGGCTTTGAAGAACTCGTTGAGGAAGGTCTCGAAGTCTCCCTGGTCGAATGCACGGGTTGCCGCTACGTATTGCACGTCGGCTTGTGCCTGCTTCAGGGCGCGGTCGATGGCCTGGCGGTTGTTGAAGCGTTCGGCGAAGCCTACGATTTCGGGACGGACGAATACATCGGCGCGGCTGACGGGCTTTTTCAGCTGTATGCCTTCGAGGGAGGTGCATCGGCTGAGTGCCACGTATGCCTGTCCGCCGGCAAACACGCCGCCGGTGAAGTCGATGACCACCCGGCTGAAGGTCAGCCCCTGACTCTTGTGGATGGTGATTGCCCACGCCAGCCGTACGGGGTACTGGGTGAACGTGCCCAACTCCTCTTCTTCGATTTGTTTCTTCTCTTCGTTGTATCTGTAGCGGATGTTCCGCCACGATTCCCGTTTCACGTCACACTCCTTGCCGTCGTCCGTGACGACGTAAAGCGTCTCTTCGGCAGGGTCGAAGCCGCTGACGATGCCGATGGTGCCGTTCACCCACCGGCGTTCGAAGTCGTTCTTTATGAAGATAATCTGTGCGCCCGGTTTGAGCACCAGCTCTTGCGAAGTGGGAAGGCTGCTTTCGGGAAAGTCGCCCATGATTTCGCCGTGGAAGGTGACGGCGTCTCCCGGCAGTTCGGCGAGTTTCTTGTCGTTGATGTAGTCCACATTGTCGCGGCGGGTGGCAAGCGTGATGTACATATCGGCCTCTGTTTGCTCTATTGGGGTGCCGTAACGGGTGTTGAGCAGTTGCAGGTCGGCGGCGCCGACGGTGTTGCTCCGTATGTGGTCCAGTACGCTGACGAATACCTTGTCGGTCTGCCGGTAGACGGTCTGCAGCTCGATGGATACGAGGTCTATCTGGCTGAAGACCCTGGCGGAGAAGAAATAGGGAGTGGGATAGAAGCGGTTCAATATCTCCCGTTCATCGCCCTTCACTACCGGTTCCAGCTGGAACACATCGCCCACCAGCAGGAGCTGTTTCCCGCCGAAAGGTTCCCGCAGGTTGCGCGAATAGACGCGCAGGATACGGTCGACGGCATCGATGATGTCGGCCCGCACCATGGAAATCTCGTCGATGATGACCAGTTCCAGCTCTTCCAGCAGTTTGCGGTGCGGCTTGGTATACTTGAAAAACTCGTGGATGCGTCCCCGTTGCAGGCTGAAGTTCGGGTCGTCGGGCAGCAGCGGGTAGAACGGCAGTTTGAAGAAACTGTGCAAGGTGCTTCCGCCCGCATTGATGGCTGCGATTCCCGTGGAAGCCAGCACGACGTGTTTTTTCTTGGTATGTTCGCAGATGTAGCGTAGGAACGTCGATTTGCCCGTACCCGCTTTTCCCGTCAGGAAAACAGACTGGCGGGTGTACTGTATGAGGTTCAAGGCGTCTTGAAACTCCTTGTTGCGAGTGTCGGGCACGAAAGACATGGGCATTGGCTGTGTAAGGGGTTGATAATCGGGCGGGGCGTTTTAACCCTCGATGATGTTAAATCGTTTCAATGCGTTCGCGATGCCGTCTTCGTCGACGCTGGTCGTGACATAATCGGCAGCGGCTTTCACGTCGTCTCCGGCATTGCCCATGGCCACTCCGATGCCTGCATGGCGCAGCATACTGATGTCATTCCCGCCGTCGCCGAAAGCGATGGTCTCTTCCAGGCGGATGCCGAAGTGCCGGACGATTTCGTCGATGCCGCGCTGTTTGGTGTTGCCTTTGGCGGTGATGTCCACGAATGCCGGATGCCAACGTCCCGTCTCGCAATGGGGAAGGGAAGGCAGCACGATGTGCTCCTCTTCCACGTTGAAAAAGGGCGTCATCTGGTAATACTCCTTGTCCGCATGGTGGCTGGTATAGGGCTTTGAGGCGATAGGGTCCGTCTTGAGCTGGTTGTTGAATATCTCGATTACGGTTTCATTGGGCTGATTGACGCAGATGTCGTGTTCGCCTACCAATATGCAGGGGATGTTCCGTTCGTGGCAGAAGCTTGTCAGTGCGTCGACCTCGGCGGTGGGAATGGGGCTTTTGTAGATGACGGTATCTTCCACGAAGCAGTAGGCTCCGTTCATGGTGATGTATCCGTCTATCAGGTTCCGTTCTTGCAGGGCGGCAAGATTGTTGATGATGACGCGCGGGCGTCCGGTCGAAATGAATATCTGCATACCTTTGGCTTTGGCAGCTTCCAGGGCTTCGATGGTGGAAGCGGGGATTTGGTGGGTCTTGAAGCTGACCAGCGTGCCGTCGATGTCAAAAAACAGCGTTTTTATCATATCTCTCTTTTTTTATTGGTGGGCAAATTTACTCAAAAGCGAAGATATTTCGTACTTTTGCGGGTAAATTTATATGTGATTTACACGGCTTTTTGAAGGAGTTATCAGGAGTTATCAGGAGTTATCAGGAGTTATCAGGAGTTATCAGGAGTTATCAGCCGACAAGTCGGCTTAGGAGTTAAAGCCAATACTCTTGTAACGGCGTCATGTACAAGAGTATCGGCTTTAACTCCTAACGAAGCGAAGCGGAGTGATAACTCCCGTTAACTCCCGATAACTCCTTTAACAAAAACAAACAGTTTCAATTAAAACAACTTTGCCTTTATGAACTATGACTTTGATGAAGTGATTGAACGCCGCGGAACGGACTCCGTGAAGTGGGATGGCGTGAAAAATGTGTGGGGACGCGACGACCTGCTTGCCATGTGGGTGGCGGATATGGATTTCCGCACGCCGCCTTTTGTGATGGACGCTTTGCGCCGCCGCCTCGAACACGAGGTTTTGGGATATACTTTCGCCTGCGAAGAGTGGTATACTTCTATTTGCAGCTGGTTGCACCGGCGCCACCGGTGGGAGGTCACGCGCGATATGCTGACGTTCGTGCCCGGCATTGTGCGTGGGCAGGCATTGGCTCTGCTGTGTTTCACCGAGCCGGGCGACAAGGTGATGGTGATGACCCCTGTCTACCATCCTTTCTTCCTGGTGACCGAACGCTTGGGGCGCAAGCCCGTCTACTCTCCGCTCGACTTGCGCGACGGGCATTACCACATCGACTTCGAACGCTTCTCGCAAGACATCCGTGGATGTCGGGCGCTTATCCTCTGCAATCCCCATAACCCCGGCGGACGTGTCTGGACGGTGGAAGAGCTGCGTCGGATAGCGGACATCTGCCAAGCGAGCGGGACGATGGTGATTTCCGACGAGATACACGCGGACCTCACCCTTCCTCCCTATCAGCATCATCCCTTTGCCACCGTGTCCGAAGTCGCCGCACGGAACTCCCTAACCTTCATGGCGCCCAGCAAGGCTTTCAATATGCCGGGACTGGGTAGCTCGTATGCCATCACGGTCGATGACGGAATCCGCCGCCGCTTCCAGGCGTTTATGGAGGCGGGCGAGTTCAGTGAAGGGCATCTGCTTGCCTATATCGGCACCGCGGCGGCTTATACCCAGGGCGAAGCGTGGCTGGAACAGATGCTCGGATACGTGCAGGCGAATATCGACTTCACGGAGAACTACCTGAAGGAACATATTCCGGGCATCGGCATGATACGTCCGCAAGCCTCCTACCTGATATTCCTGGATTGCCGTGGGCTGGGATTGCCGCAGGAAGAGCTTGTCAGGCTCTTCGCCGAGAAAGCCCGTCTGGCATTGAATGACGGGACCATGTTCGGCAAGCCCGGCGAGGGTTTCATGCGACTGAATGTAGGCTGCCCCCGTTCGGTGTTGAAGCAGGCGTTGATGCGGCTGGAAGCTGCAGTCAAGGAATAACGGGCGAAGATTTGTCACGCCCAAGAATGGGGGCGAAATATCCGTGTGCCATATTAAGTTTTGAAACCTTCTTAATAATTATTAATCAGGCGAATCTTTTGTTTCCGGTAGTTTGAATCTTAAAAAGAAATGCAATACTTTTGTGATATCAAAATAATATCATTTAAAACGTAGTTGTATGGAGACAAAAGAATTTAGTTTCAGCGGTTTCAGGATGAATGGTTTCTTGGCCTTGTTCTTGCAGTTGGCATTGATGGTGTTTGCTGTGTTTTGTGTGACTCTCAGGTTGCCTCTCTTTTTTATATTGCTGGTGCTTGTCTGGCTTTTCATGTGCGGAGGCTATATGCAGCTGGAGCCTAACGAGGCGCGTGCCATGGTCTTTTTCGGAAAATACAAGGGGACGTTCAAAGAGACAGGCTTTTTCTGGGTGAACCCTTTCCTGACCAGAAAGAAACTTTCGCTCCGTGCGCGAAATCTGGACGTGGAACCTATCAAGGTGAACGACAAAATAGGAAACCCTATCCTGATAGGCTTGGTGCTGGTGTGGAAGCTGAAGGACACTTATAAGGCGATGTTCGAGATTGATTCGCAGACCATGGCCGACTCTGCTGCCGCCCCGAAGAACGGCAACCAGGTGAGCATCGGCAATGCCGTGGCCAACCGCATGAACGCCTTCGAGAACTTTGTGAAGATACAGAGCGATGCCGCCTTGCGCCAAGTGGCGGGACAGTATGCCTATGATGACAACGAGGCCAATGTCGAAGAGCTGACCCTTCGTTCGGGCGGTGAGGAAATCAATGAACAACTGGAACAGAAGCTGAACGAACGTTTGGCCATGGCAGGCATGGAGGTGGTGGAAGCACGCATCAACTACCTTGCCTACGCACCCGAGATTGCCGCCGTGATGCTTCGCCGCCAGCAGGCATCGGCCATTATCACGGCACGCGAGAAGATTGTAGAAGGGGCTGTCTCCATGGTGAAGATGGCGTTGCACAAGCTTTCGGAAGAGGAAATCGTGGAACTGGACGAAGAGAAGAAGGCTGCCATGGTCAGCAATCTGCTGGTAGTGCTTTGTGCCGACGAGTCGGCACAGCCGGTGGTGAATACGGGGACACTCAATCATTAACCGTTAATCGCTCAATAAAGTGGCTAAGAAGGAAACTGTAACCAAAAGCTTTGTGCTCCGTGTGGATGCCGCAACGATGGAGGCCATCGAGAAGTGGGCAGCCGACGAGTTCCGCAGCACCAATGGGCAACTACAGTGGATTATTGCCGAAGCGTTGCGCAAAAGCGGACGGATGAAGAAGGCGAAGAAGGGTTCGTCCGGTGACGATTTATAAAAACTGATATATGCTTCAATATTTACTTTATGATTAATCTTGGTTTTTATTCCGGTAAGAATGCTCCCGAAGTCCGTTTTCGGCCGATGGTCATCGACCGTATGCTGGAAGCGGCAGCGCTGCTTGTGGTGCTTGCCACATGGGTGGGTATTTATTGGCTATATGTGCAGGCGGAAGGACGGCTTTCTTCCTACGTATGGATGATGGGCGGATGTTCGGTGTTCTGTTTTCTCCTTATGTGGGTAGCGGCTTGTCTGCCTGTGCGTTTCATCAATTTTCCTGTTCGGGTGAATGAACGAAATATCGGTATTCAGTATTTGTTAGCCGTGCGCTTGGTTCGTGTTATGAATATCATCTTGTGTTTGCTGCTTTTGGGGGAGCTTCTCGTGGAGTTTTACGGGTTTCCAAAATCTCTTTTGGTACTTTTGTTGTTACTGCTCATGCTGGTTCTTCTCGTCTATTATGTGCTGGCTTTCAAGTATAAGTAGGGTGTTGGAAGTTTTTGTCTTTATTATATCCCTTTGTAAAATTACTTATTTATAGTGATAGCCTCCTTTCATTATACCTAATTCGAGTGATTGTGCGATGTTTGCCGAAGCCGTATCTTTGCACTGTCAGATTTGAATGAATTAGTTAGTCATAATTACGTAACCACTTTTTATTAAGAAAAAGGATTCCCGTTGCCCGATGCGATATCGTGT
>ERZ808049.214-NODE-214-length-45680-cov-18.115694_pt1 | contig 45680 bp, 45 predicted proteins | sample MGYA00380198_ERZ808049 | MGnify/ENA primary metagenome ERZ808049 (study PRJEB31490, sample SAMN06133414) | mouse gut metagenome | isolation source: Z2_2 | host: mice | place: China: Chengdu | collected 2015-05 ...
GTATGGGAAAGTAAGAAAAGAATGTTGGAGAAAGATGGATAGATAATTAATTTTTGTGTTCGGTTTTGAGGGAATACTTCAAAAGTCTAATGAGGCTCCATGGTCAAGCGGTTAAGACATCGCCCTTTCACGGCGGTAACACGGGTTCGATTCCCGTTGGAGTCAGTTGTGAACTTAATGGTTTGAAGCAATGATATTGTTTATCATTGCTTTTTTACGTTATATACATGAGTGTATAAATATTAATATTTGGTTATTCTTTTGATTTAAATTTTGTAACACTTCAGCCATTAACATCATTAATTTAAGCTTTACCAATCGGAGAATTTGAAATTTGTAATATAACACTATAAATTATAGTCGTAGTGGGCATTTATTTATAATTCCTTAAGATGATAATGAGTAACGAACTGTTGTTACTAAATTTTATATGTATCAGACAGGAATATTGAATTTAATGATATCTTGTGTTATACTACATCAAAAAGAGATATAGAAAAAGGAGCGCAACATGAGTAAAGAATATTCTATTGAAACCAAATGTATTCAGTCGGGATGGCACCCAAAGAATGGGGAACCAAGAGTTTTGCCCATTTATCAGTCAACGACCTACAAGTATGAAACATCAGATGAGATGGGAAAATTGTTTGATCTGGAAAAAGAAGGATATTTTTATACAAGATTACAAAATCCTACCAATGATATGGTTGCAGAAAAAATTTGCGAATTGGAGGGTGGCGTGGCAGCGATGCTGACTTCATCAGGCCAGGCAGCAAATTATTATGCGGTATTTAATATTTGCGAAGCGGGAGACCACGTTGTTTTATCTTCGACAGTTTATGGCGGAACATTTAATCTATTGACAGTTACGATGAAAAAAATGGGAATTGAATGTACGATTGTTGATCCTGATTCTGATGAGGAAACAATAAATAAAGCGTTTCACGAAAATACGAAGTGTGTTTTGGCAGAGTCAATTGCAAATCCTGCATTAGTTGTGTTGGATTTTGAGAAGTTTGCAAAGGTTGCACATGCGCACGAAGTTCCTCTGATTATAGATAATACATTTGCAACACCAATTAATTGCAGACCATTTGAATTTGGTGCGGATATTGTCACACATTCTACGACAAAGTATATGGATGGACATGCTATGTGTGTGGGAGGTGCGATTGTAGATTCTGGTAATTTTGACTGGACAAAGTATGGTGAGAAATTTCATGGGTTAACAACACCAGATGAATCCTATCATGGTGTGACATATACAGAAAAGTTTGGAAAGAAAGCTTATATTACAAAGGCAACTGTACAGCTTATGAGAGATTTGGGTTCTATTCCTTCTCCAATGAATTCCTTTTTACTCAATATTGGACTTGAGACATTGCATTTAAGGGTTCCAAGACATTGTGAAAATGCTTTGAAAGTAGCAAAATGGCTTGAAGAAAATGAAAAGGTTGCATGGGTAAATTATCCAGGATTGAAAGGAAATAAGTATTATGAGCTGGCGCAAAAATATATGCCAAATGGTACTTGTGGAGTAATTTCTTTTGGACTGAAAGGTGGAAGAGACGTTAGCGTATCTTTTATGGATCATTTAAAGCTGGCTGCAATCGCGACGCATGTTGCGGATGCAAGAACTTGTGTATTGCATCCGGCAAGTCATACACATAGACAAATGAATGATGAACAATTGATAGAAGCTGGTGTTCAGCCGGATTTGATTCGGTTTTCAGTAGGAATAGAAAATGTAGATGATATCATTGCCGACATAGAACAGGCACTTATGTATATTTAATTATGAAAAAATACAGTTGGTTATCAGGTTTATTTTTGCTGATTTTATCAGGTATTGCAATTTTTGCAAGAATATATTATATTAATAATTTAATGGTGGAGATTAATATCAATGAAGAAGTCTATCTTGCAGCTAAGGTGAGTGTTGGAAGCACAAGTTTTTCAACAATATTTTCAGATGGATTTCAGATAAAATCATTGTATATATCTAATTTATATTTAATGTTTTTGATTTTTGGAAACTTTACGGTGGCGGGAGTATACCTAAATATTTTATATCAGGTAGCAACGGTTATTCTAGTATATTCTATGGTAAAAATTGTAACAAACAAATATATTAGTTTTGCAATAGGCTTAATCGCTGCTGTATTACCAGGATATATCCATCATTTGTCAAAAGTCAATATTGTTGATATGGAAATATTTCTCTCTGCATTGATATTGAATTTTATTGTGTTTCTCATTCATTTTATATATAGTAAGTTTTCTGTTAAAAAATTGAGTCCAGTAATGGCAGAGGAAAATAAAACGGACGATAAACAGACATCAATTACACGAACAGAGGTAGATACTGGAGTTTTGATGGACCGTTCCATGCGGGAGATACATTATGATGATCTGGAAGATAAGAAAGTGCAATATATTGAAAATCCACTTCCAGTTCCGAAACGTAGAGAACATAAAGAGATGGATTTTGCATTGGAACCGACTGACAGCAATGATGATTATGACCTAAAGGATATGACAAACAAAGATTTTTATGATATTGAATAATAAAACACTGCTTTACATCTTTTTATAATTGGGAAAGTCTGAAATATTTAGAGACGAATAGATAACCTGAAATCTTGTAAAGGACATGATAAGGATTGATAGTAGGGACTGAGAAATTCAGTCCCTATAGTTAAATTTAGGAAGTAAATTGGCATTTGTAACGCTGTTATCAAGGGAGAATTAATTTGAATAAAATATGTGATGGAATTATTGGTTTAGCAATAGGTGATGCTATTGGAGTTCCGGTTGAATTTAGAAGTAGACAGGAACTAACTAAGGCTCCAGTTGTTTCAATGAGAGAGTATGGAACACATTATCAGCCTAGAGGAACTTGGTCTGATGATACAAGTTTAACATTGGCTCTAATGGATAGCATTATTGACAAGAACGAAATTGATTATGTGGATATTATGAACAGATTTTCTAATTGGCTTCTGTATAATGATTATACAGCAACTGGTGAGGTTTTCGATGTAGGAAATTCAACTAGCAGAGCTATTATGAATTATGGGCGTGGAGTGAATCCGTTAGAATGTGGGGGCATTTCTGAATATGAAAATGGCAATGGGTCTTTAATGAGAATCCTTCCGACTGCATATTATTTGCGAAAACATTCTGATTTGGAAATAGAATCACAGATGAACATAATATATAATATATCGGCTTTAACACATAGACATCCTATAAGCCTTATTGGGTGTGGCATTTATATAAATATTGCTATGAACCTGTTGGAAGGCATGCTATCTTTATATGAATCTGTAGAACAAGGAATAAAAACTGCGTTTGAATACTATGAAAGAAAAGCATGGAATGATGTGTATGCATATTTACGTTTGATGGATTTGTCAATTTTCTTAGAATTACCTGATAGTGAAATTAAAAGTAGTGGTTATGTTGTTCATACTTTAGAATCAGCTTTGTGGTGTTTATTAAATACAAATTCATATGCAGAATGTGTTTTGAAGGCGGTGAATCTTGGAGATGACACTGATACAGTTGGTGCTGTTGTTGGAGGATTGGCTGGAATTTACTATGGATTGGAAAAAATCCCAAAGGATTGGCTGGACGTGTTGGCTAGGAGACAATATATAGAAGAACTATGTGAAGAACTATTAAAAGCAATAAACTTTTAGTTTGATGGTTTGTGAGTAGAAAAGAACTAATATTTTGTTAAAATAGCATAAAATGCCTTGTGTATTATTTTTAGAGAAAAGTTGTAAAGTGGTGTAATAAAAATATATTGGGTGGAAATCATAGAAAAGATACCACTAAACTTTGTTTGGAAATAAAGAAAGTGTAGAAAGGAATATGCTATGAGTAACGAGAATGAAACAAAGAAAGAGAATGATGATACGCTTGAAGTTAAGAAGTACAAAGATGAGAAAATTGAAAAAGAGAGTCAAGTTACCTTGGATGAAAATAGCAGTAATCACAGGATTCACCTGATTACAATCATAGGTGAGATAGAAGGTCATGAAAATGCAGGGAATCAATCTAAGGTAACGAAATATGAATTGCTTTTGCCACAGCTTGCGTCTATAGAGGATAGCAATGAAGTTGACGGAGTGTTATTGCTTTTGAATACAATGGGCGGAGATGTGGAAGCGGGACTTGCAATTGCAGAAATGGTTGCATCGCTAAGCAAACCTACTGTCTCATTGGTTCTAGGAGGAAGTCACAGCATTGGGGTTCCGATTGCAGTGAGTACAAATTATTCCTTTATTGTTCCAACAGGCACTATGGTGGTGCATCCAGTTAGAATGAATGGTATGGTAATTGGAGTGCCACAGACATTTAACTATTTTAGGGAAGTACAAAATCGAATTACAAGTTTTGTATGTTCTCACTGTAAAATAGCGAAGGAACGATATGAGGAGTTAATGATGGAGACAGAAGTTCTCACCAAGGATGTAGGTAGCGTACTGGAAGGTGAGGAGGCTGTCAAAGAAGGAATTATATGCGAAATTGGTGGAATATCCCAGGCGATTGCAAAGCTGCACGAGCTGATTAATAAGAAGAAAAATAAAAAATAAAATCAATTCACATAGAAAAGGACTACGCTATTGACATTGTGTAGTCCTTTGATAAAATGGAGATAACAAACATAATAAAAAGGCATTTTATTAGCGCCTAAAACATTAGGAACTGTAGAAAAATAACTGATATAGATTAAGTAGGGTTTCCGAGGGTGTATAGCAAAAAAAGTAGGTGTAGTGGTCTATTTGATGATGTTTGATAGAATAAGTAAAAAGGAGAGGATGAGAAAATGAATATTACTATTACGGGCAATCTTGGAAGTGGTAAGTCAAGCGTGGCAAAAATACTTAATGAAAGAGGATATGAATATTCCTCAACAGGAAATATATTTCGGCAGCTTGCCATGGAAAATGGACTCTCTGTTGAGGAATTTAACAAGAAGGTGAATGAAGCCGCAAAAAGTGGGGATCATTCTGTTGATAAGATGATAGATGATACAACGACAAAGATTGGTGAGGAGCGAGACAATGTTGTTTTTGATTCCCGTCTTGCATGGCATTTTGCACCAAAGAGTTTTAAGGTGTTTATTATTACAGATATTGATGAGGCAAGTCGCAGGGTGTTTCATGATAGTCTCCGTGCAAATTCAGAATCTTATGAGTCACAGGAGGCTTGCAAAAAAGCATTAATTAACAGGCAGAAATTAGAGACTGTGCGCTATCAGGAAGTATACCATATTGATTATTATGATATGAGTAATTATAATTTGGTGATTGATAGTACAAATGCGGCGTCTGCTGAGATTGCACAGGAAATTTTGGATAAAATGGCTGAATATCAAAATGGTAATTTTGAGAAAATGATAGAGTTGAATCCAGCATCTATAAAATATGCAGAGAGAGCAGATTCGGATTTACCAGACAGCAATATGGTAGAAGTTTTAGAAATAGGCGGAAATTTTACGCTCAGAGCCGGAAAAAGCAGACTTGACGAGGCGTTAGCGCACAATGAAAAATTCATAGCTGTCAAAGTAGCTGGTTCAGAGCCGGGAGGAGAAGACAGCTTTATGAATTTTGTAAAGATGGTGAAACCGTAAAAAATTTCTTTTTGATTAAGATATTGGTTGCGTGGCAGAATGAGAGAAAATATGCTTAAACTGGAGAAAATAAACTGAAAAAGGAGATTTTCACAAAAGAGTAAGAAACTGTTAGCAAATAATCCATATATTTTACATAGTATTCTACTTGTTAACAGTTTCTATTAATGGTTTTGTGTTTATATCTTATCTGCGAATAATACTTGTGTTCAACATATAATTGCCATATTTTTCTTGAAATTCTTGATATTCTTCATCCTCTGTAATCCAGATAATAACTGGTATTTCTAAATATTTGAGCTGGTTATATGCCTCGAGTCGATGATTACTGTCATTTAATTCAAAATCATGTTCAACATAATGAGCTATTAACGGCGGCATAATAGAATTTTACCATGTGTTTGTGCTGGAAAATATACACAAATTATTTATAGATGTTTTCTACCTAAAAGAATTTTAATTCATAAGATAAATCATGAAATTCAAATAACCGGCGAAAGTTACCCACAACAGATAGGGAATCTGAAGGTAAGCACCAACAGCATCTAGCTGACCAAATTTAAAAATCATTTTGAGAATGGCAGACCACAATACAACAAGCCATATAAATGCAAATAAAAACGTCAGCATATTAAAGAAAATAATTGGCCAGAAGAAATTTAGAATTAACTGTAATGCGTAGCTAAGCAGTGCGTCCAACACTTCGTAGGAGGATTCTGTTTTTTGTAGATAAATGCGGGCGCTTCCAATTCCCATCAACACGTATAAAACCGTCCAGACAATTGGAAAGAGAATTGCAGGCGGAGCGAGCGGAGGTTTGTTTAGCACAGCATAAATCTTCATATTGTTCTGTGTGAGAATGGCTGAGAGACCGCCGACACCGAGTGCAATAAAGACAGAAATAAAATAGGGTTTTAATTTAGCCCACATAGGAAACCTCATAACAGCAATAAATTCTATATTATTTTATGCGATAATGAAATTTCCTATGAGTGTAAAAAGACAGTTGTTCCTCATTTTCTTTGATAGATGGAGTAATGTAAGCTTTTGAGTAAAGTGATAGCTTCCTCTAGGGAAGACTGTTCATAAAATTCAATGCGCAGCACGCCTTCTTCAAAATCACGGTTATGTATAATTCCAATATTTTTGATGGAGATGTCTGCTTTGGCAAGCAGTGTGGCGAGTGAGGCAATTGCGCCTGCCTCATCAGGAATGTCTACGTAACATGCAAATACTTTGTTGATTGGTCCTCTTGGCAAGTCAGAAAAAGAATCCCGATATTCTTTGGAGGTGGTGAATAAATCATAGGTAAATCCGATTTGCTTTGTGCGTACAGCATTGCTGATTGTCTGTAATGAGTGGATGTAATCGTCTAGTAAATTAGCGATATTCTCTGCATTTGACATGCAAATGGATTCCCACATATCAGGGGAGGAAGAAGCAATGCGCGTGATGTCTTTAAAACCTCCCGCAGCAATCACTTTCATAGTGCCTTCTGCGGAATCGTGGTCATGTACCAGATTTGCGAGAGCAGCGGCGACAAGGTGTGGGACATGGCTGACGGCAGCAGTTACATAATCATGTTCTTGACTGTTTAAAATCATTGGAATAGCCCCCATTTTTTTTACAAGGGAATAATATCCAGCAACAGCCTCGCTGGGAACTATCTCTGTGGGGGTAAGGATATAGTACGCATTTTCTAAAAGAAGGGGATTTGCATTTGCAAATCCTGTTTTTTCGCTGCCTGTCATAGGATGCCCACCAATAAACTGGCGGTCTAATCCAAGGCGTGAGACAGTTTCATGGATAGAACCTTTGACACTTCCAACGTCAGTGACAATTGTCTTTTCAGATAGAAAAGGTTTAAGCTGTTCTAAAAACTCGTTGTTTATGGCGACAGGACCACATAGAAATATGATGTCGCAGTCAGAAAAGAGTTCGTTTATCTTAGTGGTGCCAATATCGATAGCACCAGCAGCGGTTGCTTCATCTAGGGTGGACTGTCTGCGCGCATACGCTACAATCTGAGCGTTTGTATAAATCTGTCGAATTGCAAGTGCGATAGAACCACCGATTAATCCAAGGCTAAGAAAGCCAAATTTATTGCTGTTATTATTTATCATACAATCCATAATATAAAAAAATCCTTTCAAAAAAATAGTTGCAAAGACGCCTTTGACGTTTGCGAATCTATTTTAGCATTGTATAAGAGATCTGTAAAGTGTGTTAAAATCATTGCGTAATAATTAATTTTATTGCTGTTACAATTCACATCCATGCCAGATTTCATATTCATTTATGATGATTGGGTGTGAATTGCAACAATTGATGCACACAAAATGCCACAAGGCAGGCATTTTAGCGCTGGCTCCGACACCATGCAGCAAGTGCATGGTGCGGGGGTGAAAAGTAACTTATTGCTTTAATATATAATTGCATGTCAAGTACAAATTTTCGTCATTTCATATGAAATTTTTGAAAGTATTTTATGCAAAATGCTGTATGCAAATTGCACAAAAATGATTGAATTGTCTGAAAATATATAGTAAAATTGTAATAGTTAAGCCATGCACAATTGATTTTAGAATCAATTCTATAGAGTCTGTGCCTAACGACGGAATAAATGTCATAGGCAGCTTAAAATCGAACGAATCTTTTGAGTGACAGCTTATGAATTGGCATGGGTAATTATCATTAAATTAAGAGTATTCTCAGGATAGTTGGGAGTGCTCCCTAAAATAGGAGGTAGCTGCAATGAATGTTTACACAACTGATAAGATCCGAAACATAGTATTGTTAGGTCATGGCGGGGCTGGAAAGACAAGTCTCGTAGAATCAATGGCGTATCTGTCAGGTATCACGTCACGTATGGGACGTGTGGAGGACGGAAATACAGTCAGTGATTTTGGTAAAGAAGAGCAGAAAAGAAAGATTTCCATCAGCACATCGGTCGTGCCAATTGAGTGGGACGGTGTAAAAATTAATATCCTTGATACACCTGGATATTTTGATTTTATCGGTGAGGTTGAGGAGGCGATCAGTGCGGCGGACGCAGCAATCATCGTGGTATCGGGCAAGTCTGGCGTTGAGGCGGGCACAGAGAAAGCCTGGGAGTTGTGTGAAAAATACAAGCTGCCAAGAATGATTTATGTGACTGGAATGGACGCCGACAATGCATCGTTTAAAAATGTTGTGGAAAAGCTTACAGAAATGTATGGTAAAAAGATTGCGCCATTTCATTTCCCAATTAGAGAGAATGAGAAATTTGTGGGTTATGTGAATGTTGTGAGTGAGACAGGAAATCGCTGGAAAGGCAAAGATGTGGAACCGTGCGATATACCAGATTACAGCAAAGATAATCTGAATCTATATAGAGATACACTGATGGAGGCAGTTGCTGAGACAAGTGAGGAGTTTATGGACCGTTATTTTGGCGGAGAAACATTCTCTGAAAATGAGATTCGTGCAGCGCTTCGCACCAACGTTATAGATAGTTCTATTGTTCCAATCAGCATGGGATCGAGTCTGTTATGCCAGGGTACATATACATTGTTGGACGATATTGTGAAATATATGCCAAGTCCTGAGAATAGGCAGATTGCAGGCTTTAACATGAAGACAAACGAAGTCTTTGAAGCAAATTATGATTTCTCAAAGGCAAAATCGGCTTATGTTTTCAAGACAATTGTGGACCCGTTTATTGGAAAATATTCTTTGATTAAGGTGTGTTCTGGTGTGTTTAAGTCAGATGACACAATTTATAATAAAGATAAAGATGTTGAGGAAAAGGTCAATAAACTTTATATATTGCAGGGCAGCAAGCCTATTGAAATCAGTGAGCTTCACGCAGGTGACATTGGTGCAATTGCAAAGCTTACGGCTGCGAGAACAGGAAATACGCTTTCCACAAAGGGAACTATAATCGAGTATGGTAAGTTTGAGATTTCAAAACCGTATACAGCAAAGCGCTACAAAGTGCCCAACAAGGGGGATATTGATAAGGTTTCACAGGCATTGCAGAAGATGTCACACGAAGATCAAACTTTGAAAGTAGTCAATGATGTGGAGAACAGACAGACCTTGCTTTATGGAATTGGTGATCAGCAGCTTGAGATTATTCAGAGTCGTCTGGCAAATGAGTATAAGTGTGAGATTGAATTGAGCGATCCAAAGATTGCATTCCGCGAGACAATCAAGAAGAAATCTGATGTGGAATATAAATATAAAAAGCAGTCTGGCGGGCATGGACAGTATGGTCATGTTAAGATGCGTTTTGAGCCATCTGGTGATTTGGAGAAAGCATATATATTTGAACAGGAAGTAGTTGGCGGTGCAGTTCCAAAGAATTATTTCCCGGCTGTTGAGAAGGGAATGCAAGAATCTGTCTTGAAAGGACCTTTGGCTGCGTATCCAGTAGTCGGTGTGAAGGGCATTTTGTACGACGGTTCATATCATGCTGTAGATTCTTCGGAAATGGCGTTTAAAACTGCTGCCATTCAGGCATTTAAGAAAGGCTTTATGGAGGCAGGACCTGTGCTTCTCGAACCGATTGCGTCCCTTAAGGTGACAGCACCAGAGCGTTACACAGGTGATATTATGGGAGACTTGAATAAGCGGCGCGGCAGAGTGCTTGGCATGAATCCAGCTGGGAATGGCAAGCAGGTTATTGAGGCAGATATTCCAATGATGGAATTAACTGGATATTGTACAGTACTTCGTTCTATGACAGGCGGGCGCGGAAACTTTGAATATGAAATAACAAGATATGAACAGACGCCAAGTGATATTCAGGATGCACAGGTGAAAGCGAGAGCTAATAAGGTGGCAGATTCTGCTGAGGTTTAGGTATTGAGTGTATAGGTCAAAGATTTATTTTATACAGTAGTGTAATATTGTAAAAAATGCATCGAGCCATAATTTGTGGCAGATGCATTTTTTGCGGTTTAGAATATATTTTTAGAAAGTGTATTTGGATGTAGGCTGGCTGCGGAGTGTTATCACAAAGGTGGTGCCACCGCCAGGTGTGTCAGTTACTTTAATATTTCCATGATGTACAGTAATAATGTCATAGGCAATGGACAGACCAAGCCCAAAGTGATTTTTGTCACTTCGGGCTTTTTCACTGCGGTAAAAACGATCAAATATTTTTATCTTTTCTTCATTGCTGATTCCTATACCTGTATCAGAAATTTTTATTTCAAAGTGTTTATTTTGATAGGCAATAGACAGATTGATAATACCGCCTTCTGGAGTGTAGCTGATGGCATTGTGAAGGAAGATTGTGAGCACTTGTATAATGCGATCACTGTCACATATACAATCTGGAAGTGGATCTTCGGGGAGAGAAGCGCTGATTTTAATGTGTTTTGCTGCTGCCATATATTCAAAAGATTCGCAGGCATTTAAAATTAGTGTGTCGAGCTGGGCGCGTACTAGTTTAATATCGAGATGTCCAGTATCACAGCTTAACAAAGTGAGCATGTCATTTAGAAGCCTTGATGTGCGAAGTGCTTCGTTTTTAATAGTGGCTAATTCAGAACATGCGTTTTTGCCAAGTCCTATCTCAGCGCAGGAAAGTATGACTGCAAGTGGCGTGCGAAGTTCATGTGAGGCAGATGCAATAAATTGATTCTGTTGAAGTCGGCTTGTCTCAATAGGATTTAGTAGTTTTCCAGTAAAAATCCATGCAAATATCCAGATAGCGATAAGGGCGAGAGTGATAATACCTAAAAATAAAAATCGCTGTTTTAACATTTGGTTTTGTAGATTCTCAAGTGGTGCAGCCAACAAAATTTTTAGGTTTGATGTATTTTTTTGCATATGAATTACAAAACAGCAGTATTTGGAAAAAGTGACATTTGTGTTATTTTTGTATTCCAAAATAAAAGAGACATAACTGCTTTTGTAAGAAAGTGTGTGTGGAGTGTTGGAAGAGTTTTCGGTTTGATAATAGTTCCAAGCTTGCTCAAGCACCTGTTTTCTTTCCTTATTTTTCTGTACTGTATTGATGTCATATAAAAATTCAGTGTCATTGTCTATCAGAGATACGTAATATTTTTTGCCAGATTCAAGTTGTGAAAGCCAGGTATTGGTGATAATGTCTTGCTGCTCAATGTAGGAAGCGATAGTGTAAATATCACTCTGATAGGAATATATTTTGTTTTTCATCATATTGTTCTCAGAAATAAATAGATAGCCAAGCGTCATAATCACCAAAATCAATGTGGTAATACAGCCATTTAACAATGTCAGTTGAAAATGTGCTTTTTTAATAGTGTTCATAATAGAAATTCTTCCTTCAAAATGTGCGTTTTTATTCTTCCAGCAGACAGTAGCCAATACCGCGAATGGTTCGTAATTTTAGGCAACTACCAACAGCCTTAAGGCGTCTGCGAACAAAGTAAATATAGTTGTCAAGATTTCCCTCCTCAACATCACTGTCAGGTCCCCAGACTTTTAATAGAAGTGTGTTTCTTGAGAGGGTCTGTCCACCATTTTTAATAAAAGTCTCAAGCATTGCGCCCTCGCGCTTAGAACAAGTACAGCTACCTGCTGGCCCTGTAAGCGTGTTTGATGTGCCGTCAAAGCGAATATCGCAGTAAGAGGGTAAAATTGCTTGATTGATAATGGGGGAGCGTCTTGTAACACATTGAATGCGTGCTAATAGTTCCTCAAAGGCGAAGGGTTTGACCAAATAATCATCAGCGCCAAGATTTAGCCCAGTTACTTTATCATTTAACGTTCCAAGAGCAGTAATTAGAATAATTGGGATATTGATGCCCTGTTTACGAAGTTTGGTCAATACCATAGTTCCTTCCATATTGGGTAACATTCTGTCAAGCAATATGACATCATGAATGTTTTGCGCGGCATAGTAGAATGCTTCTTCCCCGTCATAACAGAAATCCACGTTAAACCCTCTTGAAATTAATTGATTTGTGAGTGATTCATTTAATTTCTTATCATCTTCGGCAAGTAATATACGCATAGTTGTCCTCCCTTGGTACTGTATTTATAGATTCCCTCAATATCAAATCTAAAAAGATTTCGGTTTTGAGAGACGAAAAAAAGAGACCTTTAAAGTCGAAAGATAGTTTCTGAATATAACACCTATATTTTACTTTATTTTTCTCTAAATTATCTCTAAATTTACCCTGAATATATAATACCTTCTTGGAGGCTCTTACGCAATTATTTGTTGTAGGAAAATTTTTAAATATTTTTCATAGGGCAGGAATGAAGGAACGAATCATATCATGTGTTTATTTTGGGAGAAATATAGGTAATCGTTGCAACTTTCATAAAAACATGGTATGCTTGAAGAAAAATTAAGGTCAAAGATTTAAGGAATAAGTAAATAGATATGGGACGAAAAACAAAAGAAAAAGACATGGTGGAATACATTTGTCCAAAGTGTAGAACAAAAATTATTGTGGAAAAGGGAAAACGAGTACCATCATTATATTGTAAGAACTGCTTGAAGTCAAAACAGTTAACTATGTTAAGATTGATATATCAGAAAACAGATCAATAGAATACAATAGAACAAAGAATCGGAAAAAACAGTTTTCCAAAAAGATATGAAGAACAGGAAGTCTAAAGATTTCCTGTTCTTCATATCTTCAGATTTTCTTTTCTAGTAGACTTAGAAGTCCGTAAATGCCCATCGCGATAATACAGAGGATAACAATACTTAAAATTACTATATCTAGTTTAAAAACTTGACTTCCATAGATAATAAGATATCCCAATCCTTTTCTTCCAGCAAGAAATTCTCCAATAATTACTCCTACTAGGGCAAGACCAATATTGACTTTGGACAGAGAGATAAAGGTAGGAATATTTCCTGGAAAAACAACTTTGGTAAAAGCTTGCAATTTTGTTCCTCCTAATGTTTCAATAAGTTTTAGCCGCTCTGGATCGGTCTGTGCAAAGGATTGATACAAATTTAAAATACAACCGAATATGCCGACTGATATCCCGCATAGAATAATAGTGCGGGGACCTGTGCCTAACCATACAATGATTAACGGCGCTAATGCTGATTTTGGCAGACTATTGAGCACGATTAGAAATGGTTCAAACATTTTTCCAAGCGAAGGATAAAACCAGAAAAAGGTAGCTGTCAGCACGGAGAGAACGATAATTAGCAAAAAACTTATACCTGACTCTAAAAGGGTAATGCCAATGTGATTTAATAGAGACATATCTTTTATATCATGCCAGAATAATTGTGCGATTGCAATGGGGGAGCTAAAATAAAAACGGTCAATCCAGCCCAAATCAGCAGATACCTGCCAAAGCATTATAAAAGCTGCAAACAGCAAAATTCTACTCCAAAAAATATATAATTTGTGTAATTTCTGACGACGCAGAAAGTTTTTTTGTCCAATTGTAAGCATAGTTGTATCAACATTGTTGGTACGATTATATTTCGGTATTTTCATTTTGCATTTCCCTCCATATTTTATCAAAATATTCCTGAAAAAGACTTGATTTTCTTATGTTTTCTCTTTGAATTCCATTTGCTTCAAATTCAATAGGAATAATATCTTTTATCGTGCAAGGTGATTTCGTAAGTACAAAAATAATATCTGCCATAGAAATAGCTTCAGAAATATCGTGTGTTACAAGAATTGCTGTTTTTTGCTCTGATTTAATAATATCATGTACATCTTTTGATACATTAAGTCTGGTCTGATAGTCGAGTGCGCTGAATGGCTCGTCAAGCAGGAGAAGGTCAGGGCGGATAGCAAGTGTTCGAATAAGTGCGATTCTTTGACGCATTCCGCCGGATAATGCTGATGGTTTTTGGTTCTTTACATTGGACAGATGATATTTTTCTAACAGATTATCTACCAGTTCTAAATTTTCTGCTGTTTTCTTTTTCTGTATTTCAAGACCAAGTGTAATATTCTGATAGACAGTGCGCCATTCTAATAGATGATCATGCTGTAGCATGTATCCAACGCGCGGGGCGTTAAAGTCCTCAGAATAAAATGTAATAAAGCCACTTACAGGTTTGAGCAAGTTTGCTATTAGTGAGAGGGTTGTGGACTTGCCGCAACCGCTTGGACCGACTAGGGCTGCAAAAGCACCTTTTTCAATAGAAAAATTTATGTCATTTAAAACCTTTACTTCACCAAGATTACTGTAGTAGGAAAAATTTACGTGATCTAGACGGAGAAAAGGTTTCCCTTGGGGATTTTGGAACATATTGTAACCACCGCCTTTCTTTGATGCATTTCTGTATAGAATAGTATATGAAAAAAATATTGTAAAAGTGATAAAAAGTCTTATACTGTGACAGTTTTTGTCTATGCTGTTTGTTATACTTTAATTTAGAAGTAGAAAAACGAAAATAAAGGAGGACGAAAGATGTTTTGTGCAAACTGTGGAAAGGAACTGAAAGAGGATATTAAATTTTGTCCAGTGTGTGGTGTGCCTGTAAATATAAATAAGGCAGCAGAAAATAATATTGCTTCAGAGGAAAAAAATTATGGCACTGGAGATTACGAAACGCTTAGACAAATGCTAGAGAAAGCAAAAAAAGTTAAAAAAGTTTCAAATGTTATTATAACTATTTTATTCCTTGTGTATGGCTATTTATTCATGCGAGGACTTTTAAGAATGTTAACTTCGGTATTAGAGAATCGAGAGACGATTACGCAATTTGCTTTTAGCGTGTTTGCAGTGATTTTGTTTACATGTGGTTTGCTATATGTTGGATTGGAGGTTATTCTTCCAATTTTGCAGGGAAGAAAAGCGGTTTATGCAGAAGAATACTTAAAATGTATTGTGGTTAATGACAAGAAGGCCCTGATGTATTCCCTAGGACAGATGAAATGTTCTGCAATAAAAAATGTGTATATGGACGAGCGTGGAGAAGTATGTGTTGCAGGAAAAAGAAGCAAACATATATTTGAAATTCAAAATAAAACACCAATTATAACTTCTCAAAAAAGCAATTACAAGGCAGTGCTAGAACGAGAAACAATTGCAGCTTGTCTTTTAAAATTTCTAGTACCAGAGGCGCCGGTCAATGCATTTGCAAATGAAAAAAGCAATTTGATGCTGACGCGAATGAGATGGCTACTTTCGATAGTTGCAATCACATGTGGTGTTGTTTTTATTGTAATTGCAATTATGAGAGGAACTGGAAGTAATTATATTAATATAGTTAAGAATGGTTCACCAGAAATGTATTCCAATATTACATATGGAGAAGCATTTGACGATTTCTTTAATAATAGTGAATGGAAGTATTTTGAGGCAGAAGATGGAGAGGACGTGGTAGAATTTCATGGAACTTGCATGTATGGTGATGACAGAGTTCAGGTTTCTATGCAATTTGTTGTAAATGAGGACCAAGAAACTTTTCATGTTTGGTCTGCTACTATTGATGGTGAAGAACAGCCGGAGTTGGTTTATTCTTTGCTGCTGCTCAAAGTATTTGAAAGTTATACAGGGGAGAGTCAAAAAGGGTATTTGCAGTTGGAAGATGATAGTTTGTTAGATAAGAAAGAAACTGTTGCTGATATAGAAAATGAAGTACCTGATCTATTTGCAGAAAGTGAGATTACAAGTGTTATTGAGTCAGAGGAGTCTGACTTATTTATAGAAAATAGTTTAATTGTGGAATCTGATTTGTTTGTAGAAAACGATATAGTTGGAAATAATTTTTCAGAAACATCTGATAATGCTGATGGCGGGGAAGTAGAAGAATTAATTGATAATGATGTGGCATTGGAAGACATTTTGGGATTAGGAGGGCGATGGAGCGATGGAAATATTGAGATTTCTATTGGTATATATACAGACTCGGATATGTATTCTTCCTACAGCGAAGTAGGAACTTGTTTTTTTGGTGAGATTATGGGGACTCTGTATTACTTGGGCAGCGATGAAAATGGTTTTTTGTACTTAGTAGGTGAGTTGGCACAGGGAGACAAGTTTGTATTACAGTATTGGGGCGGTGATACATTTGAGATTGTCGATGCTTCTGAAGGACTGTATTCTGCTATTAATGCTATATTGTACTGCGAGGAACATTACGAACCCTAGTACACTGTTTTTTAATTCCTCATATACCAAGCACTCGCTATTTGCATTATTGCTGCGTTGTCGTCAGTCAACGATGCCACCGCCGCATCGCCTCCTTCCTCCGCCTTGCACTGATACAAATATCAAGCACTTTGTATACGAGGATTAAGAAAACGGTGTACTAGTACAGCAAACGAATGTGTTCGTAGTATTGCAGCGGACACATTTGCGGTTGTGCGCATCATGTTATACTGGCAGTCAAAAAGACTGACTGCTCAGTATAACATGATGCGCACAACCGCAAATGTGAAAAACTATATATGAAAGTTTTTCACATAGGAAATATGCCGCTTTGCGGCTGCGGTTGGCGCGATACTCACGGTAGATTTCATCTGTCGTGAGTATATAATAAAAATAAACCGAAAAATAGGACTATACAACATTCATAAAAAGAGATGCCTATGGTTTAAAAGTTAACAGTAAACTGACTGGAATCTCCAGAGCGTCGGCAAGATCCATCAAAGTGTCCAGTGATATGGAGGTTGGCATATTAGGAGCTTCAATATTGCTCATATGTGTGCGACTGATACCTGCTAATTCAGCGAGTTGTAATTGTGTTAAACCATGTAATTTTCTATAGTAGGCAATGTTAAGCCCAAGCATTTTGTATTGTTGTTCACGATTGTTGTTCATATTTGTCACCTCTATATTTAGTTTAGCGGAAATAATAAGAGGTTAAACAATAATTTTGTTTGCAATTACAATATTATATATTGCTAAAATATGACAGTATGTGATAAAATAATTATTAAAATAAGACGATTGTTAAATAATTTCTTTATAGTTCCTTAGAGTCTAAAATACAGAGTGAAAGAGTGGTTAGGTTTATAGCATGGAAAACAAAGAAGAAAGTTTTGGGAAAGATAAAGTAGGCCGCATTCTTACAATTTATTCAAAACTAATGAATGGGGCTATTGTTAATAAGGCAGAGGAAGCAGCAAACTTTGCAGTTAACGAAAGAAGTATTCAAAGAGATATTGATAATATCCGTAATTACTTAGAACAGAATGCTTCTGAATATGGAATTTCTAATGAAGTGATTTATGATCGAGAAAAGAGAGGCTATAGATTAGAACAAATTTATAAGATAAAGTTAACAAATGATGAAATACTTGCTATCTGTAAAATTTTACTTGACAGCAGGGCTTTTACAAAAGATGAGATGATTAATATGGTACAGCGCTTGATTGACTGCTGCGTGCCAGAAGATAACCGCAAGTTAGTAAAGTCATTGGTTGCAAATGAAAGCTTTCACTATGTAGAACCAAGACATGGTAAGCATTTTATCAAAGATATGTGGGAGATTGGACAGGCTATACAAGAAAATCGCTATATTGAAGTTCAATATCAAGGAATTCGTGGAGCATCGATAAAAACAAGAAAACTAAAGCCACTAGCAATTATGTTCTCTGAATACTATTTTTATTTAGCAGCCTTTATTGATGATGAGAAAGTTCGTGAAAATTTTAATGTTATAAATGATTCTTTCCCTACAATATATCGTATAGATAGAATACAAAAATTAAAGGTTCTTGAGGAAAGATTTAGCATTCCGTATAAAGATAGGTTTGAAGAAGGTGAGTTCCGAAAACGAATACAGTTTATGTTTGGTGGAAAGTTAAGAAAAGTAAAATTTGAATATACTGGATATTCCGTAGAAGCTGTTTTAGATCGACTGCCAACAGCAAAAATAGTATCCGAGAAAGATGGAAAATATATTATCGAGGCAGAAGTATTTGGAGATGGGATTGATATGTGGTTGAGAAGTCAAGGGGATAGGATTAAAGTTATAGGAGGACAGGAGTGTGGGAATCAAAATATTTGATAAACATAAGCTTGAAAAGAAACTGAAAGAGGCTGAGATAGTTGCGGAAAAATTAAGAGAGGAAACCAAAAGCCAGGAAGAGAAAATTAAAAGTAATTGTATGAAAATTGGTTCACTTGTAATTGAAAAGAATATTCAGATAAATAATGCAGAAATAACTCAATTACGCAATGATGTAATAAAGGCAAAATCTAAGCTTCAAGAATTACAAGACAAGAAAAGAATAGCTAACAAGGATGTATATGATATTGAAGAAAGCCTAAGAAATCTCGATGGAAAAATGAGTTGTCCGAAATGTGGACAAATATATGAGAAAAAGGATGATTTATTGTTCTGCTCAAAGTGCGGAGGCAGTTTGAAGATAAAAATGAATCAAAAAAATAATTAATTTTATTAGGAGGTTATTACATATGAGTAAGAATGTTTTACAAATGAAGTATCATGCCGCTAAAAAAGAGGTAAGTTTTAAGAGATTTCAAGATGGGGAAGAAATAGCAATAAAAGCTAATGGAGCGCTGGCGAAATATGTCAACAAAAAGGGGACATTTGTTCTTCAAGATTTCGGCAATACATTTTTTATGGATATTGCGAAAATATTTGATGGAATCAAAAGTATTGAGATAGATGCGATAATGACAAGATTGGATTATGAGGATTTGGAACAGATGATTGAAAATTATAATCAAGATCCGAAAAGTGAATGTACTTTTTCAGCTACATTACTTGCAGAACTTCCAGATATGAAAAAGACATATGAAGAGGTAAAAAAGTTTGGTGAAAAGGCAGCAGGAATACTTGGAAAACATGGAAGTAAATTATTTGATTTACCGTTGGACGATCAGCATGTTAGAATGAGTGCAGAGAGTTTTGCAAGGCAAATTAATTCGGAAGTTAAAAGTATAGAGGAAAAGATTAATAGCCTAAGTGATAATAGAGTAAGTTTGTGTTTTACAGGTGTTTATAGTGCTGGTAAATCTGCATTGATAAATGCATTGTTAGGATATAAGATTCTTCCAGAAGATATTAAATCAGAGACTGCAAAGATGTTTCGTATTTATAGTCCGGCTGCAGGTGAAAAAGTAAAAATTATTTTCGATATATGTAATGTATATACTGTATTGGTCTGGAATAAAAAAGATCGGGGATTTGAATTTAAAAAAGGACCGTTTGAGGAGGTTACGAGAAAAGAAATACAATCACTTCTCAACGATATAAAGAAACAAGGCAAGAGACAAGATGAGCAAATCAAATGTATTTTGGATAAATTGAACGCTTATGAAATGGTATCATCAGAAATTAGAATTGAGTTTCCTGTGCCATTAGACAGAGATACGGTTCAGTTTACAATTTATGATACTCCAGGAACAGATAGTAATTATGCGGCTCATCAGCATGTGTTAACAGAAGCACTTGAGAACCAGACACAATCAATTCTTATTTTTGTTGCTAAACCAGATGGATTAGAGGGTTCTGGAAATAACGCCCTTTTAAATTACTTGAAGAAAGCGGAGAACAAAAATAGTAAGACAAGTATTGATATCAGTCGATCACTATTTGTAATTAATAAAGCTGACGGACAGACGGCTGATGCAAGAAAGACTCTTCAGCATCAAGAAATTAAGGATCAGGAGGATGGAGAATTTACGATCAAACTTGAGGATAAAAAATTGTTCTTTACATCGGCTTTGTATGGTTATGTGGCAAAAGCTGTTAAAAATGGAACAGCTTCCTCGCAAGACCAAGCTTTAATTTTTGCAGGAAAAGCTATTCTGGCTACTGATAGAAATCCTATGAGTTATTGTTTTAGAGAAAACAGATGTGCATCATCTGAATATGCAACAAATACAATGGTTAAGAAATGTGAGGATGCATTAGCAACAGCTATTTCAGAAAATAATGATGCAGATATTGTTTTTATCTGCTCTGGATTATCTGCTTTAGAAACAGAAATTTTACAGTATGGCGAGAAGTATGCGGCGGCTGTAAAGGCATTTGCGATTATTGATAGTGTTGATAAGGCATTAGCGAAATTAACGAATCAAGCATGCTCTTTGAGAGAGAGTAATCAGGAAGAAATAACGGCTATTGAAAGAAATATTGAAGAGTTGAGAAATACAATTAATGCTTCGATTGAAGATGAGTACCAGACACGCACTATTTCTGCAGATAAGGCTATACCAGAAGCAACAAGAAAAAAATTGAAAATTGATAAAGAGACATTAAATAGCTCACTTATTGGCAATGCTGAGATATATCTTGATAAGACTTTAAAAGGTGGATTTTTTGGAATTGGTAAGGTTAAGTTTAAGGATTCGGATAAAACAACAATTAAGGATGGAATTGGAGGTATTATTAGAGAATTTACCAATAATTTTATAACAGAAAGAAAAAATTTATTGACTGCAGAAAGAGATACTTTTATGAAGGCTGTAAAAAGAGCTATAAATGAAAACGGTAACATTTCTGATGCAGCAAAGAAATTTTTCCAGGATATTCCTAAGCCGGATGTAACGGAAAGTAGGAGAATTAATGATCTTGATGGCATATATAATTCTAATAAGCGAACGGAAAAGATATTTTTCTTTTTTGAAAAAGAACGATTGGACAAAAAGTCATTTATTGCAGATGTAAAGGATAGTTTGCAAACGATTGCTACTGATATGGCGAATGAATATGCAAAGGATTATCAGAAAGCTTTGGAAACTATTCTCATGGCTATTAAAAGCAACTTTGAAGCAAACCTTGCACAGTATTCATTACATATGAAGAATCTGATTGATAATAAAGAGGTTATGCAGCAATTAGGAGACAAAATTGAAGATGCAGCGGCTGATTTGACTGAGTGTGAGGAGGACCTGAATTCTATTATCTGGAAGGAGGTTTCATTATGATTGATATAAATAGATACATTGTTAATGGCTCGGTTAAACGGGACAGAATTGTGTCAGATATTAAGCGTGGTAGAATTTCAAAAAATGAAATTATTGAGTTAGATCAGCATAAGGAGATAAAGGCTGCTTATTTTGGGAATACAAATTTTGAAAAAATTGATAGAGACTTGTGGAATGAAAGTTATCTTGATGAATTATCGTTAGCTGCTGTAAGTGAAACTTTTTGTGGAGAGTATTTATTGTATTTAAATGAAGTGGCTCAATATGTAATAGCGAAGGATAAGAAAAGAGAACACAATAATAAAATTCTCAAAGAAATATTAGTTGGTATTTTCGTTGTACTAATAATATTGGCTATTGTATTGATTGTGTCGGCTAAAAAGGAAACGGTGAATTATTCTGTTACTAAATTTGAACTTACAAAGAACATGTGTTTTTACTTCGTAAAGAAGTTAGGTTAAGGCGGTGGGAATATGGGATCTGATAAAAAACTAGAAGATAAAAGACCTAGTGAACAAGTATTGTTAGATAATATTGGAAAAATTGCATACACCTTGGATAGATCCTATATGGCAAGGTTAGAGAAAGATTATGGTGTTTTGTATTTTGATGAAAAGTACAATCAAAATAAAGAAATTTCATACAGCAGCAATATAAGGGCGGTTAAAGTCGACAAATGGCTGTATGATAAGGAGCAGGAGCCAGCAGAATGTTTTAAGAATTTACTAAGTACCTTTGCAGATGGCGATCATACTATAGCACTTGTAGTGAGGAGAACTCCTGCAAAGTCTGAAATGTATTTTGTAGTAAAAAATGAGGGCAAGGGAAGAAATAATGAGTCTCGGGATAACGTTGAACTTTTAAATGCGGCTATACATGGTAATTTTCCGGGAACTCATACAGAAATCATTAAAGATATAGAAACGATACAGAAGCTGTTTAGTAATGATACAATAATAGAAGTAGATGGTCAAAAAGTTCATCAAGTTAATTCAGTGGCTTTGTTTGCAAATACTCCGTCACAATATTCGGAAAAATATGTGACGCAAGGATTGGATAAGCTATTGAATGGAATCGTTCCAAAAACAGAAAAGGATTCCTATACAATTGTTTTTCTGGCAGAATCAGTATCGCAGGTGAATACAAGAGAAATTATGTCCGGTTATGAAGAAATCGCATCTGCGATTCATCCGTTTGCGCAATATCAGTTTCAAATGGGGGCAAGCGAGGTAGAGACAAATGGGGAGATGAGTTCAATCTCAAATGGAACAAGTACAACAAATTCCGTATTTAAGACACATTCTGTTAATATTGGAGCAAATGGTGGAATTAGTAACAGTCATACTGATTCAGTGACAAAAGATAAAAGACCTGTTACAAAGCTTGCATTTGGAGCAGGAGGAGCCCTTGTTGGAGGCGTGGCAGGTTTTTTTGTTGGGGGTCCGGCAGGGGTAATTGCAGGAGCCGAGGCAGGATATAAAGTTGGTGGTAAGGTAGGAGAAGCTACAAATGCAGTCCAGGCTGCGACAGGTGCATTTACTACAGCGAGTGATACATCTGGAAGAAATGCCGGAGTTGGTTTTGGTTATGGATATAGTTGGGGAACTTCAAAGTCAGTTACAAATTCAATTACCAGTACAGAAGGAAAAAGTCATAGCATTGCTTTAGGTAATTCATCAAATACAACCTATACTTACAAGTCATATATGGTAACAAATCTTATTAAGAGACTTGAAAATACTATGGAGCGTATCAATATAAGCCAAGCTACTGGTTTATGGAAATATTCTACATATGTGATGGCATATGATTCAACTACCAGTAAGAGCGTTGCTAATTTCCTTAAAGGGATTACACAGGGGAAGGAATCATATTTGGAGCCAACAGTAGTGCAGGAGTGGCAAAGAATAGAAGGTTCTTCTTGCGCATTTACTGAAATTAAAAAGTATGTATCACTTTTTTGCCATCCAGTTTTTATGACAGCAACTGAAGAACAAAAGAATGTAATGATGGTTACTCCAACTGCTTATGTGGGGACGAATGAATTGTCTAATGTTATAGCATTTCCTAAAAAATCGCTTCAGGGGATACCTGTTGTTTCAGGGGTTTCATTTGGAAGAGAGCCATATTCTCTTACACCCCTTAAAAAAAATTTACTTATCGGAAATGCATATAATTTACATGAGAAAATAGATAATCAAGAAATTTTATTATCTGTATCGGAATTATCAAAGCATACTTTTATCACTGGTTCAACAGGTTCAGGGAAATCGAATACGATATATTGGCTTTTAGAACAATTGGTGAAGCAAAAGAAAAAATTTTTAGTTATTGAGCCTGCTAAGGGTGAATACAAAAAGATGGTGGGGCAAAACAATAATGTTACCGTATATGGCACAAATCCATTAAAGATAGATAGTAAATTATTAAGAATTAATCCATTTAGTTTTCCAGTGAGAGAAATTCATGTTTTAGAACATCTGGATAGATTAGTTGAAATATTTAACGTATGTTGGCCTATGTATGCTGCGATGCCAGCAATATTAAAAGATTCGATTGAACGTGCCTATATTGCAGCAGGTTGGGATTTGATTAACTCAGAAAATAAATATAGCAATGAATTATTTCCTACATTTGATGATGTGATGATTCAAATTAAGCAAGTACTTAATGAGAGTGAATATTCAGATGACAATAAAGGAGATTATATAGGTTCTTTAGTTACAAGAGTAAAATCACTTACGAATGGGATAAATGGCTTAATATTTGTTTCAGATGAAGTTCCGTCAGCACAGTTATTTGATGAAAATGTAGTTATTGATTTAAGCAGAATAGGGTCGAGCGAGACAAAATCACTTATAATGGGAATACTTGTATTAAAATTACAAGAGTATAGAATGTTAAATTCAAATCCAGACAGTGATTTATCCCATGTGACAGTTTTGGAAGAGGCTCATAATTTGCTTAAGAGAACTTCAACAGAACAATCAAGTGATAGTTCTAATCTTTTGGGAAAGTCGGTTGAGATGTTGTCAAATGCTATAGCTGAAATGAGAACTTATGGAGAAGGATTTATTATTGCAGATCAATCCCCGACGTTATTGGATATGTCTGTTATTAGAAATACGAATACAAAAATTATTATGCGTCTGCCTGATTATGAAGATAGAATGTTGGTAGGAAAATCTGCTGGACTAAACGATGAACAGATAGATGAATTGAGTAGATTGGAGATGGGTGTTGCATCTATTAGTCAAAGCGGATGGATAGAGCCTGTTCTTTGTAAGATTACTGATTATAAAGAAAAAGGTGATTTGCTTAAATCTAAACGAAAAGATATCAAGACATATACTCCGATTGATTCTAAAAAGGAAGAGATTGAACAAAATTTAATGGATTTGTTGATGAAAAAAGAAGTCTATAGAAAATGTGATAGAACAGATGTTGAGAATCTGAAAAAAACAATAATTTTATCTGGACTTGATGCAGTTGTTAAATGTGAATTTTTAGATTATTTGTCGCAGAATGGAGAGAATGCATTAAGTTCATTGAGAAAATTAGTTTATGACTTTTTTGATGCATCAACTGCATTTGAAAAAAGCAAAGATATATCTTCAAATATTCATGAATGGGTTTCTGAAATTGTATCTAATTTACATCCTTCAATTGAGAATTATAGTAATCAAGCGATTAACTTAGTTATATCACTTATTATATATGAACATGCAAGAAGAAATATTCAGTATAGACCACAATTATTAAGATTTACAGAAGAATATATGATGAAAGGCAGAGTGATATAATGACTGAAATTGGGATTCATGAAAACAAAATTGACATTCCTAAAGTACAAGATATTAAACCTGACTCTCAAATTAATATGAATGACTGTAATCGTTTTTGGGATGATATTTTTGGAAAGGAAATAGACCCACAGGATGTTCAAGTAGAGAATAAGTCAAAGAGTAACTTAGAATCTGCCAAAAAGTTCTGGGATGCTATTTTTTCCGAAACAGTTTTTCGAGATGATATTTTCCCTGAGATAGTGGAAGAAAATAATGCCACAGAAATAATGGACGAGGGTCTTACACAAGAAGATAAAGATTTGATTAAAAAAGAAACGAGATGGTCAGACGAAATTGTTGATGCGATTCGGAGTATATATGAATATAAAATTTATAAAGATGCTGGATTGGTTGAAGGAGAAGTTAATGGAAAGAAATGCTTGATGAGAACAGATATTGACTGGGAGCAGAAAGATCAATTTGGAAGTACGAACAGAGAGCGTGTTGTAGAAGGATATGCTCCGCTTGATAAAACTGGAAAGCCTATTCAATTGCACCACATAGGTCAACATGCAGATTCACCATTAGCTGAACTTACTTTTAAAGAACATAGAACAGGTGGTAATGATACAATTCTTCATGATAAAACAAAGCAAACTGAAGTTCATGGGGAAGGCAATAATTGGGATAGTGAAAGAAAGGATTATTGGCAAAATAGGCAACTGGACGGAGGTGAGAGGAGATGAACAAAACCATTGAAATATTTTCAAAAATTAAAGATCTTAAAGTACTTGGTGGCTGTTCAAAAGAAGATGTACAAGCAGCAGAAAAAAAACTTGATTTAGCTTTTCCAGAAGAATATAAAAATTATTTGTTAGAGTATGGAACAGCTCGATTTAATGGGGTAGAATTGTGTGGTCTCAATGTGACAGGGTATCTAAATGTGATGGAGGCCACAGAACAAGAAAAGAGCATTAATTATTTGTTTCCTAGTAAGATGTTTGTGATTGAAGATTTAGGTATTGATGCAAAATTGATTGTAGGAGATGAAAAAGGAAATATTTATCTGTTACAGAGAAACAAAAAACATTTGATATGTTCATCATTTTTAGAATATATTGAAAAATGTATATATAGGTAATTATTAAAAAGTATAACAAGGCTGGATCGAATTTATATAATAACAGATGTGTCCAGTCTTTATTTTTTGATAAAATAATTTCGCGTAATATGTACAAGATTAAACAAAAATCTCATTTCCTTCCCACCAAAAACCTCACCTTTCAAATCACACTCATTATCAACAAATCAAACAACACCCCTAAAAGAAAACCAAAAAACAACTCAAATAGCTTAATCTTACTTTTAAGTATCAGAGTTGGTAAGAGTTTTTGGAACTTGACAAATGAGAAAAAAGCAAATACAATTATCCTAGATACAAAGAAACCAAGAATATTTTTTTCTTTGATTTACATATGATAAGGAGGACATAAATATGCCAGCAACTATGATGAAAGGAAGTATTCCTATGGAAATGAAAAAAGTGAGTATCTCGGCAAAACGACAAATAACAATTCCCCAAAAATTTTTTGCAATGTTGGGGTTTGATACGGAAGCAGAATGTATGGTACGAGGGAATGAACTGGTAATTCGTCCTGCAAAAACAAACACAGGTGGGGAATTTGCAGAACAGATACTGGCGGATCTAATTGAACAGGGATATAGCGGTAAAGAACTACTTCAACATTTTAAGCAAGCGCAAAGTCAGATACGACCGGCTGTAGAGAAAATGATTGGAGAGGCAGGGAGAGTTGCGGTTTCGGAATCTGAATATATATCTTATGAGGATATTTTTGGTGGGGAAGAGAAAATATGACTGAGGTTCGTTTTCTCCCTCCTGCAGCAAAATTCATAAAAAAACTGAAAGACAAAAAGCTGAAAAATTTATATCAGGCAGCGGTAGATAAAATTCGGGAAGACTATGCTGTTGGTGAAGCCAAGACAGGAGATCTGTCTGGCGTATATGGGTATGATATTTATTATAATAAGACAAATTATGAACTTGCATATACAGTGGAATATTTAGAAAATGTGGTTGTAGTTGTAATCATGGCTGGAATAAAAGAAAATTTTTACGATCAATTGAAACAATATATAACAAAAATGTGATTTGGTAATAATTCCAGGTTTATGATAGGGTATTAGTAAAGTTTTTGGGTAGAAAGGGATTATGATATCAATTCTGATTTTATAAAGGTGATTGTATGCGCAAATTTTTTAGCATCAGAGCTGAAAAAAGAAAGGGGCGAATTAGATGGATTGTCCAATTAACACTAAAATAAATGATTCCTGTTTTACAAAATTGTTAGCGGAGTATAAAATAACTCCTCAAGGAAAGAAAAATACAGTCTCTGCATTACGAAAACTGGTGAATAGAAGTGGAAAAGACATATTTTATATTACAAAAAATGATGCAAAAATTTTTTATGATTCGTGTATCAATGATATCCTAAACGGTACCTATAAACCTTTGTATATCAAGACATTAATACATTCCTTAAAAGCCTTTTATAAATATATAAACGAACTATCTGCGAGCGACAAACTAGAAGGAGCGTCGTTTCCCTGCTGCTGTAATGGAAATCCATTTGATGATATTATTATAACCATTCCTGATAAATTAGAATATCATGAAGCTGATTTTCCTTCTATAGAGAATATTGATACTTTATTGTCCCTGTGTCCCACACCAAGTTTAAAGGCAGCAGTGTGTCTTGCATTTAAAATGTGTTTGACTATCAGTGATATTTCTACGTTAAAGAAGAAGCAGATTATTATGGACGGTGATAAGATGTATATTAAATTCGTGTGTAAGCATGAGCTGGGCGATTATCCACGATATCTAGCCGTTCCAGATGATTTGTACGCTATGCTTCAACAGCTCTGCAATAATACAGAACCGAGCTACGAGTATTTACTGATATCCAAACGCCACACTCCTTGCGCCGTTCGTACCTTGGAACATGCTTTAAATAAAATAGTTACCGAAAATAATCTTGGAAATAATTTGACATTTTCTTCTCTTAGGAATATGGGAATACGAATTTTACTTAACAATGGTGCACTTCCACGAGAAGTTGCAGATTATCTGGGAATACAAGGCAAATGGCTCAGTCGGTACGAAAATGTTCCTCGATACCTAATAAAAGATGTCAATAAGTTTTCTAATATTGAAATTAAACAGACATTGTTTTAATAAATTACAGATTTTGTAGTGTAGTGCAAAGTCCTAGACTGAACTGTAATATGCTTTCTAATATACTTGATTTTTTTATTGCATCGATTCAAAAATTATGCTATTATTACTAATATTTGTGGACTACAAGAATTCTGAAGAGAGCAGGAGGAGAGACTTGAGATGGCACAGCTTTGGGGCGGTAGATTTACTAAGGAAACTGATAAGCTTGTCTATAATTTTAATGCGTCTATTTCATTTGACCAAAAATTTTTTCGCCAGGATATAGAAGGCAGTATTGCACATGTAAAAATGTTAGCCAAACAAAAAATATTATCAGAATCCGAGAAAAATCAAATTTTATCAGGATTGGAAAGTATTTTAACGGACGTTGAAAATGGCAAACTTACAATAACAGATGAATATGAAGATATTCATAGTTTTGTGGAAGCGAATCTAATTGATAGAATTGGCGATACGGGTAAAAAACTGCACACTGGAAGAAGTCGAAATGACCAGGTAGCACTTGATATGAAGCTTTACATAAGATATGAAGTGATAGAGATTAATGAGTTGCTAAAAAATTTACTTAAGAATATTCTAGCAATAATGGAACAAAATACAGGGACTTATATGCCTGGATTTACGCATTTGCAAAAAGCGCAGCCAATTACGCTTGCACATCATATGGGAGCATATTTTGAAATGTTCAAGCGTGATAGACAACGACTTGATGATATCTATAATAGAATGAATTACTGTCCATTAGGCTCTGGTGCTTTAGCAGGAACTACCTATCCATTAGATAGAAATTATACAGCACAATTGCTTGGTTTCAATGGTCCTACATTAAATAGTATGGATTCTGTGGCAGATAGGGATTATATCATTGAAGTGTTATCTGCGTTATCTACTATTATGATGCATTTAAGTCGTTTCAGCGAGGAAATTATTTTATGGAACTCCAATGAATATCATTTTGTAGAAATTGATGATGCATATTCAACTGGGAGTAGTATTATGCCACAAAAAAAGAATCCAGACATCGCAGAGCTTGTGCGTGGCAAAACTGGACGTGTATATGGTGCATTAATGTCAATTCTCACAACAATGAAGGGAATCCCACTTGCTTATAATAAGGATATGCAAGAAGACAAAGAGTTGACTTTTGATGCGATTGATACTGTTAAAGGCTGCGTGGCATTGTTTACGGGTATGTTAAAAACGCTCAAATTTAATAAGGATACTATGAAAATGAGCGCGATGAAAGGATTTACAAATGCAACGGACGCAGCAGATTATCTTGTAAATCATGGTGTGCCATTTCGTGATGCACACAGTATTATTGGAAAATTAGTGTTATATTGTATTGAGAAAGACAAGGCAATTGATGAGCTGTCTATTGAAGAATTAAAAGCGATAAGCCCAGTATTTGAACAGGACATTTTTGAGGCTATCAGCCTTGAGACTTGTGTTAATAAGCGCATGACAATCGGTGCACCAGGACCAGATGCTATGAAAAAAGTTATTCAAATTTACAGGGAATATTTGAATCTTAATTGACGAGCTAAAGCTACAGGAGAAATTTAAACGATTAAATGGGTGAAGCACGAAGAAGCTATTCCCAAAAGCGAGATATCGGTGGAAATTCTCGATAGTATTGTAGTAAAATATAGTATCTCCTTGTCAGGTGAGTATGATGAAATTACACCAGATAATTTGCAAAAGATTTTGAAAGATCTCCGAGAGGGGCAATTGGAAAATATTTATTTCTCAAATGATCCAAATTTGGAAGAAGGTATCATGGAACTGCAAAGTGCAAATGGATTGTTTACATTACGATATAGTATAGGTAATATTGATATAGATGGGGAAATGGATATTGTAAGTTATTCTACTTATGATCCTGAATATCTAAATTCAGATGTGCAAACAGAAATTGAGGATATTGGTTGTATTGATGGAAAGTTCGTAATTGATGGAACAATAGAAAAGATTAATGCTTCAACGGTATTCTATTCCAAAAATCCTGCGTCATTTCGATACAATGTAAATATATTATCTGGAAGATGAGCAGGAAAGATGGATACAAATTTTTTGTCAAGATGAATATACAGAAGAACTAGCTAAAACACTATCTATGAATATATGTAAAAATAAAATAACAGATTATATAGCGGAACGTAGATTGTAATCGATGATTTAAATAAATTAAATATAGAAATTTATAAAACTGATGCTGATATTCATATATATTAGCAGAATGGAGGAGAAAAATGAGTGAAAAATTAAAAGTAGGTATTCTTGGCGGTACAGGAATGGTAGGGCAGAGATTTATTTCTCTATTGGAAAATCATCCATGGTTTGAGGTGACAACAATTGCAGCAAGCCCTCGTTCTGCCGGAAAAACATATATAGAAGCGGTTGGCGATAGATGGAAGATGACAACGCCAATGCCAGAATCTGTAAAGAATATTGTTGTTATGAATGTCAACGAAGTGGAGAAAGTTGCTTCTGAAGTTGATTTTGTATTTTCTGCAGTTGATATGACAAAAGAAGAGATTAAGAAAATTGAGGAGGAGTATGCAAAAACAGAAACGCCTGTAGTCAGCAATAACTCTGCACACAGATGGACCCCAGATGTTCCAATGGTAGTACCCGAAATTAATCCTGAACATATGCAGGTGATTGATTTTCAGAAAAAGCGTCTTGGCACGAAAAGAGGATTTGTCGCTGTAAAACCAAATTGTTCTATTCAGAGCTATGCTCCTGTCCTTACAGCGTGGAAAGAATTTGAGCCATATGAAGTTGTTGCAACTACTTATCAGGCTATCTCTGGTGCAGGAAAGACTTTTAAGGATTGGCCTGAAATGGAAGGTAATATTATTCCATATATTGGTGGTGAGGAGGAAAAAAGTGAGAAGGAACCACTTAGAATCTGGGGCGAAATTAAAGATGGTGTAATTGTTCCGGCAACATCTCCTGTTATTACATGTCAGTGTATTCGTGTACCAGTGTTAAATGGTCATACTGCTGCCGTATTTGTTAAGTTTAGAAAACAGCCTACCAAAGAACAATTGATAGAGAAGTTAGTAAACTTTAAAGGTGCTCCGCAGGAATTGCAGCTTCCTAGTGCACCAAAACAGTTTATTCAGTATCTTGAGGAAGACAATCGGCCACAAGTAAGCCTTGATGTTGATTATGAAAATGGTATGGGTGTCTCTGTAGGACGCATTCGCGAAGATAATGTATACGATTGGAAATTTATAGGGCTTTCACATAATACAGTGCGTGGTGCGGCTGGTGGTGCTGTACTTTGTGCAGAACTTCTTAAAGCACAGGGATATATCACTAAGAAATAAAATAATGATAAAGATAAAAAAGAGCGGTATATTTGCTGCTCTTTTTGCCGTATCTATTGAAGCATTTAAAGAAAAAAGACGACGATTGAACATGAAAGAACTTGTTCAAAACGAGATTTATACAATATTGGCAAACGAATACAGTAAACTTTTACTTGACTATGTTTTGTTTTCTTTTAATGAGAAATATTGTGGGCAAAAATCGCACAAAAAAGCTGTGATTGAAGCAATAGCAGTATTTAATATGAGAAGGCGAGTTGGTAATTCTTTTGAACACCCTTATTTTTATGTAGATGAAAGTAAAATGTATTGTACGAAATATAGTATAAAGGACTTCTTTTATGATAACGACACTTGGGGAAATCGCGAATTTCCTTATCCTTATATGACATATTGGAGAGCATTTTCAGAGCCACCATACCCTACTCCATATTCAAAAGAAGATTTTTATAAAATTAATTCTTTATTTTTTCCAGTTCAGTTTAGAAATGATTTGGAAATTTTTTGTTGGAATGATGAGTTTTCTAATTATTTTGATGATGGAAAGGACTGGTGGGGTACTGCGCTTTGGAGTGTTTATGACAAGCAAGCAAAACGTTTTGTTATACTAGGAGCTTCCTTAAACGATTAAATATTTAAAAAATAAAAAGGAGGAAGAAAAGAATTTGGGAAAGAAACTGATTATAACTGAGAAGCCTTCTGTTGCACAGGAATATGCAAAGGTTTTTCAAGTATCAGGAAAACATAATGGATATATTGAAAATAATACTTATGTTATAACTTGGTGTGTTGGTCATTTGGTGGAGATGGTTTATCCAGAGGAGTATGATGACCGATACAAAAAATGGGTATTGGAAGATTTGCCATTTTTACCGGAAAAATACAAGTATGGTGTTATTAAAAATGTAAAACAACAATATGATATTGTCCATACATTATTACAGCGTGAGGATATTGATGCAGTTTACTGGGCAGGTGACTCTGGAAAAGAAGGGCAGACAATCGAGGAAAATATTCGCAATTTTGGCGGGGTTCGTCAAGGAATGCAGGAGTTTCGCGTATGGATTGACTCACAGACGGAAACGGAGATTAAACGGGGAATGGCGCAGGCAAAGCCAATGTCTGCCTATGAGAATCTTGGAAAATCTGGTATTATGCGTTCTATAGAAGACTATGCTATGGGGATTAATTTTTCACGTGTAATGTCTATCAAATACGGAAAACTTTTAAATGATGCTGCGGCGACAAAAAATTATACTGCAATTGCAATCGGGAGAGTAATGACTTGTGTTCTTGGTATGGTAGTTAATAGAGAACGTGAAATACGTAATTTTCAAGAAACTTTCTTTTATAGAGTAGTTGGAGATTTCACTGATGCCAATATTGAAGCAGAGTGGAAAGCCGTAGAAGGTTCTGTATATTTTGAATCCACAAAACTGTATAAAGAAAATGGTTTTAAAGAAAAAGAAGATGCAGAGGCTTTAATTTCTTCTCTTGAGGGAAAAGAAGCGATTGTTAAGACTTTAGAGAAAGGCATTTCCAAGAAAAAAGCACCTTTGTTATTTAATCTGGCAGAATTGCAGGCGGAATGTACCAAACGCTTTAAAATCAGTCCAGATCAGACATTGCAGGTTGCACAGGATTTATATGAAAAAAAGTTAACAACCTATCCTCGAACAGATGCAAGAGTATTGACAACTGCAGTTGCAAATGAAATTGATAAAAATTTAAATCTATTAAAAGGTTATACCCCCACACAACAATTTACCGACCATATCTTATCTAACAAACTTTATACAAAAATTGCAAAAACGCAATATACAGATGACAATAAAGTCACCGACCATTATGCTATTATTCCGACAGGGCAATTAACAGAGTTAGGAACGTTAACACCACTTCAAAGTAAAGTGTTTGAGTTGATTGTGCGGCGTTTCCTAAGTATTTTTTATCCTCCGGCAGAATATCAGACATTAAAACTTGTTGTAGGGATCGAAAAAGAATCTTTGTTTGCATCAGCAAAAGCGCTAAAAGTACTTGGATTTCTTGAAGTTATGGGAAAAACGCTTGAAGATGCTGATGAGGACGAGAATCAAACCAAATCAAATGAAAATATAGAAGATGCTGACAAAGAAAAAAAGAATAATTCCAAAAAACTGCTTGCGTTGGCAGATACATTAAAACAAGGTGATATTCTTAATGTCAACGGTTTTGAAGTCAGAGAGAGTAAAACTTCACCTCCGAAAAGATATACGTCTGGTTCTATGATTCTTGCAATGGAAAATGCAGGGCAGCTTATTGAGGACGAAGAACTTCGCGCGCAAATAAAGGGTTCTGGCATTGGCACAAGTGCAACACGTGCAGAAATTATTAAAAAACTTATTCGTATTGGTTATCTAAACTTGAATCAAAAGACGCAGATTATTACCCCGCAGAATTTTGGCGAAATGGTATATGAAGTCGTTGCAATGACAGTTCCTGCACTGTTAAATCCTCAAATGACTGCTTCTTGGGAAAAAGGATTAGATGGCATTACAAATGGAACTGTAGATGTCAACGATTATCGTGTGAAATTAGAAGATTTTATTAGAAAAGAGACGATACAGATACGCGATAAAGATCTAACAAATCAAATTGCTGCTCAAATTAGCCAGTTTACTGGAAAAGGTGCGAAAGGATTAGGTGCACGCCGAAAGTTAGAAGTTCAATGTCCATTATGTGGTGGTAATATTATGACAACTTCGTTTGGTTATGGTTGTTCTAATTATCAGAAAGATGGAAGCGGCTGTAATTTTGCAATTGGAACGATTGCAGGAAAAGATTTATCTGATGAGGAATGTATTACATTAATTAGAGATGGGCATACGGCAGTATTAAGCGGTTTTGTGTCCAAACAAAAGAAAAAGTTTGATGCAATGTTAGTTTTACATAAATCTGAAGATGGAAAAATAGAAATTAATTTTGACTTTTCTCAAATAGAACCGCAAATATTAGAAGATGTGGTTTGTCCAGATTGTGGTGGGCAGATTTTGATAAAGGGATTTGGATACGGTTGTGCAAATTATAATCCACAAGTTCCAGATAGCTGTAAATTTGCAATTGGAAAAATTGCAGAGAAAGAACTTACTCCAATACAAGTAAAAGAACTTATAAACAATGGTATTACTGAGACAATACGCGGTTTTAAGGGAAAATCAGGCAAAAAATTTGACGCAGTTTTAGTTTTGGAAAAGGGTGATGACGGAAAGCATTTCATTCGTTTTAATTTTGAAAAAGTAGAAGTCAGAAAGATCAAAGATGTGGTTTGTCCGTTATGTGGTGGGGAGATTGTACAAACTCCTTTCGGTTATGGCTGTGCAAATTATGACAAACTAGATGAGAACAGTTGTAAATTTTCTATTGGAAAAATGGCTGGAAAAGATATTTCCGAGACGCAAATTAAAGAATTGCTAACCAATGGAAAAACTTCAACAATCCGTGGTTTTAAATCAAAAGCTGGTAAAAAATTTGATGCGCGTGTTATTTTCAATCATGATGAAGCGGGCAAAATTACAGGTTTAAAATTTGATTTTGATGATATTGAACAACAAAAACTTAAAGATGTGGTTTGTCCAATGTGTGGTGGGGAAATTGTTAAGACATCATTTGGTTATGGTTGTTCTAATTATAATAGAAATGATGTAGAACATAGCTGTCATTTTTCTATTCAACATAAAATTGCTGGCATTAAAATTTCAGATACACTTGTGAAACAACTACTTAACAATAAAAAAACAGATATAATAGAAGGTTTCTTATCAAAGAGTGGAAATAAGTTTAATGCAGCATTAAAACTTACTGATAGCGGGCAAGTGATATTTGATTTTCCAGATAGACCAGAACCAATTGATACGAATCTTGCATGTCCAAGATGTAAGGCGCATAAACTAAAAAAGAGCCAGTGGTTTTATGAATGTGACTGTGGTTTTAAGATTGGGCATACAATTGCACAGTTTTCACTTACGGAAGATATTATGCAGGAGCTATTTACTGATGGCAAAACAAAAGATAAGCTAACAGGTTTTATATCAAAAACAGGGAATCCATTTGATGCATACTTAAAATATGCAGATGAAAAAATACAATTTGATTTTGATAATTTTAATTCATCATCAGAAAATACAGTATCTATCTCGCAATCATGGCTTGATGAGGAACCTGTTTCAGATGAATATTGGGCGTCTTTGATGGCTGGGGCAGCAGAAGAACCGGCGAATTTATAAGATCAAGCTACAGACTTTCAAGGTTACTGCTGCGAAAGTTTGTATAAATATAAAGGAGAATAAATAATGGAACAATTACAAATCAAGAGTCTTTATAATTTAGAAGAAACATTAGCTGCATCGCTTTTTGATGGGGCGATTTATCCATGGGAATTATTGCCTAAAATTGGAGCATATATTATTGAGCTTGGGAAAACTCTTTCTATTGATAAATATGAGAAACGAGATGAAAATATTTGGATTGCAAAATCTGCAATAATTGCGCCGACGGCATGTATTAATGGACCATGTATTATTGATGAAGAAGCAGAAATTCGCCATTGTGCGTTTATTAGAGGAAATGCCATTGTTGGAAAAGGCGCTGTTGTCGGTAATTCTACAGAGCTAAAAAATGTAATTTTGTTTAATAAGGTTCAGGTGCCACATTATAATTATGTGGGTGACAGTATTCTTGGCTATAAATCACATATGGGTGCTGGTTCTATTACTTCTAATGTGAAAAGCGATAAGACTCTTGTTGTTGTAAAATCTCCTTATGGAAATATAGAAACCGGACTTAAAAAGATGGGTGCAATGCTTGGTGATAATGTGGAAGTTGGTTGTAATAGTGTACTTAATCCAGGAACTATAATTGGACGCAGCTCTAATATTTATCCAATTTCTATGGTTAGAGGATATATTGAGGCGAACAGTATTTATAAAAATCAAGATGAAATTACAGCAAAAATTTAATGACTTTATAGATTTTTGATATTTTTGACAATTTTTTGACAAAATTATGAATTTTCAATTGCTATTTTTCTAAAAATATGCGAAAATATCAATGTATGGATAACCTCATTAAGTCAGTTTTCATAGATTGTAAAAATATTTATTAAAAATCTATTTTTAAATATTTTTACAATTAGTTTCTGAGTCAGAAATGTGAGACTTTTGTCACACATTCAAAATAAAAGTTAAGTAATCGAAAGGAGTTTTCACATGATTTATTCAAAGGAAATTGAAGAAATGTGTGTAGTAGCACGCGACGGTAATCATGGATGTGCACCAATTCCAGAAGAGGCAAAATGGGTAAAAGCTAAGGAAGTAAAAGATATCTCTGGCTTTACACATGGTGTAGGCTGGTGTGCACCACAGCAAGGTGCTTGCAAGCTGTCCTTGAACGTAAAAGAAGGTATTATTCAGGAAGCATTAGTCGAGACAATTGGATGCTCAGGTATGACACATTCGGCAGCGATGGCAGCAGAGCTGCTTCCTGGCAGAACTGTTATGGAGGCATTAAATACAGACCTTGTGTGCGATGCAATTAACACTGCTATGAGAGAACTGTTTTTGCAGATTGTATATGGACGTTCTCAGTCCGCTTTCTCGGAAGAAGGACTTCCTGTAGGTGCAGGACTTGAAGACTTGGGTAAAGGATTAAGAAGTCAGGTTGGTACAATGTATGGTACTTTAAAGAAAGGTCCTCGCTATCTTGAGATGGCAGAAGGATATGTTACAGGTATCGCTCTTGATGCTGATGACAAAATTATCGGTTACAAGTTTGTAAGTCTTGGCAAGATGACTGATTTTATTAAGAAGGGTGATGACCCAAATACAGCATGGGAGAAGGCTTCAGGTCAGTATGGACGTGTTGCAGATGCTGTTAAGATTATTGATCCTAGAACAGATAAGGAGGTAAAATAATTATGGCATTATTCGAGTCCTATGAAAGAAGAATAGATAAGATTACTGAAGTTTTAAATAGCTATGGTATTAATTCCATCGAAGAGGCTGAAAAAATTACTAAGGATGCAGGTCTTGATGTATATGATCAGGTTAAAAAAATTCAGCCAATCTGTTTTGAAAATGCTTGCTGGGCTTATACAGTAGGTGCGGCAATCGCGATTAAAAAAGATTGCAGAAAGGCAGCAGATGCTGCAGCAGCAATTGGAGAAGGACTTCAAGCTTTTTGTATTCCTGGCTCTGTAGCAGATAACCGTAAAGTAGGTCTTGGACATGGAAACTTAGGAAAGATGCTTTTGGAAGAAGAGACAGATTGTTTTTGCTTCCTGGCAGGACATGAGTCATTTGCAGCTGCTGAAGGCGCTATTGGAATTGCTGAAAAAGCGAACAAAGTTCGCCAGAAACCACTTCGTGTTATCTTAAATGGTCTTGGAAAAGATGCAGCAGAGATTATTGCTCGTATCAATGGGTTTACTTTTGTGGAGACAGAGTATGATCCTTATACAAATACAGTAAAAGAAGTGTTTAGAAAGTCATACTCTGATCCAGAAGGTCCTCGTGGTAAGGTAAACTGCTACGGTGCAAATGATGTTTGTGAAGGTGTTGCAATCATGTGGAAAGAAAACGTTGATGTGTCCATTACAGGAAATTCAACTAATCCAACAAGATTTCAGCATCCAGTTGCAGGTACATACAAAAAAGAAAGAATTGAAGCTGGCAAGAAATATTTCTCAGTGGCTTCTGGTGGTGGTACAGGTCGTACACTTCACCCAGATAATATGGCGGCAGGTCCGGCTTCTTATGGTATGACAGATACATTGGGACGTATGCATTCTGATGCACAGTTTGCAGGTTCTTCATCTGTTCCTGCACATGTAGAAATGATGGGACTTATCGGTATGGGTAATAATCCTATGGTTGGTGCTACAGTCGCAGTTGCAGTTTCGATTGAGGAGGCAGCGAAGGAAGGCAAGTTCTAAGAAATAGCGTAAAATCAAGGGCTATCGTTGACAGAGGGTGTCGGCGGTAGCCTTAAATTTTGCCACGTAGCACACAGGTAGCACACAAATTTCAAATGAATGTTCCGTAGGTTTTATGGTGCTGCAAATATGCTTTACCGAAAAAGGGAAAAGCCGTTACAAAAAAAGATGCTGAAAATTTTAGGGCATCACACGAATATTCTTGTAACGAAAATTTTTTAAGACCAGATTCTTTGTCAAACACATAAAAGAATCTGGTCAATTGAACAAAAAGGGCATCTGCAATAAACAGACACCCTTTGAATTGTATTTGTGATGTCAGTATATAGTACCAGATAGTAAGGAATAATCTTCTAAATGTTCCAATATTATCTTTTGTACGTGTGCAATCAGTGCGTTAGTCCAGCGTATCATCTCCCGACAAGTCAAGTGCGATTTCATGCGCTATGTCATCTCTGTTTATGTTACCACTCCCAGTTTAAGATGCTGCGACTTAGCTTTATGTAATCACCAGACATATAATCAGCCCTCCTTTGTAATATTCACCGCACAACGGTAAACTTGTTCGAGAATCCAAATATCTTGCACCGACGATAAGATTTTGAAAGTCTTTTCAAGATATCTCTTTTTCATGCTGCGTATTCTCCTTGTAATCCTCCTTGTAAATATAAAGATATTTTGCAAGCCTATAGATGCGCTTAATCGACTTGTCAGAAAGATGGTCAAGGAGTTCTATAAAATTTTCCTTATAATAATTCATACCGCACTGCCTTTCTCGGCAAGAATTATCAAATGCGTTTTAATCATAGTATAGGTGCAACATAACGCAGGGGTATCTTCTGTCTGTTCAATCATTTTTCTAATGTTCTCATGATATATCTCATTAACAGGTTTGGATTCTTCATGATGTCGCGTCGTTTTATTCTCTCTGCGGTATCTTGCAAGCGTATAGTGATGTGTTTTAGCAATATAGTCCTCGTTACTCATAGCACTTAACATAAGCTATCCGCAACTTATAAATCATACACGAATCCTCACTCTGGTTATTATTCTGCACAATTTCAAGAATAGCCCTCATATAATCACGCTGTGATGCTGAAAGACCATACTTTGACTTGTTCCGCTGTCTTTCAATGCGCTTTCCCAATGTCACGCCATATTGGACGATATTAATACCCATCATAAATAATTTATTGCCAATAAATTCTTCTGGAATCCCGTTCGCGGTCATTATGTCTTTTACAACTCCCCAGAGCTTTTCTTCAAATTTCCCAGTTCCATTATATTTTGTTTTCCCAGCAACCTCATAGTGGCGTTGGCGTTGTGCTTTAACATATGACACCGCCTATTCTGCATCAGGCTCATTTTGCACCACCTCCATCTTTCGTATTTCCCATGATGGGATATGCCCGAACGGCATAACCGCGAATGCAGCTTTCAGAAAGGTTGGAGGTTACCACCTTGCAACACGGTTGTTCCATATCGACAATATATCACATTCTTTCCTATGTGACAAGCTTTCATGATGCTTTTTCTTTTAATACATGTGTGGCGCGCTACAATGCCCTGTAATCGCTTTTGGGGTATTTGTTGTAAAATGTATTGCTTTTATGTTTTTAATTCTAAAAACGGCTTGTAGCGCGTCAGAGAAGTATTGATTTGATTAAGTACGAATTTCATACTATACAATTTATCAAAAATCCAATAACGAAATATAGGATATATCATTTTGTGATTTTGATAATAAGCGGAAGTGCGAAAAAGGGAGAAAAACGAATTGTCATTTCAAGAATTTTGTGAACACCATATATTACAAGGGAGAAAACGAAAATTTTATGACACTGTATTTCATGCTCTTAATCAGCGTGTGTCCACATGGCAAGCAAAAAGATATATTTCGCAATTAGAATGGGTTTATCATAATTTAAGCAATATTCTTTATGATGAAGAAAAATATGAATTCTGTTTTTGCTTTCAAAAGCTCCTGCCATGAAATTTCCAGTTCATCTGTCACAAGTTTATCAATGCAATAAAGCTGATTGTCAGAGATGAAATAGAAAGGATTACAGGACTACAGATGCCTAAAAGAAAGCTGACAGCTTCTAAAATGACGAAGCCTGTTACGGAGGGAAACACAAAAGATACCCTGTGTTTTGGAGAAGTTCCAGAAAGCTTCTGTGAGGATGTGATGGCTTTTTGGGCGGATTTGTAGTAAGGCAATCAGGAGAAGTTAATACGATTGGTATTACAAAGCACAGAAAAGTAATATAGGATATTATATGGTAATACCAGCAGTAATGCAGACAGGTATTGGCAGCACACAAAGTATTACAGATATTTGTCCCGAAAGGGGCATAGAGAGAGGTTTTAGGGGATTGAATCCCTCTAACTGGATTGTGAAACGCATGGCGTTTTACGTATCTGGCAAATTCTCTCCGCATAGGTTTTAGATTTGAGGCAAATGAAGATTTTCTGATGGCAGATAAAAAAATTAGATAAAGGAAGGAATGCTTATAGAAAGAGGAAAACAGCTAATAGAACCAAGAAAGAATTTTATGATTCGGTTGTCGGAAGAGGAACGTAGGCAAGCTGAGCATGATGCTAGATCCAGCAATATGAAAGCATCTGATTATGTAAGATATCTTATTACTCATGCAGGTAAGGCGGATACTTCGTTTGCATATGACAGACGGGATCTGATTCGTCAGATTTCATGTCTTTGCAACAATTACAACCAGATGACGAAAACAACCAATGGGTGCGGTTATGTATTTGACAATACCATGAAAGATGCGAACTATCTAATGGAACAGATAAAAGAAAAAATGAAGGAGTTAGTGGACAAATGGCGATAACCAAGACAATGCATATGAAAGCAAGCGGCAAAGGAAAAATTGATATTCATTTGGAACATGCTTACCCGCCAATAAAGCTGATTATATGAGAATGAGTGTAGCTGAAAAAGTGTGCTGTTATCCGTTTGATGCCAATGGAACAGAATCGGCATTTGAAATGGTTCGGGCGTATTTTGAAAAGATAAATATGAACATAAGTTTCCATTCTGTATATGAGGAGGCAAGGCTTCTGTCAGATTACTATGAGAAGTAGAAAGCGGAAGAATTTATTAAAGAGAGAGCGAAGCAGGCGATAGGGGCAATGGAACTGTTGGAAATTGATGCAGATAGACTTACAGAGTATTCAGCAGATGTATTGTCTGAGGTATTTAGCTTTGAGGATATGGAGTATTTTGCTGGAATTAAGTTGTTTAATAGAGTAATATGGAGAGATGTTTGGGAATATGGATAAGGAATAACAGCCATTTATATGAATGAAAGAAATCTTTAAAAGAATGGGGATTTTGTAGATTATTTGTTTTTTAAGTGTTATAATTGATAATGGAATTTTATAATGTTTTACAAATAAAAGTGAGGTACGTATAAATGGTTGTATCATATATAGGATTATGGGAAAATATTGTTAGAAAAAAGACTACAAAAACAGGATTTGGTTGAACATGCAGGATTGATTCTGCAACAGTAGCCAAAATGGGAAGAAGAGATCCGGTATTTAATAAAGTCTTAGAAAAGCTGTGTGCATATCTTGAATGCAGTGTGAATGATATTATCAGCTATGAATGGTGATACAGAAGAAAGTTGAGGACGGTGTATTATGTGGTGCAGAAATTGTAACATTGAAACCAATAATGCCATGAACCAAACGAATTTATTAAAAATCGGTTTGGGCTTCAAATAGTAGATATTATATAGATGGAAAGAGTATTGCCATATCAAGCAAAACATTTCAGCTTGCTGATACAGATAGTTTGATTAATAAAATTGGTTAATACAAAAAAATAATAGTTATAAATATATATTAAGAAGGAAAAGAATATCATGCAATACAACAATACTCTTAGCTATTATAATAGTTATGCTGACGAATTTTATAAAAGCACAGTAAATATTGATTTTACAACAATGCAAGAACATTTTTTAACAAAATTGAAAAAGGGTTCCAGTATACTTGATTTCGGCTGCGGTTCTGGGCGTGATACAAAATATTTCTTGAAACAAGGATATAATGTAGAAGCTATTGATGGTTCGGCAGAGTTGTGTAAATTGGCTAGCGAATACACTGGCATTAAAGTGAGAAACATTTTTTTTCAGAACCTATCGGAAGTAGATAAGTACGATGGCATTTGGGCATGCTCGTCCATACTGCATTTACCGGTCGGAGAATTGTTTGAGGTAATGAGAAAGATGATGATTGCATTAAAGAAAAATGGAATTATATACACATCTTTCTTGCATCTGTAGCGACACTTGGCAGGAATGAGTATTTGACAAAAGATTTTTTTGCGCCGGATTATTTCGATTATGTGATTATTGATGAATTTCATCATGCGGTAAATGAACAATAACAATATCAAAGGATTGTAAAATATTTTAAGCCTCACTTTTTGCTGGGGCTTACTGCTACACCTGAAAGAATGGATGGAAAAAACATTTATGAAATCTGTGATTATAATGTACCATATGAAATTTCATTAAAAGAAGCAATCAATAAAGGTATGCTTGTTCCATTTCACTATTACGGTATTTATGATGAAACAGACTATTCATCATTGCATCTTGTAAAAGGTCGTTATGATGAAAAGGAATTAAATGAAACCTATATTGGCAATATAAAGCGCTATGATTTGATTTATAAATACTACATGAAATATCGTTCTAAAAGGGTTCTTGGCTTTTGCTGTTCCAGACAACATGCAGAAGAAATGGCGAAGGAATTTTGTAAAAGAGGTATTGAGGCTGTTGCAGTATATAGCAATGCGGATGGAGAGTTTTCGGAAGACAGGGATAAAGCAATTGAGAAACTGAAGAAACAGGAAATAAAGATGATTTTCTCTGTAGATATGTTTAATGAAGGTGTAGATATTGCTGCTCTTGATATGGTTATGTTTTTAAGACCAACCGAGTCACCAATTGTATTTTTACAGCAGTTAGGGCGTGGGCTTCGTATCAGTAAAGGTAAAGAATATCTAAATGTTTTAGACTTTATTGGTAACTATGAAAAAGCAGGACGAGCACTATTACTATTAAGTGGTGGGAAAGATCTTGGGGAAAAGAGTGCCTACAATTATACTGATATTGAGTATCCTGATGATTGTATTGTGGATTTCGATATGAGACTGATTGATTTATTCAAGGAACTGGAGAAGAAATCATTATCTGTGAAAGAGCGAATTAAGCAGGAATTTTACAGAGTAAAAGAACTACTAGATGGTAAAGTTCCATCTAGTATAGAATTGTTTACATATATGGATGATATTTATCAATATTGTATGAAACACGCAAAGGAAAATCCATTTCAAAGATACATGGAATTTTTAAATGAAATGCACGAACTTTCAGTAGATGAAAAAATGGTATATTCGGGAATAGGAAAAGAATTTCTCTCCTTGATTGAAACTACTGATATGCAGAAGATTTATAAGATGCCAATTTTATATAGTTTCTATAATGATGGAGATATACGATTGGCAGTTAAAGATGAAGATGTGTTAGGAGCATGGAAAACATTCTTTGATAATGGAACAAATTGGAAAGATTTTGCGGCGGACGTATCATATGTTGATTATAAAGCTATGACGGATAAACAGCATTTAAGTAAGGCGAAAAGTATGCCGATTAAATTTTTAAAGGCTTCCGGAAAAGGGTTCTTTATTGAAAAAGATGGCTATGCGATTGCAATTCGGGATGATTTGGAAGAAATAATAAGGAATGATGCGTTTAAGAAACATATGAAGGATATTTTGGAATACCGTACTATGAACTATTATCGCAAGAGATATGAAGAAAAAGAACAATTGAAATAAAAGTAGTTTATTGGAGGTACGAGATGAGCATTTGTTGGAATTTTCCCGGCAATCAAGATAGACAGGTAAAAGGGGGTGCAGATGCAGGCATTGACAGTCTGTACTAAAGGATATATGGTTTCTTTCTTACCAACAACGCAGATGCGGGTAAATGCAGGAACGGATAAAGTAATCTTTTTTCATCATTCCACTGGCAAGAATGTGTGCCTCGATTTGTTTTCGTTCGGTATCGGTGATTCTGAAACTAATGGTTAGATTTTTATGTTTGTTGCTCATAGTGATGCTCCTTTCGTTTTGACAGTGGTAGCGTGACAGTGGCAGCAGGTATAGTAGATAGCTCGTTGTGAGTAATAAAAAAGTAGATTGTATCAAGCCGATGGAAAATTATCGGTGCAGGTACTGCAACTAATTTGCTACTAAAAACTTTGAAAATGATACGAAAAGAGTAATATTTGGTGAAATAGATGTACCCGAAATGTAGGAAATATCAGCATTTCAGAGTTGTTGATAAAAACCTCGGGAAGAGTCTGATTATTACATTATGGTGGATTTTTTAAAAAAGATAGGACAGTATATCGCTATGCATAAGACAGACTATGATTTTGCGAAATTTATGATAGAAATGCCGATTACGGAAAGATTAGGCTGGATTTCAGATAATTTTATATGATACACTTGGAAAAGACGCAAATATAACAGTAGAAGATTATGAGAATTGGGTGGCTTTGCCGGATACGTTATATATATAAAGCTTTACGGTGAATATGGAAATAGTTTTTTGTGAATAGAAGCGGCATTTAACTATTCGCAAAAGCATACTTTAACGAATAGTTATGATATTTTAAATATTTTCCTTTCTATAGGTATAATAATTCTGGAAAACAGATCCCGCTGTTGTTCCTTCATGATAGGTACAATGGTTCCTGCGTATGTGGTAACATACAATCACTTTCATATTTGTAACTGTATAGGTTATAATTCCATGTATCA
>ERZ808049.216-NODE-216-length-44479-cov-9.242962_pt1 | contig 44479 bp, 36 predicted proteins | sample MGYA00380198_ERZ808049 | MGnify/ENA primary metagenome ERZ808049 (study PRJEB31490, sample SAMN06133414) | mouse gut metagenome | isolation source: Z2_2 | host: mice | place: China: Chengdu | collected 2015-05 ...
CGTATAGACACAAAAACCGCGCAGAAGGATAAGTTCGGCGCGGGTAAGAACGGTTTTACCCGTGGTAACCCCCAGACCGGCACACCTGCCACCGATCTGGATGATGACTACTTTGACATGTTGCAGGAGGAGCTTTGCAGCGTTGTGGAGGCCTCCGGTGCCAGCCTGGAGAAAGGGCGGCACGACCAGCTGCTTACCGCGCTTCGTGCGCTGCTGTTAAGCCGCAAGAATCCGTTTGGCGATATCAAATCGGATGGCACGGTGAAAACAGCTCTCGAAAACCTTGGAATATCCAATGCTGTTATTGGTGATGGAGCCAATGTCATTGGTTTTAGTAAAGGTGTTATAAATAAACCGTATTTCAGGCATCAAGATACAGACACTGTAATTTTGTTGACTACACAAGAGGAATTAAGCACTGCTTTAGATGAAAAGCAGGACTCGAATGACACTTTGAGTGCTCTTGCGAATTTGATCGCAACAACTAATAAACTACCATATTTCAACAATGAAAATAGTGCAGACCTTACCGATTTTACGAAGGTAGGACGAGATATCATCGGTAAGTCTAGTATTCATGATGTTATCCAATACCTAGAGTTGGATGATATGGTCACTGGTGATGGAGCCAGTGTCATTGGTTTTAGTAGAAATGATGCAACAAAACCATATATGCGACATGCACAGAGTGACAGTGTTGTCGCGTTAGCAACAGCGTCTCAGTTAATCGGTACAGATCAAACGTATCAGATCGTCACAGATAAGTATCCTGGAATCACGTACACAAATACGTCGAAACAACCATGGGTTATCTCTTTGAAAGTAAATCTTCCGGCATCAGGAGAAGTGCAAATAAAAGTTAATGGAGTTATGGCCGCAGGTGGAAATACTCCAAATTACGCCGGTGTTTCTTCTTGGGTATATCCCTGTGCTATTGTTCCTCCTGGTGCCAATTACATGGTTGAGTTAAGTTTTGGAAATGTAATCGAGTGGATTGAATTAAAATGATGAAGTACTTTAAAGATGAGAACAATAACGTTTATGCATATGCAGAGGACGGAAGTGAGGATGATTTTATCAAGCCAGAGCTAATTGCTATTTCTGAAACCGAAGCGCTGGCGATAGTAAACCCTCCACCAACTCACGATGAACTGGTCACTTCAGTTGAGCGAACACGTGCCGAGCTGCTTGCCTCTGCAGACATGATTACTGCTGACTGGAGGACAGAATTGATGTTGGGCGATATCAGTGAACGCGACAAAGAAAGTCTGAGTAAATGGATGGCCTATAAACGTGAGATTAAATCTATTCCAGCGGAAGAAGCTATTATTCCTGGATTTAGTTGGCCACCAGTTCCAGCTTAGTAATTAGCGTTAAAATTAAGAAATGACGAGCCAATAGTGTCACTATCGTTTTTGTCAGATGAGGGGGGATTGGCTATGTTCGCGTATTAACAAATGACCAGAACACCGATTTGCAACGTAATGTACTGAACTGCGCAGGATGCTAGCTGATTTTTGAAGACAAGATAAGCGGTACAAAGTCCGACAGACCAGGACTGAAAAAGCTGCTCAGGACATTATCGGCAGGTGACACGCTGGTGGTCTGGAAACTGGACCGACTGGGGCGCAGTATGCGGCATCTTGTCGTGCTGGTGGAGGAGTTGCGCGAACGTGGCGTTAATTTTCGCAGCCTGACGGATGCTATTGATACCAGCACACCAATGGGGCGCTTTTTCTTTCATGTGATGGGTGCCCTGGCTGAAATGGAGCGAGAGCTTATTGTCGAACGTACTAGGGCGGGCTTTGCCGCAGCACGACAAGAAGGGAGGAACGGTGGGCGAAAGCCAAAGCTGACAGTAGAACAATGGGAGCAGGCTGGCAGGTTGATTGAGTCGGGAATATATCAGCAGCAAGTCGCACTGATTTATGATCTGGGTATTTCAACGGTGTATAAAAAATTCCCTGTAGCAAGTAAACCATAACCTTACGCCACATTGATGATCGCGGATTATGCACTATTTTTAGGTCTTGTAACCCGAGGTGGGAGTTGTTTGGTTATATGTTCAAGTGATTTTTTGCCCAAGATAGTTCTTTGGACAAAACTTTCTATAGCTTCTAGCATTTGTTCGAACTCACTTTTATTCGGGCTCCAACTGCGATGTGCGGCGGCGTTTCCTGCATCAATTACTGAAGATATAACGCATGCCTCAGTGTCGCCTATGACTCCATCTTGTTTTAATTTTTCAACTTTTTCACCAAGCGGCAAACCGGGGTGAATTTGTAACAGTTCAGCAGTTCGATCAAAAATCGTCCGTAAACCGATGGACGAAAGAATGAAATGGTCAGAAGTATATGAAGAATACATTTCATTAAATATTTGAAAGAGCTGACGATCAACTGATTCAAGCTTGGATAACCATATCGGAGCTTGAAATGTTTCAGCGGCAGGATAGGTAGTGATCATATCTATAGGCGTTTCTACAAATTCACCATCACGATATTCGTGGGTAGTATGCTCACTGAAGTGTTCGTTGTGGTGATAGAAGACAGTATCACAGCCATTGCATTGGAGTAGGTGATGGTAATGGTACCCATAAACTGGATATTGGGAATCCTCCCAGCTAGTGGTTAGCTTCCCATGCACAGTGCAGTTACGTAACCCACCGCATGTAGGGCAAAGAGCCTTGAGTATTTCCTTTTTCATAAAGTCTCTGATTCTATATGTAGGTTAAGACCACTATTAGCTATACGGACCTAATAATCAATCGTGTGCAGATACAAAAAAGCCCGTATAGCGGGATTTCATGTCACTAAGGGCCGCGGCTACTTTGCGTATCTTTTTTGTCTTCTCACCGTCTGGCCGGTATTTTGCTGAGACTGCTTATTTCCAGTTTTTACTAGTGCTGTACTGGTACTGCCCAATCATGATTGGTGGGGGACGGAGTTGAAACCGCAGCCACGTCGTATGCAAGAACGTGCTACGACTGGCTGGTGAACTTCCGATAGTGCGAGTATTGAATGATTTCCAACTGTTATCGATTTTGCGTATTTTTTGCATGAGAGGATTTTTACCTCCTCCCGCCGATCCTCCATGGCTTTACGCCAGTGTCTCTGGTCTGCTATGTGCCAGGAGCGGACATTGCTGGCATCAAAATGTGTTAATCAACCGGGAACGGTCAAACTTTCAGTTCACGTTAACAGTGGATGAGGATATTTCGTTGCCCGCACCAAATTATGTTGGCGTTCCACAGTCGTGACACGACGCTGAAAGTTCCCAAACACACAGGAAACAGAAAATGAACGTGAATACTGAGATTTTGAAACTCTGGCAATCTAGGGGCGAAAATGAGCGCACCGGATTCGATGCGGAGAGGGTTGCAGATATTGCCTGGGAGCAGGGATTACAACTTCACCGCAACCGGCAGGAACATTACCAGCGAGTGATGTACCTCATAGGCCATCGCAATATCGGTTAACTCATACAGGCCGCGCATGCGGCCTTTTTAGTCTAGATATTGAACATCTACTTCATTTTTTCTAATCTCTGATGAGATTTTTGAGCACGCTTTTATTAATTCATCCAAGACAATAGCGAGTTTGGCAAAATCATAATTGCTAAAACCCTTACTTCCTGGTTTTAGTTTCATGAATTTTTTCGTGTAATAGTCTTTATTTTCCAGCGCTCCTTGATAAGCATCACTTTCCTTTTTGTAATTTGACCACCGGATTTTCGCTTCATCATAATCAGAAAATCTTAGATCCAGATAGCATTCAATCGCTACAGCCCGGCCATTGATGTTTTCATAGGTAACGCCGTGAGGACCAATAGCTGGAAATTGATTGAAATGAGGAAGATCAGGAAGATGAATGCAGCTAATATTGTGAGGCAATGCGAGTTTGCGGATTTTTTCATATGCCTCAATCCCTTCGCAATCATTATCTAACACGAAAACAATCAAGTTTTGAATGTCGATTTTTACGAGCCCAGCAGCGAACTTAACCAGATTTCCTGAACCAGTGAACGGGTACCCTTCACTCATGTCGATAAAGTGAAAAAAATCTTCTACATCAGGCCGTAAGAGGTGCAATGCGTATTTGATGACGTTGGAGTCGGTGCTTCCCTCGGTGGCAATCAGGAACTTGTCACGTCTGCGAGCATTTACCTGAATATCTTTTATATTCGCATAACCAGCAGAAACTAGATCTCCGTAATCCCAAGTGACGAATTCATTATGATTATTTGGATTTTCGGCCAAAAGTCGCATCACTGAGTATGGATGTAGTATGCTAACTAAAGTCCCAAAAGCAGACTTTTCAGACCAAGCATTATCAAAGGCATTGTCGTATTGGGGTATCCTGCTTAATAATTCATCATTATTAAATCGGCCCATGATAAGCTCGCGTTCTTTTATTCTATCTTTTAAGCTAATATAATCATCGTTTAGCTCGCTAATATTTACGCTCTTGATGAAGTTAACGAATTCATCAAAGCTCATCATGTTACTAATTGGCTTTGCATATTCCGGACAGGATTCGTTAAATTCCTCTTGGTATTCAATTGAATCTTTAGCCATGAGTTCATACTCATAGCGTATATTTTCAAGGGTGAAACCCAACAATTCCAATCGGTAGGCAACTTGCCCCAAAGGCTTACGCAACACAGTACGACAGAGGATGCCATCAGGAGTGTCGAAGTCCTCTCCTTCCTCTATTTGATCTTCATTTAGTGGTTTGACGTGATGATCGGCACTTTGAAACAGGCCTCCATGATCTATACCCAGCGAGTTCTTACTCCAATCTAGCCCCACTCCTGACACTTCAAGAGAAATTACAGTACCCATAGTTCAACCTTTGAATGGCATTTTCCGTTGTACCGCAATACTACCAATACGCCGATTGGGCATCCATGATTTGAACTGGCTTCTATGCTCTATTTTTAGCAAATTGGACTTACGCCACCCTGGTTGCGTCTACTTCTCGCTCACAAGGAGCCCTCAGCAACGCTAGCTCGTCCGCGCCGTGCCAGAAGCGGACGTTGACAGCAACTCATAATGCAAATTTTCAGGGAGTGGATCGTCATGTACTGAATTGAGCCTAAGTTACAGATGATACTTGCTGTAATAGCAGGAGAGGAATTATTTACTCTATTGTGATAAGAGCGTTTTTATATTAATATCTTATATACAAATAGATATCTGAATAAACATTCAATAAGGTTCCATATGTCTGAAATAACTTCAGCTCCTGCTGTTATGGCGGCACTAGTATCTGCATTAGTTACGGTTTTATTATTTTTTATAAAAGGTGTATGCACACCTTTATGGAATAAATATTTCATTGTTTACAAAATCAAAGTTGAACATAGCTACGAACAAAAGAAGAAAATCAAAGAGGCGATATCAAAATATAAAATGCCTTTACTCGATTCAGCTGAGTCATTGAATCATAGGTTGTGGAATTTTTCAGGAAATTGCACTAAAGGATGGCATAATTTCAAAAATAATGAATCAATTGGTGATAAATATTACCTACAAACTTTTTGTTATCGATTTTTAGCATTTTATGCTTGGTGTATAAAGTTCGAAAGAGAGTTGATATATTTAGATGTAACACTTTCAGAAAAGAGCGATCTTTATTTTGTGAAGTATATTAAAACCATGCAAAATATATTTTGCGATGCTTCGATGTTGAGTGGGACTGGTTATGATAATGAGCATGCTGTAGACCATTTTTTCAAGGATGACCTTATTAGTATTGTGGAAAAAATGATTACACCTACAGGAGTTATTACTTATTCAGAGTTCAAATCTAAATCAGAGTCTGAATTAGACTATACACAGGTTTGCAAGTACATATCCACCATAATGAGTGACAAATCTTGCAATAAATGGCATTTAATTAACTGTTTCCATTTTATCCTGATGGCCTTTTTGTCAAAGTATGGATATGACTATCAAAGAACTGGGTTGTTTAAACTATATAAGCTGCGCTGCTCAGAACCTCAAAATAAGCTGATAAATAATTTTGAAAGGTTAGTATTCAATGCAAGATTAAATAAATGCAGAGAAATAAAGAAAGCAATAACTATTCTCGAATGCAAATCTAAAATTGCCAATCTCTGTAATTCCCTGAAATTAATAAAAGAGAATTAGCTTGTGAAGCATAAAACTAGTTGTTCTGTACGATAGAAAATGAGAGAACCCAAGTCCGCATTGTGAATAGTGTTTGAGCTGAAAATATCGCTAAGACCCTGAAAATTTTTTGGAGAAGCAGATTTTAATGTCCGCTTCTCGCTCATAGCGGACCTTACAACCACCTGATTGGTCCGCTCCGTGTCAGGAGCGGATACCGTAAGCATTTTATCCTCTGGAGGGGCATCCCTTTCAAGAAATGCATCCGTTGTGGATTTATGCAACACCTGAAGCTACTAACAAAGAACAATTTGTCTGACCAAAGGCATTTTTTAGCAGCGGGAAAAGAGGGGGAAGTTCCGTTAGCGATTTTAGAGGCTTGAGGCTCTTAAGTGATTTAAGTGATGGCAAATTAGGTGTGGTAACCATGTCTTTTACTGCACAGGCAACATAGCCATCGTGATCAATCAACATACCATTAGTAAACCAGCCTAAATGATTCCCATTGAATCCATAAACATCAAACTCATTGTTCTGGTTATGTTTAAGGTAGGCGCTTGGTTCACCCTCCCAACTATATAAAGTCAACTCGTCATCAAGTGAAATATAAACGACGGCGTTGCCTTGATTATCATATAGATCTAGGTCATTACTCGCAGTAACACAAGCTGAGAAAAGAAACATAACTAGCACGAGTGATTTTTTCATAACTTCTCAAGTTTCTTAGAAAGGAAAAGTTCGAACATTCTATCAAAATTATGAGGACACTAACTTCCGATTTTCGCTCATAACAGACATAAACTTCAGTTATGGCATAAAGGTATGCATGCTGGGTGGGGAAAGTATGAAGGAAAAGAAGACTGCTGCGCCGTTTGTCGTCACGTTTATCTTCATTGGCTATGCAAGTCGTAATACAAGGTGGGACAAAACTGAGACACATAAGGCCTCGCAATGGCTTGCAAGGCTTTACATGTTTTGATGTGGTGGGACGTGTGAGCGCAGTGTTGATGGGGTAATGCTTTGAATTAGAAGCGGATTCTTATAATTCGTAATGCGAAGGTCGTAGGTTCGACTCCTATTATCGGCACCATTAAAATCAAAGAGTTACCCCATATTTAAATACACCACGTTTCCTCCTGTGCCGCATTTGTGCCATTGTAACCTTGGCAATTCATCAAAATACTGTTCTGACATCAGGCAGTGCAGGTGCAGCTATTTAAACCAATTGCTGCCGCCATTCTTTGACGTAGTCAATCAGGGCGCGGAGCTTTGGTGCAATATTGCGACGCTGTGGGAAATACAGATAGAAGCCCGGAAATTGTGGAAGAAAGTCATCAAGCAGCGATACAAGCTTACCGCTTTCAATATATGGCCTGAAAGTTTCCTGAGTGGCAATTGTTATTCCTCCGCCGGCAAGAACCAGCCTCAACATCAGACGCAGATCATTAGTCGTAATCTGCGGTTCAATCGCAAGGTCGAAAGTTCTCCCGTTTTCTTCAAATGGCCAGCGATAAGGCGCAACCTCCGGGGACTGACGCCAGCCGATACACTTATGGGTATTTCCCTCGGAGGCGAGAAAGCGCTTTCCACGCCCGGCCGCAAGGATCAGGACGACGGGGGCAGGCATGAATCCTCCTCCTGATGGAGACGTACAGAGGCGATTTCTGCCAGCACGGAGAGTGCCAGAGTATGCGCATCCCGGGCTTTGGGGAATATCCCGACGGGGGCCCGGATTTGCGCTGTCTCCTCCCTGGACCATCCCAGCTCGTGGAGCTTTTGCAGACGTAACGTGTGGGTTCGATGGCTGCCCAATGCGCCGAGATAAAAGGGTTTTGCTTCTCGCGCGGCCTGCAACACTGGCAGCTCCCGGTTGAGATCATGGCACAGCAAAATGACCGCCGTATCGGTATCGATCTGAGCGCTGGCTGAGGCCGGAAAAAGATCGAAGATATGGCTGTCATAGCCTGTGGCTGCTGCAAGACTCGCGGTTGCCTGCGCCTCAAGAGAACGTCCGTAAATCATCAGCCTGACGCATGGCCTGAACCCCACCTCAAAGCCATTGAGATTCCAGCCCGTTCGGGTTTGCGTGGGCAGGCACACCAACGATTGTGCTTGCGGATCGTAGCGCAGCCCCGCCGGTTTTCTCTGTTCCAGGCGGTTCAGCACGGCGAGCAGAGGCTGTGCCGAGCGTAGTTTATGGAGCGTCAGCGTGATCCCACCGCCGCAGGGCAGAACGATGTCAAACCACGGCGAACCTTCGCCATAGCGAATTTCGCGATCGCGGCCTGAGCCCATCATCTCCAGCGCTTCAAAAGCGGCAGCGGCCTCCACGCAGCCGCCAGAGACAAAACCGCAGTAACGACCATCTTCGCGCACCACCATCTGCGCCCCGAGCGGGCGCGCCGCGCCGCCGCGTATCTCCACCAGCGTCACCAGCACCGCTCCTTTACCGGACATTAGCGCCTCTACGGCGAAGCGCAGAATGGTCCGGTGGTCATCGGTGAGAAACGCCTGCTCTGGCTTATGCCAGTGTTCGTCTTTATCAAAAAGCGGGTATGACATTGTTTCTCCTTAAACCACATCCGGCAGCTTATCGAGCAGCTTATCCAGAGTGATGGGATAATCGCGTACCCGAATACCGGTGGCGTTATACACCGCGTTGGCGATAGCCGCGCTCACGCCGCACAGGCCCAGCTCACCGACACCCTTGGCCTTCATCGGGGAGGATATGGGGTCGGTATCATCCAGGAAAATCACCTCCTGTTTTGGGATATCCGCATGGACCGGCACCTCATACCCCGCCATATCGTGATTAACGAAGTAGCCCAAACGGTCATCCACCGCCAGCTCCTCCATCAGTGCCGCGCCCATGCCCATAGTCATTGCGCCAATGACCTGGCTGCGCGCAGTTTTCGGATTCAGGATGCGTCCTGCAGCACACACAGCGAGCATACGCCGGACCCGAACTTCTCCCGTCGCGCTATGCACGCCGACCTCCACAAAATGCCCGGCAAAGGTCGACTGCTGGTACTCTTTGCTCAGTGTTCCGAATTCAATGCTCTCTTCCGCTGTCAGTCTGCCGCCTGCGGTGGCTTCATGTAGCGTGGCGCTTCGGGTACCGTTGGTAATCTTGCCGTCGGCAAACTGCGACTGCTCAGGATCAAACCCGACTGCCGAGGCAATCATTTCGCGAAGCTTCATACAGGCGGCGTAAACGCCGGAGGTGGAGGTATTCGCGCCCCATTGTCCACCAGAACCCGCAGAAACCGGGAAACTGGAATCGCCGAGGTGAACCGCAACCTGCTCCAGCGGTACGCCAAGCATTTCCGCTGCCGTCTGGGCCAGAATGGTGTAGCTGCCGGTGCCAATGTCGGTCATGTCCGTTTCTACGGTAACGGTGCCGTTTTGTTCGAGGTGAACCCGAGCACCCGATTTTTCCAGCAGATTATTGCGAAAGCCCGCCGCAACACCGTGGCCGACTAGCCACTCCCCGTCGCGCACCTGTCCGGGTGTGGCGTTGCGCTGCTTCCAGCCAAATTTATCCGCTCCGGTGCGCAAGCACTCGATAAGCTGACGGCGAGAGAAGCAGCGCGTCGGGTCGGCGGGGTCAACCTGAGTGTCATTCAGGATGCGAAACTCGACGGGATCGATGCCCGCTTTTTCCGCCAGTTCGTCGATCGCGATTTCGAGCGCCATCAGACCGGGGGCTTCGCCGGGCGCACGCATGGCGTTCCCTTCCGGCAAATCAAGCGTGGCGAGCCGCAGGCCGGTATGACGATTCGCCCCGGCGTAGAGTAATTCGCTTTGCTGTACCGCCGTTTCCGGCGTGCCGCCGGGCAGGTTTCCAGACCAGCTTTCATGTGAGATAGCGGTGATTTTCCCGCTCTGGTCGGCACCGATACGCAAGTGCTGAAGGGTGGCGGGGCGGTGCGTGGTGTTATTGGGAATAGAGGGGCGGGGGAGCATCACTTTAACCGGACGTTTCACCGCTCGGGCGGCGAGGGCCGCCAGCAGCGCATCGCTTCTCAGGAACAGCTTGCCGCCAAACCCTCCGCCGATATACGGGGAGATAATACGCACATTCTCCACGGGAACTTTCAGCGTTTTTGCCAGATCGGTGCGGCACCAGTCAATCATCTGATTTGAGGTCCAGAGGGTAAGCTTATTTCCATCCCAGACGGCCATCGAGGCATGCGGCTCCATCGCCATATGGCTCTGGTCCGGGGTCGTGTAGGTAGCATCAATCTTCACCGCAGCGGAGGTGAAAGCCCCGTCAAAGTCACCGACGTTTTTGTCGGGCGTGTCTTCCGGCGGCTGATTGACGGCCTGTTTTTCGTCCGCCAGGGAGTAAGCTCCTTTATTACGGCGATAGTGTGCCTGCACCAGCGAGGCCGCCGCTCGCGCCTGTTCGAAGGTCTCGGCCACTACCAGCGCAATGGCCTGATGATAGTGCTCAATAGTGGGGCCGCCTAACAGCCTGGCGGTGTTTTTGTCGCCTTTGCCGAGTGCCCCGGCGTTACTGGCGGTAATGACAGCCAGTACGCCCGGCGCTTTTTGCGCGGCGTCCGTATCAAGGGCGGTGAGGCGTCCTTTGGCAATGGCGGAACCGACGATATAGCCATAGGCGGCGTTGGGGGCCTCTTCATGCCATTCGTAGGCGTAGCGTGCCGTGCCGGTAGTTTTCAGCGGTCCGTCGATGCGGTCATGGGGACGACCGACAACCTTCAGCTGATCGATCGGGTTTTCCCCTGCGGGTTTATCAAATTTCATGCCTGTGCCCTCGCTTCAGCCAGTACGGAGGCAAGCGTTCGCTTCGCCAACAGGAGTTTAAAGGTGTTTTCAGCGGTGGGATGGGCGCTGGCGAACAGCGTGTCATATACGGCCTGCGCCCCCTGGGATAGCTGAGCATCCGCAGCCTCAATGCGCCAGGGCTTATGTGCTACTCCGCCCAGCGCGACGCGCCCGCTGCCGTCAGGCTGAATAATCGCCGCGACCGATACCAGGGCAAAGGCGTAGGAGGCGCGATCGCGCACCTTACGGTAGATATGTTTTCCGCCGAGCGGTGGAGGTAACGTCACCGCAACGATAAGCTCACCGGGAAGCAGGGCGGTTTCAATGTGCGGCGTTTTCCCCGGTGGGTGATAAAAATCAGCCAGTGTGATACTGCGAGTCTTTCCCTCCGGCGTGATGGTTTCCACCACCGCATCCAGCAACCGCATTGCGACCGCCATATCGCTCGGATGGGTGGCTATGCAGGCTTCACTTACGCCTACCACCGCGTGCTGACGGCTAAAGCCTTCAAGCGCCGCGCAGCCGCTCCCGGGCAGGCGCTTATTGCAGGGCTGATTGGTGTCGTAAAAATAGGGGCAGCGCGTGCGCTGGAGCAGATTACCTGCGGTGGTTGCCTGATTACGTAACTGACCAGATGCGCCAGCGAGCAGGGCGCGGGAGAGTACCGCGTAATCACGACGCACGCGCTCGTGAGCCGCCAGGTCGGTGTTCCGTACCAGTGCGCCGATGCGCAGCCCACCCGCGTCGGTCACTTCAATCTTATCGAGCCCGAGGCCGTTCACATCGATAAGGTGGGTGGGCGTTTCAATTTCCAGCTTCATCAGGTCCAGCAGATTGGTCCCGCCCGCGATAAATTTTGCGCCGGGTACGCGCTGAGCGCTAAGTGCCGCCTCGGCTGGGGTGTTCACTCGTTCATAGGTAAACGCCTTCATGATTTTATCTCCCCCGCAGCATCTTCAATGGCGGCAAGGATGTTAGCGTATGCACCACAGCGACAGATGTTGCCGCTCATACGTTCACGGATCTCATCGGCAGTTGTTTCTGGAGCGGAAACCAAATCGACCGTGACGTGACTGGGAATGCCGTCCTGAATCTCTTTTAGCACCGCTACTGATGAGCAAATTTGCCCGGAGGTGCAGTAGCCGCACTGGAAGCCATCATGCTTGATAAAGGCCGCCTGCATGGGGTGAAGATTATCTGGCGAACCCAGGCCTTCAATGGTGGTGATCTCGGCCCCCTGATGCATGACTGCAAGCGTCAGGCAGGCATTAAGCCTGCGACCATTGACCAGCACGGTACAGGCTCCGCACTGTCCGTGATCGCAACCTTTCTTGGTACCGATCAAATGCAGATTTTCACGCAAAGCGTCCAGTAGCGTGGTTCGGGTATCCACCTCAAGCTGCTCGGTTTTGCCGTTCACCTTCAGTGTCAGGGGCATTATCTCTGGCGCGGGTGTAGCTGCCGGAACGCTTGCCGCCAGCGTAGAATGAGGATAAACCACGGCGGTCGCCGCTGTTGCGGCGCTCACTTTAATCAGATCGCGACGGGTCAAACTTAAATCGTGCGGCTCGTGCTTCCCAACCCGATTATCTTCGGGGTATTCGCCTTGGTTGCTCATACCAGGCCTCCGGTATTCTAAAGGGGAAAATAAGAGTGCGTTGCGAGAGTGCTGATGCTTTTTTAAATGTTAAGCATAGTCGGCGACAGCAGGAGGATTATTCTTAAAACGCGAATGCAGCTATGAGCCCGGCTAATAAATTCATGTTCGCCGGGATGTTGATGATGATGGGAGCTGGTTTATTGCTTTAGTTGTACGATGCAAAAACCAATAAGGAAACCTGTGATTTTCAGCTCTGCATCACCCTGCAAATCTCTGTCACTTCTAATATAAAAATAGGGAGAAATGATGGAGCTTATATTCATTGGCGATTAGGAAACCATCTTGTTATACAAAACAATACAGTTCTTTACATTTGCCTTGTTTTATGAATACTCCTGAAGAGGTGTATAACATAATGGTACAAGCAGGGTAGATATGAATATATTTGAACAAACTCCACCGAACCGCAGACGTTATGGTCTTGCTGCATTCATTGGGCTGATTGCTGGCGTTGTTTCCGCATTCGTGAAGTGGGGGGCTGAAGTTCCATTGCCGCCACGTAGCCCGGTGGATATGTTTAATGCAGCGTGTGGCCCGGAATCATTAATCAGGGCTGCAGGCCAAATTGATTGCTCGCGTAATTTTCTCAATCCACCGTATATTTTTCTTCGAGACTGGTTGGGGCTGACAGATCCCAATGCGGCTGTTTATACCTTTGCCGGGCATGTCTTTAACTGGGTTGGTGTTACGCACATTATCTTTTCGATAGTGTTTGCTGTCGGTTATTGTGTGGTCGCTGAAGTATTTCCAAAAATTAAACTCTGGCAGGGCTTACTGGCAGGTGCTTTAGCCCAACTTTTTGTTCATATGATTTCATTCCCTCTCATGGGACTGACGCCACCTCTGTTTGATCTCCCGTGGTATGAGAATGTTTCTGAAATTTTTGGACATTTAGTCTGGTTCTGGTCTATTGAAATTATTCGCAGAGATTTACGAAACAGAATTACTCATGAGCCAGACCCTGAGATCCCTTTAGGCTCAAACAGATAATGCATTGAATGATAAAAATGGCGCAAATACAGCGCCATTTTTATAGGTTAAAAACATTGCTTTTTATATTCTGATGCAGATAGTCAGTGAGTATATCGCGCTACTTCAGGATGATGTAGATCCGAAGAACGCTACAGAAGAGAGGCATTGTTGCTGGCAAATAGAAGAAGTATCGGGTTTTGTTACCCCTGAAAAACGAAGCCCCGCTATTATCGCTGGCGGGGCATTGCAATTAATTATTGTATGTTTATAACGGTGTCAGCCCGTATTTAGCCCTTGCACGATTGCAAGCCTCATTGACGACTCCGTTCTCACCAGACATGGCGAATTCTCTGCATGTGGACGATCGATTTTTATATATCGTGCAGCAGGCATTTTTGCCCGGGGTTCCTGCAAGGGCAATACATCGGGGGTTTTTCTGATTGGTACCGCTCATGCATCGGTGAAAAGGGGATATTTGTTCAGTGAGCCTGGCGGGAATAGTACCGCCAGCATCGTCGGCTTCGGCCCAGTAAAAAGAGACGCGGAAAAATGCACAACAGGCACCACACGTCATGCATGGATTCAGATTGCTCATAATTCACCAGTACAGCTAAAAATCGTAAAGAGAACAGCGGTACATCGTATGTAAGAACGTACCGCGGTTGGCTGGGGAACTTTCGATAGTGTGAGTATTGAATGATTTCCAGCCGTTACCGATTTTACGTACTAATTCGTGATTAAACCACTCGTTAGCAGGCTGCCTGATACCTTTCCGTGTCTCCTGAACACTATGGTGTGCATATGAGAAAGCCCATCGTTACAGGTGATATTGACGATCGCTTCCACATCATTTAAACGATTTTTGGGGCTCTGAGGTGGAATTCTTCCCTCGACCGATGGATAAGTCTTAGTCCGCCGAAGGGGGCTTAGCCGGACAGGAATCGCTAATCTTAATGAATTTGTCGTTATAGACCAGATAATGATTCCCCGGCTGACGTAACTCAGGCTGATGAACCACGTCTCCCGGACGTAGATACCAGGCATCGCCTTCCTCTTCGGTCGAATCACATCCTGGCTTAATCAGTAGCTTAAACCATGTGTTGCCAGTGTTACTTACCGTTCCTGTCACCTTGTCGAAGGACCATTTAAACTGAACCTGACGTGGTCGTACTACCAGAATGGTATCCATCACCACCACCGGCTCCGTGCTGACCTCGCCGCCGGTTGGGCTACGTCTTGTCTGGTTACGAGTGGGGACTTCGCGAAATGAGACCCGGTAGTAGCGCTCGCGGTTATCCCGTGGACCATGATAGTAAAATTTAAAATACTCGCTCTCACCAGCCTGCAACGCCAGCTGGCGGGGGGCGAAAAGCAGTTCACCATCCACCGGTCGGGTGCGCAATTCACTGCTGCCCGGGCTATCAATAGCACTGATGGCAATACGGTATATCCGTGCGCTTTTGTTGTTATTCACTACACGTTTGCTGACAAAGTCAGTCTCGGACGGCAGCGAAAATGTCAGATTGCCGACCGAAATCGCCTGTGTCAAAGGTGCCGCCAGCATACAGACCGCTGTCAGCAGGGCTTTAGTTAATGTTACGCCACGTCGCCTGAACATGAATCTCTCCTGAAGCGCTGACTTCGCCAAACCAGCCGTTATCATCTACCGTACGCAGCGAAATGGCGTTATCCATTGGAATCGAAAATTTGACTGTGGTCTTATCCATCTGCCCCACTTCGCCAGAGATATCAGTCCACGGTGTGGTCAACCACAGCGCATCGGTCATATCCCGCCAGCTATCATCGCACCCGGCATCGTAGGTTTTTGTAGCTCCGTTGCGGGTAATAAAGGAAAGTGTCGCCGGGAACGGTACTTTCGCCTTACCGTCATCGGAGCTGAAGACACAATAGGAGCGCCCGCCAATCACCTGCGCGGGTCCGGTCACCTTGATCAGCACTTCGTCGGCAGCTGTTTTACCGCTGGTGGTTACGATATAGCCGAAATCGAGTGCCGACTCGCCGCTGCCAACATATCCCTCCCGCGACGGTGTCTGAGTATATTCATCGGAGATAATACTGATGCTGAAATCACGGGGTTTGATAATCAGCGTGTTGGAGGTAGAAAATTCATACCAGCCAGACTCCGGTGATGTGGTGTTCTGAAAGCGAAAGTTGAATAGATCTTTGGTGTTGATATCGCTGATCCCGAGGTTCACCATCTGCTTAAAGAAGTTGCTCGAGAAGAAAACATAGATCGAGTCTGCGCTCTTCATCTCGTTGAAGGTGTAGTAATAGGCGGTATTGCTCACCGGTTTCCATGAACTGCCATTCAGACTGAACTGCATATCGTACGCCCCGACGGCCGAGGCTAACGACGAGTTGGCGATCGCCGGGAATATATGGATTGAGGTGTTGCTGAGTCCGTTTGTTTGCAGGGTATAGTTAACCATCTTACAACTTAATCCTGAACGGCTGCCGATGGTTTGCGTCCGGCAGTCGGCGTTCCCTTCGCCCAGATTCGGTACTCCGTCGCTGTTGATAAATACTTCCGCCAGCGAGTGGGTATTTATCAACCGTAGATTTGCTGCTTTCGTATGGGTGACGTTGCGAACATACCAGTTGCCGGAGGCCTGATCCTTACAGCGTGCGCCGCTGCTGGCGTCATAGTTCACAGAGGTCTGGCAGGCATTGATGGTCATTGTAAAGCTGCTGCCGACGGGCATTTGTTGCAGATACTGGTAAAACGCGTCTGACAACATGCCGTGCATCCACTTCGCGCCGCCGCTGGTCACCGTCGCGCCATAAAATCCACTGGCGTCGGTGGTTTGCGGCAGGATAAGACTGGTGGTCATATTACACCCAGCGTACCAGTTGATGCAGCGCAAGCCAGTTAAAGGAGATGAAACTGGTGAATTTTCCAGCCACATATCAAACTTCCAGTTGGTATAAAGGCCGGTGTTGTAACCGTTATCAATGTAGCCGAGGCTTTGCTGATAGATGGTTCCTGAACCAGTGTATTTTAAACCGGTCCAGCGGTTGGCACCGGTCAGGCGCGGATCCAGCGCCCCGCCAGGAGTGACGAAAAAGTTGTCGTCTGAGTTGTTTTCGACAAACACAAACTCGCGTGCCGGTGCATCCGCCCAGGTTGTTTTGCTCACTGCCGCTCTGAGCTCAGTTACTGGCCAGATTAGCGCGAAAATTATCATCGTTATTAGTAGGTTAACTCTCATTCTCTTCTCCTGTCTGCGTCACCGCCGCCCACGATGAGAGGCCGCTGCAGACCACATCACCGACCCAGACGGCACCGCGCGCCTGGTTGAGTTCCAGTGCCACTTCGCAGGTTTTATTGCCACTGTAGCGAAAATCGATAGTGGGATATTTCTTATCCACGTCCATGACAAACTCGCCGTTTTCATCGGTTCGGGTTCGGCCGATATGGTTGTTAATCCGTGCGTTAGCCAGCAGTGTGCCGTCTTCCGCACGGATACGACCGGAGACGGTAACCATCTGCTTCACCTCTGGCTCAATGACAGCGACATTGCCTGGATAGAGAGTCAGATGGCTTTTGCGGCCGCTGACGATATCGTAGCTGTCGAGTGAGTTTTTGCTGTTCTGTAACTCCACCTCATATCTTCCATAGGGAGAGAGCGGGAGATAGTTACGCTTGCCGTTAAGCGGGAAAATCCGCCCGTTGATTTTGGCGCTGATCTGACCGTCGTCCTCCAGCCCGGTGTTGAATATCACCCCAGCGTTGCCATCAGTCCGCCCGCTGGCAGCGATGTTTTTACCCTGCCAGCCGACGCTGCCATTGGCGGTCAAGTTGGTATTGATGTAGCCGTCCGCCGCGCTATTGACGTTCAGCGTTCCGCTGGCGTAACGAGCGTCGAACTGTGCATACGCCCCACCGCTGAGGGTTTTGTCATCACCGGTATCGCCGGAGATGGCACGTGACAGATTGGCACCAACAGTGCGAATGGTTCCTTCATCAAACTGTTTGCGTGCTGACAGGTTTGCCATGGTGTAGCCGTTTTGATGGGTCATCCCTGCGCTAAACCAGTTGCCCAGTGGTAGCGAGAGATCGAGAGCGATATATTTCCCTGTATTGGCGTTGCTGTCGCCGTTGTTATAGCGCTGAATACCGGCCCGCAGGCCAAGCGAACCAAAGGTACCGCTGTAGACATTTTGATAGTAATCTGCCGTGTAATAATGGCTGTTGTAACGGCGGTCATCATTGTAGCTGATGCTGAATGTGCCCAGCTTCGACCACAGTGAGTTCAGGTTGAGTGTGCCGCCGATTGCACGGTTGTCGGCATCGCTACGTCGCAATTGATTGCCAATGCGGGTTTTTTCCTGGTTAACCCACAGCGAACTAAAGCCTCCCGGTAGAGTGGCGCTGATGCTGCCGATGCTGCTCCATGAGCTGTCACTGGCCAGCATATTTTGCAGGTTAACGTTGATCGCCCCCCCAAGCGGCAGCGTCAGACGGGTTTCACCCACCGCCTGATTATCGTATCCATATCCCGTTGCCGCCCAGCTAAGCGTACTCAATGAGCCGGAGGTCGAGGCACCTGCTAGCCAACTCTCTTTAGCTGGTCGCGTCTTTTTCCCGTTTTCCGACCAGCGATCCATATGAAAGCTACCGCCCCATACCTGCCACGCCAGTGGTGCACCGACGCCGCGCCCCCGGCTAAACAGCTTATTGACCCGCTGGGGGCGTTTGCTGATCACGCGACCGTTAACGATCACCTCAACTTCCACATCGTAAATCCCGTACGGTAGACCCCGGGTATCCACTTCATGATTGCCCATAGTGAAGTTCTGAACGCTTAGTAGCCGCCCATCACGGGTGAGATGTACTTCGCCCGCCGCCGGTAAAAAGGCGATCACTGGCGTGGCTGACTGGCTGCTGTCGAAGATGGTGGAGCTGGCCTGGTTTCCCCAGGAAAGGCCGTAAATCTTCCCTGCTGAAATGGCGGTCATCGGCCCTAAGGACTGCAAGTTCCAGGTGTCGAGCATTCCACCGGCAAATCGGTGACCGGCAAAATCGCGTTCATACATCGCTTTATATAATTCACTGTCCTGTTGACCGCTACCGATCCCGTACAGCGAGCCGTCGAGCACCACATGATGTTCGCGCAGTGCAGTAACGTTATTCAGCGACAGATAGCTGGATGTGTTGCTCCCGCCGTTACGCAACTGGTTGTTATAGACGCCCAAGTTATAGCTCAGATTACTGCTGAGGGTGTTAACACTGGACTGCCCGATGTCTTCGCTACGTGAGCGTAGTACGGTGCCCAGCGCTTCGCGCTTGACCACCAGCTGCAGCAGCAGTTGGCGCAAGCTGAGATCCAGCTGCGCGTTGTCAGTCAGGGGGATGGTAAGGGCCTCATTGAACGGGGCGTTGGCCAGAGCCATCAGCTGCTGTCGAGTTTGTTCGCTGACACTGGCGTTATCTTCACTCTCTTCCAGCTGTATTTTCCGGATGCGTAGCTGTCCATCATCCAGCCAGATAAAAGCGCTGCCGATTCGCTGATCGTCCTGGCGACCCTGGCTACCGGCGAGATGAATATAGAGCGGGACGCTCATGCCGTCCTGAAGCGCCTGACTGAAGGCCTGCGGAATAATCACCCCACCTATTTGCTGCGCACTTATGTCAGCAGCGCTGGCATCGGGCTGAACGAACAAAAAGACCATGCCGAAGGCAAACTGGGCTTTCAGTCCTGGGGAGAACCGTCGTAAAGGCATTGTCGTTATCCATCTGCACAGCTATCTATTTCACGGGAATGAACTTATCACCCTGCCAAAGTGCAACCCGTCCTTTGTTATCCGCCGTGTCCACGCGGGTAAAACGACGCGACTTGCCCGGCATCAGGTAGTAATTCTCTTTACACTCTTTACCATTGGCGGCTTTCAGGCAGGGGCCGTAGGCGAGGATCCGCAGCGTCGCATTTCCTGTATTTGTCAGGGAGCCGTTGGCGTACTGAAAGTGGTAGTTTGCCTGGCGGGGTGCGACGACCAGAATGGTGCCGATGCGGGCGGAAGCAGTGGCCACAGCGCTGCGGTTGGCATTATCGCGCTGCGCATCACTGAGGGCCTGATCAAACCAGACAATGCGGTAGTAGCGCTCTTTTTCATCTGCGGGTCCCTTATAGAAGAAGCGGATCACTTCGCTGGCTTGGGCGGGTAGCAGCAAGCTGGCGGGAGTGAGTAGCAACTCATCCGGCTTGTCCATTGAGATAACCTGCCCGTCGTCAAGCGGTGAAGAGAGCCGTTCGAGACGGATATTGATAAGGCGACCACTGTCGGTACTGTTTTTGATCGTTTTGCTCAGCGTGCTGCTGTCACTGTTCATAAACGATGATATATCGCCGACATCCAGCGCCTGGGCCGGAGATATTCCGGAAAACAGCAGAGCGAGAGGCAGAAGGTGCTTTTTCATAACAATTCCGTCCAGGAATAAAGCAGGGGGGCTACCCCTGCTGGTACATCAGAGAGATTAACTGGTCCAGGTCGCGTCGAACTGTACGCTAACGTCGCCGCTCCAGATGCCTTCCGGTAGAGTGCTGTAATCGGTTACTGCGGTGGTACCATTGGTGGTGCCGCTGATGATGGTGAAGGTGAAACCATCCTGTGCGGTGGTACGATTGCTGGCATTGTAACCGTTAGCCAGCGGGCTAAGGTTGCCGCCCAGTACGCCGTTGGCGGTATCGATCATCACGGTATCGCCAGTTTTTTCGACTGCCGCGCCGTTATAATCCACGCCCACATTCAGTGTGGAACCTGAGGTATCCAACTGGGTTAAGGTGTTGGTGATAAGACGTGAGGTCAGTTTAAAGGCGGTAGCCGTTGAGTCACCCTCGATAGCCACGTCAAATAGACCTTTCTGTGAGTTAAAACCTTTAATGCCTTCGGCATACTGGAACGCCAGGCTACCGAGTGGCGTCACAACCAGCTTACTGGTGGTGTCTTTTTTGGCTGTTGCCGACCAGGTCGCTACAGCCTGAGCTGTTACGTCAGCAGCCTGCGCCACACCCATGCCGGTAAACACCGTTACCAGAGCTATTGCCAGAACCTTTTTTTTCATTGCATTTCTTCCCGAGTTGAATTGAGGACGTGATGTCCCAGTGAGTCATTTTTTAAAACTAACTTGCCTGGAGTTTACTGAACCAACTTATATATTTTTGAGTACAGCTTGGCCTCAGCATTACGCCGATGGGTATACACTGTCTTCACACTACAATTTTCAATTCTGGCAATCGATTTAGGTTGCATTCCCTGGGCCGTCATGCGGATAATTTCCATTTCCCGGTCCGTGATTTTATCTTTCTTAATATCTTTTCTCAGGAACCTGCCATTAATCACATAGGCCAGTTCTTTTCTAATATCACGACTCAGTCCAGCGTATACCACGCCCCTAATATTGCTATTGTAATACCAATAATTTGCTAAGGCTTCTGACTTTCTGGCCGCAATCAATACGACCTGTTTCCCCTTTACCGCGGATAACCATTCATTATCACGGTTTATAAATTCAGATAAAGAATCCGTATTGAGATTGATAAACACGAAATCTTTTCTAATTTTCTCCAACGATAGATAAATTAATCTGTCGATATCCACAATCAGTTCAGATAGTCCTTTATAGAAGTAGGCGTCATGGGGAGACCAGATGTATTTATCAGAACGGTTTTGACATTCCATATGGTTTTTAACCTCATAGTCCCTGCTGTAATCACTTTGCCATGTCACTACTTTCCAAACCTGTAATTTTTACAGGTGCATTCAGTTTCCTTAGTAAACCGGAAGTAAATAAGATACGTAGTACATATCAATAAAGGTTAAACGAGATTAAGTTTAATTATTTTCGATTGGGCTTAAATTTATGTTTTTTTCCCGATGAGTGTCAATATGTGAACGGAAAAGGAATTCAATGGTTAAGTCAATATTTAGAAAAACTGAAAATATTGCTTTTTTGATAAGAAGAAAAAGACATTTGGTTTCATAAGGTTATTGGCAATATAACGTTCAATTCTTACTTGCATTTTATATTGGTCAGGAACTTTGCCCTGAAGTGTTAGGAATAGTCTTAATGCGCTGTGTGATGGACTAGTAAAAAAACAAGTTTTAAGGGTAAGGGATAGAATATAAAACTATAATGAGCTGTCATTGAAGATGATTTGCCAATCAGTAAGAAATTTTAATGGATTAACATGCCGCACAAAATGGTTATAGGTGTTCATTACAATAAGTGATGGAAAATTGAACGGGCGTATGTACGTCATCTGTTCGGTAAGCCCCCAAGAGCCAGATTAAGTGAAGTTAAACGAAGGCTGCCAGCTGTCACAGGAACGATGGCCTCTTTGTCAGGGCACTGAGTGCAGTTATCTGTGCGCGTTACTCTAACTGGCACTCGAACGTCGGCGACGGGGTTACCGGTGGATCAGACTGTTCCTGTGGCGTAAACGTTTTTATGTTAGTACCAACAGATTTACCACATTTATCATCTTAACAGTTTGAGTGAAAATGCAGGCTGCGCCGCAAAGGGAGGAGACTGAGTGGCGTGTTCAGTCTAAAAGAGAGTTGATGCCAGCATACAGGGGCGAAGCTGGTCAACAAGTCAACATTAAGATAATGGAATATTCGGAGAGAAACGTCAGGCAGTTGGCCTCAAATGAACAGGAGGAATATATCCCCAGGAAAATTAATGTTGGTGTTATAAACACACCAACATTAATCCGATCTGATTATTAATCAGACAAATATCGTTAATCCGTCGAATTTTGAATCAACGTTTTTTCTTACGACCCTGAACGGCCTTAAAACGTGGATTAGATTTACAAATCACATACAGCCGTCCTTTTCGCTTCACAATCTGACAGTCTGGATGGCGTTCTTTTGCGGTACGCAGAGAGTTAAGAACTTTCATCACGACCCCTTTTTCGTGCTAACAAAACGACCAAAACGTTGGGTGAATCGTGCAACATTTCCTTCTGATGCCACTGTTCTCAGCTTCCCTGTATAGAACGGGTGCGATTTAGAAGAGACATCAATTGTCACGTATGGATACGTTACGCCATCCAGCTCAATCTCACGGTCTGTTTTGATAGTCGAGCCGATTTTAAAGTACTCATCAACACTGGTGTCGTGGAACACCACAGTACGATACTCAGGATGGATATTGGGCTTCATCATTTTTACCTGTTATGTTATAACATAACCATAAAGATACATGCTCATCCGGATCATTTCAACACCCAATCCCTGTGACTCTTTGTGGATGTGGAATTTTCGCAACGGGGAACTCTGGCATTGTTAGCAGCCGTTGGCGACGCTCCCATAAACGCCTGGATGAGTGATTGATGATGGTTTCGCTGAGAGTATGGATTTTTCGACAATGGAGGTTATCTCCACTTTACTGGCCGATGATTTATCGCAGTATGATTGATTACCTGACAGCGTGTATTCCTCTCCCACGGATATAATAATTACTTACAAAAAAGGGAGAGGATGCATATTTTAAATATCACTGAAGTGAACAGTTTATTGCCGTTATTAATAGAAATGGAGAAATAAATAGGCGTATTCTACAATTGCGACAAAAACAACGATATTAATCAGTTTATGACTGATTTGTTGTACTTTATTCTCTTTCATTGGTACTTCCTCGCTTTAAAAAAGAGCGCACTTCGTAAGTGCCCTTATATAAATAACGAGTTTGGTCAACCAATTTTTTGACATGTATCACAAATTTGAATGGATGTATTACATCGGCTATCTTTTATTGCACCAACGTCATTGATATATGTCGCCTGAAGTCAGTTCCGGGAATGAGTTTGATCTCAAGACTGGCCCAGTCCGGGCGTTGATTGGCGCTGAGGAGCATATCGCATCTCATCATAATGTCGTATCTCCTGGGGTGTTATACAAGATATCGTTGTTGGTGACCTGGGAGAGGAATTGAGTTCTATTAAACCGTCAACTATGCCGGATACATACTGGATTACACTGCAGGCACGCCTTACGAGAGAACGTGCCGCAGTGACGGGTTAATTATCTGAAAGAATTTGCGAGGCTGTATCGGTTACTCATTGGTTTGATAGTTTTACTCTCGGGAGAGTAATAGATATTTAATTCATTAACGGAAACCAGTCAGTTCCTTTCGATGCCTGAATTTGATCCCATAGTTTATCCGGAATGGTTAATTCATGAACAAGTTGTGGATTAAGGGTTGTTTGAATTTCATGGTCTCTACCTGATTCAGCTAAAGTCACCCATTCTGGATTTATCACCAGCCCTTTACCGATCGCAACAAGTGGCAGGCCAGTGGAAATTGCTTCTTGAGCCTGAGACGGTGTGCGTATTTTACCTGCAGCGATTACCGGCACTCTGCCTGCAATATGATTTAAAATCAATTCAATAGTTCGGGGGCCATTTGGCGACTCAACAGGGTAGCTATCGTTAATACTGACCAGTGAGGTATGTATATACGAAATACCGGATGAAATGAGCCGATCAAGGAGTTTATAAGTATCCTCTATCCGCAGCCCCCCTGTTGCAGATTCTTCAGGAGATATTCTGTAACCGATGGCAAAGGGCTTTGTCGCATATTCATAGACTACATTTTTTACTTCCTGTAATACGGCCAGCGGGAAGCGCATACGTCCTTCGAGATCTCCTCCCCATCGGTCATTACGCTGGTTAAATAGAGGGGAGAAGAAATTCTGCAGAAGGAATCCGTGCGCACCATGAAGTTCAACGCCATCAAAACCTGCTTTAATCGCCCTTTTTGTGACATCTCCGAATGCTCTAATGGTTTCCTGAATTTCGTTTTCAGTCATTTCCCTGCTTTGTACCACTCTCTTCATAAAGTCACCAGATTTTACGCTTGATGCGCTGGCACTAATAACATCGTTATTTGGCACAAGCTCCGGGATGGCTTTATTACCGGCGTGGAAAATCTGCAAAATAGCCGGAGCACCGCCACTTTTGGCTGCAGCTGCTAACTTTTCAAGGCTGTTAATGAAACGGTCGTCATACGCGGCAAATTCATGAGTAAACCCAATGCCGCTTGGCGTGACATAGGTGCATCCTGTTATTACTAAACCAACATTTTGTGAGCGACGTTTATAAAATTCGAGTTCTTGCTCAGAGATGGTTCCATCAGGATTCGCTGACCAGGTCGTCATAGGAGCCATAACGATACGATTACGTAGCTTTATTTTTTCTGTCAGCATAAAAGGAGAAAACAATGATGGGTGTTTATTTGTCATAACAATACCTCAAATGTTTATCTGATTTTGATGCGTATGTTTTAACAGGTTAGTTGTTGCCAGCTTTGGAACCAAGATTTATGGCTTTATTTATAATTCCTTCAAAGGGTTTCTAATAATCTTAATAATTGAGTTGCTGCTTTTTTGTTTCTTTAATGAAATTTCTTTTTGAGTAATTTTATTATTGTTGTGTAGTCAATAAAGGATAAATGTCAGGGAGATAAGGAATCTCCCTGTAAGATTATTACAAATGTGTTTTATAAAAAGGAATTAATTTGTCGAGTGCCTGTTTCACAGGTTCTGGCTTATCATACAGGTCGTAATGTGAATAACCTTCAACCACGACCAGCTCTTTATGTTTTGAGGCAGCGCGGCCAATAATTTCGCAGCCGTCACGGTAGGCACCAAATGCGCCCACTCTATCGCCCACCACAACCATTATTGGTTGAGTTAACAGGACTTCTGCAAGATGAAATGCATCCCAACCCACGGCAACAGTCTGATGTGAGAATAGCGAACGATTTACCCCATTAGGTGCACAGCCTCGTGGCGAACGATAATATTCTGTTGCTTCAAAAAGGTCTATTTCTGTTAATCCCGCTTCAAGAGCTGCTTCCGGAGAAGAAGGGAGCAAATCATCTACGCGAAGTTTTGCGCCGTTAGCTTCGTCTGTTCTTTGTTGCGCCATTGCTTCGAGTGCTCCGATAGGATTAAACGCTGTAAATCCCTCACGCATAAGACGCCCGTAGTTTGCACCCGTGACAGTACCAATAGCTTTAATTCGACGTTCTGTCATTGCGGCATTAATGGCATATCCACCTCCACCACAAATACCCAGTACACCAATACGCCCGGCATCAACGTAAGGTAAGCTGGTAAGATAATCAACGACAATGCTGAAGTCTTTTACTCGCATTGTTGGATCTTCCAGATAACGCGGTTCTCCACCGCTGCTTCCCTGAAAACTGGCATCAAAAGCAATGACGATAAAGCCAGCTTTTGCCAGGGCGGCACCATACACACTACCCGATGTCTGTTCTTTGCAGCTTCCAATTGGATGGGCGCTGATAATGGCAGGATACTTTTTTTCACTATTAAAATCGTCAGGGAAATAGATATCAGCAGCTATATCCCAGTAAGTATGTTTTATCGAAACAGTTTTCATTTCAAGCTCCGGGGATTTGCCTAAACAGATTTAAATATCATTTCTATTATCCGCAACTGGCATTCGTGTTCATATCGAGAACGGCGTAATAGTATGACTTGTATTGGTTATCATCAATGGTCTAATATCTATCACAGTGTTAAGTTAAGGTTTACAATGATGAAAATAGAGCCTTCAATTTTGCCTTCTCTTGCCTGGTTTGCGCTTATTGTTCGTGCCGGCAGTTTTTCCAGAGCCGCTTCTGAAATGGGTATTACGCGGGCCGCATTGTCCCAGAATTTAAAATCTCTTGAGGAACGTCTTAACACCAAGCTGATATACCGTACGACCCGCAATATGTCGCTTACTGAGGAAGGACAGCGTCTGTATGAAGTGCTGGTGTCGGCTTTGGGGCAAATTGATGATGCTTTGAAAGATGTTGGTGATACCCAACTTGAACCTACAGGCCTGTTGAGAATAAATTCCTCCCGTGTTGCAGCACGGATGCTTGTTGAGCCTCATATTGGCGAGTTTCTTACTCGTTACCCCAAAACAAAGATAGAACTCATTATGGATGACGGTTTATCTAACATTATTGCGGACGGCTGTGATGTGGGCATACGTCTTGAGCAAGGACTGGATGAGCATATGACTGCCGTTCCTGTTTCTCCGCTTATTAAACTGGTTACTGTGGCATCGCCAGATTATTTAAAAGAACACGGTATTCCTGAAACTCCTCAGGAATTGAGTAACCATAATTGTCTTCGGTTGCGGCATAAAAGTAGCGGTGCACTCTCAGCATGGGAGTTTTCGAATGTTGTGGGGGGTAATGAAGAGTTCGAAATAGAGGTGTCAGGTAAGTATATTTCTAATGATGACGAAAGCATGATACGAATGGCGCTGAATGGAACGGGTATCATTCAACATCTGGATTTTGCAATCGCTGAGCATATCAATGCGGGCAAGTTACAGCCGATTCTTGAGGATTGGGCCGTTTCATTTCCTGGATTTTATATATATGTTTCATCACGGGTGAGAATGCCCTCTAAAGTTCGTGCTTTTATTGATTTTATGGTGGAGAAAAGAGTAAAAATAGAAAGTTAATGATGTGTGTCAGAATATCGGTAAGAAGAATGGCGCAATCGTGAGGATACGTTTATTCATAATAAATCTCCTGAAAGTTTAGAATTATTTTCGATACAGCCAGATTATCATTGTTACTAATAATGTGGTTAAAATAATAGCATCTATGCCCCCCTTCATGAGTGTCTGTGAAGAGGATGCTTCTACAAGGAAATCGCCAATGCTCAAAGAAAACTTCAACGAACTGCAAATCTTTCTTGTGGTGGCAAGAGAGCGAAGTTTTACCAAAGCAGCGGGCAAACTCGGAGTCTCTCAGTCTGCACTTAGCCATGCAATGAAGGCTTTGGAGGAAAGGCTCAATATCCGCCTCCTGACACGGACTACCCGCAGTGTGGCTCCCACAGAAGCGGGGGAGAGAATCATTGCCTGCCTTGAACCGCGTATTGACGAGCTTGAACAGGAACTGGAATCACTTATTCAATTGAACAGCACGCCCTCCGGGAATATTCGGTTATCTGCCGGGGAACATGCCGCGCGAAGTCTGGTCTGGCCGAAGCTAAAACCTTTTCTCAGAGAGTATCCCGAAATCAATGTCGAACTGGTGGTGGATAACGGTTTTGTCGATATTGTTGAAGGCCGTTTTGATGCCGGGATACGACTGGGTGAAAATGTTGATAAAGATATGGTTGCAGTCAGGATTGGACCTGATATGCGGATGGCTGTGGTGGGAGCTCCGGCGTATTTTGCTGCAAACCCTGCGCCTGAAACGCCTCATGAGCTACAAAATCATCGCTGTATCAACATGCGTTTGCCAACTGCCGGTGGGCTTTACCACTGGGAGTTCGAGCGAGAAGGGAAACCGCTTCGCGTTAAGGTTGATGGGCAACTGACGTGTAGTCCATTGCCAGAAAGAATTGATGCCGCGTTATCAGGGTTTGGGATCGCTTGTGTCCCTGAAGACATGGTTCAGGAGTATATAAAGTCAGGCAAGCTTATTCAGGTGTTACAGGAGTGGTGTCCAACTTTTCCTGGGTATTATCTTTACTACCCCAGCCGCAAGCAGCATCCGCCAGCTTTTGCGCTGTTGATCGATGCGCTTCGCTACACCGAATAACGGGTCCTTTATCCTGGACCCGTTTGGGTATTAGCGGCCTACGCGTGCCTGATGTTCAGGCGAGTAACGTTCACCGACGATTTTAATTGTTTCCAGCGCCTCGGTTATCTGCTGCGTATCTTTCTGCGAAAGAACAATGTCAGCAGCGGCCAGGTTTTCTTCCAGCCGGTTCAGTTTAGTGGTGCCAGGGATGGGAACAATCCACGGCTTTTGTGCTAATAGCCATGCCAGTGCGATTTGTGCAGACGTTACCCCTTTCTCCGCAGCCAGTTCACCTAACAAGGTGACCAGTTTTTCATTGGCTTCAATGGCTTGTGCTGCGAAACGCGGTACGGTGCTGCGGTAATCATCTTTGCCGAAAGTGGTTCCCGGCTTAATCGCCCCTGTCAGGAAACCTTTACCTAGTGGGCTGAAGGGGACAAAACCAATTCCCAGTTCCTCCAGCAACGGCAGAATTTCCTGTTCAGGCTCACGCCACCACATGGAATATTCGCTTTGCAGGGCGGTGACAGGTTGTACCGCATGTGCACGACGAATGGTTTGTGCTCCTGCTTCAGACAGGCCGAAATGTTTGACCTTACCTTCTGCGATGAGGTCTTTCACCGTTCCTGCAACATCTTCAATAGGAACATCTGGATCAACACGGTGTTGATACAGCAGGTCAATAACATCTGTTTTCAGACGACGTAATGATCCTTCAACGGCTTCACGGATATGTTCCGGACGGCTGTTTAAAATCTGCTGCTTATTATCATCGCCGAAGGTAAAACCGAATTTAGTGGCAATTACCACGCGGTCACGAAACGGTTTTAAGGCTTCGCCGACCACTTCTTCATTCAGATACGGACCATACACTTCGGCGGTATCGAAGAAGGTGACGCCACGTTCAACCGCAGCACGAATAAGTTCGATAGCCTGACGGGTATCGGTCGCCGGGCCGTAGCCGTGGCTTAAGCCCATGCAACCGAGCCCAAGGGCGGAGACTTCGAGTCCGGATTTACCCAGATAACGTTTTTGCATTGAATGAATACCTCTTTTATCGCGGCTTAAACATCAAGTTTGCGGCCAGTCAGCCATTCCACCATTGCGGGATCGCGGTGAGAGAAGAATGCGCTGGTTGCGGTATCCAGGGCGGTAATTTGCAGCATATCTTCAGGGCTGAGTTCAAAATCGAGAATGTTGATGTTCTCTTCCATGCGTTCTTTTCGCACTGATTTTGCCAGTGAAACAATGCCTCGTTGGTAGATCCAGCGCAGAACAACCTGGCCCACGCTTTTGCCATACTTCTCGCCAATTGCCGTGAGAACAGGATGCTGGAACAGACCATTTTTCCCTTCCGCAAACGGTGCCCAGGCTTCTGGCTGAATGCCACGACTTTGCATCCAGGGAACGGCCTGTAGCTGCTGATTGAAAGGGTTAACTTCAACCTGGTTTACCGCCGGAACGACGTTATTAAAAGCGATAAGGTCTGCCAGTCGGTCAGGATGGAAGTTACTGACGCCAATAGCGCGAATTTTACCGGCCTGTTGCAGCTCTTCCATGGCACGCCAGGCTCCGTGGACATCGCCATATGGCTGGTGAATCAAGTACAGGTCAACGTAATCAAGTTGCAGTCGATTCAGAGAGCGTTCGAACTGGGCTTTGGCCCCTTCGTAACTGGTATCCTGCAACCAGAGTTTCGTGGTGACAAAGAGTTCGTTACGGGCGATACCGCTTTGTTTCAGTGCGTTCCCGACCTGGATTTCATTTTGATAAGAGGCGGCGGTGTCAATCAGTCGATAACCGCTGTTAATAGCGTCAATGACCGCTCTTTCGCATTCGGCGGCATCGGTCATCTGAAATACACCAAAGCCCAACAGGGGCATTTCAATACCGTTGTTCAGTTTTACTTTTTGCATGGTGTTATCCTTCCGTTATCGTTCATGAGAAGCATAACGTAAAGGGAAGAGCTCGATTAGACGGCAGGATTTGTCAGGGGTTATGAACAAAATTCATAAATCTGTTTGAGGGTTGAGATTAGTCGTGCAAGTTCGATATTCCCGCAATTTACAGTCCGATGAAGGAAAATGAATATCCATAAAAAATATATTGGTTTATCCTGGCATATATACCTATTTCGACGTATTTCCAATAGTTTTAATTAAAGGCAGGTCATTGTTATTCACTCTGAATAGTGAATTATTCACTGTCCGCAGAGTAAGAAATATAACTTAGGTATCTATTTAATGACTTGCACAAAAAGCTAAATTTTCACCCATAAATAAAAATATAATCCCGCGCCCAACCACCTGATGAGTGGCTACAGACACTGGATATATTAGGTGGCGGTGCACTTTCTTACATAAAGGTATTTCCTTTTCTGCGGAAAAGGAAATCGGGAAATCCCCGGTTTTTCTGACAAGCAGACGCCATTATTTGTGTCTGCCTATGTTCGTTAATTCGTTCATCAGGAAATTATCTCAATGTCACGTTATAAAACAGGTCATAAACAACCACGATTTCGTTATTCAGTTCTGGCCCGCTGCGTGGCGTGGGCAAATATCTCTGTTCAGGTTCTTTTTCCACTCGCTGTCACCTTTACCCCAGTAATGGCGGCACGTGCGCAGCATGCGGTTCAGCCACGGTTGAGCATGGGAAATACTACGGTAACTGCTGATAATAACGTGGAGAAAAATGTCGCGTCGTTTGCCGCAAATGCCGGGACATTTTTAAGCAGTCAGCCAGATAGCGATGCGACACGTAACTTTATTACCGGAATGGCCACAGCTAAAGCTAACCAGGAAATACAGGAGTGGCTCGGGAAATATGGTACTGCGCGCGTCAAACTGAATGTCGATAAAGATTTCTCGCTGAAGGATTCTTCGCTGGAAATGCTTTATCCGATTTATGATACGCCAACAAATATGTTGTTCACTCAGGGAGCAATACATCGTACCGACGATCGTACTCAGTCAAATATTGGTTTTGGCTGGCGTCATTTTTCAGGAAATGACTGGATGGCGGGGGTGAATACTTTTATCGATCATGATTTATCCCGTAGTCATACCCGCATTGGTGTTGGTGCGGAATACTGGCGCGATTATCTGAAACTGAGCGCCAATGGTTATATCCGGGCTTCTGGCTGGAAAAAATCGCCGGATATTGAGGATTATCAGGAACGCCCGGCGAATGGTTGGGATATCCGCGCAGAGGGCTATTTACCTGCCTGGCCGCAGCTTGGCGCAAGCCTGATGTATGAACAGTATTATGGCGATGAAGTCGGGCTGTTTGGTAAAGATAAGCGCCAGAAAGACCCGCATGCTATTTCTGCCGAGGTGACCTATACGCCAGTGCCTCTTCTGACACTGAGCGCCGGGCATAAGCAGGGCAAGAGCGGTGAGAATGACACTCGCTTTGGCCTGGAAGTTAATTATCGGATTGGCGAACCTCTGGAGAAACAACTCGATACAGACAGCATTCGCGAGCGTCGAATGCTGGCAGGCAGCCGCTATGACCTGGTTGAGCGTAATAACAACATCGTTCTTGAGTACCGCAAATCTGAAGTGATCCGTATTGCTCTGCCTGAGCGTATTGAAGGTAAGGGCGGTCAGACACTTTCCCTGGGGCTTGTGGTCAGCAAAGCAACTCACGGACTGAAAAATGTGCAGTGGGAAGCGCCGTCATTACTGGCTGAAGGTGGCAAAATTACCGGTCAGGGTAGTCAGTGGCAAGTAACGCTCCCGGCTTATCGTCCAGGTAAAGACAATTATTATGCGATTTCTGCGGTTGCCTACGATAACAAAGGCAATGCCTCAAAACGCGTGCAGACAGAGGTGGTCATTACCGGAGCAGGTATGAGCGCCGATCGCACGGCGTTAACGCTTGACGGTCAGAGCCGTATTCAAATGCTTGCTAACGGTAATGAGCAAAGACCGCTGGTGCTGTCTCTGCGCGACGCCGAGGGCCAGCCAGTCACGGGCATGAAAGATCAGATCAAGACTGAACTAACTTTCAAACCGGCTGGAAATATTGTGACTCGTACCCTGAAGGCCACTAAATCACAGGCAAAGCCAACACTGGGTGAGTTCACCGAAACTGAAGCCGGGGTGTATCAGTCTGTCTTTACTACCGGAACGCAGTCAGGTGAGGCAACGATTACTGTTAGCGTTGATGGCATGAGCAAAACCGTCACTGCAGAACTGCGGGCCACGATGATGGATGTGGCAAACTCCACCCTGAGCGCTAACGAGCCGTCAGGTGACGTGGTTGCTGATGGTCAGCAAGCCTACACGCTGACGCTGACTGCGGTGGACTCCGAGGGTAATCCGGTGACGGGAGAAGCCAGCCGCCTGCGACTTGTTCCGCAAGACACTAATGGTGTTACCGTTGGTGCCATTTCGGAAATAAAACCAGGGGTTTACAGCGCCACGGTTTCTTCGACCCGTGCCGGAAACGTTGTTGTACGTGCCTTCAGCGAGCAGTATCAACTGGGCACATTACAACAAACGCTGAAGTTTGTTGCCGGGCCGCTTGATGCAGCACATTCGTCCATCACCCTGAATCCTGATAAACCGGTGGTTGGGGGTACAGTTACGGCAATCTGGACGGCAAAAGATGCCTATGACAACCCTGTGACCAGCCTCACGCCGGAAGCGCCGTCATTAGCGGGTGCCGCTGCTGTAGGTTCTACGGCATCGGGCTGGACAAATAATGGTGATGGGACGTGGACTGCGCAAATTACTCTCGGCTCTACGGCGGGTGAATTAGAAGTTATGCCGAAGCTAAATGGACAGGATGCGGCAGCAAATGCGGCAAAAGTAACCGTGGTGGCTGATGCGTTATCTTCAAACCAGTCGAAAGTCTCTGTCGCAGAAGATCACGTAAAAGCCGGCGAAAGCACAACCGTGACGCTGGTGGCGAAAGATGCGCATGGCAACGCTATCAGTGGTCTTTCGTTGTCGGCAAGTTTGACGGGGACCGCCTCTGAAGGGGCGACCGTTTCCAGTTGGACCGAAAAAGGTGACGGTTCCTATGTTGCTACGTTAACTACAGGCGGAAAGACGGGCGAGCTTCGTGTCATGCCGCTCTTCAACGGCCAGCCAGCAGCCACCGAAGCCGCGCAGTTGACGGTCATCGCCGGAGAGATGTCATCAGCGAACTCTACGCTTGTTGCGGACAATAAGGCTCCGACCGTCAAAACGACGACGGAACTCACCTTCACCGTGAAGGATGCGTACGGGAACCCGGTCACCGGGCTGAAGCCAGATGCACCAGTGTTTAGCGGTGCCGCCAGCACGGGGAGTGAGCGTCCTTCAGCAGGAAGCTGGACAGAGAAAGGTAATGGGGTCTACGTGTCGACCTTAACGCTGGGATCTGCCGCGGGTCAGTTGTCTGTGATGCCGCGAGTGAACGGCCAAAATGCCGTTGCTCAGCCACTGGTGCTGAACGTTGCAGGTGACGCATCTAAGGCTGAGATTGGTGATATGACAGTGAAGGTTAATAACCAACTGGCTAATGGACAGTCTGCTAACCAGATAACCCTGACCGTCGTGGACAGCTATGGTAACCCGTTGCAGGGGCAAGAAGTTACGCTGACTTTACCGCAGGGTGTGACCAGCAAGACGGGGAATACAGTAACAACCAATGCGGCAGGGAAAGTGGACATTGAGCTTATGTCAACGGTTGCGGGAGAACACAATATTTCCGCTTCGGTGAATGGTGCTCAGAAGACGGTCACGGTGAAATTTAACGCGGATGCCAGCACCGGTCAGGCAAACCTGCAGGTAGACACCGCCGTTCAAAAAGTGGCAAACGGCAAAGACGCCTTTACGCTGACGGCGACCGTTGAGGATAAAAATGGTAACCCTGTTCCAGGGAGCCTGGTGACCTTTAATCTGCCCCGGGGTGTCAAGCCGCTTACAGGCGATAATGTCTGGGTGAAAGCCAACGATGAGGGGAAAGCAGAGTTGCAGGTGGTTTCAGTGACTGCCGGAACCTATGAGATCACGGCGTCGGCAGGAAATGACCAGCCTTCGAATGCGCAGTCTGTAACGTTTGTGGCGGATAAGACTACGGCAACCATCTCCAATATTGAGGTGATTGGCAACTATGCGCTGGCGGACGGCAAAGCCAAACAAACGTATAAAGTTACGGTGACTGATGCCAATAACAATTTGGTGAAAGATAGCGAAGTGACGCTGACTGCCAGCCCGGCTTCGTTAAACCTGGAACCGAATGGCACTGCGACAACGAATGAGCAAGGGCAGGCTATTTTCACCGCTACCACTATTGTTGCGGCGACATACACACTCAAGGCGCAAGTGAGTCAGACCAACGGTCAGGTATCAACGAAAACTGCCGAATCTAAATTCGTTGCGGATGATAAAAACGCGGTACTCACCGCATCATCTGATATGCAATCTCTAGTGGCGGATGGGAAATCGACTGCGAAGCTGGCGGTGACCCTGATGTCGGCAAATAACCCCGTTGGCGGGAATATGTGGGTCGACATTCAGACGCCGGAAGGGGTGACGGAGAAGGATTATCAGTTCCTGCCGTCGAAAAATGACCATTTCGTGAGCGGGAAAATCATACGTACATTTAGTACCAGCAAGCCAGGCGTCTATACATTCACATTTAACGCCCTGACCTATGGCGGGTACGAAATGAAGCCAGTGACGGTGACCATTACCGCGGTGGATGCCGATACGGCAAAGGGCGAGGAGGCGATGAAATAATTTTTAAGAATATGAAAATAGCATTCTAATAAACAATAATGGCGTTGACATATTCAACGCCATTATTTATTGAATTGCCTGACAGTAGTCTCGTTATAAGTTCATTTAGATATAGCGACAGCTAAACCGGACGAACGGGGATAAAAATTTCGCAAACAACATCATTGCTATCCTTTTCTACGAAATCTTCATTGTAATAAAATCGCTCAATATCACTGCCGTTCACTCTGGCTAACCCCCTGGCAGGTAATTCCATCAGATAGAGGTTTCGCGACCATTCAGGATAGCGCTCCCACTCACCTTCATAGCGGAAAGAGGCATACAGTCCTCGGTTAATTATCCACTCTTTTGGCATCTCTGAATCGGTTTGTTTACATACCGTACCGGCAAAAGTTTCAACTGTGAGCAAATCGACTGATTTTGTTGACGGTTCGAACGTGGAGACGAAATAGATATCCGTCTTAAAATTCTTCATACATCTGACTAAATGATGACGTCGCAGTTTGACTTCTTCATCCGGTGACTTATTCGACACTTCAATATCATATTTAAATGAATTGCCAAAAATAGGTGTCTCAGGAAAGTTGACTAATCTACACTCCGTCTTTTGCTGTTGACGTATTAAAAAAGAAGGGAAGATATTTGCGAGATCCCAATAATCACGGTGGCGGTATTCACGGGGAGAGCAGCCGAATAACTTTTTAAATTCGCGGCTGAATGACTGCTGTGAATCAAAATGCAAAGAGAGTGCAATATCAAGCATAGATTTCGCGGTGAGCCGGACAAGAATGGCGGTACGACAAAGCCTTCGTTTGCGAATGTATTCTCCCAAAGGCACATGCATGAAATTTCGGAACAGAAGCTGGATGTTGCGTCTGCTGTAGCCAGATTTCTGTGCGATATCTTCGATTGAAATAGGGTGCTCAAGATTGCACTCAATCCACTCCAGGAGCTGCTGTAGAATCTTCTGCCTGATCATCACATTCTCCGTTAATTCTTTGTCATATCGCACATTTTCGTTATGCCCTGGGCCCTAAGTGTATCAAAAACAGCAAGGGCGAAGGCAAAAGCACTGGTAGCGTCTGCTTCGTTGTCCCCGAAAATAGAGAGGTTTCAGTCCTACATTATTAATGAATTTTTTGCATAAGTGATATCAAAATCCACATACTAATTTGAGGTTACGTTTTAACGTAGACTCATTGTTCATGCCTAATGGAGGGACTGACAGTGGAATTTTCCGTATTAAGTAACAATCTGAAAATGCCGATGATGGGATTTGGTGTTTTTCAGGTTACCGATAAAAACGTGTGCAAACAGTCAGTGTTGAACGCTATCCGCACAGGTTATCGACTCATCGACACTGCAGCGGTATACGGTAATGAAGATGCCGTCGGTGAAGCCGTTCGTGAAGCTATATCTGAAGGTTTATGTACCCGAGATGAGTTATTTATAACGTCTAAATTGTGGGTGCAGGATATGTTGAATCAGGATACGGCAGCAGCAGGTATTGAAGCATCATTAAAAAAATCGGGACTAGAGTACTTCGACCTCTATTTATTGCACCAGGCTATGCGCGATTATTTCAGTGCGTGGCGTGCACTCGAAGATGCCTATGAAGAGGGCAAATTAAAAGCAATTGGGGTTTCCAATTTCTATCCTCATGTTCTGGCGAACTTTTGTGAAACGGTAAGAGTTAAACCGATGGTCAACCAGGTCGAGTTGCATCCCTATTTTGCCCAACCAGAGGCGCTGGCAACCATGAAGTATTATAACGTGCAGCCTGAAGCATGGGCTCCGTTAGGTGGTGGACGACATAAACCCTTTGAAAATAATCTGCTTCAGAGTATTGCAGATGCCCATCAAAAATCGATTTCTCAAGTCATTCTGCGTTGGAATATTCAACGGGGAGTGGTCGTTATTCCGAAATCGACACATCAACAGCGTATCGAAGAAAATTTTGCTATCTGGGATTTCTCACTGACAGAGAAAGAAATGGCACAAATTAGTTCGCTTGATTTGGGTTATGTTGGGGAGTCGGTAAAACATTTTAATCCTGAATTTGTTCGTGGTTGTCTTGCTGTAAAAATACATGATTGATATTAATCATTTATTTTACCTGAGACGACAAGAATCTTTTAACCGGGGAGTGATATTGATCTTCACTCTGTCATATCTCCGGTAATATGGCGTCAGGCTTCATCATCAGAAAGGGGGCCTGACGCCTGAAAAAGTGAACAACAGACAGTGTTCGGATTATCAATATTCAGTTTTTAACGTTGAACTGGATTCATTACTGCGTTGTTTAAGAATTTCCCGCGCCGAATCTGCCATTATCATGACAGCACCTGCCAGCATCAGAGTATCTTTCAATACCAGGCGACCAGCACCGGATAAATAAGGGAAACCATGATGAGCGTCACCCAATGCGGGTACCCATGCCTCCGGGGTGGTGATTAAAAATGAGAGTGTTACCAGCGGCGTGGTAAATGCCATCAGTCCTCCCAATAAACCTAACCAGCGATTGACAGGATTAGCCAAAACCAGCAGAGCAATAATCACCTCCACGACGCCAAGACCGTTGGAAAAACCATAGGTATTATTGGCCGTTTGCCATGCCCTTGCTTCTGGTTTGTATTCGCCTTCGTGAGTCAGATACTGTTTATAGTCTTCCGGGTGTTCATAAAAGAACGACATTAGTGGACTGTTTGCGACGAATGGTGTAATGCTGTCTGCCTCGTAAGGGACAAACTTTAATAACCCAATCCACATAAAAACAATTGCAATACTCAGACGAATCAATGTCAGGCCAATTTTATCTCCCCGACTTAACAGGTGCAGGTATTTTTCCATTGTGAACATCCTTATTTATACAATACTGCTGTTGCGGTTGAATTATTATCAATTCGCATCGATGTGACTTTCCAGGATGAAGCATTATATTTTCTGGCTATATCAGCAATGGCATCCTCCAGAACTGTCGGTGATGCTGATACTGACGAGACGCTGATATGTTTCAGAATTATTTTATCATCTGCATTGGTGGAAAATGCCATAACGCCAGATAATAGTGTTGCAAATAAAACAGATTTTTTAAACATATAAAATACCATCAATGAAGTGATTAAGAAGTTATAGAGTAACAGGGAATTAATAAGATTCTTTTCTCTGAGACGCCAGAATATTTGTTCTGGCGTCTGATTTTGAGTTTATTTGACTAATGAAAATAGATCATTGAGTGATTCGCTCATCGACGGATGAGTAAATATCTGATCGCGTAATATGCTATAAGGCAGCCCGGCATCCATCACCATTTTCACTATATTGATCATCTCGTGGGAGTCAACACACAGCAGTGATGCCCCTAATATACGTTGGGTTTTATTATCAACAATCGCTTTTAATACCCCACGAGTATCATTCATCACTCTGGCACGCGGAATTGCAGCTACAGGCAATGTCACCACCTGAATATCAGCACCACTCTCTCTGGCTTGTTCTTCTGTCATACCAACCCTGGACAGGGGCGGTGTCATAAATACGGAATAAGGCACATTTTTCCGATCATCAGTACTACGTTTGCCTTCACCCAGTAACTCATCACGTACAATGCGGTAATCATCCAGTGATATGTAAGTAAATTGCAGCCCGCCGGTAACATCTCCCATCGCCCAAATATTGTCTGCGGTGGTATGTAATTGCTTGTCAACGACAATTGCCCCGCGCTCGTTTACTGCGATACCGGCATTTTCTGGATGTAACGAAGCGGTAGCCGGTTGACGACCGGAAGCTATTAACAGTGCATCCACCGCCAGTTGGGCGTGCTCGCTATGCACTTGCACTTGATTTTCATGGTGACTGATTCGCTCCACATGGGCATTGAGGATAATATCGACGCCCTGATCGCGTAAAATCGTCGCGATATTATCAGCAATATCCCGATCTTCCCGAGGCAAAAACAGCGAAGCTGCTTCTAAAATGGTTACCTTGCTGCCAAAATTAGCGAACATAGAGGCGAACTCAACGCCAATATATCCGCCGCCCAAAATACCTAAATGCCCAGGCAATTCTTTTAGATTAAGTAATCCGGTGCTGTCATATACTCCTGGCGTGGTGGTAATTCCAGGAATTGGCGGAACCACGGTTTGTGCACCGGTATTAATAAAAATTTTCTCGCCATGAATTTCCAGATTTGCCTCAGGCCGATGAACACGCAGGCTATGATTATTGATAAACTCCGCCTGGCCGTCGATCACGTCGATATTGGGCATATCCGCAAGATTATGAAAATTCTTATTACGTAAAAAATTAACCACTTCATTTTTACGCTGTATGGCACGGACAAAATCTGTGTGCTGCTGTGCGTCATGAACCAATGTTTTGGTTGGGATGCAGCCGATATTAATACAGGTCCCGCCATACATTGCATTTGATTGTTCGATGAGAGCCACTCGCCAACCTGCTTTTGCCAGCGTGACGGCTAATGTTTTTCCAGCCTTGCCAAAACCAATAATCACTGCCTGATATTTATTCATGATGATTTCCTGTCGAAACGCGTTCATTTGACATCATGACTATAGACGCAAAAGAGCAAATAACATTTCTTCACAACGCTTGATATTTTGTCTTATCGTCTGGTATTTTCTTTTTCTTAATCAGAATCACAAAACAAAAATCATGATTAACCATTTGATGGTATTAGATTAGTTATTTACTAAGATTGTTGGTGTTTGTAATCAAAAACCACTCAGGAGTCTGATATGGATGCCCTTAGCCGTTTGTTGATGCTTAACGCTCCACAAGGAACGATCGATAAGAATTGCGTGTTAGGAAGTGACTGGCAGCTTCCACATGGTGCCGGGGAATTATCGGTTATTCGTTGGCATGCGTTAACGCAAGGAGCGGCGAAGCTGGAAATGCCGACGGGAGAGATTTTTACATTACGCCCGGGAAATGTGGTCCTGCTACCACAAAATTCAGCTCATCGCCTGAGTCATGTCGATAATGAATCGACCTGTATTGTCTGCGGCACTCTTCGGTTGCAACATTCGGCGCGTTATTTTTTAACGTCTTTGCCGGAAACGCTGTTTTTAGCACCGGTTAACCACAGCGTGGAATATAACTGGCTGAGGGAGGCGATCCCGTTTTTACAACAGGAATCCAGATCGGCAATGCCGGGAGTGGATGCACTGTGTAGCCAGATCTGCGCTACATTCTTTACCCTCGCGGTGCGTGAGTGGATTGCACAGGTTAATACTGAGAAAAACATTCTCAGTTTGCTTCTGCATCCACGTCTTGGTGCGGTAATACAGCAAATGCTGGAAATGCCAGGACACGCCTGGACCGTCGAATCGCTGGCCAGCATCGCCCACATGTCCCGGGCAAGTTTTGCCCAGCTTTTCCGTGATGTTTCCGGAACCACGCCGCTGGCTGTATTAACAAAGTTGCGTCTACAAATAGCGGCCCAGATGTTTTCCCGGGAAACGCTCCCTGTTGTGGTGATCGCTGAGTCAGTAGGCTATGCCAGTGAATCATCTTTTCACAAGGCGTTTGTCCGCGAGTTTGGTTGTACCCCGGGAGAATATCGGGAAAGGGTCAGACAGCTTGCACCCTGAATAAAACCGCCAGAAATCAGGGCAAAGATAATCCGCATTCCGGGAGTTGTGAGCCTTTCAACTATTTCTATTTCCAACGGTGGTTTGGGCTTTATATATTTTTTTCTGATGGACTCTAGCTCAGTTTTTAAATAAAAATGCAAACTAAATTGCTTCAATTAAATAAAATCCCGACTATTACTTGATACGTGATTATTGTCGGTGATTTTTTTGTACACCATCAGTGTATATCTCAATAACCCCTGAATAAGTAGCTCTGAATAGGTATAAGGGATGTAGCCATTTTTAAATGGATTTCTTATGCCAAAAATGATCGTCGATTTCCCTATAAAATGTGAGCGATGCCGAAAGAAATAAAATTAGTTATTGCATTTGAAGTTTGGATGAAAGATCATCATTTGTCATACAAATGAGGGGTGGTATGTTGCTAGCCAATTAAAAAAGAACGCCATATTTATTGATGATTGATCCCCCGGTGGGGGGGAAACATCGGGCATAAATGGGCATGAAGTAATGGAGTATTAGTTGTGAATGTCAATTTCTTTGTCACCTGTATTGGTGACGCCCTGAAATCAAGAATGGCACGAGACTCCGTGCTGCTACTGGAAAAACTCGGCTGTCGCGTAAATTTCCCGGAGAAACAGGGATGCTGCGGTCAGCCTGCGATCAATAGTGGTTATATCAAAGAAGCGATTCCAGGGATGAAAAATCTGATCGCCGCACTGGAGGATAACGACGATCCCATTATTTCACCGGCTGGCTCTTGCACCTATGCCGTAAAAAGTTACCCGACGTATCTGGCGGATGAACCTGAATGGGCATCACGAGCCGAAAAGGTTGCCGCGCGTATGCAGGATCTCACCTCTTTTATTGTTAATAAATTAGGGGTAGTCGATGTAGGTGCCAGTTTGCAAGGGAGAGCGGTGTATCACCCATCTTGTAGCCTGGCCCGTAAGCTGGGGGTGAAGGACGAACCACTTACGCTGCTGAAAAATGTGCGTGGACTGGAGCTGTTGACCTTTGCTGAACAGGATACCTGCTGCGGATTTGGCGGCACGTTCTCGGTCAAAATGGCCGAAATATCCGGCGAGATGGTGAAAGAAAAGGTTGCGCACCTGATGGAAGTCCGCCCTGAGTATTTAATTGGTGCTGACGTGAGTTGCCTGCTGAACATCAGTGGGCGATTACAACGGGAAGGGCAGAAAGTCAAAGTGATGCATATTGCTGAAGTGTTGATGAGCCGCTGAGGATATAAAGATGTCGATCAAAACCAGTAATACAGATTTTAAGACACGCATCCGTCAGCAAATTGAAGATCCGATCATGCGCAAAGCGGTGGCAAACGCGCAGCAGCGTATTGGGGCAAATCGGCAAAAAATGGTCGATGAATTGGGGCACTGGGAGGAGTGGCGCGATCGGGCCGCCCAGATACGTGATCATGTTCTGAGTAATCTCGACGCTTATCTGTACCAGCTCTCAGAAAAAGTGACGCAAAACGGCGGTCACGTCTATTTTGCAAAAACTAAAGAAGACGCCACTCGCTACATTTTACAGGTTGCCCAACGCAAAAATGCCCGGAAGGTGGTGAAATCTAAATCGATGGTGACCGAAGAGATTGGTGTCAATCATGTGTTGCAGGATGCTGGCATTCAGGTGATTGAAACCGATCTGGGTGAATACATTCTCCAGCTGGATCAAGATCCGCCCTCTCATGTTGTGGTCCCGGCAATTCATAAAGATCGCCATCAGATCCGTCGAGTGCTACACGAACGTCTGGGCTATGAGGGGCCGGAAACGCCTGAAGCGATGACCTTATTCATCCGGCAAAAAATCCGCGAAGATTTCCTCAGTGCTGAAATAGGTATTACCGGCTGTAATTTCGCGGTGGCAGAGACCGGTTCGGTATGCCTGGTGACCAATGAAGGTAATGCGCGAATGTGTACCACGCTGCCTAAAACGCATATTGCAGTGATGGGAATGGAGCGTATTGCCCCCACGTTTGCCGAGGTAGATGTATTGATCACCATGCTGGCGCGCAGTGCCGTTGGTGCACGTTTGACGGGATACAACACCTGGCTGACAGGACCGCGCGAAGCGGGGCACGTTGATGGTCCTGAAGAGTTTCATCTGGTTATTGTCGATAACGGGCGTTCTGAGGTGCTGGCCTCTGAATTTCGGGATGTGCTGCGCTGTATTCGCTGCGGGGCTTGTATGAATACTTGTCCGGCATATCGCCATATTGGCGGTCATGGATATGGCTCTATTTATCCAGGGCCAATTGGTGCGGTGATTTCTCCGCTACTTGGCGGCTATAAAGATTTTAAAGATTTACCCTACGCCTGCTCTTTATGCACTGCTTGTGACAGCGTGTGTCCGGTGCGTATTCCGCTGTCAAAACTGATTTTGCGTCATCGTCGGGTGATGGCTGAAAAAGGGATCACCGCAAAAGCAGAGCAACGGGCGATAAAAATGTTCGCTTATGCCAATAGTCATCCAGGATTGTGGAAAGTCGGGATGATGGCCGGTGCTCATGCGGCAAGCTGGTTTATCAATGGCGGCAAAACACCACTCAAATTTGGCGCGATTAGCGACTGGATGGAAGCACGCGATCTTCCTGAAGCTGACGGAGAGAGTTTCCGTAGTTGGTTTAAGAAACATCAGGCGCAGGAGAAAAAGAATGGATAATCGAGGCGAATTTTTGAATAACGTTGCTCAGGCACTGGGTCGCCCGCTGCGACTTGAACCGCAAGCAGAAGATGCGCCGCTTAACAACTATGCTAACGAGCGGCTTACCCAACTTAACCAACAGCAGCGCTGTGACGCGTTTATTCAGTTTGCCAGCGATGTTATGTTGACGCGCTGTGAGCTGACCAGCGAGGCGAAGGCGGCAGAAGCTGCAATACGTCTGTGTAAAGAGCTGGGAGATCAGTCGGTCGTGATTAGCGGTGACACGAGGCTGGAGGAATTGGGGATTAGCGAACGTTTGCAGCAGGAATGCAATGCCGTTGTTTGGGATCCGGCGAAAGGTGCCGAGAATATCTCGCAGGCAGAGCAGGCTAAAGTGGGTGTCGTGTATGCTGAATATGGTTTAACCGAATCGGGAGGCGTGGTTCTTTTTTCCGCCGCCGGGCGCGGGCGTTCATTGAGCCTGCTCCCGGAATCTTCTCTTTTTATCCTGCGTAAAAGCACTATCTTGCCGCGTGTAGCGCAACTCGCAGAAAAATTGCATCAGAAAGCGCAGGCCGGTGAACGAATGCCGTCCTGCATTAACATCATTAGCGGCCCTAGTTCAACGGCGGATATTGAGCTTATCAAAGTCGTCGGGGTTCATGGTCCGGTGAAAGCGGTGTATCTGATTATTGAGGATTGTTGAGAGAGATATGAAGTCTGGACATAAACCTGAAGAAGGCATACGAGGTTGAAAATAGCGTTTAGGACAACCTGACTTAACCCCGTTCCGTCATGGTTATGCTGCTCTTCTGTAAATATCCTGGTATTACCAATGCCAGGATATTTACAGTGAAAAAGACAGGCATCCATTCCTGAAAACGGGTTCCCTTCCCGGTCATTGTCACTTCAGCTTTATACAGGCACTCTCTATCAGAATGCTGTTTATTACTACCCAGAGTTTTGTTGGTATTCATCTACCATTTTTTTGACAAGGCAAAACATTACAGAAATTACAATGCTTAGAAAAAATCCCAGAGCCAGGCAAATGGCAGCAGGGTATTTATTTTTTATTTCTGGTGAGCTTATAGTTACACAGCCATCACCGTTCGGATACAATGACCAGTTCCTGGTCAGGTATATCATTTTTGTATAAAGCTCACTGTTAATTGCTGAAGGTGTTTGTATCTCATCGAGAACTTGCCTGCCATTATGGTATTCTGACGCATACCATTTGATAATAGACGCCTGCACGCGAGATATTTCCGCTTCAGCAGTTGGTAAATCTCTCTTATCTCCTGACCATTCCAGCTTTAT
>ERZ808049.219-NODE-219-length-43982-cov-19.745769_pt1 | contig 43982 bp, 43 predicted proteins | sample MGYA00380198_ERZ808049 | MGnify/ENA primary metagenome ERZ808049 (study PRJEB31490, sample SAMN06133414) | mouse gut metagenome | isolation source: Z2_2 | host: mice | place: China: Chengdu | collected 2015-05 ...
ATTTTTAGAGCTGATATGTTTGAACGTTGCCAACGGCTTCACCTACTTTCTGCAAGACTTCAAACTTCAAGGCGGCAAGCTCCGCTGTGGCGGCTCGTACCTCTTGGGAGAGGGTATTATAGGGTGCGCCGTACTCGTTCAGACAGCGGGCAATCTGATTCAAGTTGCCGCCGATTTTCCCGTATTCGGCTGTAAGTTTTCCAACGGCAGAAAGCAGTTCATCATTGACCGGGGAAACGGTAATGACCGGGCGTATGCTTGATTTGATTAGGGCTTGCCGAATAAACTCGGCTTGGCTCATTTTGCAGAGGGAAACACGCTCGGAAAATTCGGCGTATTCTTCCTCGGTCAAGCGTGTCTTGATTACCCGGCTTCGGTGTGGCGTGTTGTATCTTTTCATGGCTGTGAACCTCCTTTCACTCGCTGCAAAAGCGGCGGTAATTATAAGCGGCGCAAGCCGCAAAAAGGCGGGCTTGGGGTGGCAACCCCAACAAGATTCCCATAGGACAAAATGAGCCGGTAGGCGAAATTTGGTACTGTGGTAGAATCTTGCTCTTAGTAACTGACGGATTCCGCTGTGCTGGTTTTCGCCGTTTTCCCCCGGCTTGCGTGGCGTGGATTGAGCCAATTTTGCGGCGGTGTTTTCTTCTGTAATACAGCCGGAAATAAGCAAAATGGGCGCAAGAAAACAGGAAACCTTTTTCCTTGATTTCCTGTTTCGTATCTTCGCCAATAGCGGCGGTTATCCTGTTGTTATTCCCCGGAAGTAAACTTGTAGCCTATGCCTAAAACGGTCTTTATGTAGGTGGGGCGGCGGCTGTCCGATTCTATCTTTTTCCGTAGATTGCATATCACATTTGTCACGTTTGACTGGCAGCTTTCGCTTTCCATGCTCCACACGGCTTCAAATATTTGCGCCTTTGTGAACACCCGCCCCGGATTGGCGGCAAGACAGCAGAGTGCGCCGTATTCCAGACGGGTGAGGGAAACGTCAATCCCGTTTTTCAGTACCCGGCGTTGGTGTAGTCTGATTTCCAATCCCGGAAAAGTAAGCGCCGGGGAGTGGGGCGGCTGTATGGCTTCCAGCGGTATCATATCGGCAAGGGCGGCTATGGCTTTCTCAACCGCTTTTTCTTCGGTGTCGCTGAATGTAAGCATGACTATTTTCCCGACAAATACCACCTCCCGTTATGCAGCCCTTTTCAGTCAAAGCGGAACTGGAGCAGGGCGGTGATAAGCCGCTGTTTTATGCTGTCCTCGGTGTCTATGTTGACGTGTCCGTTTTCAAGGGCGGCAAAGCGGATTCTCTTGCTGTAATGCCGTAAAACCTCGTCCACGGCTTCCGGCTCTCCGCTGGTTGCCCGGACAATGGTTTCATACGGTATAAGATTAGGATTCCCCATGTAAAAGCACCTCCATTTCCTCCTGCAACAACTGCAAGGCACTGTGGATATAATGCCATGCCGTACTCTTGCATTGCCCGTATAAATCCGCGATTTCCTGCTGTGTGTAATTCCCGAAAAAGTAAAGGTAAATGATTTCCCTCTTTTTCTCTGGCAGAGATAACAGGGCGGCGGCAAGCTCCCCATTGGTGAGTATGATTGTCTGACCGCATATCGTAACGGGGTATTGTTCGTAAGGTGATTTGAGAAATTCGTCTGATGTGCTTAGAGGGTAGAACTTTTCTTCTGTGAGGTATTCAAAGGATATTTCTTTTTGCCGCCGTCTGTTCCTGTCGCGCCATGCGTTTATAGCGGCATAGCGTATGACAACTTTGCAAAAGGCGTTGAAAGAATACATGATGTGTTCCCTGTATGCTTCTGTGCAAGCCATAGAAATTTCCCCCTTTCTCCCACATGGGGCGGTGCTTGGTTTATGGTTGCATTTATGCTGAAAAGGGGCGATTGTATTTTGAAATACCATTGCCCCTCTAAGCACCATTAAAAATATATTTCTTTGGTTTTCAATGCCCTTAGATTATGGCTCGATATTTTTATTAAATTGGAAATACGTTACTGCAAAATACAAGACATATATCCCAAGAAAACTAACGAATGAAATACCAAAATATAATATCCATTCTGTGTGGATTCCTGTGTATATCACAAATTGCCGTCCTACATATAATATAAATACCGCACTGATAATAACCGAAAGGATAACCGGGCATAAGTAGTATAAAAACAGTTGTTTTGCCACTACGTTTCTGATTTTTTTCTTTCCCATTCCCAGTTTATTTAAAATCTGATAGCGGAATTTGTATTTATTGGAATCGCTTAACTGCTGGACGGAAAGGACAGTAAACGCTACGCATAAAAATACAAGTCCTATGTAAAATAGCGGAAATGACAAGGTACTCATTAAAAACTTTAGTTCCAAGACTTCCCGGCTCTTAACCTGTATTGTGGCGGGCATTAAAAAAAGTTCTTCACTTCCGATTTTTATATAATCAGCCAATTCATCATACCCTCTTATTTTTCCGGCTGATTCATACAGACTTTCTGATAAATTTTCCGGCACATTTCCGCTTGCCATAACTGCCATAAGTGAAAAATATTTTTTCATTCCTGCAAGTTTTTTATCCGGCACAACCAGTAAAAAATCCGTTCCATTATGCCCGTTCTGTGCAAAACCCTCAGTCTGAAATCCTGCAAAATCCAGCCCTATATGTAAACTGTTCTGGGGCTTTTCGTTCCTGTCTTTTATCTCTTGATATACACGGTTCGGCATATGGATTAAATATTGGTTATCCTGCAAGGCAACTGGTGTTAGCCCAAGCATTTTCCGTAAACTGTTATAATCGGTGATTCCCATATATACATCATAATCGTAATAAGCAGCAGCTTTTCTTCCCTCTGCCATAGCCGGATTGCTGTCCTTATCGGAAAATAACCTTAAATTCTGATACAGATAATCAACCATTTCACTTGTTCCGTTTTGATAGACACAATATTTCAGTGTCGCCCGTGGAACGGTATTTTCATTTATCAGTGTTTCTTCTTTGGCAAAATCGTTTTCTGTGTTGTCACTGATTAAAATAATATCAAAGGGATATTCCACATTTAATTGCTTGTTTTGATAATCACTTAGCATAAATGCAAGTGAACTTCCTACTAAAGCAAACATAAATAACAGGCTTAGTGTTCCCAATACAAAACACGTATTACGCATTTTAGAGGAAAACTGACGCATTAAAAACAAACAGTCCTTTTTATAAATCAAGCCCCCTTTGCCTTTTATATATTTCATCAGAAATGCCGAAAGCCCTAAATAGAAAAAGTAAAATGTAAAAGAAAGCCCAATCATTTCAAATACTGCCGCCCACTTTGTTATCCTGCCGGTAAAAATGAGAAAATACAAAAACAATACATTTCCTATGGAAAGATAGAATAACCATTTCCATATAGCGTTTCTTTTCTCGTTTACTGTTTCATTCTGCCTGTCCATGTTAATAAGACTGATGATTTCCATATTGGAGAATTTCTTCTTATTCCGAAAAAGGGCAATCATAAAACACACCCCATACAGGATAATTGTCAATAAGATGCTTCCTGCTGATATTTCTATATTTACCCTGTAATTTTTCCCGATACTTTTATAAAAAACATAAAATAATATCTGCTGTAACCCGCTCCCCAAAAGCAATCCGGCAAAAAGAGCGGATATTCCAAGATAGAAATTTTCTTTCATGTAAAGGGCTGCAATCTGCTTTTTCTTCATTCCCGATAATAAGTAAATCGCAAATTCCCGGCTTCTTTTTTCTAAAATAAAACGTGTCATATAGTTTATCAGCCATGCAACAATAATAAGGATTGCCACCGTGGAAACTGCCATAAATGTAACTAACATTGTTCCTGCCGTAGAAAGCTCCCCATTGTTTCCAAAATGAATCATTTCGTAAATATCCTTTGAAAACAGCAAAGAATGAAAGGAAAAAGTGAGGGCTGTTATCATACACAAGGTTAGAAAGTAATTCAGATAATCTTTCCATAGCCTGCGGGCATTTCGTAATGCAAGTTTACTCAGCATAAATATCATCACCCCCGATTTTGGACTGCATATCAAGTATACGGTTTAAATACTCTTTTTTACCCATATTTCCCCGTTCCAATTCAGAGCATATCTTACCGTCACTTAAAAACAAAATTTTTTCACAATAACAGGCTGAAAATACATCATGCGTTACCATTAAAATCGTTGCTCCTAATTCCCTGTTCATAATCTGTAAAGTATGAAGAAGCATAGCAGATGAGTTTGAATCCAGTGCCCCCGTTGGTTCATCGGCAAGAATTAGTTTAGGATTATTGACAAGTGCCCTTGCACAAGCCGCCCGCTGTTTTTGACCGCCAGACACTTCATATGGAAATTTGCTTAAAATATCGCAGATATGTAAAGTTTCTGATATATTCTTTACTCTGCTTTCAATTTCTTCTTTTTTCCTGCCGCAAAGAGCCATAGGAAGCATGATATTTTCTTCAATACTCAATGTATCTAACAGGTTATAGTCTTGAAAAACAAATCCAAGGTTTTCCTGCCGGAAATCTGATAATTCCTCCTCTGTCATTTGGGAAATATCAGCCATATCATAAAGAACCTGCCCGCCAGACATTTTGTCTATGGTAGACAGAATATTTAATATGGTCGTTTTTCCCGAACCGGAAGCACCCATGATTCCAATAAAAGCCCCTTTATCTACATAGAAACTTACATTGTCAACAGCAGTCACTTTTATATTTCCCATGCCATAATTCTTTACAAGGTTTTTAACCTCAATAAAATGTTTTTTCGCCATAATATCCCACCATTCCTTTCTTCTGCTTGAATATTGGATTCTCTTAATTTTCATCTAAAATCAATCAGATGTTTTTTTCATTCTGATTTCGGAGCAGTATGGAATAAGACCAGTAAATTCCTATACAGAAAAATGTGATAAAGCTGCCAATACCGCTTAAAATCATGGAAAAAGTAATACAAAACAAAATATCTATATACTTCATACTCTCAAATACAGGAAGCCCCCAACCACTGCCTACGGCTACAAATATCAAAAGACCAAGCGCAATACCTCCAACCAACATTTTCTTCATTTTAAGAAATTCTTCTTGTATTTCCTTTCGCACTTCCTCCGCAAATACAAGTTCCTTTTTCCGAAGAACCCTATAAGGATTTTGTTTCAACGCAATGTATATCACAACAGCAAGTAACAGCATGATAGATATAGTTGTAAGTATTGGCGCAACGCTGGAAGCAAAAAAGTAATGTTCAGTAGAAGTATAGGATACTGAATTACAGCCTAGCGCAATTCCACACGCCGTAGCCAACAGCAAAAATTTTCTTTTGTAATAGAACAGGAAGCCATTTGCCGTTTCTCTGCTTACATAAAACCCTTTTGTTTCTTCCTGTAATTTTTCTTCATTATCTGAACCAATCGTCTTGTCATCAATCAACAGGTCATCTAATTTCACTTGAAATATTTTGCTGATTAAGATTATCTTTTCTGTTTCGGGATAACCATTGTTATTTTCCCATTTGCTTACTGCCTGTCTGCTTGTGTTTAATTTTTCTGCTAGTGCTTCCTGTGAAAGTCCTTGTGACTTTCTTAACTTATACAGCTTTTCTCCGAATGTCATATGTTTTCCTCCTTGTTCTCGCCAATAGTAGCATAATGGCTCAAAATGTCTATCATTCAGCTCTGACAATTCCGCAACTTTAAGTTGCTATTGGTTATTTTCTCCCATAAGCAGCAACAAAAATCTGCCTAAAATAATAATTTAGCACTATATCCGACAAATTGAAACAAATAATACAAAAAAAGAAATATGAAGAATGGAGTGTGATTCCGCCGCAGTCGGCATTGGTGGTAATGTGTATAACTGGCTGTCTTATGGAATTGTGGGTAACTCTGTTTGCAGGACGTGGGAAAGCTGCTCTTTGCTTTTCCATGTGCTGTGAATAGAGTTATCCATGATTCCATAGCCTGTTATGCACATTTCCACAATGCGGTTTTTGTTTTTCAGTTCTTATGCGGTTTGCTCCGCTTCCCGTTTTTTCCTGTGGTATGCTTCCCTCCTTGCGGCAAGATAATTCTCATAGCGTTCTACCGCTTTGGGGCTTCCTGTGGCGGCTTCCTCATACATTTTCTGCCGGGATTTCTTGGTGGCTTCGGAAGCATACGCCCGCTTTTTCGCAAGCTCTGCCGCCGCTGCCGGGTCGGTTTCGGCTTGCCGTACCAGCTTTTCCCTTGCGGTTTTCTTCCGGCTTCTGTGGGCTTCCAGACGTTCCGATTCCTCCGGCGTTAAGGCTTCCCCCTCTTTTTGGGCGGCGGCAAGTTCTTTCAGCGTCCTTGTTTTTGGCTGTCCGGCTTTCTGCCTTTCGCGCCACGCCTTATGCTGTGCGGCTTTTTTCCGGCGGTGTTCCGCAAGCCGTTCCGTTTCCTCCGGCGTAAGCTCTGCCCCGGTCTTTTCCAGTTCCATAAGTTCCTTTATGGATTTTTTCTTAGGCGGCTTGGGCGGCTCTGTGGCTTTTCGTTTCTCCCGCCATTCCTTTTGCCACTCCCGGTTATGTGCAAGCCGTTTTTCCTCGGCTTCCAGTTCTTCCGGCGTGAGAAGCCCCGCTTTCTTCCTTGCGGTAAACTCCCGTTTCTCTGCCTTGCGCTTCTCATACCGCGCCTTTTCAAGCTCCTTTGAACGTGCTTCCTTTGCCGCCTGTTCCTCCTGCTGGCGGGATTGTTCCTCCACCTCTGCCGGGGTGACGATATGGGCGGGTACTTCAAATGCGCCGATAAAGTTTAAATAAAAGTCTATCCGCTGGCGGCGGTCATTCCCCCGCCCCTCGCCCTCATGCACAATCACTTTTTCAATAAACTCGTTGAGCATGGGCGTTGTGAGTTCGGAAAAATCAGTATAGCGTTTCACAAGCTGGATAAACTGGTCTGTTTTCAGCTTGTCGGCGTTCCAGCTTTCAATCTGCCTTTGCCATTCCGCTATGGACGTTTCCAGCCCGGTCTGTTCCTCGTCATACTCATTCAGCAGACGGGTAAAATGCTTGTCGGGTATCTTGCCCGTGGCGTTGCCCTCGTACAGCTTTTTCACAAGCCCGTCAAGCTCTTTATGCCGCTTCTGTGCCTTGCTGATTTTCTGCTTACATTCCTTGACAGTTTTCTCTTGGTTCTGGTCGGACGCTTCCCGGACACGCTCGGCAAACTCTTTTTCATTGTACCGCACATACCAGCTCACCCGCTGGATAACGGCAAGAATAGCGGCTTCAATCTTTGCCGTAGGGATATGGTGCATGGTGCAGTCATGGATTAAATGGCGGTAGCCGGAGCAGATGAAAGCGTCCTCAATCCATTTCCCTTGTACAAGGTTGTAGCGGTGTGTGAGTTTTGAACCGCAGTCGGCGCAGTATAAAAGCCCGGTCAAGCGGTTAGGGGCGTTCTGCCGTTTAGGTGCGCGGCGTACCGTTTCCCGTATCTTCTGTACGGTCTGCCACGTTTCCACGTCCACAATAGCGGGGATTGCGCCCTCAAAAATATACTGTTCCTCCGGCGCGGTCTTGCGGCTGCTCTTGGTCTTGTAGTTCTCGCATACGGTTTTCCCTAATACCTTACGCCCTGTGTATTGCGGGCGTTTCAGTATGTAGCCGATAGTGGTCGCTGACCATGCGTAGGGGTCGGTGTATTTTGCCGCACGGACTGGCTCGCCTGTCCGTTTCCAATGCTCGGACGGGATAGGGATTTTCTCGGCGCGGAGTGCCTTTGCTATGCTGGCTATGGTTTCCCCGGCAAGGACGCTCTGGAAGATGCGGCGCACAACGGCGGCGGCTTCCTCGTCAATTATCCATTCGCCTTTTTCCTCTTTGGAAGCGCGGTAGCCATAGCAGACACTGCCAGAGCAGCGCAAGCCCTTTTCCATTCTGGATTTGAAAACGGTCTTGATTTTGCGGCTGGTGTCGGCAACATACCACTCATTTATCACGTCACGGAAGATAGACATAATATCAAAGCCGTTGGCGGTGTCAAGGTTGTCATTGGCGGCGATAAAACGCACATGGTACTCGTCAAAGGTGCGCTTCAAAAGCCCCACTTCAACCACGTCACGCCCGATTCGGCTCTGGTCTTTGATGATAACCGTTGCCACGTTCCCCGCCCGGATTTCGTCTAACATAGCGTCCAGCCCCGGACGCTTGAACGTAGTTCCCCGGATTCCGTCATCTGTAAAGTGCCGGATATTGGTAAAGCCGTTTTTCCTTGCGTAGTCCTCTAAAATCCGCTTCTGGTTCTCAATGCTTACGGATTCGCCTGCCCGCTCGTCGTCATGGGAAAGTCTTTCGTATAGGGCGGTGAGTTTGTCTTTCTCTGTCTGCTTCTTCATGGTGTGTAACCTCCTTTCTTTGAGGGTGCGCGCTTCCCTATAACCTTATTATACTTATCTGTTTGGATCAGTGACAACGTAGGAACTGTGCATCTGCATAAGGTTTGGTTTTACGAAAAACCTCGTCTTGCCCGAACCGGAGCCGCCGATGACAAGGATATTTTTATTCCTCGCATACTTCGGCTGTTTCGGTCTGCCTGACATCATCAGCCTTTCCGTTTCTGTGAGTAATACATTGTTCTCAAACACCGGATCGACATAAGGCTCAATGTCTTTCGCTGTTCCCCACCTCGCAGAGCCGTACTCCATGCCATGCCGGAATTTCTTGGCGTTCTTGGCTTTGAAATACACGACAAGACGGAGCGCAATGCCGCACCCTATCCCTATCAGCAAATCCTTTGGGTGGAAACTTGGTAACGGGTTGGAAAATAAGTCCTCCATCCCCGCCATGACCGCCATCGCCTTTGCGGAAGCGTCCTGCCCCGGCGATACCCGCCACAGCCATGCAATTTTGTCGCAGAAATACCCGGCAAACGCATAGGGAAGGTTCATAAGGAGAAGTTTCTTTTTGTCAATATTCCCCGTCTTTGCCTTCAGCTTTTCAGGGACTGACTTTAGGTCTTTGGCGATGCCCTCTACGATTTTACTCATAATGACTGTCCCCTGTCCTTCTGGTGTTCCCTTGCCCTCTCCCGGTTCTTGTCCTTGCCTAGCTGCTCCCGGAACTCTGCCAGTTTCTCCTTTACGGAGATGCGGTTATGCTTTTTCTCATTAACTTTTACAAACTCCTTAAATGCCTGCGTTATCACGTCAGCATCCTTGCCCTTGAATAATACGATGTGCTTCGGCGGCTTTTCCGTCTTATCCTTCTTCACAGCAAACTGCACGTTGTACTTCTTTGCCACTCTCTCAAAGGACTTGATGTTATTATCCGTCACCTCAATGCTCGAAGCGCCCATACCCTGACCGACCAGCTCTTTCACTGATATTTTCCCATGCGGCATCTGCTTTCCCTGTTTCCGGTGTTCCAGATACATCTTCATAGCCTTTTTCAGCACGTCGGCAGTCAGCCGGGAAGATTTAAACACAAGGGCAATGGTTTTCTGTGTCACTTCCTCCTGCATGGTTTTCCTCCTTCTTTTTTTATTGCTGTACGCCCGTCAGGGTGGGACGTACAGCCTGTGGATTAAATATTTCATAAGCTCTCCTTTCTGACCGGGTTATGGCAGATAGGGTTCTCTCCCTTCTTTCTCCGCTTCGATTATCTCTGAAAAACCGCTTTCCAAATCCTCAAAGCAGATAGGAATATCCCCCGGATTTTTGATGTAGGCATCCACAAAGCGGTAACTGAGCCGCCCTCCGTCCTTTCCGATACTGACACAGTAGACAGACGCAAACTCCCCGTTTTCCAGCATCCACATCTCGCTTTCAAGGCACAGGACAAAGTTGTCTGAAAACAGTTCCTCTATCTCACAACCTATCTTGCAGGCAGGATAACAGAAAAGCACGTCCGTCATGGCGAAAGGTTCTTTCCCCGTACCGTCATCCCCCTCCAGCATCATCACGTCTTTCATGTTCCTTTTGATATAAGGGAATAACTGACTGGAATAGTTCTCCGCTTCATATTCCCTCGGATCGCTCCCATAGCTCAAAAACTTCGCAGAATCATCAAACTCACTGTCCTCATACAGCCGGAACAGGCGGAGAAGGCATCCCCGCAGCTTATCCTCTGTCAGTCCTTCCTCCTGCACGTCATTTTCCCTCTCTGCTTTGGGTTTCTTTTTCCCTGCCGCATAACGGATTCCGCCCAATACCGCTGCTCCCACCACCGCCGCAAGAGAAACTGCTGTCGCTTTTTTGTGTTTCATCTCCCTGATTTCTCCTTTCCGCTTCTGGACTTTTTGTCCAAAAGTTTTCCAAACGCAAAAAGGGCAGCTACAAACCGCTGTTTACGGTCTATAACTGCCCTCACGCTGTTTCTGATATTTAATTACCTGTACCGGATCACCGGACACTGCTTTGTCTTTTTCCCTGCCTTCCTCCGTTCCAGAGCGAAAACCATATCCCCAGTACGCTCAAAATATCCTATATCCTTCTTCCAGCTCATGCCGCATTTACAGTGCTGCAAGCCGATAAACTGCTGTTTCATCTTCCTTCCGCAGTTCGGGCATACTTTTTTGCTTCTGCCCTTCTGCTTTACTTTTGGCTTGTCGGCATCCTGCTTCTTTTCCTTCTTTTCGGGAAGCCCATTCTCCGCTATCCTTGTTTCATAACGTGACAGCCGGTAAAGATACAGGCTGTATATTTCATCAAAGGTAGCCTTTTCCGCTATCCCCTTTACCCTCTGGTAAATCTGCCCCGCAATTTTTTCACAGTCCTCTCCTTCCGGCATCCTGCCATGCTCCCTGTAATAATCACAGGTCTTTTGGAACATACCGTCTGCTATTCCTGCTTTCTGTTTCTGCTTTAAGTCCTTATATGTCCTGTCAGCCCTCCGCTTCCTGTTTCCCAAACGCACCACCCCTTTATCCTGATACGGTCTTTTTTAACAGAAAACACCCCAGAATTGTGAAAAATATCTGCCGCCTTAACCGAACGCGTCTTTGCACAGGGCAATGAAATATCTCTTTTTCTCCAGTATTTCCTCCTGCCTGTCTTTGGAAAGCGTCTGGAATATCTCGTCATAGTCAAGCTCCGCAAGCGGCGTACCAAGCACTGGCGTTAAGACTTCATGTTCATACCATATCCGCCAGAGTTCCTCAAACAGTTCCAGACTGTCCGAAAATGCCATTGCCGAATCAAAGCCCTCTCCCTCACTGAACCATTGCAGACGGACAAAGCCGAACCTCCCGGCATCCGCCACCATTACATCGGTCAGCTCATACAGCTCCGCAAACGCATCCGCCACCTTCCGGCATTTTGCCCGCTGTTCTTCCGTAATATATTTTTCCGCCATAGCGCACCTCCTAACTTACTTCTGGACAAAAAGTCCAAAAGCTATCTATCCTCTTTTAAACAGTAGATTGTGCAGAGGTCAGCGTATAACACGCCTTCCCCGCATTTTATTGTGTCAAGCAAAAGGCATTGGAACAATACGTCACGCACATCGTCCAGACTGGCGATGCCCTGTTCCTTCTCCGAAAAGCCTGCTCCGGGAATATCCATATCCCCCGATACCGCCCGCCTTGCCGAAATACAATGTGTGTAAAGTCCGAGGATATATTTATCCGACATAGGAAAAACAAAGGTTTCCTGCCCGTCATACGTTATCCTGTACTTTTCCCGTTCCCCTTCCGGCAGTTCAAAGATACACCGTACCGTTTCCAGATAAGTATGCCCGTCAAAATCCAGCTTTATTTTCTTCCCATACCTGCGGATTGCGGAAAATATGCTGTTCCGGTCAAGAAAAGAACGGGTGCGCTGAAAAGCTGGCTTCCTGCCCTTAATATCCATGTAAACATTATTCCCCGTCCCCTTCCCGGCAAACCTGCCATAATCGCCTGTCCGCAGCAGGTAGGACAATACTTCCAGCAGCTTTTCCCTTGACGCAATCTCCTGATAAGGGGAATCGCCAAACTCTATTTTTACAAACCTCAATGGGCAGCTTCCCTTTGCGATTTCCCGTTCCATTGCCCGGTCAATATCCCGCATGGACTCCATTTATCCATCTCCTTCCGCTTTGCGCTCAAACATCCCTTTTTCTTCCCATCCGCCGCCATACATATCATGCTGAACCAACTGCTGGTAATAATGGTTCATGGTGTTCGGGGCATTGTAGAGGGCAGTCACCATGTACGCCCTGATGTTGGTTATCCTTGTTGTGGTTTCCTTCATGCACCCGATGACGTACTCCAAATGGGAGCTGTTCAGCTTTAAAAACTTTGATTTCACAAGCTCATACGGGTAATCTTCCCCGTTGACCTTTACCGTCCTGCGCTTCACGCATACAATCTCGCAGATCACCTCATACAGTTCCTCATACAGACCTTTTTCGCTCCAATCGCCATATTTCATGTGATGCTCATACTCGATATTCTCCTTAATGATTTCCATGTAGGCGCTGGCATCATCCATCACATCAATCATACCATTATCCGGCTTGCCCGGTTCCTGTTTTTCTGTTTCTATATCCGATTGATTGATAGGATTGGTATAACTCAGATCGGTATAATTAGTATTGTTATAATTAGGGTTCGATTCCCGAACTTCCGCAAGTTCGGTTTCCGAATTTCTTGAAGTTTGGTTTCCGAACTCCTGCAAGTTCGATTTCCGAATCTCTTGAAGTTCGATTTCCGAACTTCTTGAAGTTTGATTATCGAACCTCTTGAAGTTCGGTTTCCGAACTTCTGCGGAACTGTCAGCATTATCCGGCTTTTCCGGCTCTCTGCCCGGTTCTTTCCCGGTATCCAGTGTCGCAAAATTCTTCACATAGATAATGTCCGGCTTGCCCAGTCCCTGTCTTTTCTTCTCAATCAGACCGATGCCCTTTTTGCTGTCAAGCTCCGCTATTACTTTAGCGCATTTTTCCCTTGCGCATCCCAAATCCTCCATTATGTTATCAAGGGTGTAATGGATATACACCCTGTTTTCTTCGTCAAGCCAGCCATTCTTGATTGACAATGCCAGCCTGTCAAGCATCAGACCATAAAGGAGCTTTGCATCGCTGGACAACTCTTTAAACCTTGCGTCTTTTATCAGCAGCCTCGGCACTCTGTAAAAAGAGAACTGTTCCGCTTCGATGCCATAATAATAGTCGAATTTTATTGCGCCATCCACGCCGATGCACCTCCCCTCTACTGTCTTTTTTTCCATTCATCCAATAGCTGAATGATGATGCCCTCTATTTCCTCACTGCTGCAGTCCTCCGCAAAATATTTGCTAATTTTATCCGCTTTCAGTGTCACTTTCCGTTCCTTTGGCTTTTCCTCCGTCAGTATCAGGCGCACCATCGCAAGGGTAAGCTCCCCTGTCTTGCCGTATTCCTTGATTTTTGCCGACTGCACTATGCTGACGTTACAGCCCTTTTCCTCAATAGTAACCTGTACCCACTGCTGCGCTTCTTCCGCCAGAAAGGAAATATCCACGCCCTGTGAGAATCCGAGCTTTTTATTATCCACCATAGCAAGTAATCCGTCAGACAGCCGGGAAAGCCAGATATACCGCTGAACCTTTTTTGCGTTCTCCCCGGCGGCTTCCCCCACTTCATCAAGGGTGTTCTTCCCTGACTTCTTCCCCTGATGCTTCATGGCTTCGTATTTCATCTTATAGGCTCTCGCCTTTTCGCTTGGCAAGATGTCCTCCCTCTGGATATTGGAATCCACCATGATAATTGTAGCTTCATCATTGGTGTAATTGCGGACAATCACAGGCATTTCCGTCTTTCCGGCAAGCTCCGAGCCACGTTTGCGGCGGTGTCCGGCTATGATTTCATAGCCGCCGCCCGCCCTCGGTCTTGCAATCCCCGGCACAAGCACTCCATACTGCCGGATACTCTCGGTTGTTTCCTCCATCTTCTCATCATCTTCCACCCGGAACGGGTGGTCTTTGAATGTATAAAGTTCTGCCAGCGGCGCATTGACAATCTGCTCCGCCCCGTTTCCCTGTGCGGCACTCCCGCCGAATAAATCATCAAATTTTTCCAGCGTAATCTTTGCTACGCTCCCCGATTTTGCGTTACTGCCCATCTGCAAGCACCTCCTTTGTCAGAGAATCATAGGCTGACGCCACTTTTCCCTTTGGATCATGCTTATAAATGCTGATGCCCTCCGCTGAAATCTCCGCCGCCCGGACGGAAATGGGAATAACATTGGCAAATATCCTCACCCGGCTTCCATAGGCTTCCTTCAGCATGGAGCTGATGTCCTTTGCGTAGTTCGTCCGGCTGTCCACCATTGTAAGCAGAATCCCCTCTATTTCCAGTTTCGGGTTAATCTGCCGCTTTACTTTGCCGACCGTCTTGATAAGCTGCTGCAAGCCTTTGACGGGCAGATATGCCGCCTGTACGGGTATCAAAATGCTGTCGGCGCTGGCAAAGGCGTTTATGGTAATCATGCCGAGGGAAGGCATACAGTCAATTAAGATATAATCGTAGCTCTCCCTGACAATCTCTATGTATGACCGGAGTACCGTTTCCCGGCTCATGACATTCACAAGGGAAACCTCTAAACCAGATAATTCAATGTTCCCCGGCATAAGGTCTATCCCTTCCTCATGGTGGAGGATACCCTCTCCCGGCTCTATTTCCTCGTCATTGATTAAGTTCCCCATAATGGTTGCAAGCGTGACTTCCAGACTGTCCGGCTCTGTAAAGCCTAAACTTGCAGTCAGACTGCCCTGTGCATCCGCATCAATCAGAAGCACCTTCTTTCCCTGTTTTGCAAGTCCTATGCCTAAATTGCTTGTGGTGGTGGTCTTGCCGACTCCGCCCTTCTGGTTTGCGATTGCGATTATTTTACACATGATAATTCTCCTTTGCTTTCTACTGGTTTTCTTTTATATTGCTTTTCCTGACTTCCACATAAGTCCTGTAATATTTCTTTGTCCCTTTGTTTGGGAACATATCGGAAAACTCCGTCACTTCGATTTTCGGATTCCTCTGTAAAATCTTCCCGAACCACTTAATATCGTTCTTTGTTCCCATAAGCCTGACTTTTAACATCAATCCCGTCCTCCGAACATGGCGTACAGCTTGTGGTTATACGTTGCGTATTCCGGATACCGTATCTGTACCGCCTGCCAAAAATAGGGCGCATAGGCACAGCAGAACAGTTCTTCCACTGTGTACCGTCTGCACTCGTCCACCTGTTCCTCAGCATCATCGTAATCAAGGACACTCGGCGTACCGTTGCAGTAAAGGTTATACGCCATCCTGACTACTTTCACGCTCCCGCTGGTCTGCCAGCCTTCATGCAGGCACTCCGTTTTTACACAGCCTGTCTTAAAATCATAGATACTGTAAATGTTTCTTCTCGTGTCATCGCTGATACCAAGACAATATACAAACGCTTTGTGGTACACGTCCTGATACCTGACTTCTTTCAATTTCTCATAGTAGAATTTTTCATGTGCATCGCTGATAAAAATAATCGCTTTCTCTGCTCCTAACGCTGTACTACTACTCATGCTTCTTTCCTCCAATTTTCTTTAATGAATGATTGACAGTTGCTAACGCAGCTTCCTCAAATACATTTGTTGCACCTTAAAACCGTCAAAAGTGCGCAAAAAAAGGACATTTCATTATTATTTGAAATGTCCTTTGGGTGGTGCTACTGACACCACTAAATTATTTGTTGCACATCGAGTAAAAAATGTAATATGAAGTATTATTACATATTATTCAACAGAAATTTGTTGCACTTATGTTGCACTTTTGGATATTTTTAGTACCCATTCATGCCTTCCTACCCAATTATTTTCCTTTTAGAAATCCAATCAGCAATCGCTCAAAAGATGCTTTTTGCGCTCAATCATTTCCCCGATTCTCTCGATATATTGGGCAACATCCTTCACATTCTCGCTTCGCTCAATCCGTCCATCTGGATAAACTCGCTTCGATACGCTCCCGGCTCCGCAGGCGACTATGGTCTGTTTCTCCTCCATAATTAAAATATTATAAATCCCATACTTCCCTTCTCTGGCATATCCAACATTCTCAAAATTCCCTGACATATTTTTCTGTCGATAGAGATAATAAGGCTTCATATTTAATGCATATGCTCCCTTCCGCGCAATCTCCATTGTGCTGTCCGTATTGTGAAGAGTCGCTATACCATTTTCCTCAATCCACTGACTAAGTTTTGAGGCGCGCTTGATTGCAAGTGAATGTACTGTCAGACTGTCTGGATTTAATTGTACAATCTCATCAATCGTATGCTGCACGTCAGCTTCTAATTCTTCTGGAAGTCCCAAAATAATATCCATATTAATATTATCAAATCCTACTTCACGCGCTAACCAGAACGCGTCTTTTACCTGCGTCACAGTATGTTGTCTACCAATATATTTCAGCGTCTCATCTTTCATGGTTTGCGGATTTACTGAAATGCGAGTCACGCCATTCTTTTTCAGCACAGCAAGTTTTTCTCTTGTAATGCTATCTGCTCGCCCTGCCTCCACAGTCAATTCTTTTACCTGCCGAAAGTCGAATCTGTTATGGACGTGCTGTAGTAGATGATCCAGTTCTTCCGCCTCAAGTGTAGTAGGCGTTCCACCCCCAATATAAACAGTATCTAATATTTTGTTCTTATATACTTTCGATACAAAATCAATTTCGCGAAAAAGTGCCTGTAAATATTCCTTCACTCGCTTGCGCCAAACGGCGATTGGATAAGAAGTAAACGAACAATACAAGCATGTTGTCGGACAAAACGGAATACCAATATAAATGCTGTAACCATTTTCAGAATGGATTCTGTCAAGGATTGCTTTCTCACGCCTAGCAATATCAATGCTTAACCACGCCTTTTCCTCACTGACTGCATGTGTCTCTTTCAGCCATGCGACAATCTCCTCATCTTTCTTTCCCTCTGCCAACATCCCCATAGAAAGTTTTGTCGGCCTAATACCTGTGAGATTTCCCCATGGAAGCGTCTTTCCTGTATAATCGCACAAATCATTATAAATCGAAAGCTTACACTCTTTTTTTATGGCATCTGTGTTATTCTTATATGTATGCTCATACTCTTTCTTACAGTCAATATCAATCAGTACCTTCATGCTATTATCAGAAAGCTGTACAATAATTTGATCACCGCTATCCTGCTTACTGCTCCGCTGCTCTTCTCCATACACTCTCACATCATGCTCTGGATAAAATGACTTTATTAACGCGTACAAATCATACTGGTAATTTTCTCTGTTTGTATATACATTTATCATATTCACACCTCATAAAAATCTACAGTTCATCCCACTCAATGCAGGACGGTTTTTCTTGCAAATAAAAAACTGTAATGCGCATTACAGTGTCTTCTCGATAGAAAGCATCTGATATCCAGCCACAGAATAATCATTCGCCCCAATCTGCCACCGAAAATCATCTTCCTTGTTTATATCTCCTATTGACACATAAATTTCCTTATTATCCTCAGAAAAATAATTTACTACAGCTTGCTAATTTTTCAGTAAAATAGAAAGTGTACAAGGATAATCCATATTCCAGCCATCTATGCTTTCTCTTGTATACAGTTCAATCTCGTTATCCTTTTTAGAGCACATTATTTTCTCAATCTGTTGTTCATATTCTTCATAGTTAAGGCATTCGATACAGCCACTTAAATCATTAATAAACATCTTTATCTTTTATCTCCCATTCTTATCATAGGCAAATCATCACTTTCCTAAATCACATATTTACTACAAAAAGCAATGCTGAAAAAATCCATGCCTAGAATAGGCATTGTGCCTATCCCAGACATGGATTATAATTTCTCTCATATCCAACTGTTGTTGCGTCCCCATGTCCTGAGTAGAGCTTCACATCATCTGGAAGTGTCATAATCCTCTCACGAATGGAATCTCCCAACTGACGCATAGAACCTGAATAAAAATCTGTCCTTCCAACAGACCCATTAAAAATGGTATCTCCGCAAAACATTGTCTTATCTTCTGCAACATAAAAACAGCATCCGCCTTTTGTATGCCCTGGTGTATGGAGCACCTCAAACTCCACTCCTGCCATGAAAAAAGTCTGTTTGTCGTGGAAATACTCGTCTGCCTCAAAACCATAAGCCTTACCAAACCAGCCTGACAGATTTTTCTCAGGGTCTTTTAAAATGTCTGCCTCGTCCTCATAGGCATAAATTTTTGCACCGCTGAGTTCCTTGAGCTTTAGAGCACCGCCTGTATGGTCTCCGTGACCATGCGTCAACAAGATACCCGCTATCTTTTCAAAGCCAAGGCTTTTCACATCATTATATACAATCTCCCCATTATCGCCGGGATCAATTATTACAATCTCATCCGCTCCTTCTCTGTACACATAGTAACAATTAGTCTGGCAAGCACTAAGTACCCTTCTCTTTACTTTTAAATCCCCCATGTCAGCCTGTCGTCCTTTCAATATCAATCACACTGTCAATCAGTCGCAGCTTATCGACAATCATTTGCAGTTCTTCCCTGCAAGTTATCTCAAAAGTCATCGCAATTGACGCAATATTTTGCTTGTTTGTTCTGGTGTTTACAGAACGGATATCAATATTTTTCTCTGTTAACGTCTTTGTGATATCAGCTAACAGACCACTTCTGTTGTGCGCATATATCACAATTTCTGTCAGATACTTCTCTTTTCGCTCAGCAGTCTCCTCTGGCTGCCACTCTGCATCAATCAGTCTGGAACGGTCCAATTCCGAAAGACTCATAATATTAATACAATCCGTCCGATGAATAGAAACTCCTCTTCCGCGCGTAATAAAACCGACAATCTCATCACCAGGCACAGGCGCACAACAGCGAGAAAACCGCACTGCCACATCATGAATCCCTTTGACTGTAATTCCAGTCTTGCCTTTGGGGCGCATTAACTTATTTGCATTATTTTCTTTAATCTGTGCAATTAATTCCTCATCTGTCGCCTGCTTCTTGTGCTCCTTGGCATAGAGCTCCTGCATACGATTGACAACCTGACCCTCCTTGAGCGCACCATGCCCAATCGCAGCGAGCACCGCATCCCAATCATTAAAGCCATATTTATGCATCACCGCCCTTTGCAGTTCCGCTGTCAAAATTTCCGCTGTATTAACGTTTTTGGACTTACAATAGTTCTGAAAAAGTTCTTTTCCCTTAATAATATTGTCTTCTTTCAGCTCACTTTTGAACCATTGCGAAATCTTATTTTTCGCCTGTGACGATTTGACGATATTCAGCCAATCACGGCTTGGTCCTTTTGAGTTCTGAGAAGTCATAATTTCAATACAATCACCATTATTAATCTGATAGTCGATTGTGACAAGCTTACCGTTCACCCTGGCACCTATCATTTTATTGCCGACTGCACTGTGCACACTGTATGCAAAATCAATCGGGGTAGACCCTGCAGGCAGATTCTTCACATCTCCCGCCGGAGTAAAACAGTACACATGATCTGAAAATAAATCCAAGTCGCTCTTTAAGAGCTTCATAAATTCTTTGTTGTCCGAGGTATCCTTCTGCCATTCCAAAATTTGACTGAGCCAAGCCAGTTTTTCCTCCTCACCACCGCTTGACACCTTACCGTCACTTGCCTCCTTATATTTCCAGTGAGCGGCAATTCCATACTCTGCAACTCGATGCATCTCAAACGTCCGAATCTGTATCTCAAACGGCACTCCCATCGAACCAATTAGTGTTGTGTGAAGCGACTGATACATATTTGCCTTTGGCATGGCAATATAGTCTTTAAAACGCCCTGGCATCGGTTTATACATCTCGTGAATTACACCGAGTGCTGCATAGCAATCCTTGACAGAATCAACAATAATGCGCACTGCAAATAAATCAAAAATCTGGTCAATTGTTTTTCCCTGGTTTTTCATCTTTTTATAAATACTAAAAAAATGTTTTACTCTTCCATCAATCTGCGCATCAATCCCCGCATCTGTAATGTGCTCTGTCACCTCATCCACAATGTCTTGCACATACTTCTCGCGCGCATCTTTTCGCAGAGCAATTTTTTCAACCAAGTCATAATAAGCTTCTGTTTCCAAATACTTTAAAGAAAGATCATCCAGTTCAATCTTAATCTTGGAAATACCAAGTCGCTCTGCAAGTGGCGAATAAATATCAAGAGTCTCTCGTGCAATACGCTTTTGACTCTCAGGAGATTTATATTTCAATGTCCGCATATTATGCAGACGGTCTGCAAGCTTAATCAATATCACACGAATGTCTTTTGTCATTGCAAGAAACATCTTTCGTAGATTCTCCGCCTGAAGTTCCTCGCGGCTTGTCAGTCGGTCTGGCGCAGAATCCCCTGTGTATTGTAATTGTTCTAACTTCGTAACGCCGTCAACAAGAAGCTCTACATCTGGTCCAAACTTTTCTTTTAACTCCTCATTTGTCATAATTGTGTCTTCAACAACATCATGTAAAAGTCCTGCAATAATCGTCTCTTTATCAAGTTCCAAATCCGCAAGGATAATTGCCACGCACAATGGATGAACAATATATGGCTCCCCTGATTTTCTTACCTGATCTTTGTGTGCAATGCACGCAGTTTTATATGCTTTGTCAATCATTGAAGTCTCATCAGACGGGTGGTATTTGTGCACACGCCGAATAAGCCCCTGATATAATTCATCGGGGCTTTGAAATTCCTTGATATATTCGATTTTCCGTTCATCTGTTTTTCTGGGTCGAGCCTTACTTCCATTTATGATAAGAGAGTCCTCATATGCTCCTGTTCTTGTCTGTTTCTCATCTGTCACTTCGCATCACCAGCCATATCCAACAAAATATTTATAGTATATCTTATCAGAAGTCGCCCTTTACTTCTGATAAAAGGCGCTCTCCTTTGCGCCGCAAATCGACTATAAGAAGCTGTTCTTGCTTCTTATAGTATGCTTCCTACTTGCCCTCATAGGTTATCGCGGCATCAAGCCTGTAACCTGCAATCTTCTCTCTTCCTTTGAGTCCGCCAAGTTCCATCAGCACTACGACACCTACCACCTCACCGCCAAGCGACTCAATCAACTTGATCATGGCTTCTGTTGTTCCTCCAGTTGCAATCAAATCATCCACTACCAGAACCTTCTGTCCTGGCTGAACGGAATCCTTATGCATCTCTATGGTTGCTTTGCCGTATTCCAAGTCATAGTCAATAGAAACGGTTTCCCTTGGAAGTTTTCCTTTTTTCCGAATTAAGACAAACGGTTTATGGTTGTTATAGGCAATTGGAGTTCCAAAAATAAATCCTCTGGATTCAGCCCCCACCACAACATCATATTCCAAATCTTTCACTAAATCCTGCATTGTATTAATGGCAAGATGCAGCCCTTCTGCATCCTGCAAGACACTTGTCACATCACGAAAAATAATGCCAGGTTCTGGAAAGTCAGGTATTGCTCTTACGTATTCTTCCAATTTTTTCATAATGTATTCTCCAATCTTCCTCTTTTTTTAGATTTTTTTACAGAAACATTATATTTTCTGAATTATTTTTTAATATTACCATTATAGTATTATTTGAATATGAAGTCAATTCTTTTTCTTAGTACTAATTTTGTATATTACTATTGAATATCAATCCACTCCACTTCTTCTTGCTGGTCAATGATTTTGTTATCAATATTAAGTACACCACATCTTTCTTGAATCGCCTTCTCAACCTCCTTTTCTGTAACCCAGTTAATCCCTGCCTCGTCACGACATCGATTAACATAGGTCTCACATACACTGATCTGATCGTCAGTGCACTCACTCAAATCATAAGTATGCAATATTTTATCGCCAATTGTATGAATCATTACAGAAAATAGAATGTCCTCATTTCCTGCAAAGACTTCATTGTAAATCGTTTCATCAATACAGCGCGCCCAAGATCCACTCAAAATCTCTGTTGCATAGATATCCACAACTTTTCCATTCGTCAAAACCACCGACTCTACTCCTATATGATCGCCAGCTCCAGCCGAACCTCCTGACACAAGCAGCCCATTTTTACATGCTTTTGTATAACTGCGCGCCCAACATTCATAGAAACTTGTCAGATATAACTTCCCTTCATTCTCTGCAATTACATAGACCGCAAAACTATCATCATTTTGCGTATAAATTCCAAGTCCCGAAAACTTCACCAACAAAATACGTGTGCGATTATCTGAACTTTCCAGATATGCATACTGCGCGTTATCATAAGAAGTCTTTATTGAATACTCTGGGTCAAAATAACTTGCATTTACATACTCTCCCAGTTCTGTAAATGTATAGGACTTGCCTAGTTCCAAATTATAAATTTTGTAATCATTCTGTGGAAAATCTTTATTAACAGTCGCTGAAACCTCATTTTTTATAAATGCTGTATATAAATCCTGCGGTGTTTCCTTATTTTGTGCACTGTCAGATGATTCCTGCGATGTTTCATTGCTCTGCATGTTATCAAATGTTTCCTGCGGTGTTTTACTGCTCTGCACACTGTCAGATACTTCCTGCGATATTTCATTGCTCTGTGTGCTATCAGATGTTTCCTGCAAATAACTTCTTTGTTCGGTATCCTTTTCTGCTAGGTCATAGTCTGTATTATCTTCCTGATATGTCTGTGTTTTTTCTGTCTCTCCACTGTTCATATCAATGGAATGAATCTCTTGTTTACTACAGCCAGTAAATGTCACTACTGCTCCCAATAATAATACTGCCATCATTTTCTTTTTCATAATATTCCCCTATCCTTACCAAATTTGCTGTATGAAAAATCTATTTTTCACACTGTTACGATTTCTTCTGTGCAACTTTTGCGATTGTTGGATACATTTATTTCTACTCAAACTGTGCTCTATACATTTGATAATAAAATCCTTCTTGTCTCATCAACTCCAAATGCGTCCCTTGTTCCACAATCTCCCCGTGATTTACCACTAAAATTTCATCTGCATTTTGAATCGTAGAAAGCCTGTGTGCGATAACAAAGCAAGTTTTATGTTCCATCAGCGCCCGCATTGCCTGTTGTATCTGTTGTTCTGTTCTAGTGTCAACATTGGAAGTCGCCTCGTCAAGAATCAGCATTGGTGCCTCCAACAACATTGCCCGCGCAATTGTCAGCAACTGCTTTTGTCCTTTTGAAATATTCGTTCCCTCATCTGTGAGAATCGTGTCATATCCTTGTGGAAGACGCTTAATATAAGAATGAATTTTCGCAGCCTTTGCAGCGGCAGTCACCTCCTCAATTGTTGCTCCTTGCTTGCCGTAGGCTATATTTTCAAAAACCGTGCCCTCAAAAAGCCATGTATCTTGTAATACCATTGCATATGCCCGCCGAAGACTTGCGCGCGTAACATCACAAATATTATGATTATCTACCAAAATCTGTCCGTTATCCACGTCATAAAAACGCATTAATAGATTGATTAACGTTGTCTTTCCCGCACCAGTTGGACCAACAATCGCTACCAATTTCCCTGGATCAGCATGCAAATTTAAATGTTTAATAATACATTGTTCTTTTGTGTATCCAAAACTTACATCTTTTAATTGCACATCTCCTTTTACAGTTTCCAATGTGATAGCACCTTCTCTGTCTGCTATCTCCGACGGTTCATCAATCATCATAAACACACGCTCTGCCGCAGCGAGCGCAGACTGCAATTCGCTCATTATATTTGCCGCCTCATTAATTGGTCCCGAAAATTTTCTGGAATATAAAATAAAAGAAGATATACTGCCTACACGCATGTGCCCGGACAAAAACAAAAGCGCCCCAAAGACACTGACCAGCGTAAGAGAAAGATTATTGATAAAATTGACTGTCGGTCCCACTACGCTTCCGTAATATTCTGCCCTATAGTACGCCTCAACAGCCTCCTCATTCTTTCCATCAAATTTTGTGATTGTGCGTTCCTCCTGATGATATGCTTTTAATGTTTTTTGCCCAGAAATCATTTCCTCTACAAAACCATTTAGTTCACCAAGTTTATGGGACCGCAAACGAAACAGAGGACGCGTTTTTCCTGTAATCAGCTTTGTCAGCAAAATGGACAATGGCACCGTAAAAGTAAAAATCAACACCAACCGCGGCGAAATAGCAATCATCATTGAAAAAGCACCAACAACTGTAATGAGCGTTGTGAGAATCTGTATCAAATCATTTGCCAGTGATGTATTAACTGTATCAATATCATAAGAAATACGGCTGATAATATCCCCTGTCTGATGCGTGTCAAAGTATCCTACAGGCAATTCCATCAGATGCGTGAAGACATCTTCCCGCATTTGATATACCACCTTTCGACTAATATGAATCATCAATACAGCAAGAATATAAGACAGCACTGAAGAAAACAGATAAAACACAACCATCATTTCCACATAATAAAACACACGCGGAAAATCCACTTTTCCGACTCCTGGTTCAATCGCATCAATCGCATAACCGGAAAGCATCGGTCCAACCAATGCCAGCAGATTGCTGCCAATGGTCAGCGCAAGGGCAAGCAATACCCAATATCGGTATTGCATCAAATATGTTCCAAGCCGCAAAATTGTTCCCTTGCGGTTTTTTGGCTTTTCATACCTTTTTTGACCTTCTGCCATAATAAAATTCCTCCTGCATACTACAGTTGCGAATCCCTAATTTCACGATACACTTCACATTGTTCTAAAAGCGCTTCATGCGTTCCATATCCAATCATTTTTCCGTCCTCTAGCACCAAAATATGATCTGCGTGCATAATGGAACTGACGCGCTGCGCAATAATAATCTTTGTTGTGTCCGCAAAATGCGTTGCAAGTTCATGGCGCAAAGCCGCATCTGTCTTGTAATCGAGCGCGCTCGAAGAATCATCTAAGATAAGAATATCTGGGTGTGCCGCCAACGCCCGCGCAATCAAAATGCGCTGTTTCTGTCCACCGCTAAGATTTGCCCCACGCACATTAATATGATTGTCATATCCACGCCCTGCCTCCTCAACAAACTCCTTCGCCTTGGCGTGCGCAACTGCCTCCTTGATATTATCCGCAGAGAGTGTCCGTCCCATACGGACATTCTCTACTATCGAGTCCTCAAAAATTGTGTCATTTTGAAAAACAACCCCAAATCGCTCTCGCAGTACACCTGTCGATATCGCACGAATATTTTCACCCTCAATATAAATATTTCCTTGATTCACCTCATAAAAACGTAATAACAGCGCGGCAAGCGTACTTTTTCCTGCCCCCGTCGCCCCGATAATGCCCAAAGTTTCACCTTTGTTGAGTGAAAAGCTTATATCCGTTAAATTTGGTTCCTCTTGTGCCTCCTTATAAGAAAAAGTCACATGGGAAAATCGAATAAAAGCGGCATCATTTGTCAGCTTTTCGCAGAGTGCAGGCAACATCTCCTCCGGCACATCAATGACTTCCACAATACGGTTCGCCGAAGCGACCGCCTTTGAGATAATCACAAACATTTTTGATATATTGATCATCGCGTTGAGAATAATTGTAAAATATGTAAGAAAAGCAAGAATTTTGCCGACCTCCGAGCTGCCACAATTCACTCTGTACGCCCCGACAATCACAACAAACACAAGTCCAAGATTCAGAAAAAGATTCGTGGCAGGGTTGACAATTGCCATTGTGATATCCGCCTTCTTTTCCAATGTGACAACTTCTTTATTTAATGCGTCATACCGCTCCGCCTCATACCCTGTCTTTGAAAGTGCTTTAATTACGCGGATTCCGGCGATATCCTCCCGCAGCAGGCGAACAAACTTATCAACTGCCCGCTGCAAAGCATTGTACATTGGGATACTTTTTCTGGAAAAATAATACGTGACAAATGCTGTGACTGGCATTACAGAAACCAATACCAGCGTTAAAACTGGGTCCAATGTCAATGTCACAAGGATTCCACCAACAACTAAAATCGGTGCGCGCACGCCTAGGCGTTGAACTCGCCCTAACATCTGTTGTACATTATAAGTATCTGTCGTAAGCCTTGAGATTAAGGACGGCTTTGTAAATGCATCTGTTTTTGTATTGGAAAGCCACATAATTTTCTCAAACAAATCATGCCGCAAAGTCTCTGTTGTATCCCGCGCCACCTTGGACGCCATGCGGTTTGCAATGACATTGAATGTCAGCGCAAACACCGAACATACCAACATCACCAATCCCCACAGATAGATGCTGTTTTTCCTGCCCTGTGGAATAACTATATCTATCATATATGCTAGTATCCACGGCAGACACAAATCCATTATTGTACCAATAAACTTGATGACAAACCCCATTAGCATACGCATGTAATAAGGTTTTAAATAAACTGACAGCACCTTTTTCATGACAGCCTCCTTAGATTGTCCTCCACTCACCGTTTCTTAAAAACTCGCCTGCCATATCGTCTGCTTTTTCAATAATTTCCTTGGAAAATCCAATAATTTCCAACAGTTTAATTGCATTTCTGGTTTGTGCTCGTCCCTCAAGCAACCTGTATGAAAACAGCACATCGCCATGCTTGACTTCCTCCTCAAAATGACTGTTCTCATAATACTGTTCCAGCAAATGCGTCAACTCGATATCATGTGTCGCTGCAAAACAATAGATACCTTTCTGCGAAAGTCTTTTTAAAATCTGCGTGGACGCCGCAATACGCTCCACTGTATTTGTTCCGCGAAGCACCTCATCTACAAAACATAATAAAGGCAGCGCATCCTTTGCATCTGCGGCATCTATAATGCGTTTCAACGCCTTAATCTCCACAATATAATAACTCTCCCCATTTGCAAGATTATCGCGCAGAGACATAGAAGAATAAATTCTGAAATAATTTCCCTTGTACATCTTTGCAGTACAAGTACAGACTGTCTGTGCCAAAATCGCGTTGATTGCTGTCATTTTTAAAAACGTTGATTTTCCAGATGCATTGGAACCAGTAATAATCATTCCCCTATTTTGAGAAAAACTATTTGCCACAGGATTTTCAATACAAGGGTGAAATCCCTCACTCAAAATAAAACGGCTGTCACACCCAGTCTGCAAAAGCGGTGTGCAATAATACGGCAGCGCGGCTCTAAAATATCCAATAGAAATCACAGTATCAATATAGCCGATATCCCCTGCAAGTCCAATGATTGCATCTTTATTTTTATGAACAATATTCAGCATTTTATTAAAGCGAATCAAGTCGATATGCGTCAACATCTTAATATAATCAAACAGCAATTCATCAATATTTCCAGTAGACGCATTCATTTTTAGAACCATTCCTGAATTTTTCTCAAAATCCTTAAACCTGCTTCTCTTTGCTTTGAGTCCAACAGTATAGTCCTCCATCTCAGAACCAAATGCGTGTCCCACTATCTCATCTGCACAGTGCAGCATACGTGTAATATAAGCAAACGTTGTCACATAAGGCGCTGCAATGCCCTTCTCTTTCATATACGTAACAATATTAAAACACGCAGTTGCAATCACCATTGGCACACCCAGAGAAGTCCGCACAAAAATAACAGCTATCGACACCAAAAGTAATAAAATACACAGATAATGCACCTTATTACTCCGCACGCCCAATTCACCAAGATAATCCAGATAATCAGAGAGCGCATACTTGCCTGTATGCCCTAACTCCTTGAGGGACATCATGATATCGAGACGCTCTTTTTCATGTTCCATCATGTAGTCAATCTGTGTCACCATCCGCGCCTGCATACCATCTCTGTCATCTAAAACAGGACGCCGCAACATTGCATAGAGAAATTCTTCACCCGACGAAGACTGTGTAAAATTCATGCGTGCAAAAATACTGTCCATTCCCAAATCATTCCATGTAATCTCATCAACATCATTTCCACCAGTCTCTTTTTCCCGCATATGCCAATAATACCGCGATATTTTATCAAGTTCCTCGGCACTATATGTTCTGTCTGGAAAATGACCATAAAGTGCTTTTAACTGATCGCGATATTTCTTTTTTTGTCTTTTTTCATCGATCACGCCACGAATCATGACATACAAAAACACTGCTATTAATATAATAAGTAATACTATCAATTCCATTGCCTTTTCGCCGCTCCTACAAATTCTGAGGTCCAAAACCATGCGGAAGCATTTCTGCAAGCGTCTGCTCTAAATACTGTTCCTCTGAAATTGCTGTAATGACCCGAAATTTCTCTGGATTGCAAAATTCTATCATTACTTGTCTACACACACCACAAGGATAGGCATAATCTGTCGGATTGTCCTCATAGCCGCCCACAATCGCAATCGCATCAAATTCACGTTCTCCCTCACTTACTGCCTTAAAAAAAGCAGTCCGCTCCGCACAGTTTGTGGGCGTATAAGCTGCATTTTCAATATTGCACCCTTTGTAAACTTTGCCCTGTCTTGTCAAAAGCGCCGCACCTACCATGTAATTTGAATAAGGCACATATGCCATCTGCCTTGCCTCCAATGCCAATCTTATCAGTTCTTTATTATCCATATATAACTATCCCCTATATTGTCTTTCCAAATGCTATAATACTGTCTGTCACAAGTCTTGTAAACTTCTCTGCTGCCTTGTCTGCTGCCTCTTGTACCTCTTTGTGCGAAAGTGGCGTTGGACTCATACCTGCAGCGAGATTGCACACACAGGAAATGCCACAGATTTTCATACCAGCATGATTTGCGGCAATTGCCTCCACAACAGTACTCATTCCTACCGCATCCGCAAACTGAGCAAGCATCTTAATTTCTGCGGGCGATTCATAACTTGGACCTGTAAGCTGTACATAAACACCTTCCTGAATTGCAATCTGGTCTGCTACTGCCGTTTTTCTTATCATATCCTGTAAATCAAGGTCATATACGCCGCTCATATCTGGAAATCTAGTCCCGAGTGAATCAATGTTTTCCCCAATTAATGGATTTGGTACAAACACTCCAATATGGTCGGTAATCAACATCAAATCACCTGCTGAAAAAGTCTTGTTCATTCCGCCAGATGCATTGGTCAAAAATAATATTTCAGCACCCAAAAGTTTGATTAGACGCACTGGAAGCACAACATCTGTTATTGGATACCCTTCATAATAATGTACACGTCCTTTCATGCACACCACAGGAACCTCTCCGACATAACCAAAAATAAACTTTCCAGCATGGCCAGGCACAGTTGACACTGGAAACCCTTCAATATCCTGATAGGCAATCTCTGCGACAACTTTGATATTATCTGCGTAATTTCCCAGTCCCGAGCCAAGTACTAGCGCCACTTTTGGCACAAAATCTGTTTTACTTTTTACGCTCTGATAACAGCGCATTAGCTTTTCATATACTTCACTCATAAAAAACCTCCATTCTCAATCTCTAAGCGGTAAGTCTTTTTTTACCACCAGTATAACAACAAAATATGAATTCAGTATATCACATTTTTTTCATCAGAACAACCAAAAACAGGAGACCACTCCGGCCTCCTGCGTTTTAGATAATAATGCAGACCATTCCTCCATTGGAGTCATTGACAATTTTCTGCATCGTATCCTGTAATTTAATCTGGCTCTCCTCCCCAATCATAGAAACTTTGCTTATAATGCCGTCGTTGACCAACTGCTCCACCGTCTTTCCAAAAATATTTGTCTCCCAAATTCCTTCCTTGGAAGTCTCCGCATCTGAAATATAGCTAATCAAATCTTGTGCCTGCTGCTGTGTACCAACAATCGGCGCGATTTCTGTCTCAATATTTGCCTTAATCATATGAATTGATGGACTCTGCGCTTTTATTTTCACGCCATATTTATTGCCGTGTTTAATCAACGTTGGATTCTCTAACATAATCTCGTCGCGCTCCGGTGTGACAACACCATAACCCTTTTGTCTGACACTTTCTAGCGCATTGAGAACTTTCTTGTATTCCCGTTTCATATCCGCTAGGCTTGACAACAACTGCATTAGTTGATATTCTCCTGACACCGTTTCTCCTGTCATAGAACTTAACAGCTCATAATAATACTTGGTATCACCTTCAAGCAAAAATGCTGCCGAACCATCTGCAATATTTACCTTGTCGTACTTGCAACGCTTAATGTACTCACTGTCCTTTTCCAGCAATTGACTAAAATCCTTCTCCACTAGGTCGCGCACTGTTCTGACTTTATCCATAATAATATGTAATTTCTCAATCACTTCTTTTTTCATTGGATTATCAATTTCCATAACATCCATCCATTTTGGTGTGTAAAACTCAATAACGGATACTGGAAACTCATACATTACCTGCTCTAATATCATTGTGATATCATCTCTTCTAAGTTGTTCAATATTCACTGGAATCGCCTTAACTGTATATTTCTTTTCCAATTCCACGGCAATTTCCTTTGCGTCCTCAGAATATGGCTTCGTTGTATTTACAAGAACTACGAAAGGTTTTCCAAGTTCTTTAAGCTCTGTGATGGTCTGTTCTTCAGCAGCCCTATAAGAATTGCGCGGTATTTCTCCAAAACTACCATCTGTTGTCACAACAATTCCAATCGTAGAGTGATCTTGTATCACTTTTCTAGTCCCTATCTCCGCTGCTTGTGTAAAAGGGATTTCCTCCTTGGACCACGGTGTCTTGACCATGCGTTCCACATCCTCCTCCATATGTCCCGCAGCGCCTTCCACCATATAACCAACGCAATCAATCAGACGCACTTTCACATCAATGCCATCACTAATCTCTATCTGTGCCGCCTCTTTTGGAATAAATTTAGGTTCTGTTGTCGTAATTGTGCGCCCGCCGCTACTCTGTGGCAGCTCATCTTGCGTGCGCGTCCTCTCATGCTCATTTTCAATCTGTGGCAATACCATCAAATCCATAAATCGTTTTATAAAAGTGGATTTCCCTGTTCTGACAGGTCCCACCACACCGATATAAATTTCTCCGCCAGTGCGTTGACTGATATCCCTGTATAAATTAAATTCCTGATTTCCGTCAAGCTGACCCATTGCTTTCCCCTTTCCTATCTTAAAATCGTATTTGTTTCAGTAAAAATCTTTTTCCTTTTCCTACTTAAACTTATGCACCCACAAATAAAAAAAGAACCATATCTGTCCTTTTTCCAGCTATGATTCTTTTCTATATCTGTCACTACTGTCTGTGATTCTTTTTTTGATATCGTTGTTTTGACTTGTGCTCTGTGTTAGGTCTAAATGGTTTTCTTTTCCTCTTGGCAGCGTGCTTTATCGCATCCACAGCACGTTTTTGGTCACGCGCTTCCACTACACTTCGATTATAGATAATCAGTCCGCCAACCTCCGTCAGACGCACATAATTGGGATACGCTGTGTATTTCATATGACACTTATTACATTCATAAGTGTTAAGCGTCTCGCCATTTGGCATCATCACTTTAAGAGTAAGACCATACTTTACTATCCCCTCACAGCCTTCCTTAATACACTTATTAATTCTCTTTTCATAGACGTAAAAAACGTCACCCTCCCGCAATCGTACCTTTCTCTCAGGTGCCTTCTTTTCCATCTCTTTGTCCTTCTCTCTTCTGTAAACAATTCCCTTTTTACAACTTATATTTGTCTTTTTAGCTGCCGGTATTATTTATTCGCCATGAGCTTGACCATCGCTTCATTCAACCCTTTCACAGTCAGCTTATACATGGGAAATATCTCTTTTACTGCTGTCTCTGCTTCGCGCCATGGTGCTCTGCCTGGCGCCATCTTTGGATTCATCCACACAATCTTTTTGTAGTGCCGTTTCATCAGATGCAGCCATTCAAAACCGGACAGCCCGCCATTGGGTCCCCTGTAATTGCCCGTGTTAGAATAAAGCTCTTCCGGCGCCATCGCCGCATCTCCCACAATAATAACTTTATAGTCACTGCCTACATTGCGAAACATCCACTCTGTATCAATCCAGTCGCCATTTTCACACTCTGGTGTCTTATACAACTTGGAATAAATACAGTTGTGAAAATAGTATACTTTTACATCCTTAAAATGATTGGATTTATTGACAGATTGAAACAAATCGTTCATCAGCCTTGTGTATGGAATCATCGTTCCGCCAGAATCCATTAAAAGCAACAACTTTACTGCATTTTTGCGCGGCTTCATCATCTCAATCTGTAAATATCCGCCATTGTTGCAGGTTTTGTCAATCGTCTGGTCAATGTCCAGTTCCGACTTGGGAATATCGAGCTTTGTAGAAAACTGTCTAAGACGCCGCAGTGCCATCTGAAATTGGCGATTATCAATCACTTTATCATCTCTGAAATCTCTGTACTTGCGCGCACCAACCACAGCAAATGCTGACTGATAGCCTGTCTGACCACCGACACGCACACCGCCAACATTTCCACCCATATTTCCAAAAGAAGTTTTTCCCATAGTGCCAATCCAAAAACTTCCTCCGTTATGTTCCTCATTCTGATCTTTAAGACGCTGCTTGAATTTCTCCTCCACTTCCTCTTTATCCACCTGAATCTCTTCCACTTGGTTCAGATGCTTCCTTGCCTCCTCGTGTGCAAGCTCCATCATATCCGATTTATCAAGCCAGCGAAGCATATTTTTGCCGACCTCTGTCTCAGTCTTTACACCCTTAAAGCATTCTTCAAACGCCATGTCAAACTTGTCAAACTCCGTCTCGCTCTTAACAAGAATCATTCTTGCCACATAGTAAAACTGTGTCAGTGAACTCTCACAAAGTCCCTTGTCAAGCGCCTCCTGCAAGTCAAGCCACTCGCCAAGAGAAACTTCAAGTCCTTTTTCTTTTAATGTATAGAAAAATTTAGAAAACATTCTTTTCCCTCATTCTATGTTCTGATAAAACGTTAGTGAATCTCCTGCCGCACCGTCTCCAAATCCTCATCTTTTTTCACAACTACACCCACAAACGGTAATTTTGACCGCAATATATCCGCTGAAATGCCACCAATCTGTAACGCATTGATCCAGTCAATTAATTCTGAAGTACTTGGTTTCTTACGCACATCACGCAATGCACGGATATCATAAAATACTTGCATCGCATTTTTCATCAGATTTTCCTCAACGTTTGGATAATGTGTCTTGATAATTTCCTCCATCAACTCCGCATCTGGGAAATCAATATAATGAAAAATGCATCTTCGTAAAAATGCATCGGGCAACTCCTTTTCTGCATTGGATGTGATAATCACAATTGGACGGTGTTTTGCCTTAACGGTACGTTTTGTCTCATGAATATAAAACTCCATCTGATCAAGCTCCCAGAGAAGGTCATTTGGAAACTCCAAATCCGCCTTGTCAATCTCATCAATCAATAAAATAACCTGCTCTTCACTCTCAAATGCCTCGCCAAGCTTTCCAAGCTTGATATATCTTGCGATATCATCGACACCCTCCACACCAAATTGTCCATCATAGAGGCGCTGAATCGTATCATACATATACAAGCCGTCCTGCGCCTTTGTCGTGGATTTGATATTCCATATAATAAGCTTCTTTCCAAGCGAGTTTGCAACTGCCTGTGCCAACATCGTCTTACCTGTACCCGGCTCCCCTTTAATCAAAAGGGGCTTTTGCAGCGCAACCGCCACATTCACACTCGCGAGAAGCTCCTCACTCGCCACATAATCCTGTGTACTATTAAACTCTGTATTTGCCATTTTGTATCTTTTCCTTTCTACATTTTAATTCCAAAGTTTTCTTCTAATTACGCATTCCTTTCTTTTCCGCAGCGCCCTAACTCCCATTTATTCGCTTTAGCGGGCATTTTAATCCCAGTCTTCATCATGTGTAATTTCAATCTTCTTATCGCGTATCATCAAATCTTTCACCGCAGCAGCAGCCGATTTTCCATTAAATAAGACTTCATTCACCTGCTCAATAATTGGAAGCTCAACATGATACTTCTTTGCAAGACGCATTGCCGCCTTTGCCGAATATACTCCCTCGACAACCATTTTGACCTCTGCCATCGCCTCCTCCATTGTCTTTCCCTGCCCGATAAGGATTCCAGCGCGCCTATTGCGGCTGTGCATACTCGCACAGGTCACAATCAAGTCACCAATGCCAGACAATCCACAGAACGTCTCAAATTTGCCGCCCATTTCCATTCCAAGCCTTCCAATCTCTGTAATGCCACGCGTAATAAGCGCTGCTTTTGTGTTGTCACCATAACCAAGTCCATCTGCAATCCCCGCCGCAAGCGCAACCACATTTTTTAAAGCTGCACCAAGTTCAATTCCCAGCACATCAGGACTTGTGTATACACGAAATACGTCACTCATAAAAACAGATTGGATATATTCTGCCGTTTTCTTTGTCTTTGCCCCCACCACAATTGTTGTTGGAATGCATTTGCCAACCTCCTCCGCATGGGAAGGACCAGACAAAACCGCCACATCTGCTTGTGGTATCTCATCCTCAATCACCTGTGAGAGTGTCATAAGAGAGGATTCCTCAATCCCCTTTGCCACATTTACAACAATCTGCCCCTCTGCAACAAGGTCTTTCATATTATGTGCTGTCGCTCTTGTAAATGAAGATGGCACTGCAAGCACTAGAATATCTTTGTCTCTCACAGCCTCCGCAAGCACCGTTGTAAACACAATCTCCTCCGCAAGCTTCACCCCAGGAAGTTTCTCCTTGTGCTCATGCTCTCTTGTCAGCATTTCTATTTCCTCTTTTAATGCGGACCACACAGTAATATCGTGTCCATTATTATGCAGAAGCACGGACAGTGCAATTCCCCAGCTCCCTGCTCCAATCATTCCTATCTTTGCCATAGCGAACCCCCTAATTCTTCTTGTTTAAATACGTCTTTCTTTCCTCCTTATGTAACAGCCGTTTGATATTTGCCCGATGTTCCCAAAAAGCAAGTACTGCTAAGAGAACAGTGACAAGATAAAGCTCATTTAATGCAGCCTGCTCCATGCCCCACACGCCCATCTGTCCGAAAATCACCATCTCTGCAATCAATACAATCTCCACCACCAGTGACCCCAAAGACACATAATGCGTTGCAAAAAAGATTCCAAAAAAAGTAATAACCTGTGGAATGAGCATATATGGGTGGAAAAAAATCACAAGTCCCGCTGTGCAGGCAATTCCTTTTCCACCCTTAAAACCAAGATAAAATGGAAAATTATGCCCCAGAATTGCCCCTGCTGCCGCATAGATGGTCAACAAATACAAAATATCACTGTACTGCTCCCGAAATAGCAGTCGAACAACTGTCATTGCAAGTCCTGTCTTAATAATATCACAAAATAAGACAATTGCACCTGCTTTTTTTCCAAGAACGCGAAGAGAATTTGTTGTGCCCGCATTTCCACTCCCGTATTTCCTAATATCAATGCCATGCAATCTGCCATAAATATAGGAAGTCTGAAAACAACCAAAAATATAGCCTATCAGTAAGCATACAAAACGAATCATTTTACATTAAGTCCTTTCCTAAATCATTTATTTATCTTCTTTGCGTTCCCTGATAATAAATTTCAGCGGCGTTCCTTTAAAACCGAACGCTTCCCTTATCTTATTTTCAAGGTATCTCGTATAGGAAAAATGCATTAGTTCTTTGTCATTGACAAATACCACAAAAGTTGGCGGCTTCACGCCTGCCTGTGTCGTATAAAAAATTTTCAAGCGCTTTCCCTTGTCTGAAGGAGGCTGCTGTAACGCCACTGCCTCAGTGACAATCTCGTTGACAACCCCTGTTGAAATGCGCAGGGACTGATTTTCAATCACCATGTCAATCGTCTCAAAAAGTTTGTTCAAACGCTGCCCTGTAACTGCAGAAATAAACACAATCTCTGCATAGAGCATAAAGGAAAGCGTATTTCGCACACGCTCTGTAAAACGGTAGATAGTCTTGTCGTCCTTCTCGATAGCATCCCACTTGTTCACCGCAATGACAATGCCTTTCCCTCTATCGTGAGCAATTCCGGCAATCTTGGCATCCTGCTCTGTGACACCTTCCACTGCGTCAATCACAAGGACTACCACATCTGCGCGCTCCACCGCACTCACGGTACGAATAATCATAAAACGCTCCAGCTCTTCCTTAATCTTATTTTTGCGGCGTAAACCAGCCGTGTCAATCAGCACATACTCCCTGTTATTGTACACAATTTCTGTGTCAATTGCATCTCGCGTCGTCCCTGCAATATCAGATACGATCACGCGATTCTCTCCGGCAATTTTATTGATGATAGAGGACTTCCCAACATTCGGCTTACCCACAATCGCAATTCTTGGCCGGTCGTCCTCCTCTTCCGTAAGTGCATCCTTGTCAAATAGCGCGGTCACTGCATCGAGCATCTCACCCAATCCAAGCTTATTGACTGATGAAATTGGGTATGGTTCGCCAATACCAAGATTATAAAATTCATAGACATCTGCCTCCATCTTAGCAAAACTGTCCACTTTGTTCACAACAAGCACTACCGGCTTGCGGCTTCTCCTAAGCATATCCGCCACCTTAGAGTCCGCGTCAACCAGTCCCTGCCGCACATCAACCAGAAAAATAATAACGTCTGCTGTGTCAATCGCAATCTGCGCCTGCTCCCGCATCTGCGACAGAATAATGTCCTTGCTGTCCGGCTCAATTCCGCCAGTATCAATCATAGTAAAATTCCAATTTAGCCAGTTCACATCCGCATAAATACGGTCTCTAGTAATACCTGGGGTATCCTTTACAATTGAAATCTTATCCCCCGCAATCGCATTAAACAATGTCGATTTTCCTACATTTGGTCTTCCCACAATCGCCACAATGGGTTTCTTGGTTCTATTTTCCATTTTTATATCTCCATTTCTTTACAATTCCTTTGTTTTATAACCTTTTGAACCCTCTTATAGAGAATTTTCGCAACACAAACAACTTTTCACAAGAGAATCGCATCCAGAAAATCCTGCCCGCTTGATTTTACAATATCTATTGGCACTTGTAAAGCCTTTTCGAGTTCTGCGAGCGTCATATCATCTAAAAATACCGCCTCACCACTCTTTAGGACATTTTGTGGCAGCAGCAGCTTCTCTCCCAATCTCTGCTCTTTGAGTTGCGCAAGCAAATCCTGTCCTGTCAACAACCCAGAAACGGTTATCATCTCCCCAAAAAAGTCATTTCGTATCGCATAGACATGCACTGTAATCTGTGGATACAGTGCTGTGACTTGCGCTGCCATCTCCGATATAAAACAGTAGGCAAGTTTTCCCGTCGCAATTGACAATTCTTTTGGCGGTATTGTACCACACTCTGTATGACGAAGTGCATCAACTGCCTTCTGAAATTCATCCATTAAAAGGCGCAACATACCAACACCATTTTCAAGCTGTAGATATCCATCATAGCGTTCCTCCTCGGGCAGCGCTTCCTCTGCAAGAATATACCACTCATCACTCGCATGGATAAAATGTAGACCATATTCAGCAAAAAGCTTGTCCTGCCACCGATGCACGATTGAGAGCACCTGCTTTGCCTCCTCTTTTGTAAACGGTTCTAGCGGAAACAATCCCTCTCGATATTTGGATAAACCCACCGGAACAACCGACACACTTTGCAAATTGGGCAGGTACCTTGACAAATCCTCTATACTCCGCTCTAACTCCGTGCCATCATTCACGCCTTTGCACAGTACAATCTGCCCATTCATAATAATCCCTGCCTTAGCAAGTTTCCACGCCTTTTCAAGCGCCTGTCCTGCAAAGCGGTTGTTCAACATTTTGCACCGCAGCTCAGGATTTGTCGTCTGAAAAGATACATTGATCGGTGAAAGATGATATTTGATAACACGATCAATATCTTCGTCAGACATGTTTGTCAAAGTCACATAATTTCCCTGCAAGAAGGAAAGTCTGGAATCGTCATCTTTAAAATACAATGTATCGCGCATTCCAGGCGGCATCTGGTCAATAAAACAAAAAATACACTTATTATGACAGGAACGATACTCGTCCATCAGACCATTTTCAAAAGTAATACCCAAGTCTTCATCATACTCTTTATCAATTTCAAGAAGCCACTCCTCGCCGGATGGTTTCCGAATTAACACTTCAATATATTCGTCCTGCGTAAAATACTGATAATCAAAAATATCCTCAATTTTATTTCCATTAATTTCTAGGAGCGTATCACCTGCCTCAATTTCAAGTTCCTCGGCAATACTGCCCGACGCCACACACTCCACAATATGCAAATGTTCTTTCTTCATTTTATTATTCCTTATTATAATCATTTTATCTCTTTTTACCTCTTTTAATAATACTAGAAATTTCTTGACGTGTCACTACCTGAATGATATAAAATATAATAGATAAATGGTAATCTAAATCTCATTGAGAAAGGAATGAATCCAATGTCCTATTTAAAACAGCTAAAAAATGCCATGCCCGTAGCACCGCTAAAACTAATGGTTTTAAACAGCGCCGCCGAACTTGGCAATGAAATTAATAATTATCTGGTTAACTTTCGCAGCAAAGTGAACAATGTATATAACAATGACCCTGCATTTCAGGGTTACGCAGAAAAAAACTATCTGTTTCAATTCAGTACTCCCCGCTTTTATAGTGGTGAGGGCAAAGCTGTGCTGGACGAGACTGTGCGCGGAAAGGACGTTTTTATTCTTGTAGATGTGTGCAATCACAGCCTAATTTACACTATGAATGGATACACAAACCACATGTCCCCTGACGACCACTACCAAGATTTAAAGCGTGTTATCGCCGCAACAAATGGAAAGGCACACCGCATCAATGTCATTATGCCTTTTTTATATGAAGGCAGGCAGCACAGACGAACCAGCAGAGAATCCCTTGACTGTGCATATGCATTCAAGGAGCTTACCAAAATGGGCGTGAGCAATTTTATTACATTTGATGCCCATGACCCTAGAATACAGAATGCTTCCCCACTGAGCGGTTTCGATAATTTCACTGCGCACTATCAGTTTTTAAGAGCGCTCTTACACTCAGAAAAAGACTTAAAATTGGACAAGGACCACATTATTGTCATCTCTCCTGATGAGGGGGCACTGGATAGAGCCATTTACTTCTCAACAGTAATTGGTGCTGATACAGGCATGTTCTATAAGCGACGTGACTACTCTACCATTGTCAATGGCAAGAATCCTATTGTAGCACATGAATTTCTGGGAAATGATATCGAAGGCAAAGACATTATTATTATTGACGATATGATATCTTCTGGCGAAAGTATGATTGACACAGCAAGGCAGCTAAAATCCATGAATGCTAAACATGTGTTTATATGCACTACTTTTGGTTTATTTACGAATGGTTTTGCCGCCTTTGATCAGGCTTACGCAGATGGTGTATTTGACAAAGTTATCACGACAAATCTCTGTTATCGTCCACCTGAATTGCTGACAAAACCCTATTATCTAGAAGCAGATATGAGCAAATTCCTTGCCTCTATCATTGATTTTCTAAATCATGACTTATCTATCGAGCCGGTATCTACTCCAACAGAAAAAATCCAACATATTATTAAGCTTTATCAAAATGGCGAAGAAATCTTTAAAGTGTAAACGAGCAGGGAAGAAAAAAATCTTCCCTGCTCGTTTATTTTATTTTCTATTGTTTTATTTTTTGAGTGCCTCTATCTATTATCCCCTATATTTTTTATACTTTCCCTACATTTTTCTGTCTCTGTATAATCTCCCTAAAATGTTCTAAATCTTCCGCAGTTGTAATCTTAAAATTACGCTCGTCCCCCGCTATCATGACCATATCCATTCCCGCCATCAATGCAGGCTCGGTTGAGCCGTTTATTGTTAATATTTCGTTGGGGCACAACCGCCTGTTCGCCTCGTAGTATGCCCCTATTCTAAATGCCTCCGGCGCCTGTCCCGCATAAATTTCGCTCCGCTTTATCAGTGCGTTGATTTTCTTTCCATTTGTGCTTTGATATACAGTATCCTTCATCGGAAGAACAGGCACCACTCCATCATGCCCCTGTATTGCATTTAGGCAGTCTGTTATCATCTGCGCCGAGAGTAGTGGTCTTGCTGCATCATGCACAAGCACAATATCCGAATCATCTGTATATCTTCTAATGTCCGTCAGCCCATTGTAAATCGAGAGCTGCCTGTTTACACCCGGAGCTGAAAATCCGCGGAACTTTTTATCCCCATCATATTTTTTCAGGCATTCCTGTACTGTGTCCTGCCATTGTAATACCGCCACAATCTGTATTCCATCAATCATTTCATGGCAGGATAACTGCTCAATACAGTAGGAAATGACAGGTCTATCAAAAACTTCTATGTACTGTTTGGGAATCTCTGTTCCAAGACGAATCCCGCTGCCGCCTGATAAGATTAATGCAATTGCCATCCTCTGTTCCTCCCGCCCCGTTTTCCATTACGCTTGTGATAAAAGGCGCTGCGCTTTGCGTTATAAATCCGACTATAAGATGCTGATCTTGCTTCTTAACTTATCAGATATTATCACAAGCGCTACGAATTTCCTGAATAATTTTGCCGTATGGTTTGTTTTTTCCAAACAGGAGTGTTGTGCCGAGCACAAAGCCGTCTATTCCCTTTGGTGCAAACTTTAAAATCTTATCTGCGCTGCACGCCCCGTCCCAATATGTCTTAAATCCCATTTCTTCCTTTAAAAACAACAGCTTGTCAATTTTTTTCCCGACATACGGCATGTACATCTGCCCTGCATTTCCGGGATTTACGGTCATGACAAGCACCTTTTTTACAATGCGGAGCATTTCATATACCGTTTCAATGCTTGTCCCCGGATTGATTGCAATACCCGGTATCATGCCTGCATCTATGATTTTCTGCAAGGTTGTTGACGGATGATACTCCGCTTCAGGGTGGATATATATCGTATCACCTTTTCTTAGATTTTCCAAAAATATCTCCACGCGATTATTGGGGTGTTCTATCATCAGATGCACGTCAAGCGGCTTTTTTGTCGCTCCAGCTATGTACTTCATGTCATTTAGAGACATCGCAAAGTTTGGCACAAACCTGCCGTCCATGATGTCAATATGGAACGAGTCAATGCCGCCCTCGTCCAACTCTCTGACTTCTCTTTCAAGATTACCGTAATCCGCACACATCAGTGATGCGGTAAGTTCAAAACGCACTATACTATCCCCCCATTCGTAATTTCAAATTTCATCAAAATATAATCTATTTTTTCATACATTCCTGATAAATCTCATTGTACACTTCCACTGCATTGATATTTTCCTGCCGCATCCTCTCGTCCATCCAGCCGCCGTTAAACCTGTGGATAGTGTATGTATTTCCCGTTTCAACCGTCTGTCCCGACATATAATCATACGGATGAAAATAATCAAACGCATATATATTCATTCCCATAACATTCTGCGTCTTTCCGTTAATTTTATAACCGTTTCTTAACGCAGCCTTGGTGTCATAAAAACCACAGGTATTTTTGTTCTGACTTCCGTCTTTATTCAAAAAGGATATTTTCTTTCTTTTATCCAAAAACTGCCCAACTGCCTTATGCCCCTTTACCGCGCCGCTGCATCCGCCAAAATTAATTGTCTGCCATTTTTCCACGCCGCAAAATGCCTGTTGATAAAGCATATCGTCCAAACTTCGAATTACTTCCACATCTGTATCCATATATATACCGCCATACTTATACAAAATATCCAGCCGCGCGTAATCCGGCACAAAACCATACGCCCCTGCCTCATATGCCTGCTCCATGTAACGGTTTTTTGATATGTCATAGTTTGACTCATCCCATCGTATGATTTCATAATCGGGGCAGTATCTTTTCCAGCTGTCAATGCACCTTTGAAGATTATCGGGAATTAGCTTTTTCCCCAGCCACATATAATGTATTTTTTTTGGTATCAGCGGCTTGTCTTCTAATATCGGCAAACCGTCTGAAATACCACTGCAAAAATTATGGATACACATCATTGGCATGATATAACAAACCATACGGCTTACACATGGCATACCACGCAACTGTTCCAACACTTCTGCGTATCTGCTAACGGCAATTATAACAACTGTATTTTCTCCAACACAGGTCAATTTATCAACAGCTTCAATATGGATTGCCCTATTGTCAATATCAATAATTTGTCCCTGCATATTACGGCTGTTATCAATATAGAACAGCACGCGCCTCCATAGATTATATTGCTTTAAAATTTCTGAAACGGTAACCGTGCCTATAACACCAGCCCCAAAGATAATAATTGATTTGTTCTGTTCTTCAATTTCTCCACGCATTTGTTCAAATGAAGTACATCTTAGCAGCATTATTTTTCTCCAAATATAATTTTGCACATTTTCTCTGCAGCATTTCCATTTCCATACAAAGACTCATTGAATTCTTCTTCAATGTCTGTCCTTCTAATGGTCTTAAGAATGCGTTCACTGTCAATCGCACATAAAATGTTATGATTGCCCTCTAATGTTTCTACCCATTCTGTCTGATTTCTCAGAGTAACAACATTTTTATGCATCATGTACGCTTCCTTCTGCAAGCCTCCGGAATCCGTTATCACTTTTACCGCATTACTTGTAAAAAAAAGCATTTCCGTATATCCCAAAGGTTCTACAAAACAAATGTTCTGATATCTTTTTTCTTTCATCAGAAAATCGACAAACCGCCTTATTCTTGGATGAACAGGAAAGATTACAGGAAACTCGAGCTCCTCAAGCGCTTTTAAGGTTTCTCTTAGTTTTCCTTCATTCTCTGTATTTTCTGCTCGATGCACAGTGGCAATATACCATCTCTCTAACGGCTTATTCCATTGGAATAAAAAAGAAAGCCTGTCCATAAATTCTTTGCGAGGAACATTTTTTATTTTCTTTAAATAATAATGAACTGCATCACACATTACATCGCCAATTTGATAAACATGATTTGTAATATTTTCATTTTTCAAATGATTAATTGCTGTCTGCGTCGGACAGAATAAATACTTTGAAATGTGATCCGTCAGTATCCTATTTTGCTCTTCCGGCATTGCCATATTGAATGAACGCAAACCTGCTTCCACATGAATTACCGGAATCAATATTTTAGATGCCGCCAACGCTCCCGCCAAAGTAGAATTTGTGTCCCCGTATACCAAAACAAAATTAGGTTTTTCTTTTAAATAAATCTCTTCCAATCCTATCAGAATTTCTGCTGTCTGCCTTGCATGTGTTCCGGAACCGACACCCAAATTATAATCAGGTCTTGGAATATCCAGTTCATCAAAAAATACATTCGACATATTGCTGTCATAATGCTGCCCTGTATGAATCAATATTTCTTCGTGTTGTTTGCGTATTATTCTGGATACCGCTGCTGCTTTTATAAATTGTGGTCTTGCGCCCACCACCGTTACTATTTTCATATTGGATTCCTTTTCCTATGTTACTTATAAAACTTCAATATTTTCCCGTTCCACAACATATTTCATCACATTCTTTGTATCAAATACAGCCTTCGCATGTTTCTGAAGCATTTCATAATCTACATTTGAATGCGCCGCTGTTATCATCAGCAGATCATAGCTCTCTATCTGCTCCGGTGTGATCTCTGTTAATCCCTTTGTCTTTTGTCCGTGATATTTGTACTCTGTCACCCATGGATCATAATACTCTACGACAGCTCCGGATTCTTTTAATACTTCAATCACCTCTAATGCAGGACTTTCCCGATAGTCATCAATATCCTGCTTATAAGCAACTCCCACTACCAGAACTTTGGAACCCTTCAATGACTTCTCAAACCTATTTAAGATCCTGGCTGCACGGTCAACACAATACTCCGGCATCTTATCATTTATCATCATGGAGCTTTCGATCATGGATGTATGGAATCCATATTCCCTCGCCTTCCATGACAGATAATAAGGGTCTAACGGAATACAATGCCCTCCAAGACCCGGTCCCGGATAAAAAGCCTGGAAGCCATAAGGCTTCGTCTTCGCCGCATCAATAACCTCCCATATACTGATCCCCATACGGTCACACAGAATCGCCAACTCATTGATCAGACCAATATTAATATTCCGGT